>Ga0307989_1001485_pt1 | contig 12490 bp, 12 predicted proteins | sample EllFjometagen185_FD_203164 | JGI IMG/M metagenome (GOLD analysis project Ga0307989, IMG submission 203164) | Marine microbial communities from Ellis Fjord, Antarctic Ocean - #185 | ecosystem: Environmental > Aquatic > Marine > Unclassified | place: Southern Ocean | collected 2014-10-08 | reverse complement strand
ACCAAAAAAGAAGGGGAGAGTGTGAACTTGGAATTTGATATTCTTGGGAAATATATTTTGAGAAAGGCGGAATTAGATTCTGTAGAATGAAGTACTTGGACCTGGCGGCAGAATTAGCAAGTGAAGTGGATTGGCGGGATGTATATCCAAATCCGCGAGTGGGGTGTGTGATTGTTCAGAATGGAGAAGTTGTGTCTAGGGGAGTTCATGAAAAATGTGGTGGAGCACATGCAGAGGTGGTGGCTTTGGAAAATTTAAAAACTTCAAACTACAAACTACAAACTTCAAATAATGAGGATTTGGGTCAGGGAGAATTCAAGTCCGGACTTGAAGTATATGTTACACTCGAGCCCTGTGATTATTTTCCGGGAAAGAAAACCGGAAGTTGTACACAAAAATTGCTCAAATTAAACCCTGAAAAAATAGTAATCGGTTCTCTTGATGAGCGCTTTTGTGGAAAGAATGTGCAAAAGTTAAAAGAGGCGGGGATAGAAGTTGAGGTTATGAATCATGAGCTGAGTTCGAATTTATCTCGTGTGAAACCACATGTGATTTTGAAACTGGCGCAGACATTAGATGGGAAGATTGGTAAAACTTCAAACTTCAATCTACAAACTACAAATGTAAGAGAAACAGTGAGAAATCCAGTGTATATATCTTCTTTGTCATCGAGAAAAAAAGTACATGAGTGGCGTTCGGAAGTAGATGCTCTTCTGACGACTACGGGTACAGTAATTGCGGATGATCCAACTTTGGATTGTCGTCTTTTGAACAAAGAATATGTTCCACGATTGTGTGTGTTTGGAAAAAAAGAAATAAGCAGGGAATCACGAATATTTCAGTTTTCTGATCGTCAGGTGGATTTCTTTTCTGGTGAAGATTTGGTTCGTGATCTGCGGGAAATGTCAGAAATGGGTATCAAGACAGTTTTGACTGAGTGTGGAGCCGCGATGGCCACATCACTGCTACAGGCCGGATTGGTTGATGAAATACGATTATTTGTGGCGCCACGAATCTTTGGTCAGGGGGTGGATGTGTTTCCGGGAGAAATTGATGTATCTGAGTTTGAAATACAAAAAACAGAGAAAATTGGAGGAGATATATTGATAACGTTTGTGAGGTGAAACGTCTCATCCGGCTCTTGTAGAAATATGAGTGCTGTATCAGTTGCTTCGCCCACCTTCTCCTGACATTTTTAACCAGAATGTTGTCGCCAGGAGAAGGTTTTGATTTAATATTCAAAAATAACATCAATCATTAAAACCCTCTCCGCCCCGATTGTTCAATGAAAAGGAGCGGAGGAGAGGGTGGCAGGCATCTATATTTTTTTAGTCGCAAGAAACTTCCGCCGGGTGAGGCGTTCGGGAATATTTGCTTTTTGTGTCGGCTGTTGGTTATAATTAGCGAGATTTCATAAACATTTAAAAAAATGGACAAAATAAAAGCCAAATTACATTCGTTGTCACAAGATCGTCGATATATGATCTTTGTAGGAGTTGCGATCATCCTTCTTGGTTTGATTGGAGCGGCGTCAGGAGGATTGGGAATATTTCTCGGTTTTGTTTTGGGAATATTTTGTTTGCTTGTGGGGTATTATGGTTCAGATGTGAAAAAAGGAATGAAGGATTTTAAAAAAGATATCATGGAAGCAAAGGATGTGGCGACTGCTGCGGCACAAAAAACAGCAGAAGTTGCAAAAGACTCTGCTGCTAAAGTTTCAGAAAAAACACCTGCGGCGAAACCTGTAGCGAAGAAATAGAGGAAAACGTCAATCTTTAGAATATGAAATATTGTTAGGGAACGGATATATCGGTTCCCTACATTTTTATTGCTGAAAATAACGAAATCACTACACTATGGGCGATGAAACACGAAAAAATTATCATTCTCGACTTTGGTGGACAGTATGCTCATTTGATAGCAAGTCGTATTCGACGACTTGGGGTTTTGGCAGAGATCGTGTTGCCGAGAGAAACAAAAGCAACAGATTTATCAGATAAATCAATTAAAGGAATTATTCTATCAGGAGGACCACAGTCAGTTTTTGCAGAAAATTCTCCACAGACAGATAATGCGATTTTTGAATTAGGACTTCCCGTTCTCGGACTTTGCTACGGACATCAGTATTTTGCACACGCATTAGGAGGAAAAGTTGCTCCAGGAACTACGGGAGAATTTGGACGATCAGAATTTACTCAGAATGAGAAATGCTCGATTTTTAAAGACGTTCCATCAGAGTCTATCGTGTGGATGAATCATGTGGATGCGGTGGAAACATTTGCACCAGGGTTTGAAATTTGTGGAACGACTCCTCACTGCGGGACAGCAGCTGCATGGGACAAGGATCGAAATTTTTTCTCTTTGCAATTCCATATTGAGGTGACGCACACGGAATTTGGAGAAACCGTTTTCAATAATTTCTTAGACATTTGCGGATGTTCACGAGATTGGAGCGTGGAGAAATTTTATCAAGAACAAGAGAAAAAACTTCTTGAAACAGTAGGAGACAGAAATGTATTTCTTTTCGTCTCAGGAGGAGTGGATAGTACGGTTACCTTTGCGTTACTTTCCAAAGTTCTCGGGAAGGATCGAGTACGCGGATTATTTGTAGATACAGGGCTTTTGCGATTAGGAGAGGTAGAACAAGTAGAGAAATCTATTCGTGCGATTGGTGCGGATTTAACAACTTTACGAGAAGGAGAATATTTTCTGGGAAAACTGGCAGGCCAGACAGATCCAGAAGAAAAACGAACGACGATTGGTCATGCGTTTCTCGATGTACAGCAGAAATTCTTTGCAGAGAATCAGCTGGGAGATGAGTGGCTTTTGGCACAAGGAACGATATATCCAGACACTATTGAGTCGGGAGGAACCAAGAATGCAGATAAGATTAAAACCCATCATAACCGAGCGCCAGAAGTGCAAAAGTTAATTGATGCAGGGAAAGTAATTGAGCCAGTCGCGGATTTGTATAAAGACGAAGTTCGGGCGTTGGGGGAACTTTTGGGGCTTCCACATGAACTCGTATGGCGTCATCCGTTTCCAGGTCCAGGGTTGGGAGTACGAATTTTGTGCTCTGGAGAAGAAATGAATGAAACAATTATTGAGGAAGTAGATGCTTTTACAATGCAGCCAAAGAAACGACCATTTGTTCAGCTGCCGATTAAATCAGTGGGAGTACAGGGAGATTTTCGTACCTACCGTCATCCAGCAGTTTTGACCTCTATTCCAGGGGAAAAAACAATTGAGAATTTGGAGAAATTTTCTACTAAATTGATTAATCATTACGACGAAATTAATCGTTGTACGTTAGTGCTTGGCAAAAACTATGAAGGAAATATCTCGAATGTTTCTGTCAAAAAATGTGATATGGACCCGAGTAGAGTAGAGACGTTACAACGCGCAGATGGCATTGTGACAAAACTGCTCTCTGAGATGGATGTGTACGCTGATGTATGGCAGTTCCCAGTAGTGTTGTTGCCTGTTTCTTTTAACACAACAGGAACCGAGACCGTTGTGCTTCGTCCAGTAGACTCTATTGACGCTATGTCTGCATCGGTAGGGAATTTGCCCTGGGAGTTCTTTGATCGCGCAGCAAAAGAAATTTTGGAAGACACTAATATCTCAGCAGTGCTCTTGGATTGTACGAGTAAACCACCGGGAACCATTGAGTGGGAGTAAATTAAACTACAATTTTCAATCTATAAATTATATATTGTTGTTTAGAAAAATTTCTCGGGAATTTTTTGTTATATTTCCATTGTCTCATGGGTAGAATTTGACCTCTTTATTAAAATGCGTCATATATTCATTAATGGTGAAAGACTTGGAATTAGATAGTATTATAGGTCAAGAATCTACAAGAGTAGATTATACAGACTTGATGTCTAAATGTTTAAAAAATGACAAGAAGGCTCAAGAAGAACTTTATAATGTTCTTTCTCCAAAAATGTATGGAGTAATTCTTCGCTATGCAGCAAATCAGAAAGATACGGAAGAAATATTACAGGATTCTTTTATAGAATTTTTTAATTTAATAAATACGGGAGAACAAGAGTCGCCAGAGCTAATAATAAAAAGAATAGTTCATAACAGGATTATGAATCATTATGAAGAGTTAATTAGAAGTCAGTTGCAAGATGTTTTTTACCCACATAAAGATGAAGAAGCGGATGATATAATTCAAGACACATCAAAAGAAGATCTTTTGCCTTTGATACAGTCTTTGCCAGACTTAAAAAGAATTGTTTATAATTTATTTTCGGACGGTTATACATTGGAATATATTTCGAAAAATATAAACACAACAGAGTTTGCAGTACGAAATTATATAGATAGTGCAAAAAATGAGCTAAGAAAAAAAATAAGGAATGAGCCAGAGTTTCTAGAATAATTGGGATTTTTTTCTTTCATAAGTATGATGTGAGTGATTTATTTTTAACAGATGAAAAAAATTCTTTTGGCGACGGTTGCAGTACTCTTAATTGCAGGATGTGGAATAACTCCTACTTCCACACTTTCAGAAAACCCTCAGGAGACAGGGGATGAGATAGCTTCTTTACTTCCAAACAAACCTATGGAGGCAGGAAATGATGGACGAATTCAACAGTATTTAGAGGGAAATCTTATTGATTCGGAAAACGCGATTTGTAATTTTGATATGTTGAATCAGCCAAATGGAAATGTGGTTGAGGTATGGGCATTGTGTGAAGAATTCATGCTTTTAGATGGAGGAACCTTAGATAAGGGAAGAACAATGAGTTTGCCAGTGAAAGTAACCTTTGCAAATCCCACACTGTATGTAATTCCTGGTGATGGAGAGGCCTACGTGCCATCTATTAATGAAAATTTCTCAAAAGAATCAATTGAGAAAATTTTGTCAGAAAATAGATATGATGTATCAGCACTCGAAACAAAGAATATGGATCGTGCGAAAAAATGGTTGATTCCGGTGGTAGAGCAAATAAAGGCAGAAGTAGAAATAGAAGTTGAAGAAGAAACAGCTGACATAGAGACAGAGGAGGAATAATAGTGAATATATTTTAAATAAAAGACGTGGTCATTTGTCCGCGTTTTTTATTTATAGAAAGCGAGTATTAGTGTGTTGTTTTTCGATTAAAGAATCGAGTTTCAAGTAATGATTTTTTCACTGCTGGTTTTTGTGTATCGCACCATGAAAGATATTCTGCGACTTGAGTGTTTTCGTGTGCACAGCGTATAGATTTGTGATCATCGATGGTGTAAAGATTCTTTCTTCGTTTATCTACTTGTGTAATAAAGTCATAACTCGGTTGTCCTCCTCCTCCAACACATCCTCCTGGGCAAGCCATTACTTCTATATAATGGAAGGCCTCAGGATCTTTTTTAAGAATGGACAGTACTTGAGGAATATTATGCACGGTTGCTATTACTCCCACTTTAAGAGTTCGATCACCAACTTTTACTTCAGCGGATTTAATTCCCTCCATTCCCCGAACTTCTGTGAGTTCTAGTTTTGGTAAATTTTTACCAGTCAAGAACCATGCAGCACTTCGGAGAGCTGATTCCATAACTCCTCCAGAGGAGCCATAAATAGCACCCGCACCAGAATATTCAGCGAGCTCGTCTGGTTTTTCTTCTTTCAAGTCATCCCATTCTACGTTTCGGTCACGAAGCATGGTAATGAATTCACGAGTTGTGAGAGCTTCATCTACGGGATAGTGTTTCCCATCATTTACCATCAATTCTTTGCGTCGAATTTCATATTTCTTTGCGGTGCAAGGCAGAACGGAAACAACAAAAATATCATCAGGATTTATATTTTCTTGTTCGGCCCACCAAGTTTTATACGCGCTGCCAGAGTGAATATGTGGAGAACGAGCAGTGGTAAGATTTGGAACGAGTTGTGGTTGAAAATGTTCTACATATCGGACCCATGATGGGCAACAGGAAGTAAACATCGGAAGAGCTTCTTTTTTTTCTAGTCGTTCACCGAGTTCTTTGGCCTCAACCATCGTCGTAATATCGGCTCCGAAATTCACATCAAATATTTTATCAAATCCTATACAACGAAGAGCTGCATACATTTTTCCGGTCCAGGTTTTGTCATATTCCTTGTTCCATCCTTCACCCAGAGTTCCTCGGATCGCAGGAGCTGGTTGAACGATAACGATTTTTTTAGGATTTTTGAGTGCGGCTTCAACAGCAGCAATAGAGTTGTGTGGTCGTATGGCGCGAGTGGGACAGACAATGGTACATTTCCCACAAAGAGTGCATGCCATTTTCCCTCCATGATTTCCAATAGTGACATCCTTGCCAATACTTTTTTCAAAGAGATAGGCGACGCTGCATTTACGACAGGCTTCGATACATTTGTTACAGTTGATACAGCTTGATGGATCGAATTCAATAGCTTCAACTCCATCAAATCTTTCAATAAGGCCCTTATTTTCACGTGGTGCGTATTTTTTCAAATCAAGTCCAAGAGCTTCACACTGATGTGCAATCTCACACCATCGCCCTTCATTGCAGTCGTGACATTGGTCTCGATGTCCTCCAAAGAGAAGTTCCAAATTTGTTTTTCGTGCCTTTTCTATTTTTTCAGTATCGCTTCGAAGCTTCATTCCTTCTTTAGGAATGAGGGCACAACTGGTATATGTTCGTCCGGTTTCCTCATCCTCAACTATGCATGTGCGACAGGATTCAGTTGGTTTTAATTCTGCACCAAAACAAACGTGGGGAATTTTCATTCCAGCTTTTAATGCAGCATGTAAGACACTTTCTTCAGGTTTCGCAGAAAGTTTTTTGCCGTTTAGCGAGAAAGGAATATTTTTCATTTTTTATGGAGTGCTTCATAAAGAGATCGAACAGGATCGTCTATAGATCGTCCTAGTCCACAAAAGGCCGTTTCTTTTTGGGTCTTGGTTATCTCCAAGATTTCATTCCAAGGAATTTCTTTTTGCTCAATAAGTTTCAATATCTGAGGCACCCCATCACGACAAGGAGTGCAGGTTCCACAGAGTTGTTGGTGGAAAAATTCTAGCCAACGCTTGAGTAATTCTTTTGCCGTAATATTAGGATCGTGTATTTCAAGAGATCCGGCTCCATTTGCAGGTTGATTTAAGTTTTTTCCTCTCCAAACCGGACCACAGGCTCCTCCGCCAATCTGGACAAGGCTTCGTGGATCAATTTTATTTTTTGTTTGTTTCAATATTTCACGAACGGTCATGTCTGATGGCAGACGAAATACTCCATGATGAGGAACAACTCCTGAAATAGTGTAGAGACGAGTATTATCAAAAGTTCCATTTGCTACTGCAGCTGCATCAAAAAAAGTTTCTACATTATTGATAAGCGTTGGATTTCCCCACAGTCCGCGTTCTGTTGCATGAACCGTTTTACTACGAGGAATAAGTCTTTTCCCTTCAATAGCATTCATCATAGTGCTGCTTTCTCCACCGAGGTAAGAATCAGCTTGTTCTTGAAATAAGAGTAATTCAATGCCATGTGTGGCAAGGCGTTTTACTTGTTTTTCAAGTCGTGGTTTCAAAATCTCAAAGTAATCATGATTACAGTTAATCCAGCATTTTTTTGCTCCGATCAATTCGCAAGCAATGCGCATTCCTTCAAATACTTCATGAAGATGTTCGGTCAAAAGAATCCAATCTTTTCGCACACCGGGTTCGCCTTCTGATGCATTACAGATAACAAATTTCTCTTCTCCTGGTGCATCGAGTACGGCTTTCCATTTCCTATGTACAGGAAATCCAGTTCCACCTCGTCCAATAAGGCCAGCCTTTTCGATTTTTTTGAGGAGATCCTTCATGTTTATTTTTTCCAAATATGCAAAATACCGAGAGCAATCGCTCCTCCTAACAGAGCCGTTGCGAGTTGTGGCCAAGAAAGCATCGTTGCAATATTTCCAAGGAATTTTTCAGGAAGAAAGAATTGCAAGATCCATTGTGAGGCAATGGTAAGCCATATAAATTTCACTCCTGCGCCAAGAATAACTCCAAGGATAGGTTTTGTTTGTAATACATGTACTCCTGCGATAAGGAGCATATTTCCAAGAATAATTACGGGAAGAGTAGGAGCAAGAACAAAGGGAAGTGTTCCGGCTGCGAGTGCAGCAGCACTTGGAAGAATAGCAAGGGTTAACGCTTTTCCTGCACCAAGACGAAATGTCGCAGCGACAAGAATGGCATTTACTATAGGCCCCGTAATCCATTGTTGATGGAGAATGAGAGGAATGCTACTAATACAAACAGCAAAAATAGCCCATTCATACATCTTTGCTCGAGAAAAAGTGAGAACAGATTCTTGTATTTTAGTCATCGCGCATTAGTGTACCAGAAAATTTGTTGTCACTGAAACATTCATGAGTAAACTCAGGTTGATGTTTGAAGCAATTTTATTCGACAATGATGGAGTGCTCGTTGATACGGAAAAGCGTCATGTTCTTGCCTGTCAGGAGATAGTAGAGGAAATGTTTGGGTTCTCGTATTCACTGAAGGATTATCAAGAATATGGATACACGAATGGAACGGGGACGTCTGGATGGCTGAGAGATAAGGAGATTTCAGAGGAAGAGATTGCTCGATTTCAAGAATTGCGAAATGTGAGATATGTAGAATTTTTAGCAGATCGGATTGAGCCCATGAGTGGAGTATGGGAGGTGTTGAAGTTTTTACGTGAAAGAAATATCCCACGAGCGGTAGTGACCGCGACGCCGCGACCGCATTTAGAGTTTTCACATTCGCAGACGGGATTGTTGGAAGAGTTTCGTTTTGCGATTTGTAATAAAGAAGTGCCACGATCGAAGCCCTTTCCAGATGGGTATTTGGCGGCAGCAGAAAAATTAGGAATTCCTCCAGTAAAATGTTTGGTTTTAGAAGATTCTCCACGAGGAGTTGCGGCAGGGAAAGTAGCGGGAATGACAGTGTGGGCCATCCCAAGTGGGCAGACAAAAGAATTAGATTTTTCTCTAGCGGATGAAGTTTTTGAGTCGTTGGATGAGGTTTTAGTCAAGCTACAGAGTCTTTATTAAGATATGTTTCTTAACTTTTTTTCCGCAAAAAAAGTTACAAAAAAACTCGTTTCGGTTGTTCGTTTGCAAGCGAAATATTTTCATTCATTAAACCGCCATTGGCGGCTTGAGCATTCATTTCAAATAATCGTTTTTTTCTTCACTCACAAATGCAACAAGGAAAGAACTTTAGTCGTATTAATTTGCAAGTCCCAGTCCCACTAATCCAGCAACACAGACTCCAATCCAGAGCCATTGTTGACGCGTCATTTTTTCGTGATAGAGCCAATGTCCAAGAAGAATCGTGATAAATATTCCCCCAGTTCCAATAACATTCGCAATTCCAATAGGACCCATGGTTACCGCGAGAGCAAAACATCCTGTTCCAATTAAAGTAGGAGCTGACACAAGAGCAATTTTGCCAATCTCTGGCAATTTTATTTTCCCGAAAGGGCTTTTTCCACAAATCATCCACCGTACTATCCCGAAAAGAAGGAGCCATAAGCCAATAGAGGTTTCCCATCCATATCCAGCAATAAATGGATCTAGGTCTCGTGCCACATCTGACATTTGTACGAAGGATGTGCTGGAAAAAATAACACCGAGAAGAGCAAGGAAAACACCAAAATGGGTACGGGAATCAAGATGATTTATTTCTATTTTTTGCATGGCTAAAGCGGTTCCTCCAATGACAAGGGGAATAATCCATGCGATTTCTAGAAGAGAAGGACTTTCTCCAAACCAGAACCAACTTACGAGAAATACAACAACAACACTTCCAATTCGACCAAGAGCAGTTTTTATTCCTACTGGAAGAAAATTTAATGACCAAAAAGTAAAGAACATACTAATGGCGCCCGTAAATCCTGCTCCTATTATCTTGAGAGAGTATTCAGGGAAAAGCGCAAAACTTTCGGGGTTTGCCAAAAGAAGCAATGGAGTCATAGAAATCATTAATGACAAATTTCGTACTGTAGCCACAGAAAGTCCATCGTGTTTGCGTACATGATGTGCAATCAAGGTTCCATAAACGGAATACCCAAGCATTGCCGCAATTGCAAGAAGGAAAAACATCATTTTTTCCAGTGTTTATTTTTGGGAACAGGATGAAATCGGAGTTCCTCATCATTCAGAATGATTTTTGCTCCAGGTTTTTCAAAGTCAGAATTTCGAATTATTTTTGTTCGTTGAATCCAGCGAAAAAATGTTTCCCAGAGAGATTTCCGTACACGAAATCGTTTGCGAGGCGGTCCAAAAGTTTTACTCGGTGTTTCATCAAATTTTTCTCCAAACTCTTCTATCCAAACTTCGTTTTCTGTTACAAAATTTGACCACAAGTTTAATGGGTCATAGAGAGGAATGTTGTGGCTGAAGAGTTGCGCAGAGTAGGCATCCTTTTCCTCAATTTCAAGGGAGTGGTCAGTGAGGAAATGGTTTGGGCAAATTTTTCCCGCGTGGTTGCGTGGTTTTGCGAGTTGTCCGCATATTTTTAATACCGTAAAGACGAAGAATCGAGCGGTCCATATTTGCCCATATCGAGCTATCACAAGGATATCGATATCAGATTTTTTTCTAGCTCGTCCGCAAGCAATAGACCCGGAGAGAAATATAGACTGTACACCAGGAAGATAGCTAAGGATTTTTGCCCAGAGCTCTGCTTTTTTAAGCAACTTTTTATCAATTTCCATCAGGCGAAGTGTGCCATAAGAAGAGATAAAAGTTAATTGAAAATTAACGCTTCGCGAGAACTTGAAGGGTGTCGATTGGCAAAAGAGTCGTATCAAAGAATGCAGTGAGAGCGACGTCTTCTTTTTCTAAATCAAACTCAATATTTCCAAATACATGAGTTTTCATGAAATTATATTTTTTTTGTAAGAGAGGCGATTGTTGCGTAAGCGCCCGAAAATTTTCTCCATGGAGTCGGTACATGAGATAGCTTTCTGCGAAATCCTCAAAACAATCTGCTTGTGCATATCCAGAAACAAAATCAACTCGTTGGGAATTTCGTTTTTGTGTTTTAGCAGATGTCCATGAAATTTCATAAAACCGAACACTCAGATCATCAGAGAGAACAGGGTTTTTCCCGTCTTGAAATTTTGTGCGAGATCCTCGTTTTCCTTTTAATGCTCCAAGATCAACAATATGACCCAGTTCGTGAATAAATACTCCTTGCAGTTCGTCACTCGTATCAATGGAGTTTGTATGGAGGATTATTTTTTTTGAACTAGAAAGACCTCGTGAAATATTTGATTCATTTCGAATTTCTAATGTCGTTAAAGGATCAGTATGCCACTTGGGGAGTGCCAGAATAGAATTTCGCACTTGCGCCTTTACAAAAGAAAGACGGAGACGATCAGTTCGTGTTTTTTTAAAATTTCTTGCTGAAAAATGTCCTGTCCAGGGAAGCGTCCTCTGTATAAGAGGAGTTAGTCTCTGTGGCGCCGCATGAAGGGGTGTCGTAGAGAAGGAATTGATGACGGCAAGAAGAGAAAGTATCATGAAACAAAAGCACAAAAGCATAGGCATATGTGTGTTTTTGTTTTGATATCATTACTTTTTTACTATTTTATAACAAAAAGTCAAGGGATTTTGAGCAAAAAATTGAGTCAGAACTTGCGCGAAAGTCTCATCCCGTGCCAAAATGCATAAGAATGAAAAATATAAAAACACAATCATTTTGGACGCGTTTGGTGCTGGGAGTTTTTTTGGTGTTCTTTTTGATGCCAATGGGACAGGTGAATGCAGAAGATTTTGTGAAGTGTTCCAGTCTTACAGAAAACCCTTGTGATGCGCGTTCAGATTGTAAGTGGGTGAAAGGGGAAACGGTTTCTATAGGGCCTCCCGAGGCGGATAGATGTGAGGTGCAGCCTGCAGAATGTCGCATCCTGAAAGAGGAAACTTGTGAAGAGTATGGTTGTGATTGGAGAAAGGGTTCAGATGAGTGTGTAGGAAAAGCAGAAATTTGTACGGGGAGAACATGGGCGGGATGCGGATTGGATGCGGATTGTCGATGGAATGATGGGAAATGTATGTTGAGTGCAGCAAAACAGGATGCGAAAGCGGTAGGAACATTAGATGGTATTTGTAATGAAGAGATAGCAAATTCACAAAGAAATGACTTTTGGATTGAAAAGATCCCTTCCCTCTGTATACCACCGATTACAAACAAAGGGGTTCAACATTTTTGTGAAACTAATGCTGATTTATTAACTTCCTATGGGAAAAAGCAATGTCGAAGAGGAATAGTACACGTAATCAAAGCGGGGGAACAAAAATGTTTGGACGACTCGGAAATGAGATTTCAAAGAAGTCTGAAGGATTCGGCTGCACGTGAACAGCGTCGAGCGAATGATGCTTCCTGTCGAGCGAATGCGTCATATATTTATGATGGACCTGTTTTTGAAGGAGGGGGATTACGAAGTGGGGCAATTCTTGCACATGAAAATCTTACCAAATCAATTTCTCACTCAACAGACCTAAAAGGAC
>Ga0307989_1001484_pt1 | contig 12496 bp, 14 predicted proteins | sample EllFjometagen185_FD_203164 | JGI IMG/M metagenome (GOLD analysis project Ga0307989, IMG submission 203164) | Marine microbial communities from Ellis Fjord, Antarctic Ocean - #185 | ecosystem: Environmental > Aquatic > Marine > Unclassified | place: Southern Ocean | collected 2014-10-08 | reverse complement strand
TGATAACCGGGGTGTGTTTAGGGGCAGTCTCACAATGTTTAGCTAATTTGGCCAAACCTACATTATAACGATTAGTGTAATACTCAGTATTAACTTTTTTCCCGTCAATACCGTCTTCTTCCAGGGCAAACAGCTCTTTCAATGCGTAATCGACAGCGATCTTGGCAAGGTTGGGAGGAATCCCGTCTAAAAGGGCTTCATCATCATCAAACTCAACAGGTATGGGCTCTCTGTAATAAAACAAAGTCAACGATTGATCCTGAACAGGTAATGGCCGATACCAAAGGGTTTTATGTTCCAGGGCAACATCCTGAATCATCCCAGTTGTTTGCCATCCAGAATACAATCCCTCAAGGGCTTTAATGTTTGATCTGATATTGACCTCTTTTTGGCTTGTTTCATTGTAAACCCGGTACAGATCATGGGCAAATGTCTCAGGCATCACAAGTTTGGTTGGATTTTCATCTACGGCAATATCAATTGTTTTCTGTTCCTGTAGATCTGGCAGAGTAAACAATTCACTTACCTCAGCCACAAACTCATTGACCAAAGGACAAATATCATTCTCCATTGTAAGAGATGGATCTTGGATGCCCGTTTCAATTCGGGCCAATATCTTTTCCAAAATCATTTTTTGCCATCATCCTTTTCATTGGCCTTGGTCTTCGCATTGGCCTTGGCCGCTTCTTTCTCACGGGCTTTAAGTTCTTCCATGGTAGGAGGAACGTATTCTTTGAAATTGCCCGTTTCAAGAAGGTGCTTTACATGGTCTTCAGACACTACACTTGCCACAAAATCACCGTATTGGTTTTCTGTGAACAGGTAGTCGAACTTTTCCACACGCATGGGAATAGGCTGGCCGCATCTGGTAAAATTTGCTTGCATAATCATGGGTGATAATTCCTTTTATAAAAATAAGTATTAAGCACCGTAATCAGAGGCACGGTAAGTCATGATCACACGAACACCACCAGCAGCCTTTGTTGCAGCAGCAGTGGTGATCTTGATGGCCAGTATCCTGTCGGCAGTATGGTCAGGAGCGATCCCGACCATGCCAACAGCAGCAGCGCGGGTGACCGTTGGTGCCGTGTCTGCCTGAGCAGCAGCAACAAGTGAGGCTGCGGTGATGATGTCATCCTCGTCAGCATTCAGCAGCCCTACTTCCATTACCAATGTATCTGTGGCATGAGCATCCAGCTCGTCTGCAACCACGATTACATCAATTGGAACACAGCCAGCAGGGAGATACCCGACTTTCGCAATATCGTTTGCAGCCAGGGTAATGGGCAGTTCTACGACATCGTCACAGACCATAACTTCCCCAGCACTATGGGGAGACAGGATAGACTTTTCAAAATTATTGCTTTCAAATGTAGGCATGTTAAAAACTCCTTATAAAATTATTTTATTAAACTTTTGTCGCTGCTGTATCATAGGCAATCAGGCCATAATCAAGGCCATTGAATGCCACCTTATTCAACCCGAACATACTGTAGGTGCTGATGATCAGAATATTCCCGTTGTCTCTTGACTCTTCGTGCCAGTCAAAACGCAGGCCGGAACCGGAAGAACCCCATGCGACTGCAAGACCCTGTTCACCAAGGAATAATGCACGAGCTGCCTTGACGTTTCCGCCTGATCCATAATCGTCGAACCGGATAACGCCTTTATGCTTCTGAAGGATCACGTTGTTGTACATACCAAGACCGCCCTTGCAGATAGGAGATTTTCTTCCTTCTGAGGTTGCAAGTGCCTTCTGGATATCGAGCCATTTTCCAGATGCAGTATCCGTTCTAAGGTCATAAGCCTGCCAGGGATTCATAAGAAGGAGGAAGTGATCTTCACCCTCAAGTTTAATCGGCTGGATCTGAGGGGTGCCCTGGGTACCGCCACCCATCATGTCTGCCTCAGCAACCAGGCGATCAACACCGGAAAGGGACATTTTGTCATCAACCGTTATTGTGGCCTTTGCCTTGCCATTTGCAAAATAGTGATGAAGACTGTCAGGTGCTGCAAGCGGGTTGTTAGCAAACCCGGGATAAGTTGCATCAAAGATAAATTCATCATTGACCCCCCTGGTTCCGGATGCATACATAAAATGCAGCTCGTCAAACACTCTGGCCCACCAGTCAGACTGACGGGCACGGGCTACTTTTCTAAGATCATGGATGGTCCTTTTCCGGGTCATACGCCCACCCGCATTAACTCCGCCCCTCATCTGATCGATATATAATCCATCAGTGTAGAACTTGAGTTTTTCTTCTTTGTTCTCCAGGATATCGTCACCCTCGACAGGCTTCATCCCTAACTGCATATTGAGATCAAAAGAGACATATTCCCCGGCATCATTCTTCAAACGGTCAACCTTTACAACAGGGGTTGATCCACCTTCCGGGCCTGTGAACTTCTTGGACCAGAAAGATTTTCTCGGGGTGTCAATTGCTAAAAATGCGGAATACTTTTTAACCGCTTTGGGATCATTAAGACCGATAATTGTTTTACTCATAGTATTGCTCCTTATGTTGATTATTTTTCGGTCTTACCCTGCCGCAATTGACAGGTGAGCTATACTGAACCACTGACCTTTTTAAAACTTTAGAACTGCATCAAAAGGCCCTACGCCCTTTCGTATGCTTCCAATTCTGCTTCAGACAACTTTGCGAGTGCTGTCTCATACTCCGCACCTTCAAGGTTATCTAAATATTCATAAACGTCATCCGTGTTCTTGTCGGATGCCGGTACATCTTTTAATGTTTTGGGACCTGTGCGCTTTCCAGAAGATTTCTTGGCAGCTTTGACTGCCTTCTCTCCATCTGAGTCCTCTTTTTTCATACTTTCTTTACTGTCCTGAATCCCAAAGGCAGACTTGATTGATTCTTTTGCTTTGGCAAGTATTTCAGGACCGGTTTTTGATTTCCATTCTTTGACCCCTAAAAGCCGATTGACCTCACGGGCAAAAGCATCATAGACAATGGGATTTCCTTTAAGTTTGGCATTATCCTTGTCACTGAAAAATTCTGTCTGTTCAGACTCCCATGTTTTTTCAGCAGAAATAAGGCTGGTTTCTTCCCGGACAATTTCCCTGGTCCGTTCCCTTTCAACTGCCAGCAACTGTTTTTTGTAATCATCAAAATCAATGTCACCTTCATCAAGCTTTGTATCTAGGCCCTTGATCTTGTCCTCGTATTCTTTTTCTACTGACTGACTGCCGTCATCAGAGGAAGAAGCGTCAGTATCATCTGTATCAGTGTCAGCCTTCTTATCCTCTTTGTCGCCGCCCTCTTCATCATCCTTAGCCGCATCGTCCTCAGAATCATCACCAGAACCATCGCTGTCTGATTCATCCTCATCCTCATCAGCATCATCATTTTTGCTGTTGTCAGTATCATCTTTGTCGGCTGATTCATCATCCCCCTGAGAATCGTCAGTTTCTCCGCCCTCTTTGTCGTCTCCATTGTCATCATTGTCATCACCATTCTGATCATCTGAAGCATCTCCCTCATCATCTTCGATTGCTGCGATTTCTTCTTCAGACAGTCCATCAAAATCGTTGCTGTCGCTGTTCCCCATGATTACTTTGCTCCTTTTTTCTTATTATCGGATTTGATGCCATGTTCACCTTGTTTAGTGGCCATAACCCTGTCTTTTGTTTTGGTTGCTGACGGTTTTTCTTTCTGATTTAAAGCTTTATTACCGATCTGGATGTCATGCAGGGCCTTGGCCTTGTCAATCCTCAATTTCTCTTGATCAAATTTCACACCTGCCCTGGTTGCCGCTGCATCTTCAACATTCTTATCAATCTCACTTTCAAGCTTATTCATTTCAAGTTTTTGCATTGTCTCTTCAAACAGGGCCTGGGCTTCATCCGCCTGTCTTTGTGCTTCCTGTTCAGCTTGAAGGTCTGGATCATTCTGATCTGCATCCGGGTCACTTTGGCCATTAACCATTCTGATTCTGGCTACAAGGTCTTCCTTGCCCGGGATATCTGACAGATCAACCACAAGATCAAGAAGGTTGATTGCAATTTCAGGGGCCATGTCCTTGATCATTTCCATAAGGGTTTCAAAGGTGGCTTGCCTTATACTGGCTGTCCATGCGGAAGAATCAACAATAAAATCGGCCTGGGCTTTTGTGATATCATTTAAAGGGTCGTTTGTTTCCGGGTCCGCACCATTAATTTCAATGAATTCAGGCTGGTTTTTCTCGTTTGTAATCCTGAATATCTTTTGATCAGTGTAATACTGTTCAATTAAGGAGAGGACGATTTCACCGAGCATTTGGGTAGAAACCCTCAAATTGTCAAATACTTCTGAATTGACAATATTTCCCTGTTCCTTCCTGGCTTCGATAGCTTTACCGGATATGGCGTTTGTTTCCCGGCCCATCTGTTCGTCTGTTACACCACCGACAGCCTCAATATATTCAGCGTCCTGATCCATCAAGGCAACATGCTCTTGAGCCAGGCCCCTATCGTTGTTGATCTCAAGATCAGACCCTCTTTTCTTTTTTATGATGCCATCCGGCCGGGACACCTCGTCTGCCAATTCATCCCAATCCTTTACTGCATCCTCATCGGCAATGACCTGGTTAGTACTAAGGATGAATAGAGCCTTGCTCCTTCTTTTATTAAGATCGTCCTGGATATCTCTTAGATTACGGACTGGGCCGTATTGAGTATTATCTTTCTTTTTTCTGAATCCCCAAATGGGGATAAAGGGAAAACGATTATGATTATAAAGTGATTCCTGATCCTGTAAAACCAAATTCCCAGTAAAGATCATACATCGAATAACCATTCTGATACTGCTTGTCAGTGACGCGTATCCGCCTTCTATCATATCCTTATGTGCTTGATCATCAGCATGATATTTCTGTCCTCTAAGCGTGCCAAGGTCTTGGGTACCATTGTCCATGATTTCAATTTTTTCAGGCGTTTTATACCAGCATTCAACCAGCTCAAGCCGGTTTCTCTGGGCTCTGTCAGTCCCTTCAAAACCCGTCATTTCTATTATGGATTCAAGGTCTGTATCTTCGTCAGCATACTCTTGAGAATATGCACCCTCATCATTAACAGAGCTGTTTGCCAATATTTTTAATGCCCCAGAAAACTCACTGAACATGGAACATGCCACATCCAGGTCAACCCTTTTTCGCCTGAACATAAATCTGGCATCTTTGAGATCCAGACGAACTGACAAAGGATCATACCAAATGTTTCTCCAGTCCTCATAATCAATGAATATCGGTTCTTCCATGACATCTTTTGTGACACCTGCTTCCAGCCATCCTAATCCTGATATGACTGTGTCCTTAAACGCCTGTGATCTTTCAGTCGGCAATTTGTTGACATCTGAAAGATATTTTAGAATATGAGTCTTGGCCTCGGCAGGTTTGGCATCCTCAAAAGTCCTTGGCAGAACTCTAAAATCTATCCGATTCTTTTTTTCTGAACCAATGATCCAGTCAATTGTGGGCTTGACACGATTGAAAACCGTTGCAATCTGACCCCTGGCTTCCACTTCCGCCTTATCGTCCGGGGACCATTGATCACCATCATAAATATCATGGTCTTTGAGGCATTCAGCACGGGCAGGCGCCTGTATAGACCTTGTATATGCCCACCATGCCTTGATCTTATTCAGCTTTTCTTTTTGTTCTTCTGTAATCTCCGGGGACTTCCTGCCCTCTTCACCCTTCAGTCTATCGTCAAACATGGCATGGCTTTCAGATGATTCGCTCATATAATCACCTTGTTTCCGTTGATTTTTATGCCATCACCGGAACCACCCCCTGGTGGTGTAGCAGGGGGAAGGAGAGGTTCCGGTGTGGCCGACAATAACTCTTCGATGCCGTCTTCAATAGCCGTGGCAACCTCGGCCATGCGCTGGCTGGTCACGACACCAAGATTGAATTGATAATAGATTAATGAAGTAATGTTATACATCCATTTGGTAAAATCCGGGTTCTTATCAGGGGTGTACATCCATAAATCTTCCATCCTGATACAAAAATTGGCAGTGTGCCCTTCCCTTGGAAATTTTGGACATATAAGCAGCACGGGCTCAGGCTCGTCGTCAATCGTCCGATATGCTATTCTTCTTATGACTTCAGCCATGATTATGCCGCCATTCCTGAACGTCTACGTCTTTTTGTTGTGGTTTTCACTACCTGCACCGGCTCAGCAAATGTCAGTGCAAGGCCATCCCCTTCATCCGGGGATCTGCCAATTCTTTTTTTAATTTCTTCTTTGGGCTCAAGCTGCTTTTGTGTTGTGCTGGTGTATTTGTAACCAGGAGCCGTAAGATCAGCCTGAAGGGTATCAACATCCGGTATCTGAACTTCTTCATCTGACTCAAGCCACTTTCTGACTTCATCCCACATTTCTGCACGGCGGTTTTTATAATGCTCCGGGTCCATGGCCTTGCTGCCAAAATTAACAAGGGTCACTCTATTTCCAAAACCCATTTCAACCAGCCGGTCATACATCCCTGATCCGCCACCCCGGTCAATAAACATCCTGTCAACCGGTTCATTCTCCAGGATCATTCGGGCCAGGCCGGCCTTTGCCATATCATCCAGTTTGTGGTGGGATTCTATATTCCAGGCTCTTCGACCCTGACGTCTGATAAATGTGGTAGCATCATCACCTTCACGGGCAGGATCACAGCCAACGACATAAGCACCATATTTGGGAACACCCATTGTTTTTCTGGCCGTCAATACTGATTCAGCAGATATCAAGGAATTGATACCCGTTGTCTGGAAAGCTTCCGCCGCATTCCCGGGATACTCCTGTTTAAAGAGAAGAGGATCACCAAGTTCAACAATTTTAAACCGTCTCCAATAAATCTGTTCATCGTCCAGCTTATAGGCCTTTTGATATGCTGCCTCTTCAATGGTCGGAATAAATTTTGCATCACTCGGAATGGGCTTTCTGTATTCTGATTGCCAGTACCAGGGGATAAAGATTGCAATGTATTCGCTCTTTCCCTTTTCCGCATCCTGCCACATCTTATGAAACATATTCCCCAGGCCATTGGCCGTGGATTCAAGGATGATCTCTTCAGCCATTTCAGCAGCCTGGAAGACACCTGTTTTGATCTCATCTGTATTTTCCCAGAAAGCGACCTCAGAACCATGGAAAAAGTCTATTGTATCAGACCTGCCCACGTTCTTTGATCCAGCCGTGCCCAGGCCATATGCTGAATCAATTTTGTCGAATACCAGCTCTTTTCTGTTTGAAAATGACGTGGACGGGCGAACTCTGCGCGGACAATGCTCATGATACCGCTTGACCATGTTGAACAGGTTGGTGGTAGCATCATCCATATGTGCCAGAATAAAGGTCTTAACCCCACGCCGGTGGGTGGTCTTGTTGTAATACCTGGCGCCTACATATGTGCTGCATCCCTGTTGACGGCCCTTGAGCAACAACGCCCTGATTTTACCTGTCTTGTTTTTTTGCCGCTCTAATTTGTCGTGCAGGTATAACTGAGCCCGGTTGAAAATAAACGGGATGATCTTTTGCATACGGCCATCGACCAGGACCGGTTGTTTTGTCCTGATCTTGAGGCACTTAAACGAATAATGAGACAGGTTGTTTTTCAACTTGCTCTTAACCGCCAAGTGTCTATCTGTTACCTCATATGCCATCGCTCAATTATTCCAGATCGTCTAAAGTGTCTTCGTGAGTCACGCTAAGATTCAAGTCACCATCCAAATTCTTCGTATCAGGCCATCGTTCCCGGTTCCGGTTGCGAAGCCAAAATGTTTGAGCTTTGACGTCGCCTGCTACCTGCTTTCGAACCTTTTTTGTGATTTCCATATCACCGTCTACATCCAGCTCTTTGGTGGTTTCTTCATAGCTGTAGCCCAGGGCTCTTTTTAGCAGGGCTGTTTCAACATTCTCCGTGTCATATGTATCTTTACCGGTCTTGATGGCGGCCAGGAAATCAGGATGATCTTTTTTCCAATTGTTAATCAGGCTTTTAGAAACCCTGAAAAGTTTAGCCAGCTTGAGATCGGTAAATCCGTTCTCACAAGCGACCTGGGCCATGGAAGCAAATTCCGGATCATAAATTACCTTAGTACCAGTATTCTTAAGTCTTACAGGGTTCTGTTTTTTACTTTTAGCCATCAATCCCTCCTATCCGGACCATCTTGATATTCAACGATTACAGCGGTCTCCCCGGATTCATCATGCTTTCTACGGCCATATAGCATCATGTCATGCTTGGCTATGTCGATTGCGTGCTTGTCAGTCCTGCTATAGAGTGTTTTAAGATGATCTGAAGTATTCTGCTTATCGGCAAAACGATCATGCAACGTATCCCGGCAAGACTGATGTGCACGGACAATGTTCGACTGAGCTGCTAAAATTTCTTCCAGTTGCTTTTTTAAAAACCAGCCCAGGACCGATACCATGGCGCCCAGACAAAGAAACCCCACGCCCATAAAAACGGTATTGGCATCAAGCGGGTTTGATATTGATGTAGTAACAACTGGCGAACTGGCCTCGGCTGCAGCAATAAATGGAATATCAAAAATCGTCATTGCCGAAATCCTCTGTGATTTTTATCGTAAAAGAGTCAACATCTGCCAAGGCTGCCATAAATCGCTTAACAGCTTTACGGGAACTCAGCACCGCCCTATTCCCATTCAGCCACCCGGTATGACTCCCTATCAATATGCACCCGGATGTGTCTTTTGCAGTATTTCCGGCATGGAAAAGGATATGATCCCGGTCAGGAACTAATATTTCAAAGGTTTCGCCAAATCTAGGGGATGTGGTGCGACGGCAAAGGTAGGTGGCAGGTGGGACACATGATATAAAACGTTGGTTTTCAAGGTCTGGATTTTCAAGTGTGGAGTACACTTCAAGATCATCTATTTGTAGAGATCCGATGATACATTTGTCAGTCTTTTCAAGCCGTTTCAACTCAATAATCAAAGCAAAAACCCCCTCATTCCCTGTCGGAGTCCAAAGTTTGTTAGTTGCGGCTTATTGTTTCAGGGAAAAATGGGGACTGCAATTGAATCCATGCGTGAAAATAGCATTTCACGCACGAAAATTGTAGATAGGTTTATATATTATCAACTGTAATCTGGAAGAATGCCTGGGGATAATGTCCTGGGCTTATATAATGGAATGGAAAATTCTATTCTGGAAAACCTGGCATACCATATATAGGGGGGCTCAAATTTTGTTTGGACTGAGTCTTTAGAATACCAGTGAACACAGTTTGATTCCAGCCGAAACCCCATATATATTGATACTATAACAGCCCCCGATGGATCAATTTTTATAAATCTATCCCAAGGCAACATCCAGAATCATCATTACTGAAAATCCAACCATTGTTGCCATTGTTACTGTGTCGATATTTTCATATTTCCTTTGAGATTCAGGGATGAGTTCTTCCACAACTACAAAAATCATTGCACCAGCAGCAAAACATAATGCATAGGGTAAAATATTTTGCATTTTCATAACAAATACTGCACCGATAACTCCCGCAATAGGTTCCACCACACCGGATGCTTGGCCCATAAAGAAACTTTTTCCTTTGGACATACCCTCTCTTCTTAATGGCATAGAAACAGCAGTCCCCTCTGGGAAATTCTGAATACCGATGCCAATAGCTAAGGCGATAGCTCCACCAATGGTAGCCGAAGGAAGACCAGCTCCTACAGCTCCAAAGGCAACACCTACCGCTAAACCTTCAGGTATATTATGAAGGGTTATGGCAAGCACAAGAAGCGTGCTTCGCTGCCATGATGTTTTTACTCCTTCTGCTTTATCAATACTCAGACCTGGATGAAGATGAGGCAAAAATTTATCAATTACCCGCATAAAAATTCCACCACCCATAAACCCAATAGCTGCACTCAGCCATGGAATCTGCCCCAATTGTTCAGCCATCTCAATCCCAGGTGAAAGAAGAGACCAAAAGCTTGCAGCTATCATGACTCCTGCAGCAAAACCAAGCATGGAATCCATAAATTTTTGGTTAATTGTTTTTGAAAAAAATACCAACGCAGCACCAGCAGCGGTTACTCCCCATGTAAAAAGAGTAGCTATGAACGCCTGTGTTACTGGATTGTATTGTTGTAAAAAATCGATCATTGTTGAACTCCTTAATTGAGTAAGGTAACTGGGAATAATAAAATCACCAAGATTAAAATGGCTTGGGTTCGCTGATTAATATGCACTTGAACCATAGTCGTATTTATTTTTGGAGATTTTAATATTTCCACCTGCCTAAAGGAAAAGATGATATGCAACGATTGTATAATAGAAATTCGATCTCACAAACAGGTTAAAATTACATACCTTAATGAAGCATATGTCAATCTTGTTTTACACTAAATCCTTTATATATCGAAACAATGCGTTCAAATAAGTCAAACATCAATTACACTAATTATAGCACTAAATTCACAATAATCAAAAAATAATTTCAGACAAATAAATTTTCAAGAAATGGTTCTCCAATATAGTAAATATATTATCAACTGTAATCTGGAAGAATGCACGAACTTGAAGCTATTGGCTCATACAATTGAATAAGAAACTCAAGACTGGAAAAGCCCTCTATACCATATGTGGGGGTGAGTCTTTGAAATGCCAGTCCAATCTGAAACAAGGTAGGGAAAAAGGGTTTAAAATTAGACACATTAAACACCTTTTTACTATTCCAAAATCCATTCCAAGCAAGATTATTGTTCTATTTAAAATCATTAAGAATACAAATGGTATCTTGTACAATCTAAGACCCTGAAAAATCTTTGGTTGGATAATTAGTCATGACTCGGAGAAACTGGCTATTCAATTTTTTATAGTATATAAGTATAATTTTATATAAATATTTTTGGAGAATAATCAGTGTATTTGTTCATTATTACAGGGGTAGCTCTGCTTGTGTCACTTATTGCAAACAAGAAGAAAACCCTCCAGGGGCTGAAAAAGGCTTGGAAAAAATTTATTAAAATGGTTGTTCCCCTTTCGGTGGTTTTAGTGCTGGTCTCTTTTGCCCTGTATTTTATGACTCCTGAAATGATAAGTAAATACCTTTCAGGTGGACATCAGGCGATCGGCGTTCTCATTGCCTCGGCCTTTGGTTCCATAACACTGATGCCTGGATTTATAGCCTTTCCTTTGAGCGGTATCCTTCGAGATAACAATGTTTCCTACATGATCATTTCGGCTTTCACTACCACCCTCATGATGGTTGGGCTGCTGACCTTCCCCGTCGAACAGAAATTTCTGGGAACCCGGGTTGCTGTAATTCGGAATGTGGCAAGTTTATTCACTGCACTAATCGTTGCTCTGATTACGGGTATAATATTTGGGGAGATCTTTGTATGAAAAAATATTTACCAGCGATTCTAATTGGTGCTTATGCCTTTTTTATTACCATTTCCATAATTGCCGGATATCAGCCCGGAAAAGATGTAGGGAATAATTTTCTTGAATATTCGATCAGCATGATCAAGATCCTGCCCTGTGCTTTTATTCTGATTGGTCTTTTTGAGGTTTGGATAAAGAGGGAAGTGATCGAAAAACACCTTGGAAAAGATTCCCGATTCATGGGGTATCTTTGGGCTATGCTGCTTGGAAGTGTAACTATAGGACCCATGATTGTTTCTCTCCCTATCGCCCAGTCACTATTTAAGAAGGGGGCAAGTATGCGGGTTATTTTTGCCTACCTTGGTGCATCTACGGTCTGCAGGATTCCCATGACTATATTTGAAGCATCCTGTATTGGTGTGAAATTTACAATTGTCCGGTATGTGGTCTCCATTCCTCTTATACTTATTTTCGCAGTCTTCTATGGACGGCACCTGGATAAGAAACATTATGCACTTGCAGGAGAATAAAAGTTCATTAACTCAAAACTGATAATGAAAACCATCCCCTACAGCGGATGGTTTTTTTGAATAGTCTTAAGGGCTCTTTATTTTTCGCTTCTCCCAATTCACCGAGTACTTCATCCGCAAGTCCAGGCTTTTTAAATATTTCCAAAATACAACATCTGGTATACACAAATTTTCATCCACAGATTTGAAATTCAATTATATAGGAACGAGAATAATCAAATTAAAAAAGGCTCCATTACCTTATATTGGAGATAAAAAACCTACAAACAAAATCCCATTTAAAAAATCTTTTTATATTAATCACCTCATGGAGTAGTCCGGACCTCCTGGTGCAAATAAGTCTTTTTACATCCATTCGGACAGACTAAATCAACCACCTTGTATGTCGATGAATGCTTTCTTGATCGCTTCCTGACCAGCCTGGCTTTGCATTCCTGACAAAACTTATCCGGCATTTCATGTGGATCTTTAAACCGTCTGTATCCGTCCCCAGGGCGGCATTTTACAGGATCACAATACTCGGTTCTATAATCAGCACACTCCCCGCAATTGATCTTGACCATTACTACCTCTCAATTACAACCACATATAATTTCCAACACAGTATTGATCAGTC
>Ga0307989_1001483_pt1 | contig 12512 bp, 16 predicted proteins | sample EllFjometagen185_FD_203164 | JGI IMG/M metagenome (GOLD analysis project Ga0307989, IMG submission 203164) | Marine microbial communities from Ellis Fjord, Antarctic Ocean - #185 | ecosystem: Environmental > Aquatic > Marine > Unclassified | place: Southern Ocean | collected 2014-10-08 | reverse complement strand
TCTCTTTTCATGAAATCAAACTTCGATTAAGAGTAAGATTACGATTAAGAGTATGAGCGTTGACTTCGCAACCTAATCCCTTTCAGGGGTGACCAATACCGGCCTCTCTGAGGTCGGTTTTTTATTTCTGATTTTACTGACTATCAGTTGCGTCCCTATGTTTGTTGCTGCGGAGCAATATCCAAAATATAATCGTAGTGAATATGGCGGATGGATCGATTCCGATGGAGACTGTCAACGGACTCGTCCGGAAGTACTAATCAAAGAAAGTGAAACATCAGTCCAGTATAAATCGAACCGGAACTGTGTGGTTAGCACTCCTTCCCCACATCTTCAATTTGTTGTTTAACGAACAATTCAATATTCCCGATTTTTTTATCTTTAAAAAGTTGAAGGAGCCTTTGGTAGCCTCTCCCTCTTCTGAGCATGATCACAGCTCATCTTCTCCAGTGAAAATGTCGTACACCTCCGCTTTGAGCCGGATCAAATCCAAAAGTACAGAAAGCCTTTGAGGGAGATCTTTTTTCCTGGTAAGATATTGGCCATCAAGGAAGTTTAATAATTCACTAACTATTTGGAATTAAAAAACAGCATATTACAGCATATGAATGAATCAACCATTATTGGACTAGCTAATAACGCTGCCTTATTGATAGCACTGGGATTGGTTTTCGACACAATAGTCTTGAAACCACGTTTCGAAAAAACTTATGTCAAAGTTCTAACTGGAATTATATTTGGCAGTTTAGGGTTAATTGTGATGACGACCCCCTGGGAATTCATGCCTGGGGTTATTTTCGATACTCGATCTATTATTCTTGCTATCGGTGGACTCTTTTTTGGAACCATCCCGACAATAATCGCTGTATTAATGACAAGTATCTTTCGTTATTCCCAAGGTGGTATTGGAGCATGGACGGGAATTGCGGTGATCATTACTTCAGGGGGACTAGGAGTTCTTTGGAGACACAAACGTCTTAAGGAATTAGATAAAATCTCTTTAGTTGAACTCTACATTTTTGGAGTTGTTGTTCATATTGCCATGCTGCTTTGGATGCTGTCGCTTCCCTGGCCAACTGCAAAAAGTGTGCTGTTCACTATTAGTCTCCCAGTAATGTTTTTATATCCGGCAGGAACACTTTTATTGGGAAAGCTTTTAATAGCCCGCTTAAAGCGTAAGAAGGAAGGAGACGCTTTGTTAGAATCTGAAGCTCGATGGCGGTCTCTTACGGAAACTTCTCCCGATCATATTCTTACTTTGGATAATAGTTTGAAAATCCAATTCGCTAATTTTGCATCTCCTGGTTTGACTGTGGATGATCTTATCGGAACACCAATTTGTCAATATATTGAAAATAAAGAAGAACAGGATGAGGCCAAAGCGATTTTAGAGAGTGTTTTACGGACAGGCGAACAAAAATCATATCAGACTACATTCCAAATTCCTGATGAAGGAACGTTATATTACGAGACAAAGGCGGTTCCAAGGAAAGTCGAAGGATCAAAAGACATTAGTGGATTGACTTTGAGTTCTCGTGATATAACGAAAAACAAGCAGGCAGAGGAATCACTACGCAAACTATCTAGTGCAGTAAAACAAAGTCCAGCGTCTGTCGTTATTACGGACTTATCGGGAGCCATTGAATATGTCAATCCGAAATTCGAACAACTTACGGGGTATAGTCTGGAAGAAGCTGTCGGAGAAAACCCAAATATTTTAAAGTCCGGCAAACAATCCGATGAATTATATAAAGAGATGTGGGATACGATAACAACCGGCAAAGAATGGAATGGATTCTTCCACAATAAAAAGAAAAATGGTGAACTTTATTGGGAGTCTGCCACCATAGCCCCGATTAAGGATAGTGACGGTAAAATCATAAATTATTTAGCCGTCAAAAAAGACATAACTGAACAGCGACATGCAGAAGAAAAAATCAAAGCATCCCTCAAAGAAAAAGAAACATTGATCCATGAAATACATCATCGGGTTAAAAACAACATGAATGTAATTTCAAGTCTTCTCAGTTTACAAGCAAACAATATTGAAGATAAACAGACTAAAGAAATTCTAAAGGATAGCCAAAGTCGAGTTTATGCGATGTCAGCAGTTCATGAAACCTTGCATGGATCGGAAAACCTATCTGAGATTGGTCTGAAGAACTATCTAACAAAAATAACGAACTCTATTTTTCAAACGTACTCCACTGACCGTGGAAAAGTAAAACTAAATAGCAATCTGGATGATTCGTATATCAGACTTAATCAAGCCTCCCCTCTCGGTTTGGTCATTAATGAACTAATTTCTAACTCGTTGAAATACGCATTTCCAGATGAAAGAAAGGGTGAAATAAAAGTAAACATGGTGAAACGAAATAACCAAATTGAGATTACTATTGGAGATGATGGTGTTGGAATGCCAGATGGATTCGATTGGAAAAACTCCAGTACTTTGGGGCTTAAGCTTGTCCGCACTTTAGTAGAAAATCAACTTGATGGATCAATTGACATGGAAAACAAGAACGGAACTAAATTCATAATCAAATTCAATATCGAGACTTAAATATGGAAAAAGCCAAGATCCTAATCGTCGAGGATGAAGCCATCATAGCAATGGAGTTGGAAAGTCAGTTGCAAAGTTTGGGATACACAGTAACTTCGATTGTTGACACAGGGGAAAAGGCAATTGAGAAAGCCGAAGTGGATAACCCCGATATTATCTTGATGGATATTCGTATCAAAGGAGAGATGAACGGTATTGATACTGCTGAAACAATCCGCTCACAGTTTGGCATTCCGGTCATCTTTTCTACCGCCTATCTGGATGAAGAAAGAATAGAACGGGCTAGGATTTCGATGCCGTTTGGATATGTGCTGAAACCGATTCAGGAAAGGGATCTGAAGGTGACAGTTGAAATGGCTTTGTATGTTTCGAAGGTTGATGCTGTGAGGAGAAGAAATGAGGAATGGTTTTCCGCCACTCTTAAAAGTATCGGCGATGCTGTAATAGCTACTGATACCCAAAGTAATGTGACATTATTAAACCCTGTGGCCGAATCATTAACTGGTTGGAACCAGAAAGATGCCTATGGCAAACCATTGGATGAAATTTTTAATATTATCAATGAGGAATCAAGAGAACCGGTTGAAAGCCCTGTTAAAAAAGTAATCGAGACTGGAAATATTGTCGGGTTAGCGAATCATACAATTCTTATTGCTAAGGATGGAATGGAAGTCCCTATTGATGATAGCGGTTCTCCAATCAAAAATGATACGGGAGAAATTTACGGTGTCGTATTGGTCTTCAGGGATATCACTGAACGGAAACAAGCAGAAGAAGCCCTCTGCCAATCGGAAGAACGATTTAGAACATTGTTCGAGAACATCCAAGATGGCTTTGCTCTCCATGAGTTAGTGTTTGATGAGAATCAAAAACCCATTGATTATAAATTTTTAGAGATAAATTCCAGTTTTGAAAAACTTACAGGACTAAAGAAAGAAGAAATAATTGGGAAAAAAGTAACAGAAGCTTTGCCAGGGATTGAAAATGATACCGCTGATTGGATCGGAACTTATGCCAAGGTTGTTATTAATAATGAACCATTCAATTTTGAACAGTTCTCCGAGCTTCTAAATAAATGGTATTCCTGTCGTGCTTTTAAAACAAAAGAAAATTGTTTTGCGGTTTCGTTTACTGATATTATGGATCGGAAAAAGGTAGAGTCATAGTACATCCATCGTGCAATCCTATACGAAGAATTGGATTCAAGTTGATATTCTGAATAGGGTTTATCTTGATATTAGATTGGATAATTCTCCTTGAACATTTCTTTCTCGATCCCTGTAAATCAGCAAAGTCTTGATTTCCCTGTGATCACTGAAGTCATACTTCTTCAAGACCAATTCCATTTTCCTTGGCTTTCTTAACAGCCTCCGTTATAGCCGTGTGTCTGATTCCGTGAGGTCTGGTTTTTATGCCAATCTGTTCCCCACGTTTTCTAACCATTCTATAAATACTGGTCCCTGTTAGCCGACCCCCTTTCAGGGCATGGTCAAAGTTGGTAAACATTGCTCCCGGCATTGTACCTCTGATTTCAATCCAATTTAATAATGCATTCAATGTCACCCATAATCTCTTCTGTTCCTGTTCAATTTCTAAATCGGCTAAGTCAAGATTAACGACTGAGCTTCGCCTTAATCCCAAATCATGCAACAATCTTAAGATAGCATAATCCCTGATTTTTTTTTCTGATTCCGCTGGTTCCAATTGGCCGTGAGCATTTTTTTGAAGGCACATTCACCTGGGCCTGATGTGTCCCGATAGGACTCAACTTGCTCATTTTTCACTTCAAGTTTCCATGAAATCATTCCAAGTGTATTGGCAAGTTGAATTAAGGATCGTAAAGCTGAAAGCCTCCGATTGATGGTGGTGGGTTTGAATCTCCCCTTTTGCATTTCGGTTTTATAATTCAAAGCAAGTAGGTTGGCTTGTCCGTGTGGTGACTCAATTAATAATCTTGCAGATTCGTATAAGCCCCGACAGCCACAGTATTGTTGGAAATTCTCAAGATCGGATTGATACGCTCGTAAAGTGGATTTGCTTTTTCCTTGAAGAAAGGTTTTGATCAATAATCGCCCTTTGTTCTGATCGGTGATTTTTGATGGATTTATTATTTGCATAAATGTACTCCGTGATGGTTAAAGGTTGGGTTTGAGTAACATAAGTACCATTATCATACTCAAAATAACGTTTAATGAAGTGCCGAAACTGGCGGTTGAGTTAAGGAAATGTTTTACTATGGCAAAAATGAAACAGGGTATTAAAAAGCAGATGCGTAAAATGACTTGGCTGATTTTTAGAGGGCTTGCTTTTGCGGGTATTTATATCCACGAGAATTAATTGATTGTGATTCTCTCCGCTGCTTTTTGTGCTTGGGATGCTATCTTGAAAATCAACCGGTGGTCTTGCTCTAAAACCTCAATCCAGTTTTTAAGATAAGCTACATTTTGAAATTGGGGTTTGATTCCAAAATTCGCTAGCAACATGACTGACCCCAGTTCCGCAACCAACTCTTCAATGGCGTACTCTTTATCCCCAAACTCTTTCCCTTTTCTGGACCTGCCCCTTGTGATCTAAAAAGGATTTATAAGTTCCCCAAGTCGATGAAGGAAATCCCGCTTTCTGTTGAAGTGCCAAAAGATGGATGGTATTGACCCCAGTGTATAATCTTCCATCCAAATTGCATGGCCAAGAAAAGCCCCCTTTTTTATCCCATGGTTGCAGCCAAACAGGAACTTCACCGGTCTTCTCGAATTCCTTCAACTGTTCGACAATTAGCAAAGTCGCTTCTTGTTGGATCGCTATCAGTTGTTCATTCTTTTTGTTGGTATTCATCATCATCTTTCCTCTTTGGGTTTATGAGAATTGAATTTAGGTTATGATGAAACGGGAAATATAAAAACTCTGCGGGTGGTCTTGGCTAATTTTGGTAGGATTATTATTTCCGATACTCACTTAATCGTTTCTGTACAAAATATAAGTCCCGCTCTATTGTTAAGCCAAAAGGCCTGGATATTCCTTCTAATTCTTCCAAGCTGGTATAGCCGAGTTCATCATTGCCCAAACCAGTGACGTAACTAAATGCGAGTGCTTGTTCTGGGTCATACTCCAAAATATACCAAGTCGCACTTCCACACGGATCAAAAAACTTAGCGATCACTATCGGATCTTTTTCATTTTCCTGCGAGTATAAAGGGTGTTCTTTAAACAGCTCCGCAGGCTCATCGGTAATTAATTTCTTTTATTACCTCTTTACCATTTAACGTATTTACCAAATCATAAATTCATCTTGATAAATGTAACTTTTTTCAAATAAGGTTTGACGTAAATACGAATAGTACATACAATATAAATATGAAATTTGAATGGGACGAGAACAAAAGAAAATCGAACTACGAAAAACACGGCCTCGATTTCAGAGATGTTGAACTGTGTTTTGAATCTCTTATTTTCGAATGGGAAGATACACGCTTTGACTACGGGGAAAAGCGTTTCGTTTCCCTTGCCCTACTTGATAGTAGAGTTGTCAGTCTCGTCTATGTCAAAAAAGCAGAAGATCTTTACCGAATCATTTCATTCAGGAAAGCCAATGAGCGAGAAACAAAAAGTTATCTACAGCGATTTGAAGAGGATAGACAACATGACGGATGATGATATCGATTATTCCGATAACCCTCCGCTTAGTGAAGAATTTTGGAAGAATGCAAAACTAGTTCTTCCAAAGAATAAAACTCCGATTACTATCCGGCTGGATAATGACGTTTTGAACTTCTTCAAATCTAAGGGCAAAGGTTACCAAACCATGATCAATGCTGTTCTAAAATCCTATATAGCAGGCCACAAAGAGCAGTAATTTTGAATTAAGTAAACAAAATTCAAGTGTGGCCATAAGGATGATTATAAATTTTGTTATGACAAGAAGCCGTGATCACCTTGCATCTCATCAATTAAACCTTTCCAGTTTAAACTTCTCTCTGCTCTGATTTTTGTATAATGATCCAAAAGATCAAAATCAAAATCCGGTAGAACCGCTAATACTAATTCAATAACTTTCTTTTGATCATCCCCTTCATAGCCGCTTAAAATTTGACAAACAAATTCCATATCAGCGGCTACTTCTAAAAAAATCATCAGGTATTACTTCTTTCATTTATTTCTCTCTTTTGTAGTTATAATTTCTCTTGTCCTTTCAGTTGCCGGTCCATCCAAGAGATCAAGTCTTCGATGATGTCTTTACGGTTTGTTTCATGGAATAGGCTGTGTCGGGCATCGGGATATACTTTCGACTCTACATTTCGCATCCCCTGTTTTGTAAAATCTTTGGAAAGCTTAGTTACAGCGTTGGCTCCTCCTACCACATCGGCTCCACCAGAAAAAATATAACAAGGTAGGTCGAGGGGTGTTTTTAGGTAGTTTGCAGGTGTTAACATTTGTACCATCAGCTCTGCACATTCTAGACTGAATCCACATGAAACGTTGAGTTGCTGGCATAAAGGATCGCTCTGGTATTCTCGGATTTCTGCTTCATCCCGTGTCAGCCAATCGAATTCAGTTTTTCTATCCGGAATGCTGGTTTCGTACTTTTTAAAGGACTTTTCAACTGGGCCGTATGGAATGTGATAATCGTTTTTCTCAATCTTTCTGGCCAATAAAGGGATCCCCATTTTTAAGAAGTATCTTAAAGCGGGATGATGTCTAACGACTCCCGTTAAAGCAAGCCCATGAATTGTATTTCCCCATTCCTGTGCGTACCTGAGCGCAAGATAATACCCCCAGCTATATCCTAATAAAAAAATCGGAAACCTAGTTTCGTCTCGGATGCGATCCTTCAGCAATTTGATATCCGACAAGACGCTTTCGCAACCACCTTTGCTGGGCCTCAAGTCACCGGGCTTGCCTGTTCCTGTCTTTCCATGGCCACGAAGGTCATTCGCATACACTATATAGCCAGCTTTATTAAAATGATTAGCCATGTCACGGTACCAACCCGCGTGTTCTCCATTGCCATGAACAATTTGAAGAACACCTCGAATTTTGCTCTGGCTACTGGGTGACCATCGATAAGCATGAACCTCAGTACCGTCAGGACTGGTCAAACTAAATTCTTTTTCCGACATCTTATCTCCTTTATTTTTATGGTTGGTGAAATCCAGGAATTTATACCATAATGATTAGTCTAAGATGATAGCCCGCCATAACAAAATTTGCAGACCTACAAACTGGCACCTGTACAAAACTAGGTATGCCAATACGTTCCACTATTGCTTTATCGATTGATCTCCTTAGAGGCGTTTTAACATATTGACATGCTACAGTTCGATTGTTAACTCTTCCAATGTCTCAGGAGCATCGGTCATGTTGACATAGCTACTATTCGTGATCAGTACTGTATCAGAGTGGCGGAAACCACCTGTTCCCGGAAAGTAGATTCCAGGTTCAACACTGATCATCATGCCCGCTTCCAACTTCCTATTGTATCCTTCCGCCAGAAACGGTCCTTCATGTCCGGTGATACCCATACCATGTCCAGTCCGGTGCAAGAGGTTCTCTTCATAACCGGCTTTTTTAAACAGATCGTTGACGGATTTATCGATCTCTCCCATGTTAGCACCGGGCTTAAGCTGACTATAGGTAAGATTTCGAGCCTCAATCATCACCTCAAACAGTTTTTTGGATTTTTCAGGAACTGATCCCAGGAAAATAGTACGTTCGAGTTCCACGCCGCAGCCATCTACCTGACCTACGATGAGGGTTACATGAGGACCACCCTCTTCCATCTGCTGAAACAGGTTAGTAAAATTGTGGGGGTCATGGGAAATGCTTGGAGGCTGGACCATGGCAGCCAAACGAGTTGCCAAGGGATTGACTTCTGGGATTTCCAGTACGGCCCTTGCCATCATCTCCTTGGACACCTCACTATAGAGTTCGAAAAACATGGATCCGGGCTTGATGATCTCAGTCAGCTTTTTAAATCCGGTTTTTAGCACGTCACAGGCATGAACGTAGCGCCCAATTTCAAATTCCGACTTGATAAACCGGACTTCATCAATGATATCGGTAGTGATTTTATTTCCCGGTGTTTTCTCGAATATCTCCAAAGTCATAGCTGGTTCTACACCAACACGGGCATTACTGCTGAACAGCTTCTGGTAGTAATCGAACCAATTCTCACCGGAAGGAGCAGGGTACTCAAAGTACTGGACCAATTCCAACTCACACTTGGCACGGCTTTGGACATGGGGGATCTCTAGCTTAGGCACCAAGAACTGTGGTGTACCCTCTTTGCCGATTACAAGAATAAACGGGCGTTCATGCACGTAATTGTAAAAATTTGTCATGTAGAAAACGTTGACTGGGTTGTATGCCACATAATAGTCCAGATTCTCTTCTGCCATTTTTGCTCGGACCCGAGTAAGCCTACCTGCCAGTTCTGCCGCATCTGGAGCAGCTGTGATAGGTTTCAGTTCTGTTGTCATGATATTCTCCTATTTAATTAAATTCCCTTTCAATGGAGGAATGTTTTCTTTAACTCACACTTCAGCAACCTTGTTCTTGGATGTGATCAGTGTTACCACAACTAGAAAAAATATTGAGATAGGAACAGCCATAGCGGAGGCTGCCATACCATACTTACCGTAGAGAACAAGTGTCGTAATCACTCCTGTTAACAATGTGGTTGCAAAACCACCTCCTTAATGAAGACATGGGATTGACTGGTCAATAAGCAGGATCTGGATATTGACAACAGCAATAAGCTTCATCGTGATATTTCCGCTGTTTCAGGAATCAGGAGAATAGCAAATACCTAGTTTCTTCATAAAATCTAGAACTTGGTATTGATAAAAGGCATCCATATCAGCCGCCTGATTATAAAACCGGCCGGAAAGTTCCATGGAGATCATTCCATGTGAAATCAAGGCTATATTTATCGCCTTGTGATAGACCTCAATTGGTAGTTCCAGATTCCATCTCCTCCGATTCAATTCAATGCCAGCTCGATAAGATTCCGGAAGGGGAGTATCTAATGGGACGACACTTATAATTCCCTGCTGCCAGGCAGTTTCAAAGAGCTTAATGAAAATCTTGTATCCCTTCTCGGCCTCTGATATGATTTCTGGCTCCCCATGCCGAAATCCATGGACCCGTCGGCCTGCAAATAGTCCGAACATGCTGGGGTTTTGAATCGACCACTCCCGATATGCAATATAGACATGGTAAATTCGTCTGGCTCCGTCCGACTCCGGTAGAGCATCTCTAGCTTTGATAAGGGCATCTTGGAAGGAGTGGTATGCATCAATAACTAGCGAACGCAGCAACTCCTCCCGACTCTTAAAATAACTGTAAAAGGCTGGGGGAGTCATACCCATTTCTCTGGCAATGCCGTTCACCGTTATATGATCTACACCATCTGTGTTTGCAGTCTCCCAGGCTATGGCTTTAATTTCATCAATAGCCGCCTGATGCACTCGTTCCCGTCTGGTTTGCATATGCATTAGTAATTTAATCTTACTTAGTAAAAATTAATAGTATTAAGTAAAATATATAGTATTCTGGTAACAGTGAATTTGTCAAGTATGCTTTTAAAATAACTCGACGGAATAATATGCGGACAGTTTAAATTTCAACAGGAATGTATTTAGAGAAAGACAGAGTTATTTCTAAAGAAATAGGTGCAATGCGGGATTTAAGGTTTTGTAGAACTTAATAGGTAAGCAGTTTCTTAATTACATATGGAAGATAATACAATTACAGTGTTCTTGTGACTTTACAGTAAACTCATACGCCAATAAAGATTGAGGTGTTTCAAAGATTTTTTGGACTACAGAGTCTGCATAATGGTTAGAATCTCTCGCAATGTATTTACCAATCGCTTCAATATCATCTACAGCTTCTGGAGACCAAATTAATCTGTAATCCATTTTGATAACCGGGTTTTTGCTTCTTCATTTGAAATTCCTTTGCCACTTTCTTTTTAAGACATGTATAAATATATGTTATTAAAGGTAAAAATCCATTCATGGTGGCAATTCCCGCCACCTTCATCATATCACTCAGGAGACCTACGGGCTTTTGCCATCGGGCTTTACGCCAATTTAAGTAGTCATATTTATCATCATAATTGCATTTTAGGTGACACTCTAAGATACACTTCACCATTGGGTTTACGGGATATTTCTCATTTTGCCCAAGACAAATTTGGTAGAGGTGGGCTATGACTGCCAAATAGCCAACCTTCATCGTTAGGAATGGCGAGGGTTCCATTTATTTGTTTCGTTCAATAATTTTGCGTATTACCGTAAATATGTTACAGAAATTCCAATAAGGAAATGATTTTCGTTATTTTGGCCAGAAAAGGTCAAGACAGGCTGGAATTCTATTATTGGGACAATTTAAAATACCGATTTACCCTGTTAAGAGTTAATTATGGAAAACGACCCACTCATAATTTATCAAACTGAAGATGGCAAAATCAAAATAGAAACCCATTTTGAGAATGAGACCGTATGGCTTAGTCAAGCACAGATTTCAAAATTATTCCAAAGGAACGAAGCGTAATCACAAAGCATATCGGTAATATTTTTAAAGACAGAGAACTGGACGAAAAAAGCAATGTGCAATTTTTGCACATTGGTAGTTCTGATAAAGAATTGGCAATATCTCCTGATGAGATTAAAGTAATCAGGCAGAGTTACAAAATGTCCAGGCAGGTATTTGCTAGATATCTACATACTTCAAGCCGAACACTTGAGAACTGGGAGCAAGGTAGAAGCAAACCAAATGAACAGGCTGTCACTTTATTACATCTTGTAAAGAAGCACCCGGAAACCCTCAACAATATCGCAGATCTTTCTGTATAAGCGGTAAAAACACACACTCATCCGGCCAGATCCTGGGTCTCTCTGGGGCTGGCTTGTGGCTTTGAGGAAAATGTCTGGAATAATTCAAGAATAACCAGTAGAAAGAATTGTCCTTCGTTAACAACGACTTTGAAGGTTACAGAATCCCGTGATGCAGAGGATTTTGAATTTCAGTAAGTATTACTTCAAGTTTAACTCAGATTTTGCTTAAGCACTGGTGAGTCTGAACTACCGTTGACCGTATTCAGGTGTTACCTCCTCCACAAACCTCTCACCAAAACCTGTAGAGTAGGCCAAGGGAACTTCCCCCTCAGCCTCTCACAGAACCGTACGTGACAGTCGCCCGTCATACGGCTCTTATTGTACTGTCGATACTCCAACACCTTTAATCTTCCAGTGTTCGAATAGATTTGGATAAATCGAAGCAAGGATTTTCAACCACTTGAAAAACCTCCTTTTACTTCCTCTAAACTTCTTATATTTTTGAGATGCCCAGCGAAACAACGTCATATTGAACTGCTTGAAGATCCCAAATAGTGCGGATGGATAAAACTTACTATAATATCCTATCCACCCTCTAATCTTTGGATTGCAGAAATTAGAGATATCAAAGATGGAAAGATCAGATCGCTTTATCTTTCAAATCTTTCTCAAAATCCTCCATCGATTGATAGTCACAACCAGCTGCTCCTTTATTCGCCTTTACACGTTTATAAGCACTCCACACTGCATTTTTCGATATAAGAAATGACTTTGCTTTACTCAACAGTTCCTCCCATTATTGGTTGACCAAAAAATAAAACTGTACAATCTACCCCCTTCGCTCCACTTCCATTACAGAAGTTTCAACACTACTACGGAGTAGTCCGCCCCTGCTTATTGTATTGGTACTCAAATTCTTATGGTTTATTCCATTTGAATCTCTCCCTTTACACCAATTAGCAGGTTCCCAAGTTCCACACAAAAGCCTGAATTAAGATCGCGCTGTCTAAATGCCGGACACCGAACAGGCAGTAAACGGATAACCCCTGAACTTATCCCAGAAAAAGGCACGATTTTCTGGTTTTGATGTCATCTAATTTGCTCTCGAACAC
>Ga0307989_1001481_pt1 | contig 12515 bp, 15 predicted proteins | sample EllFjometagen185_FD_203164 | JGI IMG/M metagenome (GOLD analysis project Ga0307989, IMG submission 203164) | Marine microbial communities from Ellis Fjord, Antarctic Ocean - #185 | ecosystem: Environmental > Aquatic > Marine > Unclassified | place: Southern Ocean | collected 2014-10-08 | reverse complement strand
TCTGTTCAAAAACTTCCTTTGCTTGTGCCTTCGCCTCATCATCTGCCACTAGATGTACAATTGGCTTTAAATTTTCCATAATATTGATTTATTTATTATTTAACTTTTTAATTTTCTTTACAAAAGCATCTTGAAACACTCGAAAAGCCTTCCTCTTCTCCTTGATATAAACATACGGCATACCAATCAAACACTTGCATTTGTCACATTTAAGAGGTTTAACATCCTTAATATTTTCCTTTTGTAAATCCACAAGCTTTTCTGGCGCCATAATTCTATCCAAATATAGTCGAAGCAAATTACCCGGCCCATCCTTTTGATACTCACAAATAACATTACCACACTCACGACAATGCAAACTAAGCAACCGCGAATAACCACCACGTGCAGACTTATACTTATCTTTTTTTAATTTAATTTTATTATTCATTGATTTAGCTGTTAGGTGTTAAGTTTTAGCTATTAGATATTAGCTATTAGGTTAAATTGTGTAATTCATAATTATTTATTTTCCGAGACGTAGTCCGTAAATTCACGATACGCAGTTATCGGAACATAATTCTTTATTCACAAGTCAAACCTTCTCTTCAATCAACTTTTTATGCTTCCACGTTCCTCTGGAAAACCAAATTATCGTTATCAAAGCTGCCACTACATTCGCAATTGGAAACGCCATCCAAATACCTACCTCTGCAAAATTTGCATGTTTTGACAAAATATAAGCCAACGGAAATTGCAATACCCACAAAGAAACAATAGACAAAACCATAGACATCAAAGTATTACCAGAACCTCGGAAAGCACCAGTTAAAGCCATCTGAATACCAATAAAACCAAAACTCAAAGCCATTATCTTGATAAACATTGCACTAGAAGCAATAGCAGTTAATTCTCCAGGAATAAAGAAAGCCGAAATCGGTTCCGCAAAGAAAAATGTCAATATTCCCGCAAATGTTAAAACTATAAAACTAACTTGCGCACTCAACTTCACGATTCTATCAGCTCGATCAATTTTCCCTGCTCCAATATTCTGACCAACTAATGTTGCAGTCGCCATTGACAATCCTAAAGCCGGAATAATTATAAAACTAAGCAACCTACTCCCAATTCCATAAGCAGCCAAAGTCAAAGTTCCAAACGTAGCCACCAAAAATGTCATTATAGCCATGCCAAGCGCTCTTGTGGAATGCTCAATTGAAGCTGGAAAACCTATCTTAACCATTTTCTTGATCAGTGGGATATCTGGTTTCAAATCACCCAAATGAAGCTGGATTTGACGCTTTCCTCGAATTAACATGACAATACCAATAACAGCTGCTAACCCTTGCGTTCCAATAGTAGCAACAGCTGCTCCAGTTACTCCATAAGCAGGAATAAACCCATATCCAAAAATAAACAAAGGATCTAAAATAAGATTTAACAAAACTGTACCCAAAACAATAAACGCCGGAGTCTTCACATCCCCAACACCTCTCATCAAAGACTGAAAAACCATAAAAGTGAACATAAAAACCATTCCCACAAATGAAATCTTCATATACGAAACAGCATTAGCAAACACATCCATTTCCGCACCCATCAATTTAATCAAAAACGGAGACAACAAATATCCAATCACCGAAAGAGCCAATGACACCAAAATTACCATAAATAATGTCTGAGAAGTCACATGATCAATAGCCTTCTTGTCTTCCCTGCCCTTGTACTGAGAGATTAGAATAGTTCCAGCCATAGCTAACCCACTCCCAAGGGAAATGATTAAAAATATCACCGGGAAACTAATAGACACCGCCGCTACTGCCACGGTCCCCAAACGACCAACCCAAAAAGTATCAGTCAATTGATAAGCAGTTTGTAAAATGTTTGCAAAAATTATAGGAACAGACAAAATCACTAATGATTTCAAAATCGATCCTTCAGTCAACTTATTTTTCATGTATGTATTATTTTTTTATTTTTAATATATTCTTAAAATATGACCAATGCCAAATAATATGGAAAACACTAATCGCAAACATTGCAATTCCAAGCTCAACATGCCAATACAAGATATTAAATGGTAACAAAATAGCTGTACCAAAATTAATCTTAATTACTAGCAACACACCAAGCAACCCAGAAGTCAAAAATGTTATCATCAACAATATATTCCAAATTTTTCTATGATTTACAATACTTATAACTTTTTTCTTCGATAACAAATGAGTTATTAAATATAAAACAGTCAAAACAAAAAAAATAGGGATCAAATGATATACTCTTTTTTGTACTTTTTTACTTTCGCCAACCATGTCAACATTCAAACCAGTTTTTATAGATAAAGCAATATCCTTTGCAACATTTGGTTCTACTCCATAATTATCATGCAAAAATTGAAAAGAATTTTTTTCTTTAATCTTTACATTATAATATTCAGACAACGCATTAGCATACTCCGTTGCATCAATCTCATAAATATTCGCAATTTCATCTAAAATCATTGTTTTAAAATCACTACCATTAACTAAATCATGAACATCCACGTCCGTACTAACAACAATCCCCAAATCTTTAACCAAAACTTCTTCAATCACCTTATTTCTATCCTCTGGAGCAGATTGAGAATGATCACAAATACCATCACTATCAGTATCCAAATATCTAGGACATTCTCCAGGATATTCGCAATCAACTTCATTATATGGACAATCATCCCAAGCAAAAGCTATACCCGGAACCACAACAAATACCATCAGTAATATTATAAACAATATTTTTTTCATAATTATTTTAATTTAACTCCTTAACAATTTTGTCTCCTTTCAAGCTCCATAGTCAGCACAGCATCTCTGTGCTTTTCCCGCCTTTCGAGAGAGGCGAGGAGAGTCTCAAAGCTATTTTTCCTTTTCTTTTTCTTCTTCACCTTCGTCCACGATTGGATCACCATTATCATCCAGCTTATCGGGAAAGAATCCCATAGCAGCCCAACTAACAATAACAACTACACCAAAAACCACAGTACCCCATTGAGGTATTTCCCAACCAATAATTGTTAGAGAATAATCAGAGAACAAACCTACTCCAATCAAAATAATTCCCGCACCAACTACCAAAACAGCTCCTTTTATGTCCTTTTTTTTCATAAAATTTATTTTTAATTATTTAATGACTCGTAAAACTTCTTAGCAGTTTCAAAATGAGGCAAGCTATACTTCTTTGCAGTATCTTTTGCAATCTGTCTATAACCAAATATTGCAACGGGGACTATCTGCACAGGTTTATGATAAACCACTTCATTGTATTCAATTAATTTGTGTTGTTGTTTTAAAACAGCTTTGTGACCATGAGCAACTCGAAATTTATTTAACTGTGTCCAAACTTTACCAAGAGTAGGAAGATCCTTTAACAAACTCTTAATGTCCTTGAAAACAAAACGCTCAAAGCCAGGAATCAAATCATGGTTGTAATAAATATGAAGATTTTTTGTAATACGATAACAATGAACAACAATCTTTTTTGCATTAGTCAAAAGAGCCAAATCAAAAGGAAAAATGTAATCTGGCCTTTGAGATGTTTTAAAAATCAATCCTTGTGTCCTATAAGTTTTCAAATAATTTTTATGCAAAAAAGAACAAGCCAACCTTTTGTCACGACCAAAACTTCTAGTATTCAATTTGATTATTTTTGTCTTTAGTACGTTATCAATGGACTGAAAAGCTTTTTTCCTTCTCCATTTCACAGTTTTCAAAACAAAATCTTCTTCAAATGATTTTGCAAAGTATTGTTTAGTCACCATATATGATTAATTCAAACTATTTAAACTTTTTATAAAAAACTTTCTCCAAATAACAAGCCACCGCCATTCGGCTAGCATCAAAATGTGGTGTCGGCAAATTATTCGGATCCACCCATAACCATTCCTCACATTTTTCTGGCTCAACTATCTTCAATTCCCCAGAAAATTCATTTACCAACAAACATATTGAGATATAATGCAATCCTTCATTGCGATAAGTCTCCAAATTGTTAGTTACCACGATTACCTTCGGATCTTTTACGTCCAAATCCGTTTCCTCCTTCACTTCTCTCACTGCCCCTTCCTCAAAAGTCTCCCCGAGATCAAGATGGCCTCCAGGAATAGAATAATACGGCGCATGACTGTTCTTCCTCTTCCCCACCAAGATGTTTCCCTCATCATTAACAATAATTACCCCTAAACCTACTCTTGGATTATTTTTTTCCTTATTCATATTTTTTGTAATTAGTATTTAGTAGTTAGTATTTAGGGTTAGATATTAGGTGTTAGATACTAGATTTAAACTGCACAATTCCTTTTTTCTTAACCCCTAACTCTCTTGCCCGTCGTCCTGTCAGCCGTAACCTTGGTGAAGGCTGAAGCTTTGGCGAAGTCGGGTACCCCTTAATTCTTAATTCAATTTATTCAATTTCAATTTCAAAAACTCCCAATAGACCAACCGCATCGGCATACGAAAACTTAGCTCCCTTCATTTTGTTCTGTGTAGGATCAATCGCAAAATTCTTCGCTCCAACAAAGTTAACTTTCTCCAAATTTGTATTATGAAACTTTGCGGTCTTCAAATCAGACCCAGAAAAAACAGATTCTTTCAAATTTGCATTCAAAAAGTCGGTTTCACGAATTGTACAATCCAGAAAGTCACTACTTCGAATATCCAAACCATTAAAATCACACAATTCAATCTTACAACTATCAAAATCCCAATCAATTAACAAAGTATTAATTTTTCGAAAAATTATTCCCATTAATTTACACTTTTTGAAAGATACTTGCTGAAAACTACAATTATCAACCTTCGCATTAGACAAATTACAGTTCTGAAAGCTACAATCCACAAAAGTCGAACCAGAAAACTTCGATTGACTAAAATCACACTTCACAAACACACAATTCGAGAATTCCTTGTAACCCAAATCTTCCTGCAACAAAGAAAGGTTCTTAAATTCTTCTTTCGTATAAACATCTAGTTCAAGATTCATAAATATACTTATATTTCAATCAAATATTTTTAGAAACAGGAGAATACTTTTATATTCTCCTTAAAAGACATTATTGTCTCTTCTTTTTTTCAGCTCGTATAAAAGCATTTACATCTTTTAGTTCTACTTGCTGAGAATCAATTTGCTTCTGCACCTTTTTCGCTGAATCGGACCAAGAGGTGCATTTGCCAACTTATTCTTGTCTGCTCTCAATGCTGACCGTAAATATCGTTGAGTAGAGTACGGTTGAGAATAAATTGCCATGATATTACATCAATTGATAAAATTAAATTAATTATTATTCTTTAGGATAAGTATCAACAGGCAGTCTAGCCATATGACACCAAACTCTTCCCTCATTTTGTACTATTTTTTCAACTTCACCTCTGTAATCTGGTAATTTATAAGGTCCTTCAAATAAATACTTAACTTCAGCTTCCGTAATTCCAGCAGAAACTATCTTGCATGGTAAATGACCAAAAGCCTTCTGAGCCTTTGCAATTTGTGATTCATCAACAACTAAATAGTCAATTTCCTCAGGTTTTATATCTCTTCTAACGATATCTTCCTTCTTGTCATTATCTGTACGTCCAGAAATCTCCGCTTTTTCTGATTTCATTACAAAAATCATTGAATTTCTCAACCTGTTTTCAACTTCTTGTTTTGGCAAATTACTTGCTCTGTCAATGTTTTCACCAGCCCTCTCTGTAGCAACCCCAAAGAAACTATTCCTACCATAAAACAATTCATCTCTGATATCTTCAGCCTTAAGTTCATACCCTCTAATATTAGCATGTTCTTCCAATGAATATGCATGAAGATCTTCCATTGATGAGAAATCTCCAGGTGTTGAAGATGATTCTTTTAATAAACCTTTTTCAATTATTGATTTTAATGTTAATAACCCATTTTGTGCATAAGACTCAAAAGTATCCTGTTTATTCTCAGCATCCTTTTCTCTGAACGTTCTAATTATTTCAGCTTTTTCTTCTTCGGTAATTTCAATTCCAACACTTTCAAGGTACATAATAATTCTTTTGTGCAAATCACGATCAAGAGTATTTTGAATTACAAATTTATTTCTAATATTCAACTTCAGAAAATGCTCATTTCCCGCAAAAAGTTTATAAGATCTTGGATCTTTTATTTCCGAAATAGTTCTAAGCAAACTTACTATCTGTTCAAACATTTCCGCTTTATTTTCCAAAGAAGCCTCTTTCTTCTCAATACCATCCATCAACAAAAAGAATTCCTGCATCGCCTGTTCAGGACTCAAGTTCTCTTGTTCCACCTCTTTTTCATTAATCCATTTCAAAAACTCCTCTTTTACTTCATCAATGCTTTGAAGACCAGTTACTTCAATTAAAGCCGTTTCAAACTGTTTCCCTTCCCATGCCTTGGCCTTTTTAACCGTTTCTTCCATTGAAACATTACCAAGCTTTACATCTTCAATGATTTTTATATATTCAGGAGCACTTGTATGTATGCCATTGCTAACTGCAGATGAATCAAACTCACCTTCCATCAAATCATCATTTCTTCTTTCAGGTGCTGGCGATTTTTGAATTAACTCAACCATTTTTGCACTGCCAAACTTTTCATGTATCCAAAGAAGTAACGCTTGTCCAGTTTCATACTCAGCCGTATTTAAATCCTCTTCAAAAATCACCGGATTACCAAAATCCAAACACCTATTATACAAATCTGCTTCATTTTTTAATCCTCGCTTAACAGATTCCTTTGATCGCTGAGCAGGAATACTTCCACTTGTATTTTCGACTAGACTTGCCCAACCTTCATCAACAAGTCTTGTTGCAGGTTGACGGTGCAATCGAGTAATTGACCACATAGCCACATGAGCTAATTCATGCTTTAATGTTTGTTGCATTCCAGGATAATCTTTTCCAGACACACGTAATTCCTCAATTAACTCTGCCTCCATTTCTGCAGAAGAAAATCTCTTATCATATATAATTTCAATATTTCTTCCATGTACCTCCACCCGACCAAGCTCCGCTTCACCTTTTGATTCAACAAACTTGATTTTAATTTCTGGTAACTTCCAATCTTCAATACCCAGTGTTTCAAAAGAAGTTTTCAATTCAAAAAGTGCCTGATCAACAACTTCTTGTCGCTCAGGACATTCAATCGCCACTTCCCGTGAAGCCTCAACCTTTTCTCTTCCAGAACCATTTTCAGTTTTTGAACTTTCTAAATTGTCAGGAGTTTCAAAACTCATATTACAATAAATTCAAATTAATCATTTAAATATTTCTCAATTTTCGCATGAAGTGCTTTTACAATTGGCTCACTTAATTGACGAGCATTATCATATCTTTCTTTCAAGTCACCCCATTCATTGTTTTCAGCAGCACGATCAAGACGTTCCCATATTTCATCAATTGGCACGCCCACACTTTGCAAAGCTCCAGTTAACGGATTAACCTGATTCACATCCACATCATTAATACCATCATCTGGATCCTTGAAATCAGGACTATATACCTCCAGAACGGTTCCATAAATCGTCGGAGTAGAACCAACTTTTTTCGCATAAAACTCAGTCAATCTTGCTTTGGCCGTTTTAGTTTTTACTTTAAAATCATCACTCATCCAATCAGGCACTGGCATAATAAAGACATCAACAACATTTTTCTTAATGGTATAACCATGCTCTCGAAATGTTTCACCAATCAAACCACCATGTCTGATCTTGTCATCAATTACTGCCAACTCTTCATTATCTTTGTCATAAGTCAAAAAAGTCAAAGCATAAGTTCGCAAAACGTCTTTTTCATCCACCAATCTTGCTTCCCGTATTCGCTGAGCACCTTTCTTCGATTCTCTCACATTATCATGTCTAAGCACTACCGCATGAATCGGTCCATACTTCTGTCCCAAAATATCTGTATGCAGTTTGTCCTTCACCGGAAAATGTCCTTGGTTAATTTCTTTCATATATAATTGCTTTTAATTAAAAATAAAAAGAAAAACGTTGCACACCTCCATGCACACATTAATATTATCAATAACCCTATTATACCAAAAATCCACATCCCACACAAATAAACAATTCCTTAAATTAGGCAAAAACACAAAATAAAATTTCTTTATTTATTTTATTAAAAAAACTCCTTAAATAGGAGATTTTAGTGTAATACTTGACAAAATAATTAAAAGGTGATATACTTCATCGTTGCTCTTTTTACAATCCTAAACTAAGAGGTAAGTCATGAAAGGTGCAGAAATTGCTATCGCTATCTTTACGGCAGTGTTGATCTTCAGCTCAACCCCCTTTTTCCTCGTTGCATGGATTGCAACGGATTTCGACAAAGCTTACAAAATCTTCGAAGATATCAGCACACTGCTCATCAACGACTAAACAATTCCCAGTCCTGATAAGTTCAACACGTCAGAATCTAACAGATTCTGACTTTTTTATTTATTTCTAAAAAACATGCACATCATCCACTGAAGACTCCTCAGACAATAAAAGTAACTCAGCATTTGCAAAATCAAACTTTTCCAAAGCTTCTTTCCAACCCAAACCATAAAAATCTGCATATATCATTTTGCCAATATCTCCATGAGTTACGACTAAAACATTACCAGTTTCATTCTCTTCTTGAAGTTTTGCAATAATCATCTTGGCTCTTTCTAATAATTGCGGAAATGTTTCAGCACCTTCAGGTTCCAAGAAATATGTGGTTTTAAAAGATTGCAAAATGTTTGGAGAACACATACTGACAATATCCGAATGCTTTTTGCCAGTCATTACCCCAAACTCACGTTCAATTAAATGCTCCATCACAACAGGATCAGAACCTCCAATAATACCAGATATAATCCCAGCAGTTTCAGACGCTCTTTTCAAAGGCGAACAGTAAATCTTATCAAATTTTATTTCAGCGTCAGCTATTTTCTGACCCACAGCCTCAGCCTGCTTAACACCTTTCTCCGTCAGAGAGTTATCCCGCCTACCATTAAGAATCCCCTCCTTGTTATCTTCATCTTGACCATGTCTTGCAATATATATTTTAAGCATAACTTTTTTATTTTATTTCTCCGAAAATGAAACATCAAACTCTGAACCACCACCGCTAGTATCATTCATATCATGTGACCAAGAAATAAATACTGCATTCTGTTCATCAGTAATTTTCAGATCAGAATTCTCCTTTATATACTTATTCATTGAATGATTATCCCAATCACCAGTTGAATCAACAACCACAACATAACCAGCCTCATCCCCTGAAAAATCTTCAGGAATAGGAAAATTATTACCATGGACAGAGCTCAATCCAACTTCGACAACCTTAAGATTTTTCTTGCGAAAAGAATAAAGAAATGAATCCAAATACTCACGAGAACCACGAATCCCTATTCTCAAAAAACTTCCCTCATGAAAATCCAAAAATGTCGCCAATTCAACTTCGACATTCCTCACAACTTCTCCTTGTTCCAATGATTTATTCATATGTAATATTTAATTTAAATTTGTCTTCCTAAATATTTAGTACCAGAAAAACCACTAGCATAGTCATCCCAAAATTCATCCTTCAATATTTCCGGAAAAACAATAACATCTTTCAAGTCTTCCTTTGATAACCAAGCTACTTCTTTTATAAAATCTTCATCAGGACCATTCCCTTTAATATTTCCCATGCCTATCTCCCCATTATAACTATCCGCTAACGTAAAAAGTTCCACATTCAACACCTGAGTCTCTTTCGAAATAAATTCTCGTATATATATTATTCTAGATAACTCAACTGTCAGATTTGTTTCTTCAAAAACTTCCCTTTTCGCACAATCAAAAATGGAATCATCATTTTCTTCAATGCCTCCTCCTGGCGGAACCCACCAAGTATAATTAGACTCAGGATCAACATGCTTAACCATCAATATTTTATTATCATTAACAATTATTACTCCTACACGTATTCGATGTTTCATAATTTTATTACTTTTTCGGTTTAATAAAAACATAAACTCCATTTTGATTTTCACTCAAATCAGTTTTATCAACTAACTCAACTTCAATTTCAACCTGATCCTTATAATGCTTCACATATCCTGCAATTACATCTTCTTTCGTCCGATCTGCAACAACTTCAAACTTTGCACCATCCTTAAACTCATACTTTGTCAGCATTTCTGTCCCAACAAAAACAAAACCCTTCTCCTTCATGTCTTTTTCTAATGTTGAGAATGGAGTTTCATAACTATTATTCAAAGCTTGCATTGGATCTTCATTGTTTGTCATACAAATAACGTTTATTATTTCAAATATTACCTATATTATAGCGAAAATTGACTCTAAACACAAATTCCAAGCCTTCCACGTTTTTCCCAAACAAAAAAGCCCCAAACGGGGCTTTTTTTATATAAGTCTTTTATTTCTTTGCTTTTTTCACAGCTTTTTTAGGAGCCGCTTTCTTAGCTGGAGCTTTCTTAGCAGCTGCTTTTTTTGGAGCAGCTTTTTTAGCTGGAGCTTTTTTCTTTGTTTCTTTCTTTTCTTCCTTTTCTTCCTTTACTTCTTCTACTTCTTTTTCTTTCTTAGCTTTCTTTTCTTTCTTAGGAGCAGCTTCTTCTTTTTCTTCCTTTACAGCTTTTTCCTTTTTCACGCTAATCTTAAGGTGTTTCATGATTAGATCAACCTTTTCATTTAACATGTCAATTTGCTTGTTTGAGCTGTCACCACCACGGCCACGGCCTTTATCTCTTCCACCTTCTGGAGCAACGTTTTCAAAACATTCACTACAGTAAACTGGCTTACCTTGTGTTGGACGGAAAGGTACTTGGCAATCCTTACCACATTTGTCACATACTGCGTCAAACATTGGTTTGTCATCACGACCTCTTCCACCAAAGTCACGACCTCGATCACGACCTCTGTCATTTCCTCGATCATTTCCTCTATCATTGCCACGATCATTTCCTTTTGAAAAACAATCACTACAATAAATTGGCTTACCTTGTGTTGGACGAAAAGGTACTTCACATGAAGAACCACACTCATCACAAACAGCGCTGTGCATGGTAGGACGTTCATCATCACGTCTTCCACCAAAATCTCGACCACCGCCACGACTTCCGCCATAACTGCTGTCACTTCGACCACCATAGCGATCGTTTCGATTAAAATTTCCCATAAGTTATTTTATTATTATTAGATTAGCCCAAATATACCACGATATTAAAAATATGTCAATAGGCAACACCTCATATAGATTTTGCAGAAATTAAACAAAAAAACACCACTATAATGGTGTCCTCTAAACAACCTCATAAAACATACATATTAGCCTATTTTAGCAAAAAACGAAAAAAGTAAAATGGTGTACCCGGCAAGACTCGAACCTGCGACCTTTGGCTCCGCAAGCCAACGCTCTATCCAGCTGAGCTACGGGTACTAAATGTTAAATAAACCGTAGCGAAGTAATAAAGCCAGCTGCCTGTCCGCCAAAGCTACGAAGTTTAAGCGTAGGCGGAAGCTACGGGTACATGATAATATTAAGCTAGTCAGTTAATAAGCTGGTAAGCAGTCAGTAAAAAAAACTTCACATTTCTTCTATAATTATTTCCATAGTATCCGTAGTATCTTTAATCCGTAGCCTATATCTTAAATTTTCTACTCAAATAATCTTCCATTACTTCATTCTCCTTTTCTAAATCCTCATCCATAATCTGCTCTAATATTTCACGAACAAGTAAAGGATTTGCATCCTCAAGAGGAACACTAATATGACGACTACTACCATTTGCAAAATCAAAATATAAATTCTTTACAACTGGTGGATCATACGCCAACCAAAAAGAAGAAAACTTTACATGTGGAATATATCTATTTCCAATCATCAAACCATCTTCACCAATCTTTACAGCCAATCTCTTTGGCTCTTGATAATGTTGAAAAATCAAAATAAAAACTAATAACAAAATGATCACGCCAAGTAAGTAATTCACATTCAGTACTGCATAAACTAAAATCGCAGTAACAATAACAGCAACAACAATATACCACTTCTTATTTCTCTCATGTTTGTTAAATTCATTAATTTCCCACTCCACAAATATTTCACCAATATCCTCTGGTGGAGTACGAAAAATAAACGACTCAATGAATTTTCTCATATTTTTGTTTTTTATTTTGACTATTAAATAATAATAGCTAATTTTTAATATACTATTTCACGCCATTTAACTTTAGTTAAATGGCGGAGAGGGTGGGATTCGAACCCACGGTCCCCGTGAAGGGACTTTAGTTTTCAAGACTAACGCATTCGACCACTCTGCCACCTCTCCATAATTTTATTCTAAATTGTCAAATAATATCAACTAACTTCACGAGCTCGGTCAACGACCATGAGCGAGTGAAACAAGTAGATTGGCGGAGAGGGAGGGATTCGAACCCTCGGTACCCGTAAAGATACAACACCTTAGCAGGGTGCCCCATTCAACCACTCTGGCACCTCTCCATGATTTATTCACTTTTTCAAAATATAATATTTCCA
>Ga0307989_1001480_pt1 | contig 12515 bp, 11 predicted proteins | sample EllFjometagen185_FD_203164 | JGI IMG/M metagenome (GOLD analysis project Ga0307989, IMG submission 203164) | Marine microbial communities from Ellis Fjord, Antarctic Ocean - #185 | ecosystem: Environmental > Aquatic > Marine > Unclassified | place: Southern Ocean | collected 2014-10-08 | reverse complement strand
CGCTGCCATCATGAATATCTGGACAGTATTTACCATGTTATTTGCATATCTCTTTATGGGGCAACGCCTATCAACACTGCAACTTATCGGGGTAATATTGATTGTGTCAGGAGCGACACTAGCTTCTATAAACTGGAAGGAAATTAAAAACAGCCGCTTTAAGCTATCCCTTGGCGTCAAGGAAACCGTTGTTGGTGCAGTTTTTTTTGGTATCTTTTGGAATTTCAGTGAAATAATTTCTGAGGAAATCGGGTGGTTAGCAGCAACACTGTACATTAAAGTTGGTGTGATCTTTTTCCTTTTGATCATTGCTGTTCGATTTAAGAAAAAAATTCTGATTCAGGGAGCCACCCGCAAAACAACTATCATTTTGATTCTGATTGGAGCTCTGGAAGCAGGGACCAATGCAGTGGTGAACTATGGCTTAACCATTGGAGATGCCATCCTTATCTCTCCCATCTCTTCAGCGCTTTCAGTTGTAACTATTACGCTGGCAATCGTTTTTTTAAAAGAAAGAGTGACGCTGTTTCAAGGATTTGGAATTGTCATAGCGGTTTTGGGTATCGTTTTAACGGGTGTTTGAGATTTGGGTTTTTTACGGTACCCTCTATACCATATCCTGCTTTCGGACAATTGAACCTCGCCATGACGTCAGCCCCATATTTGGTAAATCGGGATTACTGCGATTTTCAATGAGTTCCGCAGCTGTTTTACCTGTTGTCGCCCAAAGCATTTTATTTTGTACCTTCTTAAAGAAAATCTGTGCCTGTTCAGAGGTTTTGTCATAATCTATAGAGGTGGTGTAAATATCACGAATTTTTTGATAAAATCGCTTTTCCGAAGCCCGAATATCCCGGATACGATCTAACCACTCATCAAAGTAATCCCATTTATCTGTCAGTTTGAGACGGTCATCATCCATGGCAAAACCCTTGATGATATATTCTTTCAGGACATTCGTTACCCATATTCGAAACTGGGTAGCTCTTTTGGAATTAACCCTATATCCAACAGCTATTATCGCATCAAGGTTGTAATACTTTACAGGCTTTGTTTGTGTTTTACCTTTAATAGCACCATGCTGAGTGGTATGTTCTAAAATGGAACTTACCACTTTTTCGTCCAGTTCTTCGCTTTTAAAAATATTTTTCAAATGTTTTGTTATGGCTGGCCGCTTGACATCAAAGAGTTCTGCAATTTTTTTTTGAGTTAACCAAATGGTTTCATTTTGGAAAATCGTATCGATTTTTATTTTTCCGTCCATTGTGGTGTACAGGATAATTTCTGATTGGTTATTTGTTATTTCCATAATTTATACCATCCAGTTTTCTTCATTATATGGTGCTGATGATTCCATTACTATATTTCCCTCACCACCATTTAATTTATCCCCTTTCCATTTTATGGGGTTATTTCTGATGTAGTCTGATATTCTAATAAATTCATTTTCATTACGAATGATGTGTTCCCAATAATTCCATTGCCAAATGCGTTTATCAAAAACCGGTAAAATATTTTTTTGTACATTTTAATATATTCAATTGTCGTATGCCTTTTAAATGATTGCACAATCCGTGACACCGTGGGGGCCGAATCCATTTCTGCCCTATTCGGGGCGGATATGATTAGACATCGTTTTTTTTGAATACAAAATCCAATTTTGTCTGAAGTAATAATTGAAATGATCCATAATTGATAGAGAATCTGTTTCAATCAATTGCCCCGACAGTAACTCTGAAAAAATTACTTAAAATGCTTTGGAAACAGACCTGAAAGAAAAAGCAGACAGGTGTTTTTTGCTTCGTCACGATCATAGTTCCTGGGATGTAAATGAAAATCCAGCCAATAACCTTCCAACATTGCCATAAAGCCACGAACGACAGATGTTACAGTAATTCCATAATTACCAGCTGAGTTGAGTGATTCAAAGATCCTATGCAAATGCCCTGTTAAGGTTTCGTCGCGGGTTTCCACCATTTTTAAATGCTCAGGCATGGATCGAATCTGGGCACGGAATGCAAACCAGACCCCCATATTTTTTTTATTCAGAATTGAAGGATCAAAGTCAGTGGTGATAATGGCTTTGATTTGATCGATAGGCTTTTCACCTGCTTTTTTAACCGCAGTGTCAATCGTGTTATTGTATTCTGCGAACATGTAATTGAGCGCTTCTTTTAACAATATATCTTTGCTCTGAAAATGAATATTAACCAATCCTCTGGAAACATCAGCTAGCTCCACAACACGTGAGATAGTAGTACCCGCTATGCCATATTTAGCAATAATTTCAATGGAAGCTTCAATAATTTTATTGTGATTCCAGGCTTTTATCGCTTCCCGTCCTTTTGGTTTTGGATATTTTCGGATCATGTTAACTGTTATTTATTTTGAGGTGAGCTGATACTGAAAAGTGATGATGAATATATCCTAAATAAAATCATAAAAAAAAGCAAGTATCTAGGCTTTTTAAATACTTTTTAATCGAGTTTTTAAGAATAAATATTTATATATTACAGATAAATGTAATATTTTAAAATATCAAAGACAATTGAAGTTGTTCTTATAATTTAAATGTACGTTCATACATTTTACTTGACAGCAAAGATTACTTTAAATATATTTGCATCAATTCCATTTTGAAAAGGGTGTTTTGCTAAAAATAGGTTTAAAACATCGATTCCCTGGAAATATTTTTTATAGGTAGGAAATATGAAAACAGCAAATATTCAGTCAATTTCCAATGAAGTCCACAAAACAAAAAAGATTCAAGAAAGAGATAACCGACATTTTTTACACCCCTGGGAAGACATGGGATATCATGGCCACAATGAACGCACTGCAGCAGTCAGTTGTGAAGGGATTTATCTTTATGATTCTGATGGCAAAAAACTGATTGACGGTCCTGGGGGGATGTGGTGCACGCAGATTGGTTACGGCAGGAAGGAAATGGTTGAGGCGATAGCGGAACAGGCTGCTAAATTACCATATTTTTCACCCTTTAATATGACTTGTGATGTTTCAGCACAATTAGCAGAAAAAGTTGCCAGTTTGACACCGGGTGATTTAAATACCGTTTTTTTAACCACAGGTGGTTCGACGGCAGTTGATACTGCTTTACGCTTGATGATGTTTTATAATAATTTTAGAGGTCTTCCGGAAAAAAAGATAACGATATCCAGGGAAGATGCCTATCATGGTAGTACTTATCTAAGTGCTTCCGTCTCCGGAAAATTTCGTGATAAAAACTATCAGGATGCTGCTGATGGTCTGGTTAAATTTATTGGTTCTCCGAATCCGTATCGGCGTCCTAAAGAAATGTCTGAAAATGAGTTTAGAGACGCAAAGGTTCAGGAACTGGAAGACACTATTTTAGAGTTAGGTCCTGATAAAGTCGGTGCTTTTATCGCTGAACCGATCTTAGCTTCCGGTGGTGTGGTTGTTCCGGTACCCGGGTATCATCGCATGTGTTTGGATGTCTGCCGCAAATATGATGTGCTTTACATCTCAGATGAAGTGGTAACCGGATTTGGTCGTTTGGGGCATTGGTTTGCCTCCGAACCTGTTTTTGACATTCAACCCGATATCATAACCAGTGCCAAAGGATTAACTTCAGGCTACCAACCATTGGGAGCCTGTATCGTTTCTGATCGCTTGATGAATGAAATGGGCGGTGAAAAAGCCGAAGGTGCTGTCTTCTCCAATGGTTATACGTATTCTGGACATCCGGTCAGTTGTGCGGCGGCTTTGAAAAACATTGAGATCATGGAGAATGAGAAGATACTGGAGCATGTTCGGGAAGTGAGTCCACATTTTTTAGGTCGTCTGCAAGAGCTTCGTGACATTCCCATTGTTGGAGATGTCCGGGGACAAGGTTTAATGGCCTGTGTTGAATGTGAATTAAAAAAAGATGAAGAGAGTCCGCTTGAGTTGGATTATCAGATGGGAATGCGTATCGATAAACACTGTCAGAAAATGGGGCTGATTGTGCGACCGGTTGTTAATATGAATGTTATGTCGCCACCTTTAATTATTACTAAAGAACAAATTGATGAAATGGTTGATATCTTGCGAGAAGGCATTATCAGAACGATGAAAGATCTGGAACAGGAAGGGATATGGAAACCTGCCTAATCGTAAAACCAGTAGTTGGGGTATAATATTTGAAGACAACGGTAGCCATATTATAGTAATTTTCATTACCTCGATTCCGCTCGGTAAACGTCGTTTTCTAATGCTTCGACTTCGCTCAACATGCAGATGAGAGCAAGCAAATTGGAAATTGCTATAGTTTTAAGAAAAGTCAATTTTTATCGTTTAAGATTTTTTCCAGGATCTTAAATTTAATTTATTAAGCAAAGGAGGTGACATGAGGAGTACACCATCGGCTGGTATCAATTCATTGATCGGCTGGGGCCTTAATTCCTTAACAGAAGATCAGATAGATCAGATTCATGTGGCAACGCTTGAAGTGATGCAAACTACGGGTCTTCTGGTTGATCACGATGAGGCATTAAAAATATTAGAAAAAGGGGGATGCTGGGTTAATAATAAAACCAGAGTTGTTCGATTTCCGAAGCATCTTGTGAATGAAGCTATTAGACTCTGTCCCAGTCATATTTTGTTGGCCGGCAGGGATCCTGAAAATGATTTCATGATGGGGGGGAAAAACATTGGTTTTACTTCTTTTGGAACGGCAGTATTAACTGAAGATCTGGAGACTGGTGAGATTAGGGATTCCACTCTGGAAGATGTTAAAAACATGGCGATATTGTGTGACGCTTTGGAACATGTGGATATTTTTACACCCCCTGTTTCTGCGACGGACATGCCACTAAGCTCCTATGAACTCCATGGAGCGGCTGTTAGTTTCGCAAATACCACCAAGCATGTCTGTACCGATACGGAAACAGGCCCGCGTTTAAAAAAAGTTATTGAAATGGCCACCGCCATTGTGGGGAGTGAAGAAGAATTAAAGGTCAGACCCATTGTTTCCTTTGGTGTCTGTCCAACTAGTCCGCTACAACTGATTGGAGACTGTTGTGACGTGCTGATTGAAGGGGCCAAACATCACCTTCCCACCAGTGTCTTAAGCATGGCTATGTCGGGTGCTTCAACCCCCATTCCTTTAGCCAGTACTATTATTGTGCACAATGCAGAAGTTTTAGCCGGGACTGTTCTGATGCAATTAACCAATCCAGGTACGCCGGTGATATATGGCAGCTCAACCACCACCTTTTATATGAAACATGGCACTGCCACGGTGGGTGCACCGGAAATGGCTATGATAAGTGCTGCAGCTGCGGCCATGGGACAATATTATAAGATTCCCTGTTATGTCGGTGGTACCTAGAGCGATGCCAAAATATCTGACGCCCAGGTCGGTCATGAAAAAACCCTTACCAGTTTATTACCCGCATTGGCAGGTGCCAATATGATGTATGGAATGGGCATGTTAGAAATGGGGCAGACACTAAGCTTTAGCCAAATGGTGATGGATGATGAAATTGCAGCCATGGTTAAAAGAGTCGTGCGTGGTATTGATATCAATGAAGAGTTGATGGCGGTTGACCTGATAAAAAAGGTCGGTATCTCCGGTAATTTTCTCGGTCAAAAGCATACCATGAAGCATTTACGGGATGAGCAGGTTCAGGCTAAACTGCTGGATCGACGCATGCGTGGTGGATGGGAAAAGAAAGGTGCCAAAGATCTGCATCAGGTTTCTGTCGACAAGGCTAAAGAATTGATTGCCAATCATCAGCCGACACCATTGGAAGATGGACTGGCGGAAGAATTGATAAAAATTGCAAAAAGTGTTGAGTAAAAATAGTTGAAACAAATACGCCTCAGCTTTTTTTAAAACCGGTGTCAGGGTACACAGATTTAAGAAAAAAGATGGGTGGTACCGAAAATCAAGAGTTATTAATAGTATTATACATGTACCTTTAGGAGAAAAAAACTATGCAAAACCAAGTGATGACCCATTTGGGTGATGGTGGCCGCATTATGATGACAAAAGATGAGATTGCAGAAGATATTCTAAGGGGAACCAATGACGCATCTGATCGCGCTAAAATTCCTGCTTTAACTAAAGAAGAAAGGGAGCAGTTGTTGGATATCTTTTGTGAACCTGGAAGAATCGTCAGTGTTTCACCAGGGGAAGAGGTTGTTGTCACCGATGATTCCTGCTCTATGACCTATTATGCGGATCAGGAAAATAGCGGAATCGGCATCCCCATGAGTCGCCCGACTGCTATCTTGAACTGGGAAAGAGCAGCCTGTGGTGATACCTGCTGTATGGGGCATAATGATTTTAGTTATAAACCGGCCAAAGCGATTATTAATTATGAAGCCAATGAATACTACACAACCTCACAAACCACCACAGTCCCCTTGTTTTATGGGGCACAACCCAATATGGGGCTCTATTTTAGACCGGATGGTCCTTTTGATAATCCGGCAGAGCTTTTACCCATGGGTAAAATTGAAGAAGCCCGGCAAGCCCAGCTGGATGCCAAAAAGCAATTAAAAAGTGATTTGATATATATCGGTAAAGAGTTGAATCAGGTGGGCTGCGAAGCCATGAATTTTGATACCAGTGGTTCTGCTGGTGATGCAGATATGGCAGCTGCACTGGAAGCAGCTCTGGAGTTGAAAAAAATTGCTCCGAATATGTATATAGAACTCGGGATGGCTTCTGAATTTGTTTTGGGAATGCACGGGGAAATCTTCTTCGGGGATACCCGGATAGCAGGACTTTACCCTCACCAATTGGTGGAAGTGGCTGAAGCGGCAGGCGTTGATATATTTGGCCCTACTGTCAATGTTAACACCACCGAGACCACTCCCTGGAACTTATCACGGTCTGTGACCATGGTTAAGGCAACAGCAGAAGTAGCTACTGTTCCGATCCATCCAAATGTTGGAATGGGTGTATGTGGTGTTCCTTTATATGAAGTTCCTCCGATAGGCGCAGTCACCAGAGTTTCAAAAGCCCTGGTTCAAATTGGTATGGCCGATGGCTTGTAGATAGGCACAGGTGATACCCTTGGTCTACAGTGTGCACATATTATGGGTTCTGCTATGGGCGGTTTGCGGACAACCGGAGATCTGGTTGCCTGGATGCAAATGGCTCGTAAAATGAAAATTAATGACGCCAAACAATATGTTGCCAAAAAACTGGGTGTTGAAGTGATAGACCTGACCGATGAAGAGAAAATGCTGGAATTACGGGAAGAACTTGATATTGGAACCATTATTTCGATGAGTGGTGCTTCAAAGGGTATTCAGGCGAAATGTAAGATCGCCAAACTCCTTGATATTGAGATCAATTCTGTGAATCTGTTTAAGGATAATATGAGAGACTTCATTTAAGAAATGTAGGGTGGACAGTTTTTTTTGCCCACGCTGAAATGATGGGCGTGTTTCCCCGGCCCATCCTACAGTTAAAAAGTGCGAATTAAATCATCGCTTTTTTAAATCCTTTGCAGGAAAAAGAGGGTTTAAAAATTTGATGATTAAAACAAAATTGAATATTAAATTATATGATATTATAGCAAACTTCATTGTTATTAACATGATCATATCATAGAAAGGAATGCCAAATGGGGGACATGTACTTTTTGTGTTACGTGTCCCCTGATTTTGCGGACAATAAGAATGTTCATTGCTATAAATAACAATTACAGCGGAGCGAATCCATGAGTTCTCAAAATGAGGGACACCCAGCCTCAATTAAGCCTATATCAATGAAACCGGAACTGCAAATCCAGTTTTTGTCCGAATTGGATGTGAAAAAGATCCATGAAGCAACCTTGATGGTTCTTGAAACGACCGGTGTTCGGTTTCCTTCTGAAAAAGCATTGAAAATCTTTGCTGAAGCCGGAGCAAAGGTTGATTTTAAAGAACAACGGGTAAAGATTCCAGCTAAGCTATTGATGGAAACCATTGCCAAGGCACCACGAACCTATACCATGGCCTCAACCCGTGGACGAAGGGAGCTGGATGTGGTGTTAAATGGGGAAAAAACCTATTTAGCAAATGCTGGTACCGGAATGGCAACTATTGATATTAACACCCGGGAGAGGCGTGAGTCTGTCAAACAGGATGTAGCGGATATGGCAAAAATATGTGATTACCTGCCTTCTTGCAGTTATTACTGGCCGATGGTTAGTGCGCATGATGTTCCAACTGCTTTAATGCCGCTTCACGAAGTTGAAGCCTCTTTCAATAATACTGAAAAACATGTCCATATCATTAGTAGTGTGAAAAAGGCGCCTTCTAAATTTGTGGTGGAAATGGCAAAACTGATTGGTGGAGGCGGTGAGCAAACCAAGAAAAGACCACCACTTTCAGCCTTGATATGCCCTGTATCTCCACTAAATCAAGATGCTGAGTCTCTTGAGGCCGGATTGGTTTTCGCTGAAGCCGGCCTACCCGTTGGCGTAGCTACTATGCCAACTTTGGGGGCCACCGCACCGGCATCTGTGGCTGGAACTTTTGTGCAGGGAAATGCTGAAATTTTAAGCACTATCTGTTATTTGCAACTGGTTCACCCCGGAGCACCATGCTATTATTCATTTTTCAGTGTCACCATGAACCCTTTAACCGGCGGAAGTATGTCCTCTTCCAGGATGCAACATCTGCTTCATGCCGGAATTTCACAATTAGGACATTACTATGATTTGCCGGTTATGTGTGGCTTTGGATCCGGTGATACCCAAGAACCGGGAACCTGGCGTCATGGAAAGGAATCATCGGTTGATGCTATGTTTGTTTTTCAGACCGCACCAGATATGATCCCTAATATGGGATTAACAGAACTTTATACAACCCTGCATCATGAAGCGATTATTCTTGAAGACGAAGTGATTAACTCTATTAAAGCGATGGCAAAGGGTATTGTTGTTGATGACTACACCCTAGCCGTAGACGAAATATCAAAAACCGGACCGGGGGGCCATTATCTGGCTTCCAAATATACTGTTGATAACATGAGGAAATTGTGGAATCCGGGAGTATCTCACCAATGGTCAGGGCAGAATAATGAATTTAAAGATCCCCATGAAATGGCTCTGGAAAAGGCCAGATGGATACTTAAGAACCATCAACCAACTCCCCTGGAAGACCAGATAAAAGCAGAAATGAAAAAAATCATTAAGGCCGCTGAAACCGAACTTCTTTAACGATTGCCGTTTGCAGTATTAAAATTTTCTGTTATTGATGCTTTTTTCCTAGCAATCCAAAATAGTGCGGCAGGTAAAGGGGCTTTAAACATGACGATCAATTATCAGGAGGATAAAGCAGTTTTAGGTATATTGTTTTTGTTGGCAGGGGAAGTGGTTTTTTCTATTCAGGATGTAATCATACGTTCTCTAAGTGGTAGTTATCCCGTTTTTGAAATTATGTTTAGCAGAGCTGTTACTGCGTTTATTCCCTGCCTGATATTGGTTTATTTTGATTCTGGTTTTGCCAGTTTAAAAACCAAAAGAATCGGTATACATATTTCACGGTCACTATTAATGTTGCTTGCTTATACCTTTTACTATTTAGGAATAGCAGCGATGCCTTTAGCTGATGTCATTGCTTTGTTTTATGCCTCGCCTTTTTTTGTGACCATTTTATCTGTAATTCTACTTAAAGAGCAGATTTCCTTCCATCGTTGGGTGTTATTATTAACAGGTTTTGCAGGTGTCGTCGTTATTGTTCATCCAGGTGTTGGCCTTGTTGATCCGGTAGCTATTTTACCTGTTATTTCAGCTTTGGCCTATGCAGGAGCCGTTATGATTACGAGGCGAATGGCCAATACCGAAAGTGCTTCTGTGATGATCGTTTATTTTATTGTCTGTTCTTTTGTTGTTTCAGGGGTTCTTGGTCTATTTATGGCAGATGGTATACCTACCCTAATAGTTCATCCCAGCCTAGAATTTTTAACCCGAGCCTGGGCCTTTCCTACCGTTTCCGATCTGCTTAAATTGATCGTCCTTGGTATTATAGCCGCTATGGGCTTATATTGCCTTTCCCAGGCGTATCGCTTGGCAAAGTCTTCTACTATTGCACCATTTGAGTATTTTGGAATGGCGCCAGCGGCTTTGATGGGGTATTTAATTTGGAATGAAATACCATCACTAACGACCTTGATTGGAATTTTGTTTATTATCTGCAGTGGTATTTTTCTGGTGAAAATGGAAAGAGGTTATAAAAAGCCAATAATCCTTTAAAAGATTATTGTCGAAAAGGTACCGTTTGTGCAATATATGCCCCCTAAAATATGCCGGATTATGTGATGAAATAAGACATACCGGCTAATAATTCCCTAATAATAAATAGACTTCCAAAATATGATTTTAAATCAGGGGAAATGTACTCGTTATGTTCTCTGATTTAAATATTTATTCCGGAAACTATTTGATTATTTTATATATTTCATCAAACGAAATTAAGAAAGGAGGTTGGAATGAGGCAGGCACCGACGGCCGGTATAACCGCGCTGAAAGGTTGGGGGTTAAAGTCTCTTACTGAAGATGAACTGGATCAGATTCACGTTGCAACACTTGATGTTTTGCAATCAACCGGGGTTTTTGTAGACCATGATGAAGCCCTGAAGATTTTTGAAAAGGGTGGATGTTGGGTAAATAAGAAAACAAAAGTGGTTCGCTTTCCTAATCATCTCGTCAATGAAGCGATGGCACAATGTCCAAGTCATATACTACTGGCTGGTCGTGACACAGAGCAGGATTTTATGATGGGTGGCCGGGAAGTTGGATTTACGCCATTTAATACCGGTGCCCTAACTCAGGATCTTGAAACCGGTGAAATTAGAGATTCAAATCTGGAAGATGTTAAAAATATGGCCATATTGTGTGATGCACTGGAACATGTAGATGTTGCGTCACCACCAGTGTCTGCAGAAGACGAACCGGAAAGTTATCGTGATCTTATTGGTTGTGCCGTCACTCTGCCTAATACCACCAAACATATTGCTATGGATGCTGAGTCCGGTGAACATTGCCAAAAAATGATCGAAATGGCAGCTGCAATTGTGGGTGGTAAAGAAGCCTTGAAATATCGACCCATTGTTTCCTTTGGTGTCTGTCCAACCAGCCCTTTACAACTTATTGATGAATGTTGTGCGGTGATTATCGAATCAGCCAAAAACTGGATGCCTATCGATGTGCTTAGTATGGCCATGTCCGGAGCTACGGCACCGATTCCTCTGGCTGGAACACTGGTGATCCATAATGCAGAAGTGCTCAGTGGGATTGTACTGGCCCAACTGACGAATCCGGGGACGCCTTGTATTTATGGGACTTCAACCACAACTTTTTACATGAAAACCGCCACTGCCACCGTTGGTGCCCCTGAAATGGGTATGATTAGTGCGGCTGTGGCAGAGTTAGCGCATTATTATGAAGTGCCTTGCTATGTTGGGGGATCGTAGGCGGATTCCAAGCTATCTGACGCTCAAGCCGGTCACGAAAAAACCATAACCGCAATTTTACCAGCGTTGGCAGGTGCCAATCTGATATACGGTATGGGAATGCTGGAATTGGGTCAGATATTAAGTTTTAGTCAAATGGTCATGGATGATGAAATTGCTGCTATGATTAAAAGAGCCATCTACGGTATTGATGTTAATAAAGAATTGATGGCTGTTGACCTCATCAAACAGGTTGGCATAGCCGGTAATTTTCTGGGTCAAAAACACACCATGAAGCATTTAAGAGCCGAGCAAGTCCAGGCGGAGTTGCTTGATCGTAGAATGCGTGGTGGTTGGGAAAAGAAAGGTTCCAGAGATTTACACCAGGCCTCTGTTGAAAAAGCGAAAAAGATTTTGGCTACACATCAACCAAAACCATTAGAAGATGGTTTGGCAGAAGAGCTGATCAAAATCGCTAAAAGTGGTGAGTAGTATTGCAATTATTATAGAGCAGTAGATGCTTAATTGTTTACTGCTCTCATATTTATTTCACCTTAATTGGAATTACATCTTTAAATTGTATTGAAGTGTTATCGATATTAATCTTATAGGGATAAGTTATGAATCAACTGTTTAATGAGGCGAGAATAGCAATTGTTGAAGCGGATCAGGATCAGGTAAAGGTTGTTGTGGAAAAAGCCCTGGTAGAAGGGATAGGGGCAGCCGAACTGCTGGAACAAGGGTTCGTTCCGGGCATTTCTGAAATTGGAGAAAAATTTGAAAATGAAGAGATCTTCCTGCCGGAACTGGTGATGTCATCAGATGCCATGAAATTAGCCGCAGATCTTTGTAACAAAGCGGTGTCAGGCAGTGAAATTGTATCTAAAGGTATTGTTGTGCTAGGAACGGTCAAAGGTGATATTCATGATATTGGGAAAAGTATTGTTGAGTCTTTTCTATCAGCCAGTGGTTTCACTGTGCACGATCTGGGAAGGGATGTTTCTTCTCAGGTTTTTGTGGATAAGGCTATCGAAGTTAATGCCGATGTTATTGCCACCAGTGCGCTGTTAACAACAACTATGAAGGCTCAGGCTGATTT
>Ga0307989_1001479_pt1 | contig 12516 bp, 22 predicted proteins | sample EllFjometagen185_FD_203164 | JGI IMG/M metagenome (GOLD analysis project Ga0307989, IMG submission 203164) | Marine microbial communities from Ellis Fjord, Antarctic Ocean - #185 | ecosystem: Environmental > Aquatic > Marine > Unclassified | place: Southern Ocean | collected 2014-10-08 | reverse complement strand
TCATAGGGGTTATTGCTTTTCTCTTCGCCATGATAACCCTATGGCCGGTTAATGTTGTTTTTAATTTGTGTCGTGTTTTGAGGGGATGATAATGGAATCAATAATGGAATACCCAAACGGTCATCCTCTCCTGGTTTTTTCGTTCCGGTATGCACTTGGCCGGACGTCAGCGGCCCCATCTATTATGGTGGAAATCCTTTTAAATGAATGGAACAATATTGGCAAGCCAACCAGGGACCAGATTAGCCAGGAGATCCAGGAGGCAATGACTCATGGTATGGCCGGGATGCCCTGCGATGTTAATCAATGGCAGAAAATTTTAGACCGAGCCAAGGAGGGGGTAGAATAATGGAATGTTCATGGGATGCGTCTATTAATGATTATGATTATGAGGGGCCAGAATTCTTCAAGGACAAGATGGTGGTTGCCCGGAAACAACACAAGTGTTCTGAGTGTTGTCAGGCTATCGAGCCGGGGGTAAAGTATGAGCATGTTTATGGCATTTGGGATGGTGACACCCACACATATAAGACATGCCCGGATTGTTTGAGTTTGAGGCAGCAATTTTTTCTCCATGGATATTATTACGAACAGCTTTGGGATGATTTCAAAGACGCTTTTGGCTATATTGATTCCGAGATACCTGAGTCTTGCATTTCGAAACTTACACCAGGGGCCAGGGCCAGGGTTTGTGCCATGATTGAAAAATGGTGGAATAACGGTGAATAACGGTGAATAACGGTGAATAAAATGGATGATCAAAACAGAAATTGGGGGCGGTTTTCTTTGCCTACGGATATTATGGAGAGCCACCCTGTGCTTATTGAGGTAGTTACGATGCCCCTTGTTATTGAAAGTATTATTTTTAACGGAGAAAAGGACACCTTTGATTTTATTGCAGATTGCCCTGCCTTTGAGCCGGTCCCCGATGGTGAATTGCCGCATGATTATGTTTTTGTTTTCGGCGTAGAAGATCATTCCTGGGGGAAAAAAATCATGGTTGGGCTGGAGAGGTTGTAATGGATGAGTCAGTCAATATAATTAGCCTGTCAAAAAAACGGTTGGAACTTCATGGATGCCCCCACCGTAATATCATTATAAGTGAAGAATATGGCGATGTTAAATGCGGAGATTGCGGGGAACGGCTTAATCCTATCTGGGTGTTGACACGGATGGCGAACGAAGAAACCAAATGGGAACGTCAGTACAAGCATTATAAGAAGTGGAAGCAAATATACGACAAACGGACACGGACAAAGTGCGTTCATTGCGGGGAAATGACACCGGTTCGGATTAAATGTTAAAGGGCATATATATCGACCCCAGGTTGCACCTGTATGGCCTAAAATGCGCCTTTAACAGAACAACTTAATACCGGATTAAGATAAGGAGAAAATAATGAAAACCATACAAATCAGTGACGAAGATTATCAAGCCCTGATGGAATTTTCCAAGGAACTCCAGACCCAGGCAAACCACTCACAGGCCTTTCCTTATTTCTGGGAGCCTGCCAGCGAGAAACTTGTTCTTGATCCAAATGATGAGGGTGAAGTTACCGAGATATTTTTAGAGGGTGACAACGAAACGATGTCACCGGAAGATTATGCAGAAAAAAACCCCCGCCTGTATTCTAATTTTTTGGAACACCAAGAGTTCGAAGCTGAGCCAGGTCATGAATGGATTAAATATATAGAAAACAACGCCAAGGATGCAAGAACATATTCATCAAATTGGGAGCAATCGTCAGACCACAACCCATCCCTGTTCCTTTCCGACGTTCAAAATTATATCAAAACCAATAAACATAATCTGGGCCGTAATCCTCGCACTTACGCCAACACGGTCCAAAGAATGTATAAAATGGAAAAGCTGGTTGAAATTATTTATCGGCTGAATCCTCAGGAAAAAGAGACTGTGAACGAAGAGGCCAGGCGGTTTGTTTTCCCCAAGGCCGGGAGGTAGGAATGAACTGTCAAGCATCTCTTGACGGTTCATTCCTATAACAATGCATTGGCGGGATTTCAAACAATGGGGGAGACTCATGCTAAATACGATTTTCGATAAAAAAATGGCCAGGTGGTTGCGAGAGCAGGGGAAAAATTTCCCACCAAAAATGGTTGTATCGTTCTCAGGAGGCAAAGATTCAACGGCTATGCTACATAGGATGTTGGCATGGGGATTCCCGGTTGACTCTCTATTATTTCTGTTCATTGTATGGGTTTTGCCCTGGATGAACTGCACCGGGCCGATACCAAGGCAATGTTGAAAAAAGGCATGGTCATGTATCCCCTTCTCAATGATTTTTGCATGGACCCCGCAGTGGCAAAACATATGATTGTTCTACAAGATAAATCAGATGATTTTACGGACGGTATGAACCCGCTAAAAGAAAGCGATGCCCAAAAAGACAGAGCCACTTGGTAAAGACTGACACCAAAGAGCAACACCGCCAAGCCTGCCCGGCCCTGGATAAAAACGACATGAAAACGTGTTACGGCAGGGCGTATTTTACGGGCAAACCAGGCAAGAGTAAGAAATGCGATATGAAATGTAAATATATGAATAATTTTAACGAAAAAGGGATCAACCATGCTTGAAATAATTGTTCCAGGTGAACCCATCGCAAAAAAAGACCTCGCTTTGCCCGTCGTGGGAAGTTTGTCACCACATACAACGACCAGGAAACCGAAGAGGGAAAGTTTATTGCCCAGGTCCTGCACCAGATCAACGGGAATAAGATCCTTGATAAACCTCTCTTTGTCGACCTGTTCTTTTTCCGGTCCAGACCCAAAGGCCACTATGGAACCGGCAGAAATGAGGGCAAGGTTAAAGCGTCTGCCCCAGCGTGGCCAACATCAAAGCCGGATGTTGATAATTACATCAAATTTGTTTTGGATTGCCTGGATGAAATCCTGTGGAAAGACGACTCTGGTGGTCAGGACAAATGCGGTTAAGATGTATGCAGATTTTCCCAGGATCATAATCCAGGTGAGTGAGGCATGAGTAACGCAATAATCTTTATCATGAAATGTGGTTGTGAGCTGAGAAAAAAGGATCTCATCAGCACAAAAAATGGGCTGGTCTGCCGGGTCCATAGAGAGCGGGTCTCAAGCAGAATGCGGGTATGTATGGATTGTACGGCTATCTATCCGATCGGGTCTATGGGCATTGGCTCCCCGAGATGTGAAAATTGCCGGGCAATCCATGCCGAAAAGAAGCGGACAGAACAGAAAAAGGACACTCCGATTGCACCTAAAGTTGTCCGAGACCCAACAACAACCGAATATAAGAAATTTTGTGTTGATCCCCGTGGTGGGTATTGCCGGTATGGGCTTATTTGTCAGAGAGATGGAATACTTGATTGTGCTGGGTGTGACCATTTTTCCCCGATTATCAGAGGGTTCGATCCCGGCGGGGCGAGGGCGAGGACAAACCAAAAATGACAACTCTATTCGAAATCCTGCAGGAAGTAATTAACGAAAAAAGGAGCAAATCAATGGCGAAGACATGCAAAACGTGTGGCAAGGAATTCCCGGCAAATCTCAGGTGGTTTGAGAGGTCAAATAAAACAGACGATAAGCTGACAGATGATTGCCGAATGTGTCTGGGTGAAGAGATAACGCCCATGTCGAATGAAACTTTGGTTGGGGCAGAGCTATTCGAAAAGTTTAAAACTGAACAGGAGGGGCAAAGGATGAAGCCAGAGACTAAGGTATGCCCGTGTGGAGCGACTATCATTAGACATCCGGAACAAGGGAATGTAAGCTGGATGAGGATAAAATACTGTGAAAAACACGCAGGGATGAGTACGTACCAAAGGGAGAAATTTTTCAAGGGGTTGGTAAAAGAATCGGAGCTCAAGGCGATGGGAGAAGTTTTTGAAAATCCGACCCGAGTCGAACAGGATGTGGTTGTTGAACCGGCACCCAAAACTGACCCGGAATTTTTACCAGAGAAAAAAGATCCGGCAGAAAAGAAAACCTGCACCAATTGCGGAAACGCATTCCCGAAAACTCTGGAGTTCTTCCAGGCCGGGAAAAAATCAGAAGGCGGACTGGATTATCTGTGCAAGACCTGCCGGAACAAAAAGCGCAGGGCGTTCAGGGCAAAACGAAGTGCTTCTTTTGCGCTGGATATTTCACTGGTTCCAGGGATTATGGAAGTGTTGGAGGAAAGAGCAAAGGAAACATTGAGGACACCAGAGGCAATGGCGTTGTGGATGCTGAAAGAAGCGTTGGAGGTGTGATGCTGTGCCCTGAATGCGGAGAAGAAAACAATCGGGTTATTGACACTTCCACCCCGACCACGGAGGAAAAAAGGAAGGTTGAATTTAAGAAAATAAAAGCCCCGACTTAAAATCGGGGCTTGGGATTAAGGTTCACTTTTAAAATGTTCGTCAAGCGCAAGCTCGATAACCGTACTCACCTTTTCGCATTTCATCTTTTCAATGTGATCAGGCCGAAGTGTGATTGTCTCATAAATTTCTACGGTTTCAAATCCATCATCCGTGTCTGCATCGTTATTTGTCATTTGACCAGTGATGTTGTAAGTAAATTTTTCATGGGATTCTCCTTTTGCCCCGGCTCTCACCGGGGCGGTTGGGGTTAATTTGCGTCGCAATCTCCGTAGCAGTAAGATCCGCATTTTTCGCAGTATCCGTTTGCTTTTCTGGCTGCTTTCATCTCTGCAATTTCTTTCATATTTTTTTCAATTTTAGTTTGTGTGGCTATCCAGGCAGGGTGCTGTTTAAGCTCTGCAATAATGCCATCAACTTTAACTATATTATCTTCGGTGATTCCAAGTTTGCCGATTGCTCCAAAAACCTTAAATCCTTGAGGATGATCTTTAGGGGCCAAGTACCTATCAAAACCAGCTTGAGTCGGGAACCCGTCTATCTCTGCGGTGATCAAGCCCATCTCACAACAATCAACCTCAACCTTATCTCCATCCAGGTTGACAGTTTTTTTAAGGATAAGTTTTGCTGTAACGACTACGTTTGCGCCTTTTGTTGTTTTCCATTCGGTAGTTTTTATCATCTTTGCTCTCCTTTGTTTGTTGTTTTCTGTCCACCTTTTAAGTGCATTATATACACCCAACTAGTGCGTGTCAAGAGATAAAATGATCTTTTTTAATAAAAATAAAAATCAACAAATGTATTTTAGATTACAATTAGGAGAAGCTAACAATGAAATGTTTTTACCATAAATCAGATTTAGATGGACACTGTTCAGGCGCACTTATTAAGCTAAAAAACCCAGAGTGTGAAATGATCGGTGTGGACTATGCAGATTACGTTAGAGATTTCAAGGTGCAGATGGGTGAAACCGTCTATGTCGTGGATTTTAGGTTTCCGATGGATGAAATGGTATGGTTGAGTGCCTTTGCTAAGTTACATTGGATTGATCACCATAAAACCTCAATTGATGAGGCCCACGAAGCTGGCTTCCTTGCATCTGGTGGTCAGTATCTTGAAATAGGTGAAGAGTACTATAAAGTTACAGGCCTGTTTGAAGGAAGCTGGATTGAGTTTAAGACCTGCCAAGTTTGCCAGAATATTAGATCAGAGGCAATGTCAGAACTCGGATATCCAATTGAGTTTGAATGTCTGTATGAGTTGACCGGCTTTGAGTTTGAGTATGCTGCCACTTGACGGGCACGTTTTTTATAATATAATAAAGTGGATTCCCCGGCAGGATAACCCACCGGGAAATAAATCAGGAGAGACTTTTTGAAACTAAGCATCTTTTATCATGTCACCAAAGTACTGCTCAATGATATCTGCATCAAGGTGATCTTCTGCCCAATCCATAGCCTCCTCTTTGGTCATCGGCTCAAGACGCTCTCCAGATCCACGGTTATCTCCGCTTACGGTGCCGTATCTGCTCATGGGGCCACCTTCGCCGCACAGAAAAAATTTACCGGACCGGGGGGTGGTATAGAGTCCTGCCCACCAATAACCAAAATCGTTGGTGGGAAGTCCGTTTGTGTCATAGCCAATCAGGGTAGCTTTGTCGGTGTCGTATCTGGTGCCGTTGATAATTTTTTTCATTTTGATTTTTCTCCTTTAAACCAAATCAATATTGACAGTCTGATGTTCGTAAGAATCTCTGTATGTCTCACTCTTTTTCCCGCGAGTCTCAGCGTCACAAGTTTTCAAACTACCATAAAATTCATACCGTTCATTTTCTTCCAAAAATTTTGCGAGAGCTGTCGATGGGGACATTTCGTCAATTTCTATTGTCTCATAAATTTCTACGGTTTCAAATCCATCATCCGTGTCTGCATCGTTGCGCGTCATCTGCCCTGTGATATTATAAGTAAATATTTCCATGGTATTCTCCTTTGCCCCTTTCGGGGCGATTGGGTTTATTCTATCGTTTATTGCTCTTTGACTTTTTCAGGTCTACCAGCTCTCTTTCTCTTTCCGCCTATCATTATCGTAAAACATTTGAATAAGATTGATGCTCTTCATTTTCTATTAACAAGAACATTTCCATCCTCTTTGCACAGGTTGAGAGATGACCGCTTGCCACCAGCCTTTTTGCACTTTTTGGGATAAAATCAATGGGGTATAGAGAAGGCCACTCGTTCACCATGACAAGAATCTCTTTCGTTCCGGGGATAACCTTGCCAGTAGAATCCTTAAAATACTGTGAAAAAACGAAAGGCTTAACCTCAAATATTTTTCTTTCTTCCATTTTGCATCTCCTCGCTAATGATTAATCTTCGAAACCCGCTGCATAGCGAATTTCCTCTCTCCCACAAAAATCGCAGTAATACTGCGAACCTCCACGATACTTAAGTCTTCCCTCTCCAGCGCAACACATTGACGGACCGAAGTCGTCAATGTTTTGGGCGGATTTCCTGCAATAGGTTTCGTCCAGGCCACTACCTGTGTCGTGGCCGTTCGCATCCGCGATTCCCAGGTAAAAAGAGACTACATTATTGTCTTCTAACTCCCGGTTTACGTAAACCCGGGCATTTTCCAGGGCGTCTTCGTGGTGTGTGTTGAGAAAATCTTCGTAAAGGTCTTTTGCTTCTTTTATTTCTGTGTCTGTGTAAAATTTTTCCATGGTTTTCTCCTTTTTGTTTTATGTGTTATCCCAAACTCTTAAATACACTATACACCTATTAAGTGCGCTGTCAACCTAAAAAGTGCATTTAATATTAAAATAAATTAAAAGTATATGCTGTTCATACTAAGCATGCCCCCCCCCATTCACCGATAATAGAGCCTTGGATTCATTTTCTGGGTCTTGTTTTTAATTGTCTTCCCTAAAAAAAGGGTATCTTTTAATGTAGATATATTATATAACTATTTACATTATTAGTTGGGATTTTGTTTAAATATATTCTTTTTATCCAAACCAACTCGATTTGGTAAATTATAAATATTGAGGTATGGTAGCTATGTTCATTAAATTATCAAAGGCAGCAAAGCTTCTGGATGTCCACAGGGAAACCCTGCGGCGGTATATAAAACAGGGGATGGTTGACGGCCGGCAACTACCCTCGGGCCACTGGCGGGTTGAAGAGGCAAGCGTTAAAGCCCTGCTGAATAGGTCAATTGCTGATCAAGCAAAATCTATCATAGCAAGCCTTTGACCTAAACGGGAGAAAGGTGAAGCATGGCAAAAAAAAGGAAAAGAGTCAATATCCGTGGTCCATTTTTGGTAAATGGCAGAAAGTCGTATTATGTAGAGGTAAATAAAAAAAGGAGATCCCTTAGGACAGAGATTTTGAGGGCAGCAAAGGCTTTAGTGGCCGAAATTAAGGTAGAGTACGAGGACAAGTCTCTTGAGATTGAAAAAGAAGAGAAAGACGGAATCCTGTTCCCTAAATTCATGAAGCAATATCTTGAGTGGGCCGAAAAGACTCAACCGAAAAGCACCTTCAAGGCAAATCGCCTGGCCCTTAGAAAGTTGGCACCCATATGTGAAGGGCTGACTATGGATGAAATTACAGCATACCACCTGGATCAAATGATTGCAGAAGAACTTAACAGGGGCTTATCTATCGGTGCCGTCAACTGTTATGTCCGGCACTCAAAGACCGTATTGAGCCAGGCCCTTAAATGGGAGATGATACCAAAGCATCCATTCAAGCTTTGTAAGCAGCAGAGAGCGACAAAGAAGCCCCCAAAGGCATTAGAAAAGGAAGATTTAACGGCATTATTTGATGTCATCCCCGACTGTTATGACTATTTAGTGATAAGGGCTTATCTTGTTACCGGGCGGTCCAGGTCTGAGCTTGTTTCCCTACAATGGTCCGATGTGGATTTTGAAAAGAACCAGTATTATATCACCAGGACAAAAACGCATCTTTCCCGGTGGTATCCATTGGGCCGTGGATTTAAGGAAGTCTTGGAATCAATAGGGCCAGAAGCGGACGGCCCTGTCTTTTGGAGAGAGTATCATCCTGATACCCTTACCCATAAAATAAAAGAATATATGGTTGATGCCGGGTTGGGTGATCATAAAATGCACCACCTAAGGCATTCTTTTGCCCGTTTATATTTAGAGGCTGGTGGTGGCCTTCGGGTATTGCAGGATCTTTTGGGACATTCCGCATATACCACTACTGAAATTTACGCAAGCATCGGTAAACAGCACCTTTCAGACGAAATCAACCGGGTGAATTTTTAAAAAAAGCCGGTTAATGTATAGAGCAACTGATAGTAGGCGTTCCGTACTTTATTACGTTTTTTATTCTACGATTAATCTAAAAAGAATATGGTTGCCATTATGATGGGAAACAAATGAACGATTTTTTAAATTCATCTGTTTCCCATTTATATCTTTTTTTCAATTCATTACTAAATAAGTACACAAATGCAATATTTATATACAAATACAATTTTCATAAAAAAGACAGAAATAATGAATCTTCAACGGACAGAACCCTTTGCAGGATGGGCTTTGAGTGTTACGTTTTTGTTACGTCAAAAACCTCAAAAAGCCCGGAACAGGCCCATATACTTGTTTGCGTTTGTGCCAAAAAGAGAAAGGCCCGAATCTCTAAAACGCTTGAGAGTCGGGCCTTTTCGTTGGTATTAATGGTGGGCCGTCACGGAGTCGAACCGTGGACATACTGATTAAGAGTCAACCGCTACGCAAAAAAAACCATAATAAAATCAATCATATATAAAAAACGTTCCGTCTTTGTTCCGTTTTTTAGGTAAAAATATGTATTTTGGTCCCCGTATTCTTATTCATAAAAACACCTCTCCCCCCTACAGTAAAAAAAATAGAAAATAAAATTTAAAAGTAAATCAGTTGCTGGAACATCAACTAAATAAGGATGCCGGAGAGAAGGCAGTCTCTCCGGCATTTAGGAAAAAGGAAAACTGAGTCTAACAATCAAACTCATATCGAAAGTATCAAAATCGGTTGGTTTCAGCAAGTCTTTCCGTGAAAAAAATATATAAAAATCATTTGATCAACATAAAATGTTAATATTATTCATTCATAAACAACAAAAAGGATTAAAAAATAGAGTTTTTATATAATGTGTGCTTGAAATGTATATTAAAATAATGCTATCCTTCTTAATATGTAATAAACTTACTTATAAGGGAAAGGGAGGGGCTTTTGGACTGTCCTGCATGTAAACATAAATACAGCAAAGTTATATCAACAACCAGATGGCCTACCCTTGATAAGCGCAAACAGGAATGCCTATCGTGTGGCTATCAATTTGGCACAATTGCAATGCTCGCAGAAGATGAGGCTTTGCTTGAATGCGCAGCCCTTGTGACAAGAAATTTTTATAAATCACGAGATTCTTACGACCCGAAAACCGACAGGATCAAGGGTTATAGTGATTGCGGGAATTCTCAGCCTTAAAGGGGCTCCATCCATGGCTAAGACCGTAAAAAAACAGAAAATTCATAAAAGAAAGCCATACAGCACTATTTCTGTTGATAAGCCATTAAATGCAAAAGAAAGAATCCTTTGCCTTGAATATATCAAGACAAAAAACGCCACCCAGGCAGCGATAACAGCCGGATATTCCCCGAGGAATGCCAGAAATACGGCATGGAGAATAATCAACGAAAAGCCGAACACAAAGGCCTTTATAGAAAACGCACTCAGCAGAGCATTTGACAGGCTTGATTTTGATTCTTTCGATGTTTTGCAACGGATCGGCTTCATTGCCATGTGTGATCCGGATAAATTGACTCCAATTCGTGGCGGTCGGGTGATTATCCCCGAAACAGACACTTTGTCAAAAGATGTAAAAGCCTTGTTCGCTGGCGCCCAGGAACGTGTTAACGAGCGTGGTGATATCACGGTTGAAGTCAAGCAGCATGACCAGATGGCCGCTTTGAAATTATTGTGCCAATATTACGGCATTCTTGACAAAGCCCGTGGTGCCAAACAAGCTCCTTTGATTGAACAGAAACAGGCTATTCAATCTGTCCTTGACGGTAGCAAGACCCCGATTGATGCCGCCCTTGAATTAGAATTACAAGGCATCCCCCTCCCCGAGACTCTCCGTATACTTGTTTCAAAAATCGCTGATACCGATGATGACCTCAATGATGGCGAATCGGTCATCCCCACCCCCGAAGAGATGGACCAGCGTAGGAAAGCCCGTCTTGAAGAGATAGAGGATCAAAAAGAAAATTTTCTTCCCAAAAGGCAAGAAGAGGTTCGGGATATGAAGGAAAGTTTAGGGAAAAAGAATCAAGAGTTTGCTGACAATGGCGGGGTTGATGATGACTAAAAAAATAACTCAAGAAGAGTTTTTAAAAAAAGCCATATCTATCCATGGAGATAGGTATGGCTACGACAAGGCTATATACATTGGAAGTAAAACAAAAATCACTATCACATGCTTATATCATGGTGATTTTCAACAATCGCCAAATAATCATTTTAAAGGTGCAGGATGCCCAGAATGCGCCAATAGGGTAAAGCTGACCCATGATAGATTTATAAGGATATCTACAGAGAAACACTGTGGAAAATACGATTACAGTCAAACTGTTTTTAAATCATCCAGGGGAAAAGTAACAATCATATGTCCTATTCATGGAATATTTAAACAGTTGGCTAAGAATCATCTTAAAGGACACGGATGTAATAGGTGTGCGAGAGATACGGTAGGGAAAAAACTGTCAATAACAATAGATGAATTCGTGAAGCGGGCGCGAGAAGCTCATGGGAACAAGTTTAGCTATGACTGCACTGAATATTTTAACATTTCACAGAAAGTAATCATTACATGCCCGATTCATGGTGACTTTGAACAAATACCGTATGACCACCTTTGTGGCCATGGGTGCCGATTTTGCGGGCGTGATGAACTTGCTAAGGGAATGTTCTTGACGTCTGAAGAATTTATACAACGATCAATGGCTGCCCATGGTGATAAGTATAGATATGACCAAACAATTTATCAGTCATCAAAAGACAAAGTTATTATTACATGTCCAATACACGGCGATTTTGAACAAGTTCCGAGTAGCCATATTTTCGGCCATGGATGTGGAAAGTGCGCTCCTAATGGATTGTTTGATAAAGGTTCTCCTGCCTTGTTGTATTATCTGAAGATCAGTCATGAGGGGGATATTTTCTATAAGATCGGGATAACGAACAGGTCTGTGAATGAGAGGTTTAGATCAAGTGAACTCAAGCGGATTAGAGTGATAAGGACTTGGGATTTTGGGCTTGGCCGGGATGCCTATGCTGCAGAACAGGGGATATTGTCTGCATATAAAGATTTCTTAGCTGGTGTTGATAATCTTCTTGCAAACGGGAATACCGAAATTTTCAATAAAGATGTGCTGGGGTTGGATGAGTAAGCAAATTAGGGATATAACGAAAAGCCCACTATATTTTGAGTTTTGCGAGAAATATTGGTATAATCTTGTCGATTACGTTCTGGATTTCTGCCGTTACACTCCGACGTGGCAACAAATGGATGTTCTTAAAGCTATAGAAAAACCCGGATCACGGGTTGCTATCGCTTCTGGGCATGGTTGTTTCGGCAGAGGCCATATTATAAAGATGTTTGATGGGCAAAACAAACTTGTTGAAAACATTTTACAGGGAGACGTTCTTGTCGGTGCTGACGATGGCAAGAGGACAGTGCATAGTCTTTGCTCGGGCGCAGGAATGCTTTACAGGTGCATATTCTCTAATGGTCAGTCACACGTCTATAATGATCAGCATAATTTAGCGATATATAGTTCAGGGGGCAGGAGGCGTGTTTCTATCCAAGAGTTCCTTACGTGGAGCCAAGATAAATGTAGCCGGTATTGGTGTTTAAAGAACGGTAAGCCAATAAATATTGTCTCACTTTATCCCGTTGGAGAAGGTGAATATTTCGGATTTGAATTAGTTGAAAAGTCTGACTTCATTGATATCAAAGGTTACGAGCTAGAGAACACGGGGAAAAGCTTTATAAGCAGTTGGGTTCTTGATTGGAATTTGCGATGTCATCCTTTCAGCGTAAGCGTTTTGACTGCGACTAATATTGTGCAAGCAACATCAATAACTTTTCGATATA
>Ga0307989_1001478_pt1 | contig 12516 bp, 4 predicted proteins | sample EllFjometagen185_FD_203164 | JGI IMG/M metagenome (GOLD analysis project Ga0307989, IMG submission 203164) | Marine microbial communities from Ellis Fjord, Antarctic Ocean - #185 | ecosystem: Environmental > Aquatic > Marine > Unclassified | place: Southern Ocean | collected 2014-10-08 | reverse complement strand
GCATCGCGTTTAAGGTGGAAGCAAGCACATACTTCCGACATGCTTGTTATACCTATTTGTTTTGTTTTTGAGGTAGCTTTCATCAGGGCTTGATGTTTAAGTTTTTTTTTAGTTCTTCCACACTTTTGTACCCCAGATTTTCAGCAGCTACTTCCAAATAAGAATCCTGTACGAGCTTGTCCAGGTCCTTCTTTATTAGGAGCTCTTTCAGCTGTTCTACTTCTTTCTGCAAAGCTTTTAAGCGGCTGATTTCATCTTTTGTTTCTACCATAATACGAGTATTCATTAAATCTTTGCGGTCGTACTTTCGTACCCATTCATTGATTGTACTGGACTGAATCCCATAAATCCGGGATAGTTGTCTTTTTGAATATTTTCCTGTACTAAGTTCGGCTAAAATTTTGAGTTTAAAACTCTCGCTGTAACGCCGTGTTACTCCATCATTTTTATACATATCTACTTTTTTAGTGTAGACATATTTTAGGACGGGTCACTAATCTGGGTGGCGAAACCCCGGTAGATGCCGGAGTAGATATTTATGTCGATAGTTGTTATTCAATTACTCAGAGCACTACTTTAGATGCATCGTACGGTGGCTTTGGAATAAACGGTCAGCAAGGAACATGGACAGTTATTAGTGGGCCAAACGTTCCTGTTGTTAATGATAATAATAGTTTAATCTCGAATTTAGTTTTTGGTACCTATGTTTTACAATGGGATGTTATAGGTTTGTGTGCTTCGGGAACAGATACGATACAGATATTTGTTGATCCACACACTTCGGATGTAACCAGTGCATCGGGTACAAGCGAAACAATTATATATTGCGAAGGTGTAACAGATATTGTTTTAAATGGTACCGTTCCACAATATTCGTATGAGTCTGTTTTATGGGAACAAATTGATGCAAATACTGCTGTAACAATTGCCGATCCATTAAATCATATTACTAGTGTTTCTGGTCTCGATGGTTCGAGTGAATATCGTTTTCAATATACAATTACAAACGATACAACTTTATGCCCCAGCGGTGCCGTTGTTGTAATTCAATATGCTGAGCAACCAGATATCGATATTACACTCGATAGAATTGACTTACAATGTTTTGAAAGCACAGCTTCTATTGATTATACTTCTACTATTGATTACAATGCAACCGGAATTGAGTCGGCATCGTGGAGTATCGTAAGTGGACCAACAACTTCGGAGTATCCAACCATTCCGACCAGTTATACAACGATTGACAGTAGTGTTGTAGTTGTAAAAGGTTTGTTTGAGCCGGGTATTTATGTGATTCGTTTTAGAGAATTTCCTACAATTGGTTCGCAATGCGAAACGGCTTTCGACGAAGTTTCAGTTGTGGTTTCTTATGACGGAGATCTTTCGAATGCAGGAACCGATCAACTTTTAGGATGCGATGTTGATACAACTGCTTTGGCCGGAAATGAACCTCATGCTGGGGAAGGAACCTGGTCTCAGGTTTCGGGGCCAAATACCGCAGTTGTAGACGATATTAATTTGTATAATTCCGAAATTAGTAATCTTATAAATGGTACTTATGTTTTTCGATGGGCAATAAATAATGGTGCATTTTGTTATCAAAACGAAGATGATGTTGAAATAATTGTTGCCGATACTTTACCAAATCAGGCAGATGCAGGTGCTGATACAACGGTTTGTATAAATACTCCCGTATTTTTAAGTGCAAATGCTCCGGTTTTAAACGAATGGGGATACTGGACAGTATTGCCAGACGATCCGGGAATTATTTTCGAAGATGAAAATTCAAATACATCTTATGTTGAGGGATTTAGTGCCGAATCAACCTATGAATTAATTTGGGTTATAGAAAATGCTTGTGGTGAATCACAGGATATTATGCTGGTAACTGTAAATAATACAGAGGGTCCAAATTTAGCAGATGCCGGAATTGATGAATGTTTTGCAGCAGGTTCGGATACCATTACTTTAGATGGAAACAGCCCTGGAACAGGTAGTGGAGTGTGGTCGCTTATAAGTGAACCACTCGGCTCCAGTGCAACCATTGTTTCCAATTCAGATTCAACTACAAAAGTTGGAGATATTATAGACGGAACTTATTATTTTGAATGGTCAATTTCATTAAATAGTTGTGAGCCTACCCGGGATACAGTTAAAATAACAGTTGCCGACGATGTGCTTTTTACTTCAGCTGGTGCCGATCAGGAAATTTGTGGAACCACAGCCACAATGGATGCAGATGTTCCGACGGTTGGAACGGGATCATGGATTCAAACATCTGGTAGTGGTGGCGCAATTATCGATGATCCGTCGGATTCGAATACTGAAATTACAGGATTAACAGAAGGTGTTTATAATTTTTCGTGGGTAATTTCGAATGATGCTTGTGCTGATACATCAGATCTTGTTGTTTTATATGTTTCTATTCCACCATCTATTACTCCGGCTGCAGGTATCGATACTATACTTTGTTTGGAGAATAGCGAAGTACTTTATGCAAACACTGTTGATATTGGATTATGGTCAATAATAAGTGGCCCTAATACTCCTTCAGTTTCAGATTTTAGTTCGCCAACCGCAACACTTTCCGATTTAATTATGGGAACGTATGTGTTAGGCTGGACAAGTTACGGAGGGCCATTTTGTTCTCCCTTAACCGATACAATAAACATACAAGTATATCCGCAAGCTGATGTTGGTGATAGCCTTACTTTTTGTGATTCAACTGAAGCCATAAATTTAATTGGCAATATTAATAGCATTGGTTATTGGACACAAGAACTTGCTGATGTTAATACCGCTGTGATAGATACAACCTCTGGCAACACCGCAACTGCTTCAAGCTTGGTAGAAGGAGTTTATAATTTTTATTTTGAAATTCCGGGTGGTGGTTGTGCTTTAAATGCCGATACTTTAACTGTGACTTTGTACGATACACCAGACATGGCTATTGCAGGTGAAGACCAAATATGGTGTGCGGCTGATACATTTTACCTTGACGCCAATACTCCTGGTAATGGAGTTGGTACATGGGTTTTATTAGATGGACCTGGCGGTGGAACTTATACGCCAAATGTAAATGATCCAAATGCTAAATTTGCTCCCGGTTTGGGTTCGGAATATGGAATATTTGTATTTGCATGGGAAATTTCAAACGGAGAGTGTTCAAATCAAGATCAGCTTCGTGTTGAAAATTACGAAATACCTTTAACTGCAGATGCTGGAGCAGATCAGGCAATTACATGCGATTCTTTTGCATTTTTAGAGGGTAATAATCCGGATGCTGGTGTTGGAGTGTGGAGTTTTATACCACCAACAACAGGTAATGCTCCGGTACCGAACATTGTTTCAGAAATTACTTTTGACACAGAAATAAACGGACTTGGAACTCCAACCGTTGGAGATTCGGCAGTTTATGAATTTGAATGGACGGTTTCCAATTATTGCGATACAATTAGAGATTCAGTTTTAATAACAGTGTATGAAACTGCAACTCCAGCCGAGGCAGGTCCCGATCAGGATTTATGCGATCTGAGTACAGCAACAATGGCTGCAACTCCTGCTACAGGAACCTGGTCTGCAAAAGTAGGAAACCCTAGTTCAACAATTGACAATACGATCTCGGCAACAACCACAATTTCAAATTTAGCTATAGGTACACATGTTTTCTATTGGGAAACATCAAGCCCTCCATGTAATTCTATTGATTCTATTATTATAGTAAATTCTGATGCTCCAAATGCAGGAATAGTAGCAGACACTATAATTTCCTGCGAGTTTGATAATCTGGAAATAATTGGAGATACAATAACTAATGGTACAGGTTTATGGATACAAGTAGATGGAGATATTGTTACTATTTTGGATTCAACATCCGATACAACTTTTGTTGTTGGAACTGTTGCAGATAGCATTTATACATTCCGATGGACAGTTGATAATGAAGCATGCGCCGAAGATTTTGACGAGGTTGTTGTAGTTGTTATACCAAAACCGGAAGCAAACGATCTGGAAATCACTATTTGTTCGGGAGAACCGCTTGCTATCGATTTGCGCGATCAACTTGATCCGGCTGATACGGCTGGAATTTCATTTACTTATACAGTTTATTCTTCCGATGAGACTGGAGTTCCTCCGGCAGCAGACAGAACTATTGCATCGAACGACAGTATTTTATATACTTATTCAAACCCATCCAATGCTCCGGTTTACATAATTTACACAGTTACACCAATTTGCGATCAGGGATGCGAAGGATATCCTTTCCTTGTGTGGGTTACAATAAATCCGGATGCAGATGTGGTGAATCCCGGACGACAGGTATTTTGCGATACTAATCCTGCCTCAGTTGTGTTCAGCTCGGGAAATTCGGGTGGAATAACCACCTACAGTTGGATCAATGACAATACACTTATTGGGCTGGCTGCAAATGGAAATGGGGATCTTTCTTTTACTGCTTCAAATACTATAGAAGATACTATTTCAGCTTATATTATAGTAACTCCAACTTTTACAAATGAAGGAGTGAGTTGTACCGGAACACCGGCTGGTTTCGAAATTATTATTACACCATCCGGTCAGGTTGATGCAACCGATGATCAGGAACTTTGCACAGGTGAATTAACTGATTCAATTGCATTTACGACAAGTTATACAGTGGGTTCAACAACAACTTATACATGGGAGAATGATAATGTATCTATCGGGCTGGATGCAAGTGGCAGCGGTGATTCAATACCACCTTTTGTAGCGGTAAACAATGGTTTAGAACCTGAAATTGCTACAATAATTGTAACTCCATATTACGAAATTGACACCTTTGCTTCTTGTAATGTTGAAGCAGATACATTCTTAATTATTGTAAATCCTACTCCAATAGTTTCAAGTGCTTCGGATACCACTATTTGTAGTGGCGACTCACTGAATTACATACCAACATCTGCTTTTGTTGGAACGACTTACAGTTGGGAAGCATCTACCACCAAGGGAACTGTATTAGATTATGATACAACTGGAACCGGAACAATAAATGATCTGCTGACAAATGCAGAGGCTTCCGATGGGCAGGTTACCTATGTAATAACACCAACTGGTCCGGATACCACAAATTGTCCGGGGATCGATTTCACCCTTGTTGTAGATGTTAAAAACTGTGATCCATTAATTGGGGTTGCCAAACAATTGGTAAGTATTACTGATAATGAAGATGGAATCTATGAAGCTCTGTTTAACATCAGAGTTCAGAATTATGGTAATATGTTATTAGATTCTATTCAGGTAACTGAGAATTTGGTTACTGCTTTTAATACCAGTAGCAACTATGAAGTTTTGGGAATTTCAAGCACTTCTTTCGATGTAAATACTTCATTCGATGGAGATGCCGATACAAGTATGTTGGATAATACGGGAACTACAAATATTTTAGAGGCGGGTGCTTCAACCAATATTAGTTTAAGTGTAAAAATATTAAGTGCTGGCAATTACATTAACAGTGTTACAGCTACTTCAACTACTGGAGGAGGAGTATCAGATATTTCACAAAATGGAAGCGATCCAAATCCTGATGGAGATGCGGAAACTAATGATAATAATGAAGTAACACCAGTTAATACTGTTTGTGTAAATGCAACAGCCTATGCAGGAATTGATGCACAAATTTGCGCCGGTTCAACTTATCAAATTGTTGATGCAGTGGTTGCCGACGATTCTGTTTTTGTTTGGTCAACTCTGGGCGATGGTAATTTTAATTCAGTAGATATTATTAATCCGGTTTATACACCTGGAGAAAATGATATTGCAAACGACTCTGTTTTACTTATTCTAAGTGCGTATTCCTTTGGAAGTTGTCCGATTGCAGTTGATACTATGGAATTATCCCTTGTTTCGATTGTTTTGGATAGTATTGTTGTAATTGATGCCAATTGCGATAGCGAGGAAAATGGTAGTGTTCAATTATTCGCTTTAGGTGGTGTTGCACCATACACATACGAATTGAGCATTGGCGAAAGCATTATTGGTGATACAGCTTTATTTGAAACACTGGCAGCAGGAGGATATATTTATACCATTACCGATTCAACGGGTTGTTTTGTTGAAGGTTCATTCGAAATAGATGATCCAAACGAATTGGAATTAGTAGTAACTGCAGAGAACGATGTAAGTTGCAATGGAGACTCAAACGGAAGTGCAACAGTAGTTGCATCGGGAGGCACTGTACCATATTCTTATCAATTAGATTCAGGACCTTCACAAGGAACAGGAATTTTTGCCGGTTTATCAGCAGGAATTTATGTTATTACGGTAACTGATTCAAGCAGCTGTCAGGAATTAGAGACGGTTGAAATTGAAGAACCAACGGAATTGAATGTTGTTTTGGTTGACCAGACCAATCCTGATTGTGATAGTACCGGGCAAATTATTGTAAACGGTGTAGGAGGAACTCCTCCGTATAATTTTACATCTACTTCAGGTACCGTTTTCGAAAATATAATTTCAGGTCTTCCTGCTGGTTTAGATACTATTGTTATTAACACAGCGGTAATATAATTAGACTTTATGGCAAATAATTTGTATATTTGTTTATGGAAAAGATGGACTTTAGAACAGTTGATAGTAACACTAGAACTACAATACGAAAAAGAGCACTTCAACAAATCCAACAAGGGGTTAAGAAGAAAATAGTGGCATTGAATTATGGAGTAAATGTCAATACAATAACAAGTTGGGTAAAGAAATATAATTCGAAGGGTAGTAAAGGTTTGGTTGATAATAAAAGAGGAGTTAAATCCGAAGAAAAAAAACTGCTAAGTAGCGGGCAGGAGAAGGATGTACAGAAGATGATACTGGATACTATGCCCGATCAGTTAAAGCTCCCTTATTCGTTATGGACACGCAAAGCTGTGATGGAATTAATAGAAAGAGAATTAGGAATAAAGATGGCAATAAACACAACAGGAGATTACCTTCGCAAATGGGGCTTTACACCACAAAAGCCTAAAAAAAGAGCCTATGAACAAAATCCTAAACAAGTTCAAAAATGGTTAGAACAGGAATATCCCGCAATCCAGGCAAGAGCAAAACAAGAAAATGCAGAAATACATTGGGGAGATGAAACAGGAGCTAGAAATAGTAATCAACACGGACGTTCCTATGCCCCCAAAGGAAAAACACCTGTAAAAAAAAGTATGGCAAAACGATTTTCAGTTAATATGATATCTACCGTAACAAATCGGGGAAAAGTTGAGTTTATGGTATATTCTGGAACTATGAATGCCCAAAGGCTTATCGTATTTATGGAGCAATTGATAAAAGACAGACAACGAAAAATATATCTAATCCTGGACAATTTAAGAGTTCACCACAGCAAAGTTACCAAACAATGGGTTGAGCAGAATAAAGATAAAATAGAACTGTTTTATTTACCATCCTATTCACCAGAGAAAAATCCTGATGAGTATCTTAATTGTGATTTAAAGTATGGATTATCAATAAATCCATCATCAAAAAATGAGGAACAATTAAAAGACAATGTGGAAAATCATATGAAGATGTTACAGAAAAAACAAGAACGGATTAAAAAATATTTTAATCATAAAGATATTAAATATGCTGCGTAAAATATCTCATTTAATTCCCGTCGGGTTAATATTTCCGATTTAAACAGTTGTGTTGATACTTTAATCGTAGATCTTCCAGATGAAGATATATCTGCACCAACTTTTACTTGTCCTGAAAACGATACTTTGTATGCCGATGCGAATTGTCAGGCATTGGTTCCCGATCTTACCGCGCTTATACTTGATGCTACAGATAGTTGTGCAAATGATGTAATAATAACGCAAAGTATTTTGGCAAACTCAACGATAACCAGCGACATTATTGTGGAAATAACTGTTGCAGATTCCTTGGGAAACAGCTCTGATTGCGATGTATTATTGGTTGTATTAGATACCACTTCGCCAATAGCAATATGTAAGCCTTTGACTTTACAACTGGATATGACAGGATTTGCACATTTCAGTCCGGAAGATTTAGATAATGCTTCGACAGATAATTGTGGGATTCTATCGTTAGAATTAGATACTACAAGTTTCGATTGTTTAGCTTTGGGAGCAAATCCGGTAACTTTAACAGTAACCGATAATTCTGGTAATTTCTCAACGTGCGAGGATACAGTTTATATTATTGATAATGTTGATCCGATTTTAGACTGTCCTGCACCTGTTACATTGGGTGCCGATGTAAATTGTGAAGCTCCCACACCTAACTTTGCCGATGCATTAAGTAATAATAATTGTGGTTCGGCAACTATAACACAGTTTCCTGTTGCTGATTCGATGCTTACTGTTGGTTTGACCATAGTTACTGTAGTTGCTACCGACGATTCAGGGAATACAGATACTTGTACTGTTGATGTTACGGTTATTGATACAACTCCACCTGAATATACATGTGCTACTCCAATTTTAGATAGTGTAGATTTAGGAGAATGTTTTGCAATAATTGACCTAACTCCGCCAGTTGCGTACGACAATTGTGATTCTACAAGTTTTACAATGGAATACAGAGTTTATTCTCCCGATAATTCAATAAGTGATTTTATTGATACAACCGTTACAACTTCTTATCAGTTTATGGTAGGAATAAGTCAGGTGGAATGGATTATGACAGACAATGCAGGAAATGAATCTGAATGTTTGCAGGAAGTTGAGATAATTGAGGATGAGTTGCCAGTAATAATTTGTCCGGATAGCAGTGTTTATACTTTCGATAATACGATTGTTGTTTGTGGATATATTATTCCAAATGACACTTTGGATGCAACCGCAACCGATAACTGTAAATTAGTTTCGTTAACTCATAATTTCGGAGTATGGGGTAATCCAAATAGTCTTGTAGGAGCAACATTCCCTGTTGGAACTACAGAAGTAATGTGGATAGCTGAAGATGAAACAGGAAATACAGATACTTGTACAACAACCATAATTGTTGAAGATGTACAAAATCCGGAATTTGTAAATTGCCCGAATGGAGATACATTAACTATTGCACTGTTTAGTGCAGTTTGCGAGGGGAGTGCCATTTGGAGTATTCCAATTGCCAGCGATAATTGCGATGGAGTTGAAGTAGTACAAACAGGTGGACCGGAAAGAGGTTCGCCTTTAGCAGCCGGATTCTACGAAATAGAATATACTGCCACCGATACTTCTGATAATTTTACAATTTGCACATTTACGCTCGAAGTTATTGATACTGAAGATCCAATTGTGGCTCCTGATTTTCATAAAGACAACGACGAAGGAGTTTGTTCATGGACAGCTCCGGCAGGTACAATTTCGCCTTTGTTGGCAATAAGTAATTGTCCTTTCGAAGTTACTTTTGAAATAACAGGAGCCACAATTGGAAGTGGAATTGACGACGCTTCGGGTACTGAATTTAATTTGGGGACAAGTGTTGTTGAATATACCATTACCGATACAGTAAACTGGCAAAGCTGGACATGCGATTTTAGTGTATTCGTTTACGATACAGAAGCACCGGTAGTTACTTGTCCTGATCCGATTGAAGAAATAAACGACTTGGGATTATGCTCGAACATTATTGATTTAACTTTACCGGACTTTACCGAAAATTGCAATGATTCAACGGTTACAATTTCATACAGAGTATTTGAACCCGATAATAGTTTAAAAGGTCCGTTTAGTAGTGCCGATACATTATTTGAGTTTGAAATAGGAGTTAGTCAGGTAGAATGGTTTGTTGCCGATGAAGCAGGGAATGTTTCATCGTGTATGCAGGAGGTTACCATTTTCGAAACTGAAGATCCAGTTATTACCTGCCCTGCCGAAGATAATTTTGTTTTTAATACATCTAACGGCTTGTGTGGTTATCGAATTCCTGATAACAGGCTCGATGCAACTGCGACTGATAATTGCGGTGAATATGAACTCTCGCATGACTTTGGTGATTGGGCCATTTTAAATAGTTTGGAGGGAGCCGTATTCCCAACAGGAACAACTGAGGTTACCTGGACAGCAATTGATGAATCCGGCAACTCTGTTTCTTGCAGTATTAATGTTACTGTAATTGACAATGAGGATCCTTATTTTGTTAATTGTCCGCATGGAGTTACATTCACTGTTGGTTTGTTTAGTGGTGTTTGCGAAGGAGGAGCAATCTGGAGTGTTCCGGTTGCAATGGATAATTGCTCTGATGTAACCATTACTCAAACACGTGGTCCTTCTCAGGGAGCAGTTCTTACCGAAGGAGTTTACGATATTCAATATCGGGCAACCGATAGAGCAGGAAATAATGATTATTGCAGTTTTACCGTTGAAGTAAAAGACACAGAAGAACCATTAATCGCTTGTCAACCCGATCTGGTTTATGAAAATGATCTTGGTGAATGTTCATGGACATCAATAGAAAGTAGTTTGTCTCCTTTATTAGCAAATAGTAATTGTCCGGCAACTGTTAGCTGGAAAGTTACAAATCCCGATGGTACGGTAGTTTCGGGCGTTGACGATGTAAGTGGTTATACCTTTGAATTAGGTACAAGTACTGTTCAGTATGATATAGTAGAAGATGCAAGTGAACAAGGAGATAGTTGTAGTTTTACGGTTACAATTATAGATACTGAAGCACCTGAAATTATTTGCCAACCAACATTGCAGGTAACTGCTTTACCAGGAGATTGCAGCGCAGAAATTATTTTGATATCACCCGAATTTATGGATAATTGTTCATATGAAGAAGGGGATATAAGTTATCGTGTTTTTGGAGCTGATAATTCAACGAGCGTATTATTTCCCGCTACGGATTCGGTTTACGAGTTTATGGTAGGAATTAACCGAATTGAATGGTTGGTTACTGACGAAGCTGGAAATCTTAGTTTCTGCTGGCAGGATGTTTGGGTGGTTGCCGACGAAGAATCATTAATTCCGGAGGCCGGAGAAAATAAAATTATATGCGAATCGGATACACTGGAAATTTCAAATGCTTTTGCACCTGATTTTGCAATGGTAGAATGGAGTACAAGTGGTACTGGTCAATTTATCGATCCATCTGTGATAAACAGTAGTTACGTACCAAGTCCTGCCGATATTTTAGACGGTTTTGTTATATTAACAATTACTTCATCAACAGATTGTGCAAGTGCAAGCGATCAATTAATTCTGAGCATAACTAATCCGCCGCTTGTATCGAGTGGTAACGATGCAACTATATGTGAAAGTGAAATCTATCAATTGTACGGTGCAATAATTAATAGCGCAGTTGCTGTTGAATGGATAACTACCGGAACAGGAGAATTTAGTAATGCTAATGTTTTTAATCCGGTTTATACACCTGGCACAAACGACATCGAACAAGGTGTTGTTCAACTAATATTTAAAGGAATTTCTGGAGGACCGTGTGACGATGTTTCCGATACTATGAATTTAACTATTCATCGCCAACCGATAATTTCGGCAGGAACAGACGAAGTAATTTGTGAGACTGAAAGTATTACACTTTCCAATGCTTCAATTGTTTATGGAGAAGCAGTGAATTGGACAACCAGCGGCTCCGGAGTTTTCGATGATGAGACATTTATTAATACAACTTATAATTTTAGCGAGGCTGATTTACTTAACGGTAGTGTAGTTCTTACGCTCACACAAATACCGGATGGACCTTGTGAAGTTACATCGAGTAGTATTACAATTGATATTTCAAAACATCCGGTAGTTGATGCCGGACCCGATATTCAAACTTGTTTTAATCAGTTGGTTACAATTAACGGAGCCAGTGCAATTAACTTCAGCAAAGTAAATTGGACAAGCAATGGTAGTGGCACACTTGAGTCTGCAACTTCATTAACTCCAATTTATGTACCCGCTGCCGAAGAAACAGGAACCATAGAATTAACTATGCAAGTTATCGGTGAAAACGGTTGTACAATAGATACTATGTACGATAAAGTTGAGATAGAAATTTATCCTGAACTTATTGTTGATGCGGGCGAAGATCAAACTATCTACTATAATTCAACTTCGATGTTGTCGGTTTCAGTCGAAAATGGTTCTGGTACTTATTTCTACAATTGGTACCCAACCGGATTTGTTTCCGACCCAAGTGCAAACTACACCGAAACAATTGATCTCACAAGAACCATGGAGTTTGAAGTAGTTGTAACTGATGCAAAAACCAATTGTGTGGCTTCCGATACAAAAACAATTTATGTTGATGAAGTAGCCGGAAATCTTGTAGGTTTTTATACTGGATTCTCTCCGAATAATGATGGAGTTAATGATACCTGGTCGATAAAAGGTATTGAAAAATTCCCACAAAACGAGGTTATGTTTTTTAATCGATGGGGAGATAAAGTGAACGAATATGTAAATTACAATACTGGGGTATGCACATGTCACATACTCTTAATTAATTTATATTCAGCAGGTTCATGCACGACTCCTTGTTCAATTAATCTTTGAAAAAGGAGCCCTCTGCTTTTTGATTTTCTTCTGTTATACCTGA
>Ga0307989_1001477_pt1 | contig 12516 bp, 10 predicted proteins | sample EllFjometagen185_FD_203164 | JGI IMG/M metagenome (GOLD analysis project Ga0307989, IMG submission 203164) | Marine microbial communities from Ellis Fjord, Antarctic Ocean - #185 | ecosystem: Environmental > Aquatic > Marine > Unclassified | place: Southern Ocean | collected 2014-10-08 | reverse complement strand
TGAATCGCCTGAAATTAAAATAACAAGCGAAAATAAATCGAAAGGAGTTTTAATTTCTATCGAAGACAATGGAATTGGAATGAATAAAATGGTTCAGAGTAAAATTTTTGAAAGATTTTACCGGCAAACCAGCGGAAACATACATAATGTTAAAGGATTTGGCTTGGGATTAAGTTATGTAAAAGCAGTTTTGGAAGCAAACCATGGAACAATTTCTGTTCAAAGTGAACCTGAAAAAGGAAGTAAATTTGATGTATTTTTACCTTTCGTGAGGGAATGAATTTGTTGTCATTTCGAGAGAGGCACGAATGAGAAATCTGTTTGCGATTGGTTACGGATTTCTCCTTGCAGTCGAAATGACAAAATAATTGAACATTTATAATTGAAATGAAAAAAAACATGAATCACATATTTCTTGTTGAAGACGACCTTAGTTTTGGGGCAGTTTTAAAATCGTATCTCGAGCTGAACGATTACAACGTAACCTGGGTTGACGATGGGAAATTGGCAATCGATATATTCAGAAATGGAAACTACCAGATTTGTATCCTCGATGTAATGTTGCCAAATATCGATGGTTTTACTATTGGTATCGAAATACGTAAAATAGACCGGGAAATACCAATGGTTTTTTTAACTGCAAAAACACTAAAAGAAGACATTTTAAAGGGTTACAATGTTGGCGCCGACGATTACATTACTAAACCTTTCGACACTGAAGTTTTGTTGTGTAAAATTCAGGCAATAATAAAACGTCAGTCGGTAAAACCTATAAACGATGAAGTGATTTTTACTGTTGGAAGTTATCATTTCGACTCACAATTGCGATTTATTACTCGTGAAGGTATGAAACAAAAACTCTCGCCAAAAGAATCGGAATTGCTAAAATTACTTTGCCAAAACAAAAACGAACTATTATCGCGCGAAACTGCACTGCGCAAAATCTGGGGCGAAGACGGCTATTTTACTGCTCGTAGCATGGACGTATTTATTACGAAACTTAGAAAGTACCTCGCCGCTGATTCCAACATCGAAATCAAAAATATTCACGGAAGCGGGTTTTTACTTGAAGTAAAATCGTAATTCAACAATCGTTAATCATAATTCGGCGTTCAAAATTCCTTTTGTATCTTTAAAAATATAATAAAGGAAAACATGAACGAAAAAGCAAAGGTTGCAATAATTACTGGTGCAAGTAAAGGAATTGGGAAAGCAATTGCAAAAGGACTTGCACAACTAAATTACCAAACCATTTTAATCGGTCGGGATAAAAACGATTTGGATAAAGTTGCACAATCAATTACAAAAAACTCAGAGCAAGAGCCGGATACAATTCAATTGGATATTACTGATTCAGAAAATGTAAAAATCACTGTAAAAAAAGTTTTTAAAAAATACGGCAGAATTGATGTATTGGTAAATAATGCCGGAGTTTTTTTCGAAGGAACAACAATACTTTCCGAAATAGATTTCAGAAAGATGTTAGAAACTAATCTAACATCACAATTTATTTTTTTACAGGAAGTGGTTCCGATAATGAAAAAACAAAAATCGGGATATATTTTTAATGTTGCCTCGCGTGCCGGAAAAATAGGATTTGCAGAAAGTGGGGTCTACTCAGCGTCAAAGTTTGGATTAGTTGGTTTAAATGAGTCCTTATACCGCGAACTAGTTCCTTTGGGAATTTCAGTTACAGCACTTTGTCCGGGTTGGGTAAATACAAAAATGGCATTCGAAGCTGGAGCTACAATTAAAGGCGAACAAATGATTCAGCCCGAAGATATATTTAAAACGATGGAATGGTTGTTGAGTCTTTCTCCGGGAGCTTGTGTAAAAGAGGTGGTTTTAGAAACGCCGTTTAGTATAAGTTGACCCCTCCTAACCTCCCCGAGGGGGAGGAACAGTCCACCTTTGGGGGATATAGGGGGTCATAATCTAAAATAGAAAATGAAAATAAATCAAGATATCTTAAAAGTTGGTCTGGCACAAATTTCTCCAGTTTGGCTCGACCGCGAAAAAACAATAGAAAAAGTATGTTCATACATTGAAAATGCTGCCTCCCAAAATTGCGAACTTGTGGTTTTTGGCGAAGCACTAGTTCCCGGTTATCCTTTCTGGGTAGAACTTACCGACGGTGCACGTTTTAATTCTCAAGTTCAGAAAGAAATTTTTGCGCATTATTTAGAACAGGGAGTTCAAATTGAAGCCGGACATTTAACTCAGGTTTGTAAAATTGCCAAAGAGAAAAAAATTGCAGTTGTTCTCGGAACCGTAGAACGCGCTCACGACCGTGGAGGACACAGCATGTATTGTACTTTGGTTTATGTAAATAACATGGGCGAAATTACCCACACTCACCGAAAATTAATGCCAACTTACGAAGAACGTTTGATTTGGAGTATTGGTGACGGGAACGGTTTACAAGTTCAAGCTATAAAAAATTTTACTGCCGGGGCTCTAAATTGTTACGAAAACTGGATGCCACTTTCGCGTGCTGCTTTGTATGGGCAAGGCGAAGATTTGCACATTGCACTTTGGCCGGGAGGTGAACAAAATACAAAAGATATTACCCGTTTTATTGCTCAGGAATCGCGGTCGTTTGTAATTTCAGTTTCGGGGTTGATGAGAAAATCAGACATCTCAAAATCAATTCCACATGCCAGTTTAATTATCGAAAACAGCCAGGATATTTTAGCAAACGGAGGTTCTTGTCTTGCTGCTCCAACCGGAGAATGGATTATTGAACCACAAATTAATTCAGAAGGAATTTTTACTGCGGAAATCGATTTTAATGAAGTTCGAAAAGAACAGTTAAATTTCGATTTGGCAGGTCATTATTCAAGACCCGATGTAACTAAACTTATTGTTAATCAGGAACGTCAGTCCATTATCCAATTTAAATAGACTGAATTCAAATTAGGATATAAATAACCAATGTTTATTTTAATTTTATAAATTCACTAATCGTTTTACATTATTAAATCAATTAAAATGAAAACTATTAAATCAACGTTTGTACTATTTGTTCTGTTTTTTTCCTTAACTGTTCAGGCTGGAACAGTTGGTGAAGTTCTTGAAATTACTATTGATGTTGCTCCGAATGTTCTTAACCTGAACAACCAGGGAGAAGTTATTACAGTGCACACCAACATTGCTTACTCACTTGTTTCAGGATCATCGGTTTTTTTAAACGGTGTCGAAATTAATAGCTGGAAAGCCGATGACCGTGGAAACTTTGTCGCTAAATTTTTAATGGCAGAAGTAAAAGCGCTCGACATGAACATTGGTGAATTGAATACACTTACACTTGTTGGAAATACAATTGCAGGTGTTGATTTTACCGGAAGTCAGGAAATTAAAGTTATTGAAGTAAATCCGGTTGGAACTGGTAAAAAATGATTAACGTGATTTACTTCTTAAAAAAGGGAAAAGTCAAATTGATTTTTCCCTTTTCTTTTTAATTTATAAATTGCTGCGAAATTATGATGGGAAATTGCAGGATTTATAAACTCATACAATTGAGACATTTTAAAATCAAGAAAAATTTCATCCTTTTTTTATTGAACAAAAAAGAATTCTAAACCAATTTAATAAATTCTAAACCAATGAAAAATTCTGAATCACGAAGAAAATTTTTAAAAACTTTAGTTGCTGCTCCGGCAGTTGCAGTGTTGGCAACAAATCCTTTTCTTTTAAATGCGGCAACATCCGAAAGCACTTTTTCGCATAAGTTTAAAACCAGCCTGAATGTTTTTTCATTTAATAAAATGTTAAGAGATGGCGAAATAGATTTATTCGATGTACTTGATTTTTGTGCTGAACAGAATTTCGATGCCATCGATCCAACCGGGTATTATTTCCCCGGCTACCCCGAAGTTCCGACAGACGATTTTATGCGCCGATTTAAGAAACAAGCATTTCTTTTAGGACTGGATATTAGCGGAACCGGTATTCGAAACGATTTTACAGTTCCCGATCCTGCTTCTCGAAAAGCGGATATTGTAATGATTAAAAAGTGGATTGAAGCTGCTGCAAAAATGGGAATTCCAAACATTAGGGTTTTTGCCGGGAAAACTGATCACGAAGGTTTTACACGCGATCAGGTTTTTGAATGGATGGCAAAAGACGTACAAGAATGTTGTGAATACGGTGAAAAATTTGGAGTAATAATTGCCATTCAAAACCACAACGATTTTTTCAAAACTGCCGACGATGTACACCGGATTTTTAAAATGGTAGATTCTGACTGGCTCGGATTAAATCTCGACATTGGTAGCTACCGGCAAAGCGATCCGTATAAAGAAGTAGAGGAAACTTTAAAATATGCAGTTACCTGGCAAATAAAAGAAAATGTTTGGATAGATGGAAAAGAAACTCCAACCGATCTTGTTAAACTTTTCAAAATAATTAAAAAAGGTGGTTACCGTGGATATTTGCCAATTGAAACACTTGGCGCCGGCGATCCATATAAAAAAGTTCCAGTAATGCTTAATAAAATTCACGAAGCATTAAAACAAATTTAGAAAGGGTGTGGCGAATTCCAATTCGCCATTCTCTTTTCCCATGAAAATTTTAGCGCGACTTGGAATTATCAGATCCTACGTTTAGTATTTTCACGCAGCTCAAAATATTCATTCGAAAGATGAACATACAATAATCGAATAAAATATGCCCAACTTAAAGACAAATCCGTCTCTTGCTCATTTTCAAAAATATGTTTCTGAATTAGAAATTGAACGTGGTTTTGCAAACCAATCAATTATCGATAAATGTTTGTTGATGGGTGAGGAAGTGGGAGAAATATTTAAGGCAGTCCGGAAATCAGAAGGATTGTCGGTTGACTCAAATTCGACTTTTACTGAAATTGGAGACGAATTAACTGACATTTTTATTTATCTCTGTGCGATTGCAAACAGAAAAAATATTGATTTGGAAAGTGCTTTTCGGGCAAAAGAGGAAATCAATAAAAACCGAGTTTGGAAATAAATAGAATAAAAAAAATAATTGAAATAGATCTTTCGTCAAACTGAACTAGTTTCAGTTTCTTTTAATTGTTCCAAAATTCTCAGATTCTGAAATAAATTCAGAATGACGTTCAGATAAACTAACAAAGTTAAAATCAATTTAATATGAATATTAAAATACCATTCCTAGAAATGAAATCCGAATTCAAACGGATTTTACTGAGTCATGATTTCACTGAAAAAAAAGCTGATAAATGTGCTGAAATATTTGCAACAAACAGTTTGGAAGGAATTTATTCGCACGGAGTTTACCGATTTCCCCGGTTTGTTGATTACATAAAAAAAGGATATATAAACGTTGATGCCAAACCGGAGTTGGTACACACTGCAGGTGCTTTGGAACAATGGGAAGGCAATCTTGGGCCGGGCCCTTTAAACGCCGAAATTTGTGGAAATCGCGCAATGGAAATTGCAGAAAAAAATGGAATAGGTTGTGTTGCAATAGGGAATACAAACCATTGGATGCGAGGCGGAACTTATGGTTGGCAGGCTGCAAAAAAAGGCTTTGTTTTTATTGGCTGGACCAACACCGAAAAAAATATGCCCGCGTGGGGAGCAAAAAATGGCCATTTGGGAAACAATCCGCTGGTTTTTGCCGTGCCTTTTGGCGACGAAGCAATTGTTCTCGATTTTGCAATGACACAGTTTTCGTATGGCAAAATGGAAGCAGTAGAATTAGAAGGCAAAAAACTTCCTTTTGCTGGCGGCTTTAATAATGCTGGTGAATTAACTACCAACCCAGGTGAAATCCTGGAAGCCAGACGACCGCTGCCCATTGGATTTTGGAAAGGTGCGGGGCTATCTTTATTGCTTGATATTTTATCAACTGTTTTATCTGCCGGATTATCCACGCACAAACTCAGCGAACTGGAAGCTGAATACGGAGTTTCTCAGGTTTTTATTGCCATCGACATTAAAAAACTAAGCAATTTTCCAGCCATCGGAAATACCATTTCAGACATAATTGCCGACCTTAAAAACTCAACTCCCGATGAAACCGGTGCTGAAATTCGCTACCCCGGAGAACGGGTTGTACAAACCCGGGCAGAGAATATGGAAAATGGAATTCCGGTGATTAAAAAAGTGTGGGAGGAGATTCTTGAATTATAATCCAATTGTTTGTGATAAATTATTCTCAGTGTGTCTCTTTGTGGATTCTTTGTGTCCTTTGTGGTTGATTTCTTAATTTTACAATAAAGTTACAAATAGGCCAAAAGGCTCATAATAGAAATCAAAAAAGATGTTAAAAATTAATCTATTTATATTATTTTTTATTTTTTCAAGTTTTGCTTTCTCTCAAACCAAAGTAGTTTTACTCGGAACCGGAACACCAAATCCCGACCCTGAACATTCGGGTGGAAGTGTTGCAATTGTTGTTGGAACAACTCCATATATTGTAGATTTTGGTCCGGGTTTAGTTCGGCAGGCAGCAAAAATGTCGCCACGTTATGGTGGTGAAATTGATGCACTTTCAACAAAAAATCTAAAAACTGCATTTCTCACACATTTGCATTCCGACCACACCGTTGGTTTTCCCGATTTGTTGCTAACACCGTGGGTAATGGGACGCGATGAACCGCTTGAAGTTTATGGCCCGGAAGGAACGAAAAGTTTAACTGATAACATTTTAAAAGCATACGACGCTGACATAAAATATCGTTTGTACGGACTTGAACCTGCAAACAATCAAGGCTGGCGGGTCAACACTCACGAATTTTTTGAAGATGGTTTTATTTACACAGATTCGTTGATAAAAGTGGAGGCTTTTAAAGTGGTTCATGGAAGTTGGCCGAATGCTTTTGGATTTCGATTTACCACACCCGATAAAACTATTGTAATTTCTGGCGACACTCGGCCTTGCGAAAATATTCTGAAATATGCCGAAGGTGCAGACATACTTATTCATGAAGTTTATTCGTATGCAGGTTGGGAAACTAAAAATGAATTCTGGAAAAAATACCACACTGCAAACCACACTTCAACGTATGAATTAGGAGATTTGGCAGCCAAAACCAAACCCGGTAAAATTGTTTTGTACCACTTGCTTTTTTGGGGTTCAACTGAAGAAGACCTTCTAAATGAAATTTCGGAAAAATACGATGGAGAAGTAATTGTTGGCAGAGATTTAATGGTGATTGAATAATTTTAAAGAACCGTTCTTTTTTGAGAGAACGGTTCTTTAAATCCTATTCATAATCCTGAATAATTGTTCCGGCCATTCGGAGCAATGAAGTATGCGTGTCAATAAAATCGTAAATAGCCTCTAATTCTCTTTGGGCAGCATTCAGGTAAATATTTTGTACATCTCTGAAATTGAAAGAATTAATTGCTCCCGATTCAAATTTTTCGCGCGAAAGTTGCATGTTTAGTTTTGCAGCTTCTAAGTTTTCCTTGGCCACATTCAGCAACTCTTTTCTAACCAAATAAAACTCGTATAAATTAGAAAGACTATTGCTGAGATCGTGTTGCATATCTTCAATTTTCACCAATCCAACTTCTTCGTCGATGTTTGCAATTTGCATCGCACGTTTACGATTTCCCCCACTAAATAGGTTAAAACTCAATGTAAAGTTCCCATAGGAATTAGCTGAGTTTGCCCAGCTTTTTCCCATTTCTGCAAAATTATTTCGGGTAGAACTCGCAGATGCACCTCCTCTGAAATCGAGTGTTGGAGAAAATGCACTTTTTGCAGCTGCCACTGAATTCTCCAATAATCGCTGATTTATATACTGATTTTGCAGACCTTTATTATTTTCGAACATCTGCGTTTGCAAATCTGAGATGGAATATTCAACAGGTAAAGCTTCAAAATTATCAGTTAAATTATAAGCAACTTCTGCTTTTTCTGCCATCAAATAACTAAGGTCGCGCAATGAATTTTTTAATGCAACCTCCTGCAAAAGAAATCCGGAGCGATCAGATAAATAAGCATTTTGAGCCTGTAAAACATCGTAGGTTACAAAAGTTCCAAATTCTTTTCGATCTTCAGCTTGCTTAAAACGATCTTCGGAAAGTGCCATTATTTCTTCGAAAGTTATCAGCTTTTCTTTTTGAAGCAAAACATTGTAATACGCCAAAATCACAGATTGAATTGTACCTTCAACCATAATCGCAGTATTTTGTTTCGAGAGCTGCTCCAGTTCCTCAAATCGTTGTTTGTTAATTCGAACCGAGTAACCATCGAACAAAGTCCAGTTTACCGTAGCACCCGCTGAAAATCGGTTTGTAGTAAAATTTTCAAGTTCGTTTATATTGGCTGAATTATCGTCGGCAAGCGATAGATTAATATATGGATATCTTCCCGCAGTTCCCCAGTTATTAGAGGTCTTGGCAATTTCCTGGTTTCCTTTTGCTACAATAATATCGTAATTGTTTTCAAGTGCTTTTGTAATTGCATTGGTAAGCGATAATGGAGTTTGCGCTTGTATTGCGACACCAGAAACAAGGAGTACTAAAATTATTAATAGAGTCTTCATTTTTTTATTCTTTTTCTTTTGGTTGAATGCTTTCATCGATTTTTCGTTGGGCATGCATCCAGGCAATTTCAACTTCTTCTCGCTCAAATTTTCTACCATGCCATAATTCTCTAATTACTTTTCTAATATCGTTTAGAACAAGAATAAGTGCTGGGAAGAAAAGCAGAATAAACATGGTTCCAAATGCCACACCATAAACCAACGAAATTGCCATTGGAATTAGGAATTGAGCCTGAAAGCTGGTTTCTAAAATAAGAGGGAATAGTCCGAATGAGGTAGTTAATGTAGTTAAAATAATTGGTCGTAATCTGGATTTTCCGGCTTCGATTATTGATGCTTTTACTTTTCCACCTTGTTCAATTAACAAATTGTATTTTGAAAGAAATACTACAGCATCGTTTACAATTACACCGGTTAATGCAATAATTCCCCATAAACTCAACATCGATAATGTTTTTCCGTGTATTCCGTGTCCCCAAATAGAACCCAAAATTGCTATTGGAATCATTATTAATATAAGCATTGGTTGTTCAAACGATTTAAAATTAATCATTAGAATAAAAACAATAGCCAGAAATGCCATTGGGAAAAGTATCATTAAATCGGCCATGTTTCGTTCGCTTTCCTTTTGCTGACCTTGAAACTGAACTGTAATTCCGGGATACAACATGGTTAATTCAGGAATAATCTCTTCTTTAATCTGCTCTAAAATATCGGAAACGGAAGCATCCGGGTCCATCAGGTCAGCATCAACACGCATTTCTCGTTTACTGTTAAAGCGCTGAATATTAACTGGACCACGTTTCAATTCGTAATCAACCAATTCGGTAAGCGGATAAACACCTTGCGGAGTTTGTATTTTCATCTTCTCCATTTGCCCCAAACGCTCGCGACCTTCGGCAGGATAACGTACCCAAATACGTAATTCATCGCGGCCCTCCTGCAATCTTTGTGCTTGTCCGCCGTAAAAGGCTTGTCGTACCTGGTTTGCAATAGAAGATTCAGTAAAACCTAACATATAGGCTTTTGGCTTTAAATTCAAAAGAATCTCTTGTTTCCCGAGTGAATTTGTGTTTACAACATCCTTCAGCTGAGGTAATTCTTGCAACTTTGCAAAAAGAAACTCACGGCCTAAATTTAACTCCTCAATATTTCTGGATAGTAATCCTATTGAAACCGGGTTTCCAAATCTTCTTCGGGCAGAACCGATGGTGAATTTTTCTGCTTCGGGAAGTAGCCCTGTTTTTTGTCTTATTTTTTGAATAATTTCAAAAGAGCTAATTCCGGTTTCTTCCGAATCTCGTGGAGAAATACCTACGCTTCCGGCATGTGCACCTCGTTCTCCTCCTCCAAAACCTGTTCCCAGTTGAATTGTACTGTTCTCAATAATATCAATTGTGTCGTTATATTCTTCTTTTAATTCTTCGTTTACAACCCAAACAATACTATCAAACCGTTCAAGATATGCCATGGTTTGTCTTTCGCCCGAACCCGGAGTAAAAGCAATGTTTATATCGAATGAATCGAATTCCATTCTTGGGAAAAAAGTGGTTTTTATAAGTTGTCCACCAATTAGTCCACCTGTAATTACCATCATTGCAACCGGAATTCCAATTACAATGTAGCGCCATTTTAAAATAAGTTGCAAAACCCGATCATAAGCATAATCTCTTAACCAGGTAAAAAACCGTTCTGGATATTTTCGGAGTCCTTTATTTTTGGCATTAAGTACTTTTCGGTTTAAAACGTGTTTGTTACCAAGGTGAGCAGGAAGCACAAAAAATGCTTCAAAGAGCGAAAAAGCTAAGCTCAGAATAACTATTATCGCCATTTCATACATCATCTCCATGCGACCAGTAATAAAAATAAGCGGCGAAAAGGCAATAATAGTAGTAGCTACAGAAGTTACAACTGCAGGAATTACCTCAACTGTGCCGTCAACTGCAGCACGCATGGGACTTTTCCCTCGTTCAAAATGTTGAAATATATTTTCCCCGATAACAATTCCATCGTCAACCAGAATACCAATAACCAAGATCATTCCAAAAAGCGACATTAAATTAATGGTAACTCCCATCCAGTTTGCCACAATAAACATGGCAAGAAACGATGCTGGTATTCCCCATGCTACCCACAAAGAAAGTCGTGTACTGAGCATCAAACCAAGAACGAGAATTACCATGAGTAAACCTTGTCCGCCATTTCGATAAAGTAAATCAAGGCGACTGCCCAGAATTTCTAAAAATGACCGTGAAATTATCAATTCTATCCCTGAATTCTTTTTACTAAAATCGATAACATATTCTCTAATGTATTTGTCGATTTTTGAGAGATCTTCAGTTATTAATTTGGAAACCGACAAACTGATAACGGGCTTTCCCTTTTCCAGTGTTTTATTAGGTGTGTCGGAAAATTTCTTTTTAACCAAAGCAATATCGCGGATTCGAATAACACTTCCATCTGGATTTGCCCGAAGAATTATATCTCCAATTTTATTGGGGTCTGCACTTCGCGAGCGCATCCGAATAAGCATCTCTTCTTCCATAGAACGAATTTGCCCGCCGGAAACATCTCTATTGTTTTGCGATATGGCATTTTGTAATTCGGTAAACGTAATTCCGTAGCGCAACAAGTCTTCTTCATTTGCTTCTACCGAAATTTCAAGTGCTGGAAATCCGGAGAGTGAAACCTGACTAATAACTCCAGACGACAAAAATTCTTCTTCAATACGTTGTGCATATCCTTTTAAGGTGAGCAAATCCACATCGCCTGTAACAAGCAATCGCATTGCGGGCGAAGTAGTTCTCGATTTGAAAACCAGTGGTCGTTCTGCTGCCGTAGGAAAAGATGAAATTCCATCAACTGCATTTTTTACTTCAATTAGAGCTTCATCGGTATCATAGCCGGGAATAATTTCAATGGTAACTCTCGAGCTGTTTTCCGAAGAAGTAGAAGTAATTTCATAAATTCCTGGAATTGCGCGAACGGCTTCTTCAATTCTGGATGTAACACCCTCTTCCATTTCAACCGGAGAAGCTCCTGGATAAGAAACGCTTACAAATAACATTCGTGAAGGTCTTTCCGGGAAAAAGGACTTTTTCATGGAGTACATGCTAAGTCCTCCAACTATCAATAAAAAAACAATGGTCAGGTTCGCATAAAATGGAAATCTGACAAAAATTTCAACTATCTTCTTCATACCTGAGCTTTTTCTTTAGATTTTGGATTTCCTTGTCCAGGTTTTCCTGCTCCTTTTTTAGAACCTGATTTAGGTTGTTCTTCTCCAACTATTCCAACCGGGCTATTTTCCTGAACATTTACTAATGGTTCAACCACAATGTTCAATCCTTCTTTTAACCCGTTAAAAATCAAAGTAGTTTCGTTTGTTTTTAAAATGTCGATTACTTGTTTTTTCAAACGCCCATCAATAATTACAAATACTTCGTTTGAATTAAAAACAGCACTTCGTGGAATTTCCATTGCAGCATTAATTTTCTGTCCGGGAAATTCAACTTCTTTATATTCGCCCGTTAGTAATTCATTCTGAGCTGAACTTTTCACTTCAACAAAAATGCTACGCGATTGTGTATTGGCTTCGATAAAATTAGATTTCCGAACAACAACACCCGGTTTAACCGATTGTTTATCTTCTGAAATAACCTGAACTTTGTCGCCAATTTTAATCCATTTGCTTTTGATGTTTGGTACAGGAACTTCTATTTCTACATTGTCGGTACGAATCATTTTAGCAATTTGACCACCCGTATTTATATATCCACCAACTTCTGAATTAACCTGGGTAAACGTACCGTTAAACGGGGCATACAGAGAATGTCGCTCTAAACGTTTTTCATCTTGTTTAATTCCATAATATTCGCTTAATACATTTCGGCTTGCAAGAAATATTTTAAGTTTTTCATTTTTAATTATCGGTAGTTCAGGTAATTCTTCATCCATGTCAATTGTTCTGAAAAACATTTCGTAGGCTTCCAGCTGTTCTGGAAAGTCAACTTTTA
>Ga0307989_1001476_pt1 | contig 12521 bp, 11 predicted proteins | sample EllFjometagen185_FD_203164 | JGI IMG/M metagenome (GOLD analysis project Ga0307989, IMG submission 203164) | Marine microbial communities from Ellis Fjord, Antarctic Ocean - #185 | ecosystem: Environmental > Aquatic > Marine > Unclassified | place: Southern Ocean | collected 2014-10-08 | reverse complement strand
AAATAATGCCAAAGTATAGATAGTAAAGTAATGTTCCCATTAAATCCACATTTTATAACACATCAACCCATCAATGAAAAAAATACATTCCGTTACGTGGACGGATAGCATTGAGTACTATCCACCACCAATTTTATCACCGTTATTTCAACAATGTGCTGAATTTGATCCACGCGATTCACAAAAATTATGTGAACCAGTTGAGAAAAAATCGCCAACTATTGAGTATACGTGTTCTGATTTTGAAATTCATATTTGTATCGATCGAATAAGCGATAAATCGATTATCGATGTTGATAGTTTAGAAAATAAAGTGAAAGAACATTCAGAACGATCAAAATCTTCATATGATATTTATGATTATATGGGATTCAAATGGTTTCTTAAAATCAATTGTAAAGAAAACCAAGAAGACGGTCACGAATGTGGCAATGTTCATCAATTCACAAAGATTCAAGTATCCACTAATACAATTTGTTTGATATGTAATAATGTGTCCGTGCAGTTATATGATCGAATGTACTATTGTATCGGATATGAAACGACGGATGAATATGTATATGTGTGTGAACAATTCATCGATAAAGATGAACTCAATTTAATTGAAGAACAACGACTTGAAAAAGTAAATGATACGGTTGACGACGAAGAGGATGAAGAAGAGGACGAAGAAGATGATTTTGAGTTATGTGAAGTTCATAGTAATCAATTTATCAGTAAAGATTTTATGAGCGGTTCTCAGATTTTCATTGATTACAGTTGTACACGACTTATTGAAAATTAACGTCATTTTTTCAATGATGTTATGCGACGTTTCTTTGGAACGGAACGTCAGTTGTTTTGAATTGGTTGTTTGATTAACAAAAAACGAATAATATTCATGTTCTTTTTTAATTTATTATCAATTTATCAATTTATCAATTTATCAACAACACATTGAAATCGATGTCATTATTTGATATAATTAACAAACGGGAAAAGGATGAAAATGATAAATTAGTATCATGTATGCGTTCATTAGTCGAATCAAAAACTGGTAAAAGTAAAGAAACTAAATATTGTAAATCAAGTGAATGTGAAGAATTACAACACGAAATAATCGAACAATTAGATGGAACACGCGTGTGTTCTCATTGTGGAACATCATATGGACAATCAATCGATTTAGGTGCCGAATGGCGTTTTTATGGTGTAAATGACAATAATGGTGTTGATCCAACACGAGCAGATTATGGACACAATGAATGTATGCCAAACTCGTGTTTATACACATCAATAAAAGGATATTGGAAAAATAGTAATGATGTAGGACGAATGGTTGGTAAATCACTTCGATGGCAAAACTTCAATTCAAAAGAAATGGGAATAAAAACAAAATTCGATAAAATACAACATGCGTGTATCGGTCACTTATCACAAAGCATTATTGACAATGCGAAATACATATTTTTTACATTATCAAAAGAACGTTCGAATTATGGCAAAACAATCATTCGCAAATCGAAATTAATAGCAACCATGGCATCCGCAGTGTATTTCGCGTGTAAATCTCATGACAAAAATATTCGATTCAAAGAGTTAGGTGAATGGTTTGATGTCGATGAACATGATATACAATCAATTGTCAAAAACTTTTTGAAAAATGATATGTATCATTCAAAATTTATCGAAACCAGTTCGACTACATGGTATGATTTGTTACGTCGATATTGTACATTATGTGGCGTTAAAGAACATTACAATGAAACACACGATCTTATTACAAAGGCAGACAAACTTGGTTTGTTATATGACAAAACACCACAAACTATTTGTGCCGGAGCAATATATATTGTGTGTACAATTAAACATGGATATAACACGTCGAAAAAACACATTTATGAGAAATGTAAGATGAGTGATGCTACATTACAACGATGTATTATGTGTTTCATGGACAATTTACCCGATTTAGTGTTTTAAAACCATCCTCCTTTTTTCCTTTCAAAATTTTATTGCGCCATGTACACACATACACATGATTTTTTACTACAATTCATTAAATTATCAATTTTATAACATTCATACTTTGTATTTGTATCTGTATCGTAACAATTAATAAGCAAATGTTGTATTTCATATAAAAAAAGAAAGTCCCTAAATATTATTTTTCATGTTATAACGACAGATATGAATACAGTTCAACTAACACACGTACAAGAAAATCATAACGATGATGATTTCGTTTTTCAACCAATGCTAACTTATATAGGCAACAAACGAAAATTAGTTCATTATATAAATCACATTACATCATGTATAAAATTAACATTGAAAAAGGATAAATTGAATATTTTTGATGGATTTTGTGGTTCTACGGTTGTAGCACGAAAGTTATTGAGTATAACGAATACTATATATACAAATGATTTAGAACCATATTCATATTTAATGGCAAAATGTTTCGTTGAAAAACCATCAATCGAGCAACAACATATAATTAAAAACCATATTGATATTATGAATGTAATTGCAGATAATATAAATAATAAATATTATGAAGGAATAATATCAAAATTCTATTCTCCACAAAACACACATAGCGTACAAATAGGAGAACGATGTTTTTATACACGTGAAAACGGATTAATAATTGACACACTTCGAAAATATATTGACGAACATGTCGAACATGATTTACAATTATATTGTCTTGTTCCATTACTTATAAAAGCAAGTATTCATACTAACACATCAGGTGTGTTTAAAGGTTTCTATAAAGATGGAGAAAAAGGGGCATTTGGGGGAAAAGGAAAGAATGCACTAAGTAGAATAATGAAAAGAATAAAACTTGACATGCCGATATGGAATAATAATAATTACGATGCGATTTGTTATAATCAAAACACGAACGATTTAATATCCGTATTACCAAATAATATTGATTTAATTTATTTAGATCCACCATACAACCAACATCCATATGGGAGTAACTATTTTATGTTAAATCTTATCATAGATAATAAATTGTCTGAAAATGTTCCAATATCAAAAGTATCCGGCATTCCATCAAATTGGAATAAATCAAATTACAACAAAAAAGAAAATGCAATAAATGACATGAAACACTTAATTAATGTTGGATTGACTAAATCTAACTTTTTACTAATATCATATAACAATGAAGGTATAATTTCAACCACTGAATGGAATGAATTATTGAAAAGTCACAAAGTCATAAAATATGAAATTGTATACAACACATTTAAAGGCAGTAGAAACTTAAAAAATCGAAGTAATAAGGTTATTGAAATATTGTACCTTATATACAATTAATTTTCCCATGTGTATATAAGTATTTCAATACACTGGAAACTGTGTTGTTTATTATTTGAATCAGTTCATTTTCTTTCCATATTGATATATTTATTTATTTTTTAATTCATTACACCAATTTATTCATTCAAACTTTGTTTTAATATCCACGTTCCACCAATCCGTTTATACAGATTTAATACACCACTTTCAACCACATATTTCCAACTTCCATTTGTTGTCGCATCACCAAATATAAACTCGTTTCGAACACACAAATCTCCATCTATATCTAATTCAACTACGGGCGAAGTGGTATTTACTCCCACAAACATATTTGTTCCATCCAAATATAATGAACTTGTCGACACACCCGACGGATTCGTTATGAAATTAAAATTACTATTATTATTATTATTCTCGAATATTACATCAGTTCCATTAATATACATCGACAAATCACTCGTTTCACCAATCGTAATTCCAATATCATTTGAAAACACAAATGATTGTGCTGAACCATCTATACGTGCAATCTCTTCTGTACTTACTCCATTATTTGCTTTGAATATTATGTCTTTGTTTGGATTATTGTTCTCAATTATTAAATCATCACTGTCCAAATATATATTTACCAATTCATTCGACCCAAAATATATACCTGTATCTTCTACATAAATTGATCGGATTTGCACATCACCATATGAATCACCAACATATGAATCATTAACATTTTCACAATTACTAAAATATATGAATCGAGTTGACGAATAATCAAATCCGAAAAATCCAGTATTATATGTCTTTTCAACTGTTCCTGTTGTTCCAACACCAATTATTGGAGACGATATCGTAAATTGTGTGCTGTTTATTACAGTTATGTCATATATTCCATCAATACTTGGTGTAGAATCAGAACCCGCAATTACTACTTCTTGATCATCCAGATATCCAGTTGCCGTCGCAGTTGTGATAATCGATTTAGTCGCACTATATACATTAATTGCAGTTATCGTATATGATGTAATTGCAGATGTGTTATACTTAAACTCAATACCCATATCTTTTGTTGTTGGTACAATCACTCCACTATCGATTGGTGCTCCAAGTGTAATGACTGCATCACTAGTAATTGTCTCTTCTGTTACAAATGTTGCTGAACTACCAACAACTTTTATATTTCCATATATTGTTAAAGTGTTTGGATTCGCTCCTTCTGCTGTCCAAAACATTCCATAACGAGTTGTCGGATCACTCGCAACATACGAACCATATGCAGTAAAATCGGATCCATAATATGTAGTTGTTCCACCAACAATTGTTGTAAATGGACCATCACTATCACCACCAACATACACATCATTATATAATGATATGAAACTACTTGTTCCTTTTGATTGTATAAGAATATTTAATTCGGTCAAATCATCACGTCCAGTAATTGTATTGTCTTCAATAAACAAATCACCGATCGTCAAAGTAGTATATGTACTACCCGTAGAACCAGTATAAATTGACATTCGTAAATGCTTACATCATATATATAATTCAAAAAAGAATGTTAACAATGAACATCAAACGTCATAATTGAAACATAAAACATTCGTGTTGCGTATTGTATGTATCGTAAAATATAAATCGAACATATACTAATTAATTTGATTTAATTAATTACATTTTATTTCAATTTTTACATCAAAAAAAATGAAAAATTATTTTGAAATGTTTTAACGTAGCAAAACAACACAAACACATTCATTAACTAACGATTTATTTTCAATTCGACCATACGAGACGAGACCCCACCCCCCACTACAAACATGTCATTTACATTTCAAATGTGTCAAGGACATACCCACACATATGTTCCCGAAAAAGAGCAATTGAATGTACAATTCAACTTTTTCAAAGCATATTTGTCGTCTACAAATGAACATCTCGAGTATGACGTAACACATACAGATATTCCTAGAATCTTGGACATGTACGAACAACTGCTTAAACTACATGATCAGTTAGAGTTCGAACTCTGTGCTCCTATGTTTACTTATTTCTCAAAAAAAGAGGTAAATCAGTTTTTTCCAGAACGCTCGACTGGACATACGCTGTACGAAATGTTGCATAATTTGTCATTGATTGATTATGAACATTATCTTGCAATGTTGATTGATATTTACACTCAACGGAAACAACGAGTTGAATATATTGAAAGTATTCTTGCACACATTCTTGAGAAAGAACACAAACTTGTCATGGTTGTTGACGGCACGTTTTGGAATTGTTGGTTGATTGCAACGTATGTAATATTTGGACATATATACATTAACGGACACCGATTGACAAGTGATAAACTGAATAGCAAATCGGGACGTGTACGATTTGAAATGATGTTGTATCGTTTATCCGGTGTTGACAAATGGTTGAAGATATACGAAACGCGATATCGCAAGGTATGTGGTAAGACGTATGATACGGTGGTTGATGATAAAATTCGTACATTTACACGAAGTTTGTCAGTTGGTGAAAAAGATCGAATGTTAAACAACTTCATTTATTTCGGACGATTGGAAAAAGATGGAGATCCGGTTGAGGAAAAACGTGTTGCTGAAGTAATTTTTAAACAACGGATTTTAAATGACTGGTTGAAGCAATTGAATATCGAACTCGATTTCGATGATGAACCATATGATTGGGAAAAAGAACACATGATTATACATACAATCGAACACGATTCAAACGAATGGAAATTAATCAAAGAGTTTGGTTTTAACTTTTGCGGTTCGTATCGAACTCGATTTCGATGATGAACCATATGATTGGGAAAAAGAACACATGTTTATACATACAATCGAACACGATTCAGACGAATGGAAATTAATCAAAGAGTTTGGTTTTAACTTTTGCGGTTCGTTGTTGTTCAAATAAAAAAATTTATTCTGCGTCTTTAATATTGAAAATTGGTTTCATAGTATCAAGATTTTCCATCGTTTTCCATCGTTTTCCATCGTTTTCCATCGTTTTCCCATCAATCATCCTCTTAATTAAATCCACTTCTTTGTACTAAAAAAAAATAAATTTAAAAAATAAAAAACAAAAAACATTCATATTTTAAAAACATTCATATTTTAAAAACATTCATATTTCAAAAACATTCATTTTGCATTTTAAATTACACCACATTTTCATTCTCATTTCATTCATTATTTGAATCATCAAAATTTGAAAATGTCGCAACCTGAACAAACCAAAATTGAGAAAAGCAATCCACTTGATGCAGTGATTAAGACGGCAATTGATAACATTCTTGATAATATCAAGTTGTCTGAATACATTACAACAAGTTTAATTGATGGATTCAAAACAAAGAATGAAGTTGTATTATCAATGGTTAGACATAATGATGTGTGGCGTCATTCACAAAATCCTTCAATTTATTACAATATGTTGCGACTGTATGATGATCATGGTTTGTTGAAGGAATTACAACAACTTGTCAACAATGTTTTGTTCGAGTCAGACGGGATTGACCATGGACAAGTTTCTCTTGTATACATTGAACGCATCTTTAGAGGTAATTTTATTGTAAAAGTTTCATTTGATTCGAATGAGTGGGAAGACAAGAAAAAAATGATGGTAGAACGTTTAGAAAAGAAGATGGAAATGCAACAAGAACGACGTGAAATTGATCGTAGTCGTGGCAGACGTGGAGAAATGCGTGAACGTGGCAGACGTGGAGAAATGCGTGAACGTGGCAGACGTGGAGAAATGCGTGGGCGTGGGCGTGGGAGACGTGGAGAAATGCGTGGTCGTGGTGGCAGACGTGGAGAAATGCGTGGACGTGGAGAAATGTGTGAACAACCAGTTGTACCATATGAAGCACAAGAACATGAATTTCAACAACATCCATTTACTAAACCGAATGATGAGTAATGTAATCAACTATTTTTTCATTGACATCCTTTTCAAATATCTTATTAAATGTTTCATACATATCTACATATGATATATAATTCAACTTTGGTAATGTCGATTGTGACATTACAACATCAATTGGTGTCATTGGTTCATTTATACATGGATATAAATTAATGATTGGTTGATGTGAATTATCAAGTTCGAGTTGATACAAGTAATCAACAACCCGTGTGTTGACTTTTGCACTTTGTATTTTGTTAATATCAACAACTTTATATGTGTAATCACATTTCGTTAACCAGTTAATGTCGATTTGCATGGTTGGATAACATAGTTTCAAAATTTTGTCACCAACTTTCAATTTAGTATTGATTGATTTAACACCATTAATCGTAGACAGTAATTGTGTTTCAGTCACTACAATATCATCGTTTATACAATAGAACTTCAAACTGTTTGGAATATCGATAACGTTGATTGGTTTAATTCGTGTTACTGTTGATATTCGATTACCAAATGAAACAATCTTATCACCCACATTTAGTTTATCAATTTGTTGTAATCGATTATCTGATAAAATAACTGTTTGAAATCCAAGATGATACGAATGTGTTGATATATGTGTTACTAAATCGGAACAATTTGTATCATTTTCATCCGCGGTCAACCGTGATTGATAATTTTTAAGTGTGACAAATGTTTCATTAAACTGATTTTTCAATAGTGGTTTGATTTCATATGGATATTCAAACGTTTTTATTAATTTTAATACAATTGATAAATGTCTCCAATGATCATCCAATTCTGTTATATATTTAGCATGAAACATATGTGTTTCACATTCACTCGTTTTGTCATTTTTACAAGTATTGATTTCATCGTTTTCTTGGTTGTATGTATGTACATAATCATTGATATGCTGTAAATGTTTGATAATAATGTACATATAATAAACATATAAGTCATCATTTGAACATTCAACATTATACTCTTTATTAAGTCGATTGATCAAATATTTGTCAAATGATTGTGGAGTATATGAATACAACACGTTTGGAATTATCAGTTGATCAATATTCGCGTTTTTTAATTTAGCAATTTCTTTACGGAAATGTTCGATTTGACGACTATCAGCATACGGATTACCAGTTTGACGAATGATTTTTGTCAAATGATTGAATACATCATTCGAATCGTTGTTTTTATGAATTAATATGTATAATACTAAACCACATATTACTAGAATTGATATGATAAATATTAGTTCCACTAACATATAATCATTGATTATTAATGTGTATACAATATATGTTTATATATGATATTTTAAATGATCATAAACGCTCAAAAAAGGAATGTTAAAAAATAATCAATCATATAAATATAGATTATATAAATAAACATTGATAGTAAAACAAAGAATTAATGTCACAACAATTGAGAATATTGAATGACGCATTGTATCATTCTGCGATTTTATATGAACGAGTTGAGATAATTCCAACTCAATTCACACATATTGACAAAAGTATTGAAGAACAAATAAAACGAAAAGTCGGAAATAAATGCACAAAAGAAGGATTCATATCAAAAAACAACATAACAATTCTTGATCGATCAATTGGAACTGATTATGGTTCAAAGTTCAATGGAAACATCATATACACAGTTAAATTCGAAGCAGTCGATATTTTAATGCCTCGAATTGGACAAATCATTACATGTCAAATTAAAGAAATTAACGAATCCGCATTTATGTGTGATTATGATAATAAAATATTCATAAGTGTCCCATTGAAATATTATGAAACGGAAGATGTGAGTAACAGTTTGAGTGTAAGTGATATAGTTGACATCGAAATCAAACGAATTGTAATCAATTCAAACAATATATTTACTGTTGGAAAATTACATTCAATCAATGAGAATCGGATTAATGTCGTAAGTTCACGCATTTTACCCGATAATATAATGAACGAAAATGTGAAAACCTCAACCAACGAACAAGTTTCAATGTATGCGTTTCTTGAAAAATATGATATATTAAACGATTTGAGAAATCAAATTCAAACGAAAAACATAGAAGAATACAAAAAATACCGCGTATATTATGATGATTATTTAGTTCAATCATTATTGAATGTAAATCCATATAGTCAGTTAAAAATCGATATACACTCAAAGAAATTGTTTTTCGATTTATGGCAAATATACAATGATACCAAATTATTGCGAAATTTTGCTACATCCGAAAACGAAGGTCAATTTACAATTGATGTGTTATATACATCATTTGAAGATACATTTCCATTTTATGCATTACAAAATAAAATGACACATGGTCAAAAAGAAGTGAATTATATCATGCACGATAAAACACTCAATAACACAACTGATATGAAATATCAACTATATCAATCAGAGATGTTATACGATTTAGTTGTTGTCAATACATCAATTGACGCACAAGTTAACACGATGTTACACACTATGATTGATATATTAGAGTCATTATCAAAAGTAAGGATTGGTGGTTCATTTATATTGAATACTACATATATACATACAAACAGTTATGTACAATTAATTCATTTGTTGTATTCGATATTCAATAAAGTACATATCATTCGTACATTGAATACATCAGTACTGGATAATATGTTATATGTAGTATGTATATCAAAACTAACTGATGAAAAAGATGAAATGATTAGTATTGCATATGATAAATGTAGTGAAACGACAGAATACAATATTGATAATTTGTTTAATATTGTTTCCGATGATGACATCGTCAGTAACATTGAAAATGTATATTATTCTGTTCTATCTCCGATGTATAGTACAGTTATCAAAATCGGAATGGGAGTTGATGAAATAAAGACAGACAAATCTATTGTGATCAATAACCATAAAAAAAATATTGCTCAATGGTTAAACATGTACAAAAGTAATGTGTTTGAAGAACTGGATATAGATAAAACAATTACTGAAATGATTGAAACAATTTCACAATTGCCCGACATCGAAATTGCCCCCGTCGAAGAAGATACCGATGTTGACGAGGAAGATACCGATGTTGACGAGGAAGAGGACGAGGGCGAAGGTGATGAACACCAAGAGGGTGATGAACAACAAGAGGGTGGAGACAAAGATGGAATTAATACAATTCAAGAAGAGGAAGTAAATGAATTGGACTATGAAGATGAAGACGACGAAGAAGAAGAAGAAGATAGAGATGATTAACCTTCGAAAAATCGTATTTTTTTCCCGCAGGTTTTGTTAATTTTTCATTCATGTATTTTTTCAATTGTTGTTCAATATCAATCAATCGTTGACCAAAATGTTTCATATATCCATCTTGTTTTTTCTTGATGTTGTAGAATTTCAACTTGTATATAATCTTGTAAATTGATTTTCTCTCTCAAATTGATGGTTTAATCACGAATTCATATAGTCGTATTCTATCCAAAGTACACTTACTCTTTTCCTCTTTTCATTCTTTCATCTCTCTTCTAATACAAAATTCCCACGTGTATAACCATTCTTTGTTCTCTTCAAAAAAAACGAATTTTATTTTCTTCCTCATCTCTCCATTCATAACATCTTCACATCACATCATCATCACATCTTTTTCCAATTCTTCAACATTTCAACCACACACCATGAACCAGCAACAACTTCACAGTATCTGTGATCTCACCCTTCAACGTCTGGATTTGACGTTTTCAAAAGACACTTATTTCCACAAAAAAGACGTTCCTCGCGACACGGACATTGCTTTTTATCATGAAATTGTTGATAAAATGTTTCCAATTATTCTGACAAAATGCATGGAACAATATTTCACACTTCCAATTCAATGCACATTTCAAAAATGGGATGTTTTAGAAAAAACAATGTCCCTCATTTGTGGCGAATCAATCTGTAAAATCATCACCATTATGACATATTTCAGAACTGACTCATATGATGACACAGACACCTATGCATCTGATCCATTCGCAATTTTGATTGATTTCTATCCCAAAGAAGAAAAAGATATCATCCTTCGCCTTTTCAAGGACCACATCAATGACGAACTCATTTCCATTCGTGATCAGATCATTGACATCTCCTGTCATCCCGATTTCAAACACGTATTCCGCGAATCCAAATTGTTCTCACTCTCTGACTCAATCTTCACATGTTTCGTTGATTATTTCAGCATAACATTCGATAGAGTAACATTCATTGTTAACCACGAAGACGATTAACAATCCTTTCATTTCTTCCCCACTCAAAAATACCTCATAAATCGCTCTCTTCAACTTCCATCCCACATTTTCTCTCGGGGTGTAGGTTGGAGTTCTTTGTATAACTCCTCGCAAAATATACCATGTCTTTTTCGCAATTTTCAAGTCATTATTCATCATCGTAACTCAATTTCTTCTCATGTATTCACATACACATATTATTCACTTCCACATTCTTCTCATGTATTCACGTATACATATTTCATATATCCACATTTCTTATTCATCTTACTTCATACTATTCACCGCATATAAAAATTCGTAAAACTCAAAGTTGTTAGTTTACGATCAATTTCAAAGTTGGTAGTAATAAAAACTTTGATCATGAATTCAAAGTTACTAGTAAATATTTCGTATCAATTTCAATGTTAGTATAAAAGTTTAAATCAATCTCCATTCATCTCAACTTAACTCAATTTCTTCTCGTTTATTCACGTATACACATTATTCACTTCCACATTTCTTCTCATGGATTCACGTATACACATTTCATATATCCACATATCTTCTCATATACACATGTATACATATTTCATATATCCACATATCTTATTCATCTTACTTCATACTATTCATCGCATATAAATTTTGTAAACTCAAAGTTGTTAGTAGTAATAAAAACTTTGATCATCAATTTCAAGTTGGTAGTAATAAAATTTGTAAACTCAAAGTTGTTAGTAGTAATAAAAAGTTTGGTGATCGAATTCAAAGTTGGTAGTAATAAAAACTTTGATCATCAATTTCAAAGTTGGTAGTAATAAAATTTGTAAACTCAAAGTTGTTAGTAGTAATAAAAAGTTTGGTGATCGAATTCAAAGTTGGTAGTAGTAAAATTATTTCGTATCAATTTCAAAGTTGGTAGTAATAAAAAGTTTGGTGATCGAATTCAAAGTTGGTAGTAAAAAGTTTTGTAAACTCAAAGTTGTTAGTAGTAATAAAAAGTTTGGTGATCGAATTCAAAGTTGGTAGTAATAAAAACTTTGATCATCAATTTCAAAGTTGGTAGTATTAAATTTG
>Ga0307989_1001475_pt1 | contig 12530 bp, 12 predicted proteins | sample EllFjometagen185_FD_203164 | JGI IMG/M metagenome (GOLD analysis project Ga0307989, IMG submission 203164) | Marine microbial communities from Ellis Fjord, Antarctic Ocean - #185 | ecosystem: Environmental > Aquatic > Marine > Unclassified | place: Southern Ocean | collected 2014-10-08 | reverse complement strand
TATTTTCCACTGTCTTTTTCACTCACTATGTCATCCTGAACTTGTTTCAGGATCCATTAAATATAATTCAAACTATACAAATCTTTCCATTCAGGATTACATTGATTAATCAAATTTATTTTCCACTGTCTTTTTCACTCACTATGTCATCCTGAACTTGTTTCAGGATCCATTAAATATAATTCAAACTATACAAATCTTTCCATTCAGGATTACATTGATTAATCAAATTTATTTTCCACTTTCTTTTCCAATTTTTTAATTGTTTTTCTCTTTTAATAGCATCATAAACACAATTAAAATGTTCGGCACAAACTAAAATATTTAAATCATATTTCTTAGTAAAACCTGGTACCATTTTATTTTTATGTTCAAAAACTCTTCTCCTTAGACAATTTGTTACTCCAATATACAGAGTTCCATTATTCTTATTTGTTAATATATAAACATAATAATCATACATTTTTTTACAAATTTTAATTTATCGAAAAAATACTTTTGATAAAATTAAAAGAATAGAGACTCCCTTAAAAAGCATAAAATCATTCTAATTAATTTATATGGATCCTGAAACAAGTTCAGGATGACATAGTGTATGGATCCTGAAACAAGTTCAGGATGACATAGTGTATGGATCCTGAAACAAGTTCAGGATGACATAGTGTATGGATCCTGAAACAAGTTCAGGATGACATAGTGTATGGATCCTAAAACAAGTTCAGGATGACATAGTGTATGGATCCTGAAACAAGTTCAGGATGACATAGTGTATGGATCCTGAAACAAGTTCAGGATGACATAGTGTATGGATCCTGAAACAAGTTAACGAAAAATTGTTTCCATATTAGCAACATCAGTTTCCCTCATTTTTCCATCTTGTGCTTGCATTTTCAACTGGTGACAATTTATCACCACTTCACTTCCCTCCTTTCCAAGCCTTTCTTTCAGGTTATTCCAATATTTTCTTGCTGTTTGATAATCAGCTTGTTCAGTTAAAACCGCAACAATATCAATTACTGAAAAAAGTCATTTTTGCTTTTTTTCATCAAAAAGCCTTCTAATTTTATAATTTTCAAAAATTACTAAATCATTATCCATAATTAATTCTAATAAGTTTTTTTTAATATAAATACAATCTTTAATATCAGATTAAACTTTATTTTTAAAAACTCAAATAATATTAAAGATTTAACAGAAAAATATTTATTTTCTTATCCTGCTTTAACCTAAGAGCAAGAATTCAAACCCAATTTGCAAATTAAATTCCACAAATTATTATCGATACAAACAATAATAAATTCAATTCAACATGTTCTATTTAATAATCACTTCCATTATCTGGGCGTTTTCATTTGGCCTAATTAAAACCCACTTAGTTGGCATAGATTCAAACCTAGTTGCATTTATCAGATTATTTTTATCTTTATTAATTTTCTTACCATTTTATAGAGTAAGAAATTTAAACAAGTCTTTATTTTTTAAACTCATATTAATCGGTGCAGTACAATATGGAATTATGTACACTGTTTATATTGCTTCATATCAATATCTAGCCGCATATCAAGTTGCCCTATTCACAATTTTCACTCCATTTTACGTAACAATAATCAATGATCTTTTACTTAAAAAACACGATCATCTCGCTCTAAAGTATGTATTAATTTCAATATTAGGAACTGGCATAATTATATACAATGCCACAGGACAAATTAGTTATGGATTTTTACTAATTCAAATTTCAAACATTACTTTTGCATTTGGACAAGTTTATTACAAACAAATCATGAACAAGCATAAAAAAGTAAAAGATATCGAAGTTTTCTCCCTACTCTATTTAGGAGCTGTTATTTTCACTGGAGTTGTTTCTTTCTTCGCAACCAAATCAACGGTGATCTCAATAAGCTTAACGCAAATTTTAGTCTTACTCTATTTAGGAATAGTTGCTTCAGGTTTATGTTTCTTTATGTGGAATTTTGGAGCAAAACATGTTCATGCAGGCTCTCTGGGAATTATGAATAACATCAAAGTTCCTTTGGCAATTCTTGCTAGTATAATTGTATTCAAAGAACAAACAAACTTAGTACGCTTAACTATTGGTGGTGGCCTAATAATTTGGGCTATTTGGAAAAATGAAAAAAGAATTAAGAAATAATTCTTGAAGATTTTATAACATCCATATATCTTTACTCGAACCTCTTTCAAAACTCGATACTCTCAATAGATTACTAAGACTTCGAGATATAAATACTTTTTGATGTTGTTGTTATTTTGTTCTTGAAATCTTCATTCTATCTGGTTTTGCATCTTTTTTTTCATAATCTGATTTACATTCTATTTTTGGTGGTCTTATTCCTATATTATATGCTCTGACTTCTTCCCACTCTCTTTCTTCTCTTTCTTCTAACACATTTTTTATAAATTCTTCACTTTTTTCTTGTTTCCTCAGGATTTTTTCTATCATCTCAGAAGTTTCTTTTCTTCTTAGGGTCCATTTTTTTTCTAATTCTATTGCTCTCTGCATCTTAATAAAGGCTTTCTCAGAAGCCACTTGTTCTAATCGATCAAATTCAGAATCTTCTAAAACAAAGCTTGCACATTCTTTAGACAATAATCTTGTATCTTCTAATATAGCTCCATCTAATGTTTTATCTAATATATTCATTCTTACCTTTGATTTTTAATTTAAAGAAATTATTTGTATCATTATAACACAAAATTAAGGGTAGTGTCAATAGTTTTTTTAATATGTACTATATAGAAACACAAACTCTTCCAGTTTTACAAATTTAAAATTAACCTAAATTTACTTTAACCCTAGACCCGCTTAATAAAACTAGAAAAATAAAATCAGAAAAACTTAAAACAACTTAAAATAAATTTTTGTAAATAAAAATCATATTGTGAATATAAACAATCCTAAGAAAATAAATAAAATTCTTGAAGATTTCAATATACAACTCTAAACTGGTTTTAAACAAACAACTTCTAAACCCATGGAAGAAAATAAAACACCGAAGAAAAAATTAAAAACATATCGTTTCTCTCCACACTTTGGCGGAATGATCCCAAACATAATATTCGCAGTAATTTTAATGCCAGTTGTAATTGGTATTTTTATGTTTATGAATTTAGTCATGAAAAAAAATTCAACTAAATACACTCTTTCACCTAAAAGACTAACCGTAGAAAAAGGTATTATGAGCAGAACAGTGTCTAATCTCGAGTTATGGAGAATCACTGATATTCAATTAAAACAAAGTGGTGGCCAAGTAGTTTTTGGTGGATGTTCTATTGAGTTAATTACCAAAGATATTTCTCATCCAGTTCTTAGAATAGAAGGAATGAGTATAAAACGAGGACGAGCAATTTATAAGGTAATGACTCAGTATATTGCGCATGCTCTTAATGAAAGCGGCGTTATGAATACTGTTTAAAATACAGTTTGTTTTGAATTTTGTCGAAATTTTGATTTTTAATAAGAATAAGCGTCCGCGCCTAAAAATAAAAATTTCTTAAAAATTTTTCGCAACCTTGTTTTAAAAATTTACAATTTAATAACCCAAAGGTAAAAAAAAATGGAAGATAGAATAAACCAAGTTTTTAAATGTGACATTTGTGGAAATGTTGTAGAAATGCTTTACGATGGAAATACACCTGTTTCCTGCTGCGGACAACCAATGATCTCTCTAGTAGCAGAAAGTAAAGAAGAATCAAAAGAAAAGCATGTTCCCGTTATTACAAAAACCCCGGAAGGATTATTAGTTAAAATCGGAAGCACACCACATCCAATGACTCAAGAACATTATATTGTTTGGGTAGAATTAGTTGTAGGAGACGAAGTTTACAGAAGACAATTAAAACCAGGAATGAAACCTGAACTTTTATTCAGAGTACATGGAGAAGACGTAAAAGTCAGATGCTATTGTAATTTAGATGGTATGTGGAAAAACTGGTACATGCCTAAACAATAGATCTATTGCAGGAAGGGATTTGTAATTCCTTCCTTAACATTTCAAAACAATATCTTTGCGAGAAGGATTTTGTAATCCCTTTCTTAAGATTTCAAAAAAATAGAAATAGGTTACAAACCCCTTCTTGCAAGAATTCTTAAATCATCGACTTGTCCCTACACATTCCAAAAAACTTACCCACAAAAAACACTCCAAATGCAGTCAACATTCCAGGCATAATTTCATGTACACCAGCACTGTAGCCCAATTTTCTCCACAGACACAACGCAACTATTCCAAGCACAATCATCAAAATAGACAACAACTCAGATGGTTTTTGTTTTAGAATATTCACAATCACCAATGGAGCAAACGCAACGCCTAACAAAGTCCATGATAACAAAATCAAATTATACACACTTTTTGTTCCAAACAACGCTATTAAAAGAACCAACAAAGTAACAAACATTGTACTAAGCTTAGTTAATAAATATCTCTTAGACCATTTAGGAAATAAATCTTGAGTCAAAGCTGTTGAACAACTTAAAATCTGAGAATCTGCCGTTGACATAGTTCCTGCAAATAAACCAGCTAATACTACGCCAACCAAAGCACCTGGAAAAATTTGTAAAGACAATTTCGGCAAAGCAAGTTCTGGATCGAAAGCCTCTATTGGCAATAAAATTCTTGCAAACATTCCAACAAAAACAGTTAAAATGCAAAAAAGAATTGTCCAACCAAAGTAATAACTTTTAGCAACCTGTATATTTTTTGCATCATCAATTGCCATAAATCTAACCATTATATGAGGTTGCCCAAGAACACCTATTCCAAGAAATACCATACTTAAAACAAAAAGAACAACTCCAAATTTTAAATCGCTAGGAAACATACTTAAAAGATTAGGATCAATTCCAGCAAGAGTTTCAAAAAAACTAGCAAAACCACCTATTTGAACTAAAGAAACAATAAACAATAAAAACATTGCAAACATCATAACAAATGATTGTGCAACATCCGTCCAAATTGAAGCTCGAATACCACCAGCGTAACAATACATTAAAACCATTACTGCACCAATAATTGCACCAGCATTATAATTCCAACCCATTAAAACATGCAAAGCTTTACTTCCAGCAGTTAATTGTCCGGCCGCATAAGCACCGAGAAAAGCAATAGTAATTAAACCACATAAAACTCTCAATACTTTATAATTTTTCTTAGAACCTTTTGAAACTACTCCACTCAAAGAATGCAAATCATGCTTACCTGAATAATTTCTAATTTTTTCATGAGCAGTATTATAAACAATATAATCTCCAATCACGAAACCAATTAATATCCAAGAAGAGGAAATTCCCATAGCATAGGATGCTCCGATCATACCCACAAACATAAAACCACTCCAATTAGTAGCTACAGCAGAAAACGCAACTAGAATAGGATGAACATTTCTCCCAGCTAACAAATAATCACTTGTTTCCTTTTTTCTAAATCGAACTGAATAAACACCAATTGCTACAAATACAAATAGGAAAAACAAAAAACTAGCTATCATTGAGAACATGAGAAAACCTTTTTTATTATTGAGAATAATTAAAGATTATAAAATTAGAATTTCTTTATCAATCTTTTAGTAACAAAAAAAATAAATATTAGATTTAGATTGAACGTCTACGTAATACACCCCTCTCTACACCTGATGCTAAAATTGTATCTAGATATTTGCTTGGACTTGAATTAGCTTGAACATTATCATTAAATACACGAAAAGCCTCTTTGTTACTTTCTGAAATTTTATTATCTTTAGAAAATAACACATCTAAAAATACATCTTCACCCTTAACTGCAGACATAAGAAACTTCCATTGTCCAGAATCTTCATCTTGAATAATTGGAACTCCTTTTCCCCTATGCATAAAACCATGTGTAGACTTTTTGAGTAATTGTCTAACTTTACCTGAAGCACGATATTCCCAAGAATTTTCATTTTCTACATCATGTATACGAAAAACTTCTATTTCTTCTTCTCCACCACAACATCCAAAAAATCGCATTCTTTTACCTATTTTTTATTAACAATACTGCTATCATACACCCAAACAACACTATGAGTCAAATAGAAAATTTTAAATACTAGTAACAAAATCCCCAGCATTCGCTAAAGATGACACGGTATTTTTTACAACACAACATACATCGCAGTCATTTTTGGTCATCTTCGATTAGTGCTTCTTAAATCGCAAAACGATTTTTAGAAAGCACTATCGGGGACCCCTCGCCTCTGACAGATATATACAGTATATAGTCATCAAATTTTAAGCAATTTTTACACAGAAGATTATTAAATATAACGCTCGGTTTTAAGCAATTTTTGCTAAGGTTTTCTAGGGATTTAGAAAATGTTATTTTTTAAAATTTACATTTTCTTAATCAGTCATCCTCGTGGTAAAAAAGCACCTTGTGATTTTTTGATCATCGGGGACCTAAAATTTTTAAGGGAGAGTCATTATTAAAACATAAAATATTAAAACAAGTTTTTAGGAATAATTTGAGGAAAAAATCTTAAATACGATTTAAGCATATAACATATGATTAAAGAGTATTTATGATTAATCCTAACTATTTTTAAAAAACACAATAAAAAATAAAAATTACAAAAAAGTTTTTTGTTGAAGAAACCCTAATCTATCTAGATAAATGGGTTGATAAAACTAAAAAGTTTAAAGTAATTTTTAGATTTTTATGTGTATTTTACCTAATAAGCTTTTTTAATAATAGTTAGGATGATTATACCAAATTAAACTAAAAAATGTTTTATATAATCTTAGTATAAATATTTTATTGTTTTGATAATGTGATATACGTGACTCTTAAAAAAATTTTCCAAAGCGACGACAAAACTCGAAGTAAAAATTAGCTTAAAATGTGAAGGTGAAAATGGAATACTACCTGCCCTACTTTCTCTCCATGGTTTGCAATAATCCTATAACCAACTTCAGACAAACCTTGTGCTTTTGCAATTTCTCTCACCTTCTTAAAAAAATAAACAACGTCTTCTTCAGAAGCCTTAATAACAAAATCATCAAAAGAAATATATTCCCCCTTTGGTATCACTAAAATATGAATAGGAGCTTGGGGATTAATATCATAAAATGCTAAAACTTTTTCATCTTCATAAACACTTTTACAAGGAATTTCTTTTTTAATAATTTTAGCAAAAATATTATTTTGGTCGTATTGTTTTTGCATTTTAATTAAATGTTTTTAATAATCACTATTAAGCTTATAACACTAATTTAAAAAACAAAACATTATCATGGCAAAAGAAGACAACATTATGCGCGAAATAAAAGAAGACGTGCAAAGAGAACGAGCAATTGAATTTATTCACAAATATGGAAAATACATATTAGCAGGAATAGTAATTCTCATCTTACTAGTTTCAGTTTCTATTATCACAAAGAAAAATGCTCAAAAAAGAAATGACAACTACAATGAGCAAATATACAAAGCTGTTGAATTGATTAATCAAGAACAAACAGAAAAAGGTGTAAAAATCTTAGAAGATCTATTTGAAAATTCAAAAGTCCCAACTTCTATTAGAACCATAACAGGTTTAAGATTAGCGCAAGTAAAAAGTAGCAATGGCAATAAAGTCAAAGCAATAGCGATCTACAAAGAAATTTATCAAAATGAAAAAGATTTATTTCTCAAAAACCAAGCAGGACTTGCTGCGGTTAATCTATTAGTTGAGGAACAAAATAAAGAACTTTATCCAGAAATAGAAAAAATGTTTTTTAAACTAATCCAAAAAAACAACCCTTTACAAACTCTAGCATTAGAACAAAAAGCATTGTTTGAAATTCAAAAAGGAGAAAAAGAAAAAGCATTACAAACACTTGAATCAATTCTCTCAAATCCAAAAACAGACAATAACACAAAACAAAGAATTGAGAAAATTGTAAAGGTTTATAAAACTACATTATAACACAACATCGCTGTTCTTTTGAAAAAGCCACAGATTCAGCCAAAGCTTGAGATGGACTTATTTCAAGCACTTCTCCCAATCTAGCAGTTAGTTCTAGATCAATTTCAGTTTTTTCATTTTTTACAAGAAAATCCCAAAAAGCTTGAGCATTTTGTTCAAGAAATCTATCTGACACCCCCAGTCCTTTTTTGGGGAAAAAAAGATCTACAATTTTATGATTTCTCACAGGAATTCCATGTCTTTCAGCTACAGTCCACGCTATGGGCTTACTATATGAAAATTCAGGAAGACGTGCAGATAAAAACATTGATACAGAATCATCACTACTAACATGTCCCAACCTATCATCAGATATATCTATCAAACATTTGAAGTGTGTGTATCTCGGTGCATTCATCTCTGCTGTACCTACAGTTATTACTCTCGCATCTTTATCTAATTCACAACATCCACACGGTGCCATTTTTTCACCTATTTTTTATTAATAACACCGCAATCATAAACCAAAACAATAATACAAGTCAAATGAAAAATTTATGTCATCCTGAGTTTAGTTCAGGATCCATTATAAATTCTGAAACAAGTTTAGAAAGACATAAGATATTTATATATTTCAAATATTTTAATTTTAATAATTTAGTAGGAACAGATCCCCGGCATTCGCCGAGGATGACATCCTTTTTTTGACGACACAAAAGATGTTAATAAGGAAAAATGGTCATTCTCGATTAGTGCTTCTTAAATCGCAAAGCGATTTTTAGAAAGCACTATCGGGGACCCCTTACCTCTGACAGATATACACAGTATGCGATCATCTCTCTTCATATTCATTTCTTTTTCATAAGTGACCTCTATAAATACGAAAAAGCAACGACAAAATTCAAAGTAAGAATTAGTTTAAAACTCATAGTTATTCTTAACTAACGAATCCAACAACCTAACTCCATAACCAGTTGCACCTTTATTCACAAAGAAATTTGGTCTGCTAACATCAGCAACACCAGCGATATCAATATGACACCATTTTTTATGTTTATTTGTAAATCTTTGTAAAAACTGCGCTGCCGTAATACTTCCTCCACCGCTATACTTAGCAGCAGCAGTATTTCTCACATCAGCAATATCAGAATCAACTAATTTATCATAAGCTCCACCCAATTCAGATAAGGGCATTCTCCATGCATTTTCACCTGTTTGTTTCGCAGCAACCTCTAATTCTTTAATCAATGAATCATTCAAACTAAATAAACCAGCATTATCCTCACCTAAAGCAACAACCACCGCCCCAGTTAAAGTAGCTAAATCAATCATAATTTTTGGTTTAAAAGTTTTTTCAATATAATATAAAACATCAGCTAAAACCATTCTACCCTCAGCATCAGTATTTATAACTTCAATTGTTTGACCTGACATTGATTTAACAACATCACCAGGTCTTTGAGCTTTGCTCGAAGGCATATTTTCTACAATACCAATTGCACCAATTACATTTACATTTGCTTTTCTCATTGCTAATAATCTCATTAAAGAAAACACAACAGCAGAACCCCCCATATCACCTTTCATATCTCCCATACCATTTGAAGGTTTTATGGAAATACCACCACTATCAAAAACAACACCTTTACCAATAAAAGAAATTGGTTTCTCTTTTTTATTCTTAGCACCATTCCATTTAAAAATAATCATCTTAGATTCATAATCACTACCCTGCCCCACAGCAAGCAAACTATGTGCACCCATTTCTTTTAATTTTTTCTCTCCATAAATTTCAACCTTTAAACCAAGTTTTTCTAATTCTTTACATTTTGCAGCATAACTCTCAGTTGTTAATTCATTTGCAGGCTCAGAAACCAAATCTCTACAAAAGAAAACATTTTCTTTAATAAGGTCTAACTCAGTTTTATATTCTTTTAACTTTACAGAATTTTTACCAGAAATAGTCAATTCAACAAACTTAGGTTTTTTAGCTTTGAGTTTTTCACCAGTATAATATTTATTAAATGTATAAGCTTTCATTTCCATTCCAAAAGCAATATTTGCAACAATTTCATCTAATTCACAAGAACCCACTTTTTTAACACAAACGACTTTATTATCACAACATAATTGGCTATTAACAACCAAAGTTGCATTTTTCAATTTATTAGAATTTAAATAACTAACTAATGTTTCGCCAAGTTTTTGAACTGAAACTAGATTTACATTTTTTTCTTTACCTAATCCAACAAAAATAACATAGTCATATTTTTTATTAACATTAGGTTCAATTACATTACAAATTTGCCCTTCTTTACCTTTAAATCCTTGATTCTTCTCCGCACGTTTCAAAACACAATTGCATTTCTTTTTACAATTACACGCATTGTTTTTAAAATACTCTTCAGTCATACAAGAAACCAAAACAGAAGTTTTTATATTTTTTAAGTCTGTTATTTTTTTTATTATTGTTTTCATTCTATTCGCTACTTTATTAAATTATTGATAAATGATTAATAATCCACTCTTTCGACAATTGCTTAACTTGTTTAAAATTATTCTTATTTAAATATTTATATCTACCAGTTTCTTTTTGAAATCTTTCAAGTTCACAATTATAATACAACCAGAAAAAAACATTTTTATGAATCAATACATCTATATCATCAACAAGAGACCTGTAAGGTTCATCATAATAATATTTTTGATTATGTTCTTTTTCCTCAATATAAAAATGATCAATCAAAAGATTTTTATAAAGTTTTTTTCCACTTTCTAAATTTACAAAAGCTCTCCACAGTTTTTTTGCATCATACTCCATATCCTTAGTCAACTGACTTCTCAACTTACACATATCTTCATTATCACAACTCTCCATATAATATTTCACTTTTTCTACCTCATATACAGCAATAAACTTTTGTGATTTTTCTTTGCTGACAAAAAATAAAGGCTCAGGAAAATAAAAAGGAGATAAACAAAAATCAATTTCTACATTTTGACCAGACTTGCCCAATGCGTTCTTTCTGTTTTTATTACTGTTATAATCAAAAGCAAAATATTTACATTTACTATTTCTAATATTTTCAAGTAATTTCCAAATGAAATCTTTAGAAACATTTTTACTCAAATTAGCACAAACAATTAAATCAGCCTGTGGCAAAGGAGCCTTCTCTATATCAAACAACATAAAAAATTTATTTTTCACATCATAAAATTTTTGTCTATTGAGATCAATCAAATCTTTTGAAGAATCTAGACCAATATATTGAAAACTTTCATCATCAAAAATATCAAGTTTATTATCAAGATTAACTAAAGCACAATTTATATCGGCAACCGAATTTACTAAAGGCAAAGCATCTTTTAAATTTTGTATATATTTTTTTGTTTTCATATTTGCACTTTGTTGTTTAATAAAATTATTTTGTTTTAGAGCTTCTTTTAAATCAAGTTTATTATAAAAATCATCATACAATTTTTTTATTGTCAAAAAAGAAGAATTATTATGAATTAAAAAATTAAGACTTTTTACAAATTCTTGAAAATAAACAGGATAATTATAAACACATCGAATCTTCAACTTATCAAAATAAACCAACGGCTCTTTATCTTGTATCCTATCTTGTAAAGAATCTCTAAACAAATTATAAATTAAAAGCAAAAACTGCAAAAAATTATTATTATTATTTCTAAAAACACTCTTTTTTGCAAAAGAACCAAGATCAATAAAATTCACACATTGGCCACAAACCAAAACATTAGATGTTCTTGTATCGTTATAAATTAAATTTTGTTTTTCAAAATCTACAAGCTGGCTTAACAAATCTTTAATAATTTTTAAACGCACTTTATGATCAAGAATAACAATCTCACTTAAGGAGTCTCCACGTATTTTCTTTCTAACAAAAGTAATAAAATCTTTTCTCTTTTCAAAATCAACTAACTCTTGTTTTTTAATATAATCAAATTCTGTAGAAAATTTTATTAAATTATCAATTTCAAGACCCGCATCATAAAAATCACCTTTTCTAGATAAATCTTTATCTAAAAATTTCATAACAAATTTCTCAGAAATACCCAAAAGAAAAGAGGGACTCTCTTTGTCAATTCTAAAATCTGAACATTCATAAACCCTATCTTTAAGAAGAAAATATCGATTACTTACAAAATATCTAAATTTGTAATTGGTGTTTTTTACATCCTGTAATTTTAGAAAAATCCTTTTTAATAAAAATACTTTTTTATCAATACTGTCATTAGTATTTAAAAATATTGCATCAGTCTTTTTTAGTTTTTCTAAAACAAACTCAACAGAGCAACTATCTTCAAACAATTCTAAAATTTTTATCTTATCTAATTTTTTCATTTTTTTTTAAAAAATTTTGTCAAAAATTTTCATCCTTAACCACAGGTTAAGGATCGAGCGTTTCGTAGAAACGCGCATTGTCATTGCGAGCTTTCGAAGAAAGCGCGGCAATCTCGCGCATTGTCATTGCGAGCTTTCGAAGAAAGCGCGGCAATCTCGCGCATTGTCATTGCGAGCTTTCGAAGAAAGCGCGGCAATCTCGCGCATTGTCATTGCGAGCTTTCGAAGAAAGCGCGGCAAT
>Ga0307989_1001474_pt1 | contig 12533 bp, 7 predicted proteins | sample EllFjometagen185_FD_203164 | JGI IMG/M metagenome (GOLD analysis project Ga0307989, IMG submission 203164) | Marine microbial communities from Ellis Fjord, Antarctic Ocean - #185 | ecosystem: Environmental > Aquatic > Marine > Unclassified | place: Southern Ocean | collected 2014-10-08 | reverse complement strand
AGGGAGTTGTTTCTCATAAAAATATTCCGAGCGAATGGGATGGCGCTTCCGGCACAAATATTTTATGGAAATCTCCCATTCCAAAACATGGTTTTAATTCGCCGGTTATTTGGGGCGACAAAATTTTTATTGCAGGAGCCGACAAGCAAAGCCGCGAAGTATATTGTTACAATCGTGCAGATGGGAAATTACTGTGGACAGGAATTGCCGATAATATTACCGGTTCACCAGCAGCACCGCCAAAAGTTACAGAAGACACAGGGCTTTCAGCTCCTACATTAACTACAGACGGGAAGCATGTTTTTGCACTTTTTGGTACTGGCGATGTAATAGCTTTCGATATGAATGGGAAACGAGCATGGGCAAAATATTTGGGTGCTCCGGATAATCATTACGGTCATTCATCATCGTTAATTACCTGGGCAAATAAATTACTAATTCAATACGATACAAACAAAGGCGGCAAAGCAATTGCACTTGATGCAGCTACCGGAGAAGTGGTTTGGGAGACTGTTCGTAAATCAAAAATATCATGGGCAAGCCCGGTATTGGCAGAAGTAGATGGCAAGTACCAACTTATATTAACTGCCGACCCAATTGTTGCTGGTTACGATGTAGAAACCGGCGAGGAACTTTGGTCAACAGAATGTATGATGGGAGAAGTTGGACCATCGGTTGGTTATAGCGATGGTGTAGTTTTTGCCGGAAATGAATATGCTATTTTAGTTGCTATTAATCCAAAAGACGGCTCAATTATTTGGGAAAACGATGAATATCTTCCCGAGGCTTCAAGTCCGGTGGCACATAACGGATTATTAATAATTGCCACAAGTTATGGCGTATTAGTTTGCTACGATGCAAAAACCGGTGAACAGTTTTGGGAACACGATGTGGGCACAACTTTATATTCGTCGCCAATGGTTGCCGACGGTAAACTTTTTATGATGGATAACGATGGAATGATGCGTGTTTACGAGTTCTCAAAAGAGATGAAATTAATTAGCGAAAACGATTTGGGTGAAATTGCCGGAACAACTCCGGCATTTAGCGACGGACACATTTTTATACGTGGAGAAAATAATTTGTATTGTATTGGGAAATAGGAAAAAACAATGAACAAATTACAAAATTCAATAATCAAAACTCAAATAAATTCCAATTCATTAAATTCCAAACATTTTAATTCTTGTTTGAAAAAATCGAATTTGGCTTTTGTGATTTATTTGTCTTTTGGAGTTTGAGATTTGGAATTTTAAAAGTAAAAACTGCGTCTTAGCGACTTTGCGAGATTTAAATTATGACAAACAATTTTCAAAATATAGACCAAATTATAGAGAAAAAAGGCTCAACAAAAAAGAGCCTGATTCCTATTTTGCAAGCCATTCAAAACGAACACAATTATTTGCCTGAAGATTCGCTGCGATATGTTTCTGAAAAAACATCAATTACTTCGGCAGAAATAATTAGTGTTGCCAGTTTTTATTCGCAATTCAGGCTTGCACCGGTTGGCGAGCACATTGTTAAAATTTGTGTGGGAACCGCTTGTCATGTAAAAGGTGCCGGGCAGGTTTACGATGCTTTTCGTCGTGAATTTAAATTGCCCGATGGCGTTAATACCGAAGAAACAAAAACTTACACTTTAGAAAAAGTTGCATGTTTGGGGTGTTGCACTTTAGCTCCGGTTGTTCAAATTGACGATACAACTTACGGCCATGTTGCGCCAGACCAGGTGGGCCAAGTTATTGAAGATTTTGAAAGTCAGACGGGTAAAAAAAGTTCGAAAAAAGCTCGAAAAGCTGATGGTTCAGAAATAAAAGGAGAGATTAGAATTGGTCTCGGTTCGTGTTGTGTGGCAAGTGGTAGCGAAGATATTAAAAACGAAGTAGAAAGTGTAATTAACGAAAGTGGATTGCGTGTAACTCTTAAACACGTTGGTTGTGTTGGAATGTGCCACCAGGTTCCGTTGGTTGAAATTGTACCAAACGAAGGTGAACCAATATTATACGCAAAAGTTAAACCCGAAGATGTAAAAAACATTGTTGACAATCATTTTGAAGCTCCGGGTATTCTTGCAAGAACCAAAAATAAGTTGCTGAATTTAGCAGAAACCATTCAAACCGACCGAAACTGGGACGGTGTTCAACGATACGAAATTGGCATGCGCGAAAAACCAGTGGCTTCTTTTCTGGGAAAGCAAATTCCGATTGCCACTGAATATCGGGGAATAATCAATCCGCTCGATATTGAAGAGTACAAAAAACGTGGTGGTTTTACTGCCATGAAAAAAGTGCTGGAAACTATGACTTCAGATGAAGTTGTGGAGGCCGTAAAAAATAGCGGGATTCGTGGTCGGGGAGGAGCAGGATTTCCAACCGGTGTAAAATGGGGGCTGGTTAAAAAGCAAAAAAGCGACACTAAATATATTATTTGTAATGGCGACGAAGGTGACCCCGGTGCTTTTATGGATCGAATGCTTTTGGAGTCGTACCCGTATCGTGTTATCGAAGGAATGGTGATTGCTGCGTTTGCCGTTGGAATAAATCAGGGGTATTTTTATATCCGTGCGGAATATCCACTGGCAGTAAAACGAATTCGCGAAGCCATTAAAATAAGCGAGGAAAATAATTTGTTGGGAGATAATATATATGGAACGGGATTCAATCTCAATCTTAAGATTTATGAAGGTGCCGGTGCTTTTGTTTGTGGCGAAGAAACCGCATTAATTGGTTCCATCGAAGGGAATCGTGGATTTCCTAGAATTCGTCCGCCATTTCCGGCAGAAAACGGTTTATGGGGTTTCCCAACTTTGGTTAACAACACCGAAACATTAGCGCAAATTTCCTATATTCTTCGCGAAGGTTCAGACAAATTTAAAAATATTGGTACTGAAAAAAGTGCCGGAACAAAAGTATTTGCTTTGGCCGGTAAAATTGCCCGGGGTGGTTTAATTGAAGTTCCCATGGGAATTACGGTTAAACAAGTTATTGATGAGATTGGCGGCGGAATAGCCAACGGTCGAAAATTTAAAGCTGTTCAGATTGGTGGACCTTCGGGTGGTTGTATTCCGGCTGAATATGGCGACACACCAATCGATTTTGAGTCGCTTAGCGAAATGGGCGCAATGATGGGTTCTGGAGGATTGGTGGTTCTCGACGATACCGATTGTATGGTTGACATTGCCCGCTATTTTCTTTCGTTTACGCAGGAAGAATCGTGTGGGAAATGCACTTTTTGCCGCGTAGGAACAAAACGAATGTTGGATATTCTCAACAATATTACAACCGGAAAAGGGAAAAAGGGAGACCTCGAGGAGTTGGAGAAATTGGCTGAATGGACTAAAAAAGGAAGTTTGTGTGGACTGGGAAAAACAGCGCCAAATCCGGTGTTAAGTACATTAAGATTTTTCCGTGACGAATACGAAGCCCATATTAATGGTGTTTGCCCAACAGGAAAATGTATGGATTTAATTACTTATTCTGTAAACGACGAATGTATTGGTTGTACTAAATGTGTGCAAAAATGCCCGGTTGATGCAATTCCTTTTACGCCGCACGAAAAACATTCAATAGATACAGAACTCTGTATAAAATGTGATGCCTGCCGAGTTGTTTGCCCGGTAGATGCGATTGATGTGAAGTAAAGTTGCAGGTTTCAGGTAGCGTGTTTCAGGTTGAAGAAAAAAGAAATGGACAATGAAAAGTTATAGAGAACTTGAAGTATATCAAATGTCGTACAGTTTGGCAGTAAAAGTTCATAAAATGACTTTGACACTGCCAAAATATGAAATGTATGAACAAGGAAGTCAGGTTCGAAGGTCGACTAAAAGTATAAAAGATAATATAGCAGAAGGTTACGGAAGAAAAAGATATAAAAAGGAATTTATTAGATTTCTTGTTTTTGCACACGCTTCTTGTGACGAAGCTCTTTCGCAATTGACAATGATAGATGAAATTCATTTTGAATCAAAAGGTTTGGCAGAAATGATTTCAGAATATGAAATATTAGGTAGAAAACTCAATAAGTTTATAGATTATGTCGAGAACCACTGGAATGAACCTGCAACTTGAAACTCGTAACCTGCAACAATTTTAAAATGATAAAACTAAAAATAAATAACAAGGAAATTCAGGTTGAAGAGGGAACTTCAGTGATGAAAGCTGCACAGGAAATGGGATATGAAATTCCAAATATGTGCTGGCACGACGAACTGGAGCATTTTACTTCATGCATGCTTTGTCTTGTAAAAGACCAATCGAATGGCAAACTTTTTCCTTCCTGTTCGGTAAAAGCTACCGAAGGCTTAGAAGTTGTTACCGACGATTTAGAAATTAGCGAAGCTCGGCAAACTGCACTTGAATTGTTGCTTAGCGAGCATGTTGGCGATTGCGAAGCACCCTGTCAGATTGCGTGTCCGGCACACATGGACATTCCACAAATGAACCGTTTAATTGCTGCCGAAAAATTCGATGAGGCGCTAGAAGTAGTAAAACGCGATATTGCTTTGCCCGCAGTTTTAGGGCGAATTTGTCCAGCTCCGTGTGAAGGCGCGTGCCACCGAAAAACTGTTGACGAATCTGTTTCAATATGTTTACTAAAAAGAATTGTTGGCGACGATGGAAATAAAACCGCTCTTCGTTCAATTAAAAAAACAGGTAAAAAAGTAGCTGTAATTGGAGCAGGACCCGCAGGTTTAGCAGCGGCATACTATCTTCAGTTAGATGGCATTCAGGTTACACTAATTGATAATAATGAAAAAGCAGGAGGATTACTTCGTACTTCTATTTCCGAAGAAATTTTGCCGCTCGATATTTTGGATAAAGAGATTGATTTAATTCTTGAAACCGGTGTTGAATTTCAGGGTGGAAAAGATATTAATACAGAAAGTTTTGATACCTTAAAAAAGGAAAACGATGCAATAATTATTGCAACAGGAAAAGTGGAGGAGAATTCAGAAATTTTTGGATTAAAGGCCACTGCGAAAGGAATTGTAGCAGATAGAAACAGTTATCAGACTTCAGAAGAAAATGTATTTGCCATCGGTAACGTCTTGCGTTCGTCACGATTGGCGGTGCGTTCTGTTGGACAGGGAAAAGAGGTGGCTTTTTCGGTGATGCAATATTTTAATAAGCAGGAAATTAAGGGCGAGCCGCGATTGTTTAATTCGAGATTTGGACGTTTGGTAGTGGATGAATTTGCTGAATACATTAAGGAATCGGTTGAAGGGAAAAGAGTATTTCCGGAAACTGGTGGCCGTTCCGGATTTTCAAAAGAGGAAGCTGTTGCCGAAGCCAAACGTTGTTTGCATTGCGATTGTAGAGCTATCGATGATTGTAAACTGAGAGAATATTCAGACCAATATAAAGTAAATCAGAGGCGATTTAAAACAAGCGAGCGAAAGCATATTATAAAATATATGAATCACGGTTCGGTGGTTTACGAGCCGCAAAAATGCATAAGATGTGGAATCTGTGTGAGGCTCACCGAAAAATATGGCGAGGAATTTGGTTTCACATATATTGGCAGAGGTTTTGATGTAGAAATTGGCGTTCCGTTCAACGAAGAGTTGGAAAAGGGATTAACAGAAACTGCTATAAAAGTGGCAAAAGGTTGTCCGACTGGAGCGATATCTTTGAAAGATGTCATTTTGAAGGAAGAATGACTGAGAAATCTGCAACCTTATAGCAGAATTATGACAGATTCCTCTCTACGTTTGGAATGACAAAATGAATGAAATATGAAAAAATTACAATTAATACTATTCTCCATTTGGCTCGCGTTAAATTTAAATGCCCAATCTCCCGATTCCTGGCCAATTTTCCGTGGTGACCAAAATCTAAAAGGAGTTTCAAAATCAGATATTCCAACTTCACCAAAATTATTGTGGACATTTGAAACTGGTGATAATATTAAATCGGCACCCGTTGTTGCAAATGGTAAAGTGGTTATCGGTTCAACCGATGGTTTTGTTTATTGTCTCGACGTAAATGGAAAATTACTTTGGAAATTCGATACAGGAAATGTAATTGAAGCTCCGGCATTGATTCTTGAAAATGTCGTTTACATTGGTAATTTAGACGGAACATTAGTTGCTCTCAATTTGAATTCAGGAGAAAAAAAATGGGAATACGAAACCGATAACCAAATTATTGGTTCGGCAAATTGGTGGACAGATGGAAATACAACAAGCATTCTTGTGGGGAGCTACGACTACTATCTTCATTGTGTAGATGCAAAAACAGGTAAAATGCGATGGCAATACGAATCGGATAATTTTATAAATGGAGCAGCGGCATGTTCAGATGGGTTGGCATTTTTTGGTGGCTGCGATGGTTTTTTGCATGCCGTTGATATTGCAACCGGTAAGTTATTCAAGAAGATTGACGTGGCTACTTATGTTGCCGGCTCGATTACAGTAACCGATGGCAAAGCTTATATTGGCGATTACGACGGACGATTTTTTCAAGTTGACATTGCCACGGATAAAACAGCGTGGGTGTGGGAACATGAAACTACAAAATTGCAATTTATTGCGTCGCCGGCACTTTTTGGGAATAAAGTTTTAACTGCAAATCATAATAAATTTTTGTACTGCTTCGATAAAAATAGTGGTGAAAAATTGTGGGAATATAATACTGGAAAACATGTGGAAGCATCACCGGTAATTGTAAAAGATAAAGTAATTATTGCAAATATGCGTGGTGATTTGGCAATTGTAAACCTTTCAGACGGGAAACTTGTTTGGAGTTATGAAATCGGCAGCCAGATAATTAGTAATCCTGCTGTTGCCAGCGGAAAAATATTTGTTGGTGCTTACGATGGGAATGTATATTGTTTTGGGGAGTAGGAAGCCCCTCTGCTTTCAGCATCTCCCCAAGGGGAGAACTAGGAAAAGGGCTCTGAAATATTGAAATACAAATAATTAATTAAAAAGCTTTCCTACCCTCCCCCTTGGGGGAGTTGGAGGGGGCTGTTACTTTTTATGAATATAATACAAATTATACCCGGTTCAGGAGGAAGTTTTTACTGCGGCAATTGTTTGCGCGACAGTAAATATGTAGATGCCATGCGCAATTTAGGGCATCAGGTAGTTAAAATTCCGATGTATTTACCGCTTTTTGCTGACGAGCACGACATCACCGATATCCCAATTTTTTATGGTGCAATTAGTACTTATCTAAAACAGGTTTATCCTATTTTTAGGAAAGCACCAAAGTGGTTCGATAAATTACTGAACTCAAAACCCATGATGAAAATAGCGGCTTCAATGGCTGGTTCTACCCGCGCAAAAGGGTTGGAAGACATGACCATTTCGATGTTGTTGGGCGAAGAAGGTGAGCAAAAGGAGGAGCTTGATAATATGGTAAATTGGATTGGAGGTCATTGCAAACCAGATATTATTCATATTTCGAATGCTCTGCTTTTGGGGCTGGCTAAAAAGCTGAAAGAGAGAACTGGAGTGCCGGTTGTTTGTTCGTTGCAAGACGAAGATGTGTGGGTAGATGCAATGAATCCGGAGTTTCAAGGGAAAATATGGAAGCTGATGCATACCAAAGCACAAGATTTGGATGCCATTATTGCCGTAAGTAATTTCTTTGCTGAAACCATGAAAAAGAAAATGGAACTGTCGGATGAAGAAGTTCATACTTTGTATCTCGGGGTTGATTACAAAGATTACCACTACATTTCGACAAAAGAGAAACCGCGTAATGTTGGATATATTTCGAGAATGTGCCACGAAAATGGATTTGATATTGTTGTAGATGCTTTTATTGAATTGAAGAAACAGAAGGGTTTTGAGGATGTAAAACTGATTGCCACAGGAGGTTCTACAGGTGACGACAATAAATTCATTAAAGAACAAAAAAGAAAAATTAAGGAGAATAATTTAATCGATTTCTTTGAGATTCTACCGGAATACGAAGATGAAGCACAGCATGATTTTTACAAACAAGTTTCCTTGGTTTCGGTACCTGTTCGAATTGGCGAGGCGTTTGGAATGTACTTGTTGGAGTCGATGGCATCGGGAGTTCCTGTTGTTCAGCCGGCTTTGGGAGCATTCCCTGAAATCACGGAAATATCGGGCGGCGGCGTTACTTATATGCCAAACTCACCCGATAAATTAAGCGAAACATGGACTGAATTATTAACCAATCCTGAGAAATTGGAAGAACTCAGCCATGCTGGTTATGAAGGTACTAAAGAGAAATTCAATATACATAGCCATGCAGAAGAGATTATTGAATTGTATAAAAGTTTGAAAAATAAAAAATAATCTCTGTGTAACCTTCGTGTTCTCTGTGGTAAAAGAAAAGATTAACCACAGAGGTCGCAGAGAAGGCACAGAGAAACACAGAGAAAAATCTATGCTTTTACAACTAAAAAACATATCTAAAGGATACGGAGAAATTGGCGCACATAGTTTTCGCCCGGTTCTAAAAGAATTAAATCTGGAAATTGGCAAGGGTGAAAAAATTGCCATTATCGGGCCAAGTGGTTCAGGAAAAACAACCTTGCTAAATTTAATAGGAGCCCTCGATTTACCCGATTCGGGTGAAGTAATCTTCGATGGCAAAAATATTACTGGTTATTCAAAAAAGGAGCTGGCATCGTTTCGAAATCAGCATCTTGGTTTTATTTTTCAGTTGCACCACCTAATGCCACAGCTTACTTTATGGGAAAATGTGTTGTTACCATTTTTGCCGCAAGGATACAAAATATTGAATCAACAAAAAGAGTGGGCTGAACACCTTATTCAAAAAGTAGGAATATGGGAGCAGCGCAATCAGAAACCGTCAGAAATGTCTGGCGGAGAATGCCAGCGCACTGCTGTAGTTCGTGCATTAATAAATAAACCAGAGTTAATTTTAGCCGACGAGCCAACCGGTGCGCTCGATGAGGAGAATGCAACCGCACTTTCAGAATTACTCATCCAATTAAGCGATGAAGAAAATATTACTCTGGTAACGGTTACACATTCCTCTGAATTAGCTGGTAAAATGGATAAAAGGCTTATTCTGAAAAACGGAAAGTTGTAATAAGAAGTAAATTTTTAAAATGGATTGTCATGTTGAGCGAAGTCGAAACATCTGTTTTTCATGGTTAGAGATTCTTCGACTACGCTCAGAATGACAAAAGGAATAAACGAGCAATGACGCGACTTCAATACATATTAAAAACATTCATCCACTACATAAAAGCCAATTTATTGGTGGCGTTGGGAGTGGCAATTAGCACAATGGTTTTAACGGGTTCGCTGATTATTGGCGATTCGGTGCGATACAGTTTAGAGCAAGCAACGTTTTACCGGTTGGGCGAAACTACACATTTGGTTTCGGTTGTGGAACGTTATTTCAGGCAGGAAATGGCAAACGAAATTGAAGCCAATAACAACGAAATAAAAGCTACCCCGATTTTGTTACTCGAAGGAGTGGCAGTTGCAGATGGCGGACAGTTGCGAGCAAATAAAGTGCAGGTAGTTGGAGTAAGTCCCGACTTTAATGAAATTGCAAAATCCTCGTTATTCGCTGAGCTTCAGAATAACGAAATTGCTATAAGTAAAAATCTTGCTGAAAGACTACAAATTACTGAAGGCGATAATATTTTGGTTCGCATAAAAAAGGCCAGTTTAATACCAATGAATGCGCCATTTGTTTCGGCTGAAGAAACCAGCATTTCAATGCGTGCGACCGTAGACAAAGTCGTTACGCGCGAGGAAATGGGACGGTTCAGTTTGAAAAATTCACAGACGGCCCCTTATAATATTTTTGTTGCTATAGCACGTTTAAATCAGTTAATGGAGTTTGAGGGCAAGGCAAACCAGTTGCTTGTTTCAACTGAATTGGATACTGAGGATGTGCAAAAATCGGTTAAAAATTGTCTCACTCCGGCCGATGCAGGTTTGGTATTGAAAAAAATTGAATCGACGCAAGAATTTGAGATTTCTACAGAGCGGGTTTTTCTGGAAGATAAAGTTTCTGAAACTTTAAATATGTTGCCCAATGCAGATTTAATTCTCACCTATTTCGTAAATGGAATAGCCCGAAGTCCAAAGTCCAAAGCTCAAAGCTCAAATATTCCATATTCGTTTGTTTCATCGCTGGAAGATAAATATTTGGCTGAAAATGAAATCATATTAAACAGTTGGGCGGCTGACGATTTAAATGCAAAAGTTGGCGATAAAATTCAATTAAACTATTTGGAAATCGGGCCACTTAGGAAACTAATTGAAAAAGAGTCGGAATTTATTTTGAAGGAGATAATTTCCATGGATTCTGAATGGAGTGATGCAACTCGTGTTCCGCATTTGCCGGGACTTTCAGATGCTGGTCATTGCCGTGAATGGGAAGCCGGAGTACCAATAGATTTAGACGCCATTCGCGATAAAGATGAGGAGTACTGGAACGATTGGCAGGGAACGCCAAAAGCATTTGTCTCTTACACTCGAGCATTGGAAATGTGGTCGAACCGTTTTGGAAATAACACAGCGATTCGGTATCCGGCTGATTCCTTCGACGAAGATGAGTACAATCAAACATTTGCAGCCGAGATAAACCCGGCCGATTTGGGAATGGCAATCGAACCCATTCGCGAACAGGGAATACACGCTGCACAAAATGGCACCGATTTTAGCGGTCTTTTTATCGGACTTAGCTTTTTTATTTTGGTGGCGTCAATTGTTTTAACATCGCTTTTATTTCGGCTAAATCTCGAAACACGCTCGGCGCAAGTTGGGCTGCTTGCTGCCTTGGGATTTCGACAAAATCAGGTGCGCCGTTTTTATTTGTTTGAAGGACTGGTAATTTCATTGGTTGGTGGTTTAATTGGTTTGGTGGTTTCTATATTTTATACGCAATTTGTCTTTAAAATCCTTAATTCGCTGTGGTTCGATATTGTGCGAACAAATGTTCTTGAAGTAAATATACTTTCGTTAACTTTATTTATAGGACTATTAATCAGCATTTTGGTTTCGTTAATTGCTATTTTTATTTCCGTCAGACAATACCAAAAACAACGGACTGCCGATTTGCAAAAACAAACGGTTTCGGTGGGTGCAAAAGGTTGGGGTATTTTGAAAGATGCAATTATGTATTTGTCGATTGTTGTTTCAATTGTAATTTTTGTCAAACAGGTTTTCCTTTCTGAACAATTAAATCCTTCGCTTTTCTTTTTAACCGGAGGATTGTTGCTAATTGGGTTATTATTGGTTTTCAGAAAAATTCTCATTCGACTGCAACTTCGAAAACAAGCAGTTTTAGGATTTGGAAAATTGGCACAACTGAATCTCACACGTAACAAAGGACGTTCGTTAACGGTTGTAATTCTTTTTGCTCTCGGAACATTTTTGGTTGTTTCAACCGGTTCAAATAAATTAGATTTGGTGGCCAACTCACACGAAAAATCGAGTGGTACAGGTGGTTTTAGTTTTTTCGCAGAAACTACAATGCCCGTTTTGTATGATATTAATAATGCTGAAAAACGAGCCGAAGAAGGTATTTATGAAGATTTTACGGCTTTGCAATTTCGTAAAGTTGAAGGCGACGATGCCAGTTGTTTAAATCTGAACAGAATTGCGCAACCCGCATTGCTTGGCGCCGATAACGAAGCATTGAAAGGACGATTTTCTTTTGCCACAAAACTAAAAGATATTGGGGATATTGAACCCTGGGAATTTTTAAATGAGAAATTCGATGATGGAACAATCCCTGCAATTGCCGACCAAACTGTAATTCAATGGGGTTTGGGAATGAAAGTTGGCGATATTGTTATGTATCAGAATGAATTGGGAGATACACTTCGCCTTAAATTAATTGCAGGCACAGCACCATCAATTTTTCAAGGTTATATAATTATCTCAAACCAGCATTTCTTGGAAAACTATCCATCAAGCAGCGGAACAAATATCTTTCTTGTTGAAGGAAATTCTGAAAACGAACAACAAATTAGCGACGAATTGCAATCTGTATTTCGTGATTACGGTTGGGAAATGGAATCGACAGCAAAACGCTTGGTTGAGTTTTATTCGGTTACAAATACTTATCTCTCCATATTTCTTGCACTTGGTGCACTTGGTTTAATTCTTGGAACAATCGGATTAGCAGTAATTCTGGCAAGAACGATTCTTGAACGCCGTCGCGAAATTGCAGTTATGCAGGCAATAGGATTTTCAACAAATTCGATATTTAATACTCTGGTAAAAGAGTACCTTACTTTATTATTTGCAGGTGTACTAATTGGTTTTATTACTGCGGTGGTAGCAACAATCCCGGCATTTCTTTCCTCCAATTCCGATGCATCGTTTAGCACAGTTGCTTTTGTTGTTGGAATTATTTTAGTTAATGGAATAATCTGGATTGCCGGATTGAGTTGGTTCTCGCTTCAGAAAAAAACGTTGGTTACTGGTTTGAGGGTGGAATAGCAGGGCAAACTCACACTTTAACGGGTAAAATATTAAGTCTTTTTTGTCCATATTTGTTTATAACCCAGTGATTTAGTTGTTGGTTTTTATGAATAAAATTCGTATATTATATTGATAA
>Ga0307989_1001473_pt1 | contig 12537 bp, 4 predicted proteins | sample EllFjometagen185_FD_203164 | JGI IMG/M metagenome (GOLD analysis project Ga0307989, IMG submission 203164) | Marine microbial communities from Ellis Fjord, Antarctic Ocean - #185 | ecosystem: Environmental > Aquatic > Marine > Unclassified | place: Southern Ocean | collected 2014-10-08 | reverse complement strand
TGCTGGGGGGCTTGAGGAGACAACAGATTTATCATCTTCAGAGGCGCATCCGATTACAAGGATCAAAGCAATGCCCATTAGAAATAGAAAAAGTTGTTTTTTCATTGTCAACCCCAATTAAATAATGAAATAGGTTAGATTTAACTTCTTATATCATTTAATCTTTAATCACAATAAACCGAAAACTTGGAAGAATAACTCTTGATAATTGATAAAAATCCCCTTCCCTAGGGCAGGAGTGAACACCCTTAACTCGGCTACTCTTTCGACTCATGGCTCGAAAGATATCAAGAACCAAATACCCTCAGCGGACACAACGGATGTAATTATAGTTGCTATCGGACTTAGAACTGATAGTTACATTCCCATCGTTGAACCACACCCTCAGGGCAGAGGATGAATAATTCGTAGACGACCAATAATAGGATGAGCCAGTACCAGGGAACTTGGCAATGTCAATTAAAGGGCCTGTACCTTTCGTATCGTCCACGATGGATACCAGCTCATTTATATTTGGTAGCCGCCAGTCGCCATATCCGGCAAAGGTTCCTGATGTGCCAATCTGTGTCTCACAATAAGAGATAGAATCTGCCCAGCCTGCAGGCATAGCGCTACCGGAGCAATCATTACCGCTCTGTCCGTATGAGCATTTCTGCCACATTAGCTTTGTATTTGGATCACTAATGGTTTGATCACCATTATCAGTCAAGGCTAAATTATGAGCTTGTTCAAATAAATCAACACAACAGCGGACATAGTAACTGCTGGCTTTGCTGACGTCAGTCACGTAACCATAGGTATTGAAGGTCACACTCCATGCGTACGAAGGATCCAGTGCATAGGGCGTAGATGTCCAATAGAAGTCCCAAACAGTCCCCGTAAATACATGATTTATATTGGGCCGTAGCCCTTCATGTTTCACAATCCCATATAGTTCTGTTCTGCTTGGGAGTCGCCAGCCTGCGTAACCGCCCAGAGGCGCACTATTCAAACTTGCGCAATAGTTGGGGGCATCAGCCCACGTATGAGTTGGTGTGCCGTTAATTGCGCTGTTACCTTGTTCCCATACCAGTCCAGTTTGATTATCCATCACTGTTCCAGCGGTGCTTCCCGACCCAGCTGTGAATCTCGGGCTGGGATCCGTCTGGTAAGTCCCGTCCTGAGCCATAACATCATTCGCTGATGGACATGGCTCTAGGTCTACCCCAAATGTATCGTAACAAAGGGTTTGTTGGGTATCAGGCAGGGAAACCGGACCGTTCAAAGAAATTGTGTATTCCTGGGTAGTCAAACCACCTAAGCTCACGGAGTATTTGATTGGGTTGGTGAAGTCTTGAGCCATTCCTGAAAGGGGGGTCACTGATCCCGTATTGACTATAATAGTGGGAATAAGAGCTATCACAACGGTACTACCAACGGGCAAATGGGCAGAGATGGTTTTATCTATCTGGTTGATTGTTACCCACGCATCTAATGTAAGATCAGTATTGTTTGCAGCTAAGAATTGGAAGTTGGTGATTTGTAATACTTCATTTTCAAGATTTGTCAGGCTTACGTCATCCGGATCTAGCCCGTCAAAGGCTGTGTCGGAGCTAGACGCAACTCCAAGTACAATAATATAATCTTGGTTTCCGTCGATATCGCTGTCATCGACTCCTGTTACGGTAACGGTCTGCGTTGTGTTCCAGTTTAAAGAGTCGAAAGTAAGTTCCGTAATGGTTATAGTACCCTCTGTCGTGTCAGAGGAACTTACGGGCAAGGTTACTTCATTTGTCGGTTGGGATTGCAAGGCAATATCAAAACTTGCCTGAGCCCCATCTTCAGAAGTGTTGCCACTGATAGGTGAGACAGCAAAACCTGACCCCGCGAGAAGGCTGGCTTCCCCTGTTGTGAATTCCGATGTTCGTTCCCGGGTCAGAGGATTGCCCTGATTGTCCTGTCCATATTTATAGCGGATTTTAAGTTTGTAGGCTGTGAATACTTCCAGATTTGAAAAGGGCTTGACCGTATAGGTGGTATTCTCGTTTGAAGGGGTCGGAGAAGTGATAAACTTCAGACAAGTGGAAAAACTATCTTTGGAAACCTGGATTTCTCCGTAACAGGCTGTTCCTGTTGTGGTTGCTGTTATACTGGTTGGTTCTATGGTTTGATTGAAGGTGACGTAGATGGATGTGCTCAAAGGAACATCTGTGCTCGCATCAGAAGGAAAAACCTTGAGGACACCAATAGAGGTTCCCGAAGAAACAACAGAATCGTCGTCTTCGTCGGTACATCCGATTACTATGATCAGTGTAATGCTTATCAAAAAGAGAAAAAGTGGTTTTCTCATTGTCACTACCAATTAAAACTTAAGCTGAATTTCAAGTCTTGGGTGTTTCCCTGCTTGCTTGTCCCTGTTTCATCCTTCATGGTTAAAGTCCCTTGTGTATAAAAGCCACCCCACATAATAATACCAGGTACATCGTAAAAAGTGGTTGAGGTTGTTCCAATCAAACCGAACTGGTTTGAAACCTCTTGTAATTTAATTCCTCCTCCTAAAAATTGTGTATCACTCAGAATTACCCATCGCAGTAAAAAGCTTTCAAAGGGTTTCCACTCTGCTTCGCCCTTGTTTTGAATATATCCATTGTGATCGTTCTTGAATTTTAAACCATCCCCTGAAGCGGGTTTATAGGATTTGGAAGAACTTATTTGAGATCCTTCGACCCGAAATCCTGAATCTTTGGAATATTGCCAAATCATTCCAGCCCCCAAAAACTGGTTTTTCCAGGCATTGTTCACTTTGCTTGAAGATTCCTCACTAAATTCTTCATATCCACCACCGATGTAAATAAAATCGAAGATGCGCATACTACTACCGATCCCTAAAGCAGATTGATCAGTGATGGACTTATAATCATCGACTACTGTGCCATTAACGGTAGTTTCCTCAATCAGCTTGATTTTATTTTCAATAAAGCAGACGCCAATTGAGATGAATTCTAAAGCTTTCCAAGCAAAATTGGTTTTTCCAGACTGGATGGTCTTGCTTCGGGAAGTGCCGATGTCATATTTTGTGGAGCGAACAGCAGTGGTGGCAATGGTCTCGTTATAAAAGGGACCAATAATATGGGTAGCTAGCAGGTAGGTTGCTTCAGTAAGCTTGGTTTCATAGCCATTCCCTTTGATTACTCGATTATTTAGATATCCCCCAATGGTTTTAAAGGCACGAAAACCGGATACAGCTGGCGAATCTGCTGCGGTATTAGCCGTCAGAGGTGGAGACGCAACCTGCGCTTGTATATCCAGGTTGATTAATAGAACAACTACTCCAAAAAGAACACGATAAAAAAACGGGATTTTCTGTAAATTCATGTTGCATATACCAGCTGGAATTTTTAGTACCTTATAAGTTATTTTCTGCGCTTTTTAGTACCTTATAAAATAGTTTTCTGCGTTTTTTGGCAGGAAAATATTTGTTAAGGTACTTATCCCGTTTATCGGGGCTTGGCAGAAAATACTTTTAAGGTACTTATCCTGTTTATCAGGGCTAGGATCTATAAATAATCTAAGAAATAATGTTTTCAAATTGTTTGAAATCCCTTATTCAACTATCCATTCTTATCAGCAAGTAATATTTATTATAAAAACAGTGTCATAAAGTCTGTTTAGTTTTAGTAACAGAGAATGAGGCTTTCTCATCTGAATGCACATAAAGTCGTAATTGACTTTAAAAAATGTCAAGATTATCTTGCAAACTAAATACGGCTAATTAATTCTAAACTGCTAATCAACTAAAATCGATTTGGGCAAGTCTCTTTTGTCATTTTAAGATATCCCAAAACAGCTCTAGCTTTCAATGCCTGCTCTAGTGTTTGCTTAACAATACTTGAATTGAGATCAACTTGCTATAGTTTCACATGCTATTCCAATGCAAAACAATGCAAAGCAAGTCCAAATATAAATCGTGGCATGATTTTTTATGATGAAGAAATCTGAAGCAGCGATTCCAGTGCAGCTGTTTGTTGTTCCAGAATTGTTTTAAGCTCCGGGGCTATGTCTGGACAATGCTGTAGGGTGAAGTAGGCAGTTTGGAGCACATTACGCCATCGGGGTTTCTGCGGCAGACGGTTCACATTCAGGTAACGGTCCAGTGTCCTTGTAATGTATGTTCCATAGTAGTTAATCGAGGCTGTCCAGATACCGCTTTCCTCGGCCAGATCGACCCTGGTTTTACCGGTCGTTTGCTGCCAGTATCTTAGAGAGTACGACATGACTTCGACCAGTAACTGTTTGAGTTCAGTATCGATATCCAGCCTTTTAAGGGGAAGGTTAATATGGTCAGTGGAAGAAGGTAGAGTTCTGATTTCCCGGATCAGGTTGGGATTTCCCTTGGTTAATAATTCTTCAATTCCTCTTATATAGGTGTTCAGCAGTTCCAGTTTCGAATCGGATTGACCAGCAGTAGAGGAGGCAGAAACCTTGTTAAAATGTATTTCAGCCGTTTTGACACGGTTCTCAATCCTCGGTGAGATACAAAAAACGGTCCCGGTCTCTTCTTTTGAATCCAGTTTTAAAACCACTACATTAGCTTGAAAAGTGTCGCCATTCCCAGACCTCACTGCAAGTTGGAATTCTTGCCCCTGAGTCTTCATATCGAAAAAGTCTCCACTGGTCAATTCAGGGAATATTTGAGACAGCGACAATTGTTGAATTCCCAGTAGTTTGTAGCCCAGAATCTTTTCAGCTTTTTGATTGGTAAAAGTGACCATTCCCTGGTTATTAAAAGATACTACCGCTTCCTCAGCCATATCGAGGATTCTTATCAGACGTCGTTGCGAGAAGAGAAGATTCTGTTCAGCTTGTTCTCTTCTTTCAATTTCTTGTCGAAGATGTTCATTTTCCTTCAGCCGGCGAATCGACTCTTTCAGCTTGAGCTGGGTTTGAATTCTGGCCAATAACTCTTCGCGGTTAACCGGTTTGGTCAAATAATCATTGGCCCCAGCTTTCAAACCGGTGACAATATCTTCTGGTTGAGAGCGGGCAGTGAGGAGAATGATAGGCAGATCACTTTGGGAATAACAACTACGCAATCTTTCGCAGACTTCATACCCATTCATCTCAGGCATCATCACATCCAGTAGCAGCATTTGAATATCGGGGTTGGTTTCGATCAATTCTAGCGCTTCCGTTCCGCTTAAAGATACAGAAACACTGTATTGCTGATGGGATAGATACCCCTCTAATACACGAAGAATAACAGGGTCATCATCAACAATTAAGATATGGATTTGACCTGTTTTTATTGATGGAACAGGGTCAACATCATCGAATAAAATAGGCAGAACCGATGGCAGATCCATTTTTTGAACGGGTCCGGGCACATCAGTATGGACCGGCAGGGTAAAACTGAAACAGGACCCCTGACCTGGTGAAGACTGGACGGTCAATTCGCCGCAGTGTAATTCCACCAGTTTTTGGGCCAGGGACAGTCCCAAGCCAGTTCCACCGGACGTGCTCTGGCCAGAACAGTTTCCCGTTTCAAACACTTTAAATATTGTTTCCTGTTGCTCTTTCGGGATCCCGATACCGGTATCGATAATGTCTATTTTAACCATTGTTCCAAAATCCTCGGCCTTGATTTCAATCTGACCCTGTATGGTATACTTGACTGCGTTTCCGATCAGATTGAAGAAAATCTGCTGAAGCCTATTTTCATCGGCAGCCACAGCTGGCAGTGAACCGGGAATGCGGTTTACCAGCAGCAGATGCTTTTGATCAGCCAAAGGCTGGCAGTGTCTCAGCACCAGATCAGCAATCACCCTAATACTCAACGGTTTGATATCCAACATCACTTCATGATGCCGAATCCGGGAAAAATCCAGTATATCGTTAATCAGACCAGCCAGCCGGTTGCCACTCTGGGTGATCAATTGCAGATCCTTTCTTACTTCTTTGCACATGGTCCTGCCCAGTCTTTCCTTAAGTGACTCCGTCAAACCGATAATACCGGCCAGTGGTGTTTTTAGTTCATGGGAGGTGTTGGCTAAAAACGCATCTTTGATTCGGTCCATCTCGGTCAACTGCTCAGCCAGCTGTTTTTGCCGATCAAAGAGCTGGGCGTTTTCCAGTGAGATAGCGGCCTGTGCGGCCAGAATTTCCAACAAACGAATCCGGTCTTGGGTAAACACATGGCTGGATAGATTGTTTTCAAGATAAAGAACCCAGTTATTCTCCTTTCCTCGCCGAACCGGACAGCAAAGGATCGATTTAGGCTTTTCTGACTGAATATAGGGCTCCCGAAAAAAGCTGTTCTCTTGTGCCGTATCATGCAGCACTACATTTTTACCCGTGCGAAAAACATAGCGAACGATGGTTTCGGAAAGTTCCACACTATTTTCACTCAAAACTGTGCGATGAATTTTTGCTTTTCCGGAGTCGGAAGTGATGGAGGCCCTGATTTCCTGTTGATTGTCTTTCTTTTGAATCAAGAATCCTTTCTCCGCTCCAGCATTTTCAATGATGACCATCATTGTCTCCGCCATCAGCTTTTCCAGATCAATCTGGCTTGAAATCGAGAGGGTGGCACGGGTGATGGCCAGTAAATCCATTGATGCTGTCAAAGAGGTTTCTTTGGGCAAGTCCGGTTTTAGGCAATCTCGAAATTTCAACTCCAGGTGCTTGACCTTGGCCTCAGCGCCCCATTTGATATAACAGCGGTGAGCTTCGGACAGATACATACAGGCCACTGTTTTTCTACCATGTGACAGATGAAATTGTCCGGCCAATTCACAAGCTATCCCCTGGTTTTGATTGAATCGGTTCTCCTGTGCCGACTCGATAGCTTGGTCGTACAGGAAGCCTGCTTTCTCCTCTTTGCCAATTATACCGGCCAACTCCGCCTCAATCAGCAAATATTTATGGAGATAGTTTTCTGGACAGTTCTTGGACCAGAGTTGAAATAACTCCCTGTTTTTTTCAATAATTTTTAAATATTGAGATCGTTCGGTGGTATTGCCATTTTTACCCAACGCAGTATAAATCAAGGATCGATAAAATTGATGTTCCGGGACCGATATATGGGATTCCAAAGGTTGGTATTTTTCTGCCTCTTCTGTTATCTGCCTAGCTGATTCAAATTCTGAAAACCAATATAATGTCATGGCTTTGGTTCGGTAAAATTGATACATGGCATTATTGTTGTCTTTTGAAACGATTTTGTCTAAAAACAGATCTTCATCGAAGCTGTCGTCCGATAGGGTTGTTGTAGAGAAGGTTTCACTTTTGAGTAGCAAAACCGACTGTCGTTGTAGTAATAAATAGATTTCATGACCACCTCCCTTGGGTAAAATAGGTATTAGATCATTATATTTTTTTAGATATACATCTAAATTCACACCTTTGGTGATATAGCTCATTAATAATAAATTTGCTGACAAATCACCATAAACCCGTTCACCACACTCTAGGGATGAATAGAGAGCTTTTTCTAACATCTCTTCATTTTTATCAAAATGACGCCTGAAATGGTATATATGTACCGCACAGACAAAACAAGGAGCGCTATATATCAATTCATTACCGTACCGTTTCAACAACTCAGTTGATAAATTTCCAAACTCAAATGCCATTTTGTACTCCCGATACTTCCCACACAAGATCATCCCGTAAGCTGCAAATATCTTACAGGCTTTGCTAGTCATCCCATAACTCAAAATCAGGTTGATACTTTTCATCAAACAATAGCCGGTCAGATCCGGACTAAAATAATATAGCCCAAGCATGCCTTCACCGATCAAGCTGATAACCGTTAAAACATTTTGATTTTCCATTTCCGGCAGAGAAACTAATTTACCGAGGTCAATATCCATCAGTTTTTGGTCTAGCTTTTCTTTCTCTTTTTTTACACTTCTTTCAATCGCTTCCCTGGAATCAGGGATCTTGATTCCAAAATGAAACAAGGCGTTTTTCAAGGTCTCAACCGCTTGCTGGTTCCTCATTAAAAAGTTGTTGAGCGTGATTTTCTGTTCATAGATTCTGGCTGATTCGATAAAATCAGTGGCAAAAGGTAATATCCAATCAAAACTTCGGTTGGCTTGATCATACTCTCCAATCAGAAACTTCGCTTCCGCTCTCCTTAAGGCCAGTTCAAAAGTCAGTTGATGGGCTTTATCCCAAGAGTCTTCGGGTAGAATCCCCATACCACTGGAAAAGAAGTCATGGGCCAGGGCAAATGCGTTTGAATGACGCGCTTTTTCGCCAGCTTTTAGGTTTAGTTCAGCCAGTTGTATTTTCTCATCATATAAGATAATTCTATTTTTAGCCCGGTTTAGCTGGTTTGCGATCTCATATACATGCTCAACCACACTATCGCCACCATGTATTTTCAACAATCCCTTGCCGATATTGTGATGGATTTCTGCCCGGCTAGTACGGGGAATTAGACCGTAAAGAGCTTCCAGAAAACGGTCATGGGCAAATTGAAAACCGTTTTTATTCCGCTCCAGAATCCCCATCTTTTCAACCCTGTTTAAAACTGTTCTTACCTTTTCCAGGTTTAATCCGCTTACTGAAGAGATCTCTCGAAGATTAAACCTGTTGCCAAAGCAGACGGCTAGTTTTAACAATTCCTGTGTTGGTCGGGTCAGCGTTTTAATCTTCATTGTAACCAGTTCCACAACATTGTCAGTTATTTTAAAAACCTTAATCCGATTTGCCTGCCAAAACCATTTCCCCCCATTCGAATAAGTGAGAATATCTGAATGATGTAATGACAACAAAAACTCCCGGCAGAAAAAAGGATTCCCAGCTGTTTTCTCCATGATGATTTCTGCTAGGCCTTTAACTTCTTTTTTATCACAGGTCAACGTATCAGCCAGAAAGGCCGCGATTTCAGACTTTTTTAATGAAGTCAAATGAATATCTTTGACAGTAACCGGTTGGTTTTTGAGCTGCTTAAGAAACACACTAAATGGATGCGGGGCCCTGATTTCATTATCACGATAGGTCAGAATGAACATGCAATTGTTGATACCTGAAATCAGGTTTTCCAATAAATCAAGACTGGCTGAATCCGACCACTGCATATCATCTGAAAAAATAATCAACGGTATTTTCTGACGAGTAAATACCTGGAAAAATCTTCGAAACAGCGCATTAAAACGATACTTGGAAGAGATAGGGTCTACTTGGAAAGCAGTCGGTTGCGGTCCGATCAGATGTTCCAATTCCGGAATAACATCGATGATTACTTGCCCATTTTTACCTAGGGCCGATTGTATGTTTTTTTTCCAAAGGGCGACCTCTTTTTCGGGTTCGCTCAAGAGATAGCGTATAAAACGTTGTAATGACGAAACAATAGCGCTATAGGCAATTTCTAAATTACCCTGATCATACTTTCCTGAAACAAAAATAGATGAATTAAGCCATAATTCTTTCAGCTGTTTGACAAAGGCTGATTTTCCAACACCAGCTTCTCCTCTAACCAAAACCACCTGATTATCTCCTCTGATAACTGTTTCAAACGCTTCCATTAACTTTTTGCTTTCTTTTTTTCGACCGAAGAATCTGCTTGATAATTGAAGAGTTTGTGACACATCGTATTTGGCCAGTGTAAATGAGGGAATGGATCCATCGGGGGTAATTTCCAGGAGACATTTTTCTAAGTCTTGTCGCAGACCGTAACATCCCTGGTATCTCTCTTCCGGATTCTTTCTAAGTAATTTTATGATGACTTCCGAAATCACCGGAGGGGTATTTTTTTTTTGGTTAGCAGGTGAAATTGGGATTCGAGCCAAATGAGCATGAATGATCCCCGCCGGATCATCACTTTGAAACGGAAAACATCCACAAATCATTTGATAAAACAACACGCCTAGTGAATAAAGGTCACTACGAAAATCCAGTCCCCGACTCATACGGCCGGTTTGTTCCGGTGAGATATAAGCAAGCGTTCCTTCCATTTGCACAAGTACAGAAGTTTGGTTCTGGTTTGTTGGCAAAATCTCAGCGATGCCAAAGTCAATAATTTTTATTGTTTGGGTAGAGCGGTGATAAATAATATTGTCAGATGTAATATTTTTATGGATAATCCGCTGCTCATGGATAACTTCCAGCCCTTTAACCAGTTGCAAAGAGAGATTGAGAAATTCTCGAATTTCAAAACCTGTACCTGGAATTATATCTCTTAAACTGACACCACCGGTATCTTCTATAATCAGAGCGACACGGTTCTGGTAATCTTTCATCTTGAGGTATCTAGTAATCGAGTCATGATATAAGCCGCTCCCAATATTATACTCTCTCCGTAAACGGTCGATATTAGATTTTTTCGAGAATTCGGAGGCAGAGGTTTTAATGATAACCGGCTGATTGGATTGAGAGCATTGCCCCCGATAGCAACAACTGCGATCGCTTTGGCTAATCTTGTTAATATTCTGATATCCGTCAAGAGAGAGCATATGGCCCTTATTCTATCGGTTATATTATTAATTTCCCCCCTAAAACCGGCTGAATAATTCTGTAAATAGAGCATTGAACCTTTCCGGCTTTTCCAGATGGGGATAGTGTCCACAATCTGAGACGATAAGGATTACACCTTTCCACAAAGTGGGAAATGTAATCCTTGAACTTAGTCCAAATTAATCAGTTGGTTTTTTTCTCGATGAATTAATATCGCTATTTGCCTTTTTCCTTCACTTTCATAAACTGCAATTGTATTTTCTCCGGTTTGAATCCGAGATTGTTTCATTATTTATTTAAGATTATTGATGAATCATCTGTTTTTCTTGAATGAATTGCCAATTTGTATCTGATCAGCCCAGTAACTCCTCAGAGTGCTGAACAGATACGCCCATTTTTTCCAAAATTTTAGATATTTTGTAGAAAATACGCCATTTACATTAAGTTGGATTTTAAAGTAACCAAAGATGATTTACAAGAGATTTTATAATTTCTTATGGAAATCTTGCACACCAGATTTTAAAGAAGATCCTCAAATATCTGAACTTATGGGAGGAGAAGTCTGCACGTGATCCGCCGGTTCCACCTGAAATACCGGATGAGATTGTGTATGTTCCCATTGAGGATGCTGCGTGGGAACAACACGAAAATCCGGGTTATACGGGTTAACAGTTCCGAGACTTTCTAAAAACGGAAGTTTCGAAGAAGGGTTTCGTATATTCTGAATTCTGCGAAAAAGTCTAAAATCGCTACTCGTCCGACATTTGAGTCCAGCTTTCCACTCCATTTTCCTTTTTAAATTCCATTTTTTACTACAAAACAACAATCTTGACTGGAAATCGAGGAAAAACGGAAAAAACTGGTTGACTTCAAAAAACCAATTTCTTATCACCTAATGCACCCATTGTTTTTTGTGCTTTTGCCTTTGACTCTTTGTCTTCTTTAGCAGTCAGAAAAACAATTGGGAAAGGCTTATTCAGAATGAAGAACCACGCTTAAAAAACGTGGTTTCTTTTCGACCTATAAGGCCGTTCTCAGCAAAACCCAAAGGGCCTTGCTGAAATAAGATTGAGCTGTGCCCATTATTTTAATGTTTATTTATCATCTTGATACTTAACGTACTTTCTTATCATTTCAGCATCTATACCTACGGTATCAACACAATAACCAGCCGACCAAAAGTGGTTGCCCCAATATTTTTTTGACCGCAAAGACGGGAACTTCTGAAATGCTTGAATAGCTGTTTTGCCCTTAATTTTACCCATCAAGGTTGAAATAGAAACCTTTGGGGGAACCTTCACAAGCAAATGGACATGATCTGGTTGAACATTTAGCTCAACGACTTCACAACCAGCTCTTTCCGTATGAGCGTAAAGGCTCTTATAAACAAACTTGCCCAGATCCCCTTTTAGTATTCGATACCGATACTTGGGGACAAAAACTATATGGTACTGGCAATACCACAACACATGTGATAACTTTTGAAATCTGCTCATTTGTTTCTCCTTTTTGAATTGCGGGAACAACTCAATTAAGAGATACATCTGGGCAGATCTCTACGCAAAGCTTTTTTTACCCCCGCCCACAGGGCGCGGTTATCCAAGATCTAATATAAAAAATCTGACTCATCGCCATTCCATCCAGCTTCGGCATCATAATATCCGTCAGAATTAGATCCGGTTCTATCAGTAACGCTTTAAAAACATGTCCCTCGTCAAAATAGCATCCTTCCATATTTTCAACATGTTAAACATCACTGATTCTGTTTGTATTTCCTACAAAATTCCGATACATTTCACGCTTCAAATGAAAATATTCCAAGGGGCATACCAGAAATGTATCAAATCCTGATCAAACTTCTTACAATTTTTCTTAAAATCATCCAGACTCTTTTCAAATCCAAAAAGGAATTAATTTTAGAAAATATTTCACTCAGGCAGCAGTTATCCATTTATCAAATCAAGCAAATATCACCCAAGCTGACCAATGTTGATCGATTATTCTGGATAGCTTTAAAACAAGTTTGGGAAAAATGGCGGGATCATCTGATCATTGTGAAACCGGAGACTGTGATTGACTGGCAGAGAAAACGTTTCA
>Ga0307989_1001472_pt1 | contig 12541 bp, 16 predicted proteins | sample EllFjometagen185_FD_203164 | JGI IMG/M metagenome (GOLD analysis project Ga0307989, IMG submission 203164) | Marine microbial communities from Ellis Fjord, Antarctic Ocean - #185 | ecosystem: Environmental > Aquatic > Marine > Unclassified | place: Southern Ocean | collected 2014-10-08 | reverse complement strand
ATGACGGATAAAAATTATTTCTATTTTATTGAAGTATTTGATAATGCTGGAAATTCAACTTTCTCTGATACTACCGGGTATAAATTAATAGATAAGCCTAATTTGATATCTCCAGTTGATGATTATTCCTGTGAAGATATCAATGAAGTTGATTTTGAATGGCATCCAAGTGCAAATGCAATACAATACAGATTACTGATCTTTAACGAAGATAGAGAACTAATTTGGCAAAACACACCGTTAGACTTAGGGTATTTCTCAGTTCATTATGATGGACCTCAGGTCGATGCCGGCTCAAAGCTGATCTGGCGGATTGATTCCTTTGGTGATGATTCAGAAATTATTATTGAAGGAAATCATTATACAATTAAATCAGGTGCTGAATCAATAGAACGATATATATTCATTGAATAGATAAGTAAATTATCTTGACTTCAAACTATAAAAAAAATTATTGAAAATTTCTAAGGAGAATAAATGAAGAAAGTCATATTTATCATATTTTTGTTTGTATTAGCAATGAACTGTTGGTCTCAAACAGAAGGCAGTAGTGCTTCTGGTTATAATCCAGGAGCTGTTTATCAATATTCTGGATCTCTTACTGGAACACAGCAATTAAAAATTAGAACTTATATTTGGGGACAAGTTAGAAAGCCGGGACTTTATATTGTTCCCGATGATACAGATCTTCTAACACTGATCTCATCTGCAGGTGGTCCTACGGAAAATGCAAAGCTTTCTAAAATTAGTATAATACGATCTACAATAGAAGGTGAAAAAGTGATCACTGTTGACCTGAAAGAATATCTGGAAACCGGTGAGGCGGAATTAATTCCAATACTAAAACCAGGAGACACTGTAATTGTTTCCGGTTCAACATATTATGCATTTACAAAAGCAGTTAACTGGCTTTCTCAGATCGCTGTGATATTGAGTGTATATATAGCAATTTCAAATGTAAGTAAATAAGCAATTGAGGTAATATGAAAGATCAGTTCAATCAAGTAAAATTCAACGAAGATTTTGAAGAACAGGAAATCAAACTATCAGATTATTTAAACATTATTCTCAGGTTCAAATGGATAGTTGCATCTATTTTCTTAACGGTTTTTGTTGTTTCATTCATTTACACAGCAAAAGCACCCAGAATATATAAAGCAACTTCAAAAGTACTTTTGGAAGAAAAAATGGGAAGCAATCTCCTTTTCGCCTCAATGAGCAATAAAGCTTCTTCTATAAATAATAATATTCAGATAATTCAGAGTTTTCCTGTAATGAAGATAGCAAATCAAATACTATCCAGACATGCAGAATATAAGAACTTTCCGATTTCACAAATAGAAGGACTCCCTGAAACATATTTGAAAAATAATTTAGAGATCGATACTGAGCGGGAAACGGATATTCTAATTATTAGTTTTGAATCTACAAATCCTATAGAGGCAAAAGAAGCTGCAAATGCTGCCGCACATGCATTAATGCAGCAAGATACTGATTATGCCAGGATTGAATTCAAAAGCGCCAGAGAATTTCTGGCAAATCAGCTTGATGAATACGACCGCAGATTGCGTTCTACTGAAGAAGAACTACGAACCTATAAAATTGAGCATGGAATTTCCATGTTATCTGAAGAGACACTAAAGCTTATCGAACAATCTTCCGATATAACAGCAATGCTATCTGAAGCTGAAACCGAACTGGATGTTGCAAACAATCATCTCAAATTTCTTAAAGAAGAGTTGACCGTACAAGATGAATTTCTTGCAGACGTTAATTCCGTTCTATCTTCTCCACTTATTGAGCAATTAAAAAAAGAAACCGTAGAACTTCAAACTCAATATGTAAATCTGCTCACAAAATCTGAGTATTCCCCCGAACATCCCGAACTTGTTTTATTAAAAAAATCTATCGAAAGTGCAAAGACAAAACTCAATGAAGAGATACAGAACATTTTACAGGTTAAATCCGGTTCTGCCGATCCATTGGTATTCCGATCCAGTTTAATAGAAAAGATCTCCACGGCTCAGATCGAACAAAATATTAAATCTTCTAAAGTTGCTAGTTTGAGAGAAGTTGTAAAAAAATATAATGAAAAAATGTCACTGCTTCCAGATACTGAAATTCAGCTTGCCAGATTAGAACGGAATTATAGAATCAATGAGAAGACATATACAATGCTCATAGAAAAATATGAAGAAGCAAATATTGCTGAAAAATCTAGAATTGGTAAGATTAGAATTGTGGAAGAAGCACGCGTACCTGAAGCTCCGATCAAACCAAACAAAAAAATGAATATGATGATAGCTATTGTACTTGGTTTGGGTCTTGGAATTGGTGCTGCACTTTTAATTCACTCGTTAGATTCAAAGATAAGAACTTATGATGATGTTCGTAAGTATGTATCATTGCCTGTACTGGGAACTATCCCGCAAATTCAGACAGATGATATAGAGATTGATAATCTTGAGCAAAAAATATCTTTGGCAAAAGGTTCTGATAAAGAGAAATATAAAGTGATATTACAGCAGATCCAAGAAAAACTGATAACCAATTATTCTCCAAAATCTTCAACTGCTGAAGCATTTAGAATTTTACGTACAAATATTATTTCAAGGAAAAAAAATTCTGATTGTACAACGTTAATTATAACAAGCTCCGGTCCAAAAGAAGGGAAATCAACAATTCAGGCTAATATGGCTACTGCTTTAGCACAAATGGATGCTAAAGTAATTTTAGTTGATTTGGATCTCAGGCGCCCGATGGTTCATACACTCATGGGTTTTGATAAAGAGATTGGTATGAGTGATTTCCTTATGGATAAATCTACTAAGATTGAGAGTGTTATTAAAACAGCTAATATTAAAAATCTTGATATTATAACTAGTGGTATAATACCTCCAAATCCATCAGAATTACTTGCATCCAAACGTATGGATGAAGCAATTGAAAGCCTTAAGGAAAAGTATGATTATGTCTTATTCGATTCACCACCAGTTATTGCAGTAACTGATTCGATGGTAATGGCTAATAAGGTTGACCTGCTCATACTCGTCATTCGTGTTGATCAGGCTGATAAGAATGTTGTTAAAAGGACAAAAGAACTTCTAGAAAATATCAAAGTAGATATTACTGGTGTTGTTATTAATGGTATACAACCTCATCGATATTATAATAGTTACGAATATAATTATTATTACTATTATTATTATGGAAAAAGTGAAGAAAACAAATCTAAGAATAAGTTCTTCGGCAAAAATAAACCTCTTTCTTGATGTCCTTGCAAAACGTCCTGATGGATATCATCAGATAAGAACAATTTTTACTGAAATTGAGCTTGCTGATATAATAAATTTTGCTTTGACAAAAAAAGGTACTGTTAAAATTTTGTCAGACATAGACTTTGTAAGTGTAAAGGAAAATTTAATTTACAAGGTTGCGGTCTTTATAAAAGAGAAATATAATGTGAAATTTGGTGTGGAAATAAATTTGCAAAAAAAAATTCCCATTTCGGCAGGAATGGGTGGTGGAAGCAGTAATGCAGCCAGTACGATCATGGCTCTTTCTGAGTTATGGGATATTAATCTTCCTAAAGAAGAAATGCATGAAATTGCAAAAAACTTTGGGAGTGATATTAACTTCTTTTTAGAAGGTGGCTGTGCTTTAGGTGAAAATCGTGGAGAAAAGATATCCTATCTTAAGCAGATACAGTTAGATAATATCTTCTTGGTAAATCCTGGTTTTGGGATTTCCAGTAAAGAAGCTTATGATGCAGTTTTATTAGATAATTATGAAAATAACGATTGGACAAAACTTATAGAAGAAGAAAATACTCTATTGTGTTATAATAAACTCCAGGAAGGGGTTTGCAAAAATTACCCTGAGATCAAAAAGATAATAGATCATTTATTAGAAAACGGAGCTAAGCAAGCAATATTATCTGGAAGCGGAGCTACTGTAATTGGCTTCTGCATAGATAGAGCAACTGCAGAGAGATTTTCAAAATATTATTCTGATATAGGTTATTGGAATTACATTACTAAAACGAAAGGAGTACAAAATGAACATTACAGATGTTAAGGTTTTTCTTAGAGAAAGTAATCAACTCAAAGCATTCGTTAATATTGTTATAGACGATGCATTCATCATTAGAAACATTAAAGTTATCGAAGGTGATAATGGACTTTTTGTTGCAATGCCAAGCCGTCGCGTAAGCTCCGGAGAATATCGTGATATTGCTCATCCAATAAATACTGAAACAAGAAACATGATTGAACATGTTATTGTTGAAAAGTATAAAGAAGTTCTGCAGGAAGCATTGTCTTCTGCAAATGCAGGTTCTGAAAAGAAGGTTAAGAAACCAGTTGAAGAACCATCAGCAGAACCTGCTACAGAATAAAGATTAAATGTTTTCAAGATTAAAAATATTTGCAGGAAATTCTAATATTGAGTTAGCAAATGAAGTTTCAAAACTTTCAGGTATTCCACTAGGAGATGCCGAGGTTTTCAAATTTTCTAATGATAACTCATTTGTTAAGATCAATGAAAATGTTCGTGGTGCTGACACTTTCATAATTCAACCAACTTGTTTCCCTGTTAACGACAACGTTATGGAATTATTCATCATGATTGATGCATTAAAGCGTGCTTCAGCTGCAAGAATAAATTGTATTATTCCAATTTTTGGTTATGCTCGTTCCGATAAAAAGGATCAGCCCGGTGTAGCTATCACTGCAAAATTAATTGCCGATCTACTTACAAAAGCAGGTGCAAACAGAGTTGTAGCTATGGATCTCCATTCAGATCAAATACAAGGTTTTTTTGATATCCCTGTTGATCATCTACATTCAACCCCAATATTTGTTAGATATTTCAAAGCAAATCTTGATTTGTCAAATACGGTTGTTGTTTCACCGGATACTGGTGGAACTGCAAGAGCAAGATTTTTAGCAGAACGCCTTGATTGTTCTTTGGCAATTGGCGATAAAAGACGCGTTGGGAATAATGATAATGCAGAAATTCTAAATATTATTGGTAATGTTGAAGGAAAAACTGCAATTCTTTTTGATGATATCATTGATACTGGTGGAAGTTTATGTAAAATATCCAAAGCACTTATAAACCAAGGTGCAAAAGAAGTTTATGCTGCATGTGCTCATGGCATTCTTTCGGGAAATGCAATTAGCAATTTAGAAGAATCACCCATAAAGAAATTATTCATTACAGATTCAGCTCCATTAAACGAAGAGAAAGCTAAATGTAAAAAAATCGTTCAACTTTCTATCGCTGAATTATTGGCTAATGCTATAAAGAAAATTCACATTGAAGAATCTTTAAGTATCTTATTTAGATAAAACATAAAATCCACAGAGTGGGATTTCAACGGAGGAAAATATGAATATAAATATTAATGCTGAAAAAAGAAGTTTGGGGAAAAAATCTAATCTTAATGAATTGAGAAGCAAAGGTTTGATACCTGGTATAATCTATGGAGCAGGACAAGAAGGAATTAAAATTTCTTTCAACTCACGTGAATTTGCACGCGAATATAAAAAGTCTATCGGAGCAGTTGCATTTTTTGATATTACTGTTGATGGAAAGATTTTTAAAACCTTCATAAAAGAAAAACAAGTTCACCCATTAACAAGAGAAATAGTTCATATCGATTTCTTAGAACTTCACAAAGGTAAACCAATTACAATTGATGTTCCAATAACTTTTACTGGTGAAGCAATTGGAGCAAAGGAAGGCGGAGTTTTTGAGATCATACATAGAGTAATTCAGGTCACATGCCTTCCAAAAGATATTCCAGATGAGATTAGATACGATATTTCAGAAATGGACATTGGAGACTCTATTCACCTTAGAGATCTTAATATTTCTGAAAGTATGAACACAGAGTTAACTGATGATATTACAATTGCCATTTTAAGTGTTCCTAAAGTTGTTGAAGAAGCTGTAGAAGAAGTTGAAGGCGAAGAAGGAGCCGAAGGCGTTGAAGGTGAAGACGGTGATAAAGCTGCAGAAGAAGAGAGTTCTGAAAAAGATTCTGAATAATGAGATTGGTTGTTGGGCTTGGTAATCCAGGAAAAAAATATAAATCAAACAGGCATAATATTGGCTTTGCTTTTTTAGACTTTTACCTCAAAAAGCTTGATCTAAAATTTAAAAGAAGAGTCAAATATGATTATCTGATTTCAGATAATTTGATCTTTATAAAACCCAAAACTTACATGAACAGAAGTGGCGATGCAATTACTTCTGTTATGACAAAATATAGGATTGATGAAATTCTTGTCATTGTCGATGACATTCATCTTCCTGTTGGAGATATCAGAATACGAAAAAGTGGTGGCAACGGTGGTCATAACGGACTTCGTTCCATTGTCAGTTCTCTAGGCTCTGATGAGTTTGGGAGAATCCGTATTGGAGTTGGTTCCCCAGAAGAAAAGGAACTTTCCAATTATGTTCTTTCTGATTTCTCGAAAAATGAAGTTGCAACATTAAATGTTGTATTTGATCTTTTGAATATTCTACTGGAAAGTTTTCAAAATTCTGATTTTAATCAGATGGTAAATGAGTACAGTAAATATAAAAAATCCTATTCTGAGAAAATATTAGATTCTCAGGATCGATAGATAGTAAAATATTCTTACTATCGTAAAATGACCAAAGGAGGAAAAATGCTTAATAATTATGAAAGCATGGTCGTGATCACTCCAACTCTTAGCGAAGAAAACGCGAAAAAAGAAAATGAGTCGATCAAAGATTTCATCAAAGAAAACGGTGGTGAGATCATTAACTCAAACGAGTGGGGCAAGAAACGCTTAGCTTATCAAATTAGCAAATTCAAAGAAGGCTACTATTTCATCAACTATTTCACTCTCGATTCTACTAAATTAACTGAACTAGACCGTTTCTACAAGCTTCATGAATATGTTATTCGTAATAATATTTTAACTAAATAGGGAGATATTATGTCAAAAGAACTGAGGTTCCCACATGTTAATTCGATGATTATTAGTGGAAGGCTAACCAGAGATGTAGAGTTACGTTATCTTCAGAATGGTACGGCTGTTGCAAAATTCTCTCTTGCGTTCAATAGAAATTTTCAGAAGAATGGTGAATGGCAACAAGAAACTGGTTACATCGATGTAGTTGTTTGGAGCAAGCGCGGTGAGCAATGTGCTGAATATTTGCATAAAGGTAGCCCAGTGCTTGTAGAAGGTTATTTAAAAACTCATTCTTATGTTGATAAGAACGAACAGACCCGAAAGGTTGTAGAAATTGTCAGCACAAAGGTTTCTTTCTTAGAGAAAGAAAGTTATGACTCTAACTCAAATGAAGAATATCAACCTTCTGATAATGCAAATAATAAGAGTGCAAAACAACCTGTTGCAGAAGTAACAGATGACGATGTACCATTCTAGAAAATTGAAGGAGAAAATAATGGAAGAAAAAATAGAAAAAGCCAGTACAAATACTACTGCAGCTAAGCCAGCTGAAGTTAGAATAGAAAGACCGTATTCTAGACCAAGGCCACCTCAAGATAGGGACAACAGAAGAAAGACCTTTAAACCAAGAGGCAAATTTCTTTTTAAAAAGAAAGTATGCTTCTTCTGTAAAAACAAAGATGCTGTAATTGATTACAAAGATGTAGGTTTATTGAAGAGATTTATTGCCGAAAGCGGCAAAATAACACCAAGACGTTTCACAGGTGCTTGCACAAAACATCAAAGAAAAATTGCTGTTGAAATCAAGAAAGCACGTCATATGGGTCTTCTTCAATATACAGATAAACATAAATACTAAATTGTGATTCTGTTAGCAGTAATATCCGTTGTTATCGCAACGTTATCCCCATTTTGGGGATTGATCTTTATAATCGCATTTAGTGGCAAATACCAAAAGAATAGAAATCTATTCTATTACGTGTATTTTGGATTATTAATTTTATTGTTCCTTTTAAGAATAATTGATGTTATCTCATTTATGAATCTATTAATTGGAGTAGGATTAACTTCTGCTCTATATTTATGGAGTTTACAGCGAACAATTAACTTCATAAATGCTATAATTTCAGTTTTCTTTCTTAATATTTCTTTTGCAGTATTACGTATGTTTATTTTCGGTAAGCAATATGCAGAAATAATTGCTGAAGAAATAGTAACATATAAGGAATTCCTAAATCAATCATTCCAAAATAACACTGAACAGTTAACTTTGTTGTTAGATTTCACAGATACATTTCAACGAATATTCACAAAATATTATGTTGGGATATGGGTATTTACTATAGTACTAGCAATATATATTGGAACAATATTCCTTTCTAAAAAGGGAAGTTTGAACTGGGTGCATAGAAAAATTCGAATGCCTTTTTATCTGATATACATTTTGATTGCAGCTTTAGCAGGGTTCTTGCTACCGAGTACTCATACTTTTGGTATAAACGCACTAATCATGATCGCACCATTATTTTTGATCCAGGGGATATCAAATTTAGATTTCTACTGGGGAGATTTTTTTAAAAGATCAAAAATTCTACTTTTTTTATTGATCGTTTCAATGGTGTTTAATTATTTTATATTAATATTAGTTGCTCTTATCGGGCTTACTGATATTTGGTTTAATTTTAGGAAAATAGATATGGAGGAAATAGATGGAAGTAATTTTAACTAGAGATATAAAGGCTTTAGGTGAAGCCGGAAAACTTGTAAAAGTAAAACCTGGACATGCCAGAAACTATCTTTTACCAATGGGATTTGCTATACCTGCAAGCCCAAGAAATATCGCAAAAATTGATGTGATAAAAAAGCAAGCTGCTGAAGATAAACTTGCCTTACATGGAAAATATTCAGAGATCATAAAAAAAATGGATGGTGTTGAACTTACATTTGCAAGAAAAGCTGATGAGAATAATCACTTATTCGGTTCTGTATCAGAAAACGATATAGTAAAAGCACTTGCCGAAAAAGAGATTGAAATTCATAAAGCTGACGTTGTTATGGAAAAACACCTCAAGGAAATTGGAACTACTGATGTTGTAATTAGTTTTATGACTGAATTACAAACTACAGTTAAAGTAAATATTGAAGTTGAATAACAAAAAGAGGGGAGGAAAACTTGAAAAAGATTATTAGTATTATTGGATGGATTGTTTTACTATTAGCATTCGCATCTTTAGGACTTTCTTCAGATGATCCAACATTTGGATTTTTCTTTTATTTGGTGTTCTTTGTTGCAACTTTTGCACTTGTGTATCTATATATAAAGAAACACCAAAGAAAAACTGAGATCGATCCAAAAAAAATTGCTTTAGTATATAAAATATCGGGCATTGTCTTGCTTTTAGTCGCTCTTTTCAGTCCAATAATGGCTCTCAAAAAAATTGGCCTTCCAATTCTGCCAAATATCTTGATATTTTTAGCAACACTCATATTGATCGGATTGAGTGTATTTGCAATAAAACTTATTAATGATGGTAAACAGAAAAAAATCCTGGGATATGTTCTTCTGATTCTGATTTCTGCAATTCCTGCAGTTTTTGCGGTAACATTCTTATCAACTTATTTTGATAATGCTTATAATGCACTTGGGACATCATACTGGGCAATCGTATCGGTTGCAGTTTTTTCTTGGTGGGGATTCACCCTTTATTTAAAAAAGGATTAGATCCCTTTATTGTGGCAGTTAGTTGTTCATGAAATCTTTAAAAACCAGCAATGCTGTAAAAGACTTAGTCTTCAGTATTGCCGGTAAAGAAAATCATGATCTGATTGCAGTTGCGTTTGGTTGGAAAACTATAGTTGGTAATTTATTGGCAGAGCGTGCTTCAATAGTTAAATTGGAAAATAATGTGCTTTTCATTGCCGTTACCAACAATGTATGGATGCAGGAATTAGTTCTTAGAAGATCACAATTAATTAGTGATATCAGCAGAAAACTAAATGTTAAGCTATCTAATATTGTTTTCTTTATGAAACAAAATCAACAAAGAAGTAAACGTGGGTAAATCATGATAAAAATAGCTCCATCACTTCTCTCAGCGGATTTTATTCGCTTAGAAGAAGAGATCTGTAAAATTCAAGATGCCGGTGCAGACATTTTGCATTTAGATGTTATGGATGGTCATTTTGTTCCCAACCTCACTTTTGGATTACCCGTTATTAAGCAGATCAAAAAATTTGCAAAGATCCCAATTGATGTACATTTGATGGTTTCGAATCCGGATGTATATTTAGAAACACTCGGTAAATGGAATATCGATTATGTGTCGTTTCATCAGGAAGCTGAAAACCATATTCACAGACAATTAAAAGTTCTTCAAGATTCTGGTGTAAAAGCTGGTATAGCCTTGAATCCTGCAACTCCTGTAGAAACGATATTTCCAGTAATTTCTGATCTTGATTTTGTACTTATAATGAGCGTTAATCCCGGTTTTGGTGGACAGAGTTTTATCCCACTTGTATACGATAAAATTGAGAAACTACGTAAATTAGCTGATCAAGTTAATCCAGATTTGGAAATCGAAGTTGATGGTGGAGTGAATAACCTTAATGCTCCAAAGCTTATCAGCAAAGGTGCTGATATTCTAGTTGCCGGTTCGTTCGTTTTTGGATCAGCCGATTATAAAAACCAGATCCAAAGTTTAAGAGACAATCATGTTTAACAGTTTAACCGAACGCTTTGATTCCATTTTCCGCAAATTAAAGGGACATGGAAAACTCAATGAACAAAACATCAAAGAATCAATGCGCGAAGTACGTCGTGCTTTACTAGAAGCTGATGTAAATTTTAAAATAGTTAAAGACTTCATTAATGATGTTAGTGCCAAAGCGGTGGGAATAGAAGTAATGAAAAGTCTTACTCCCGGACATCAAGTTGTTAAGATCGTACATAATCAACTTATAGATCTGATGGGAAGTAAGAATTTCAAAGTTAAATTACACGATAATAAACTCAATAAGATCATGATGGTTGGTTTACAAGGATCAGGTAAAACTACTTCTTGTGCAAAATTAGCCAGTAATTTCCGCAATCAATCCATAAACCCAACACTCGTTGCCTGTGATGTTTATCGTCCGGCTGCTATTCAGCAATTAAGGGTTTTAGGAAAGCAGTTATCAATTCCAGTTTATGCAGATGAAAAACAGAAGAATGTAATTAAGATAGCAAGAAAAGCTATCAGGGAATCTGAGAATTCCGATACAAATCTTCTAATCTTTGATACTGCAGGAAGATTGCATGTTGATGAGAAAATGATGAAAGAGCTTAAAGATCTTAAAAAACTCTTGAAGCCTGATTATATTTTCTTCGTTGCTGATGCAATGACAGGACAGGATGCTGTAAATATTGCTAAGGAATTTAATAATCTGTTAGAGTTTGATGGTGTAATCCTCACAAAAATGGATAGCGACGCACGTGGTGGTGCAGCACTTTCTATAAAAGCAGTTACAGATAAACCTGTAGTATTTGTTGGAACCGGTGAAAAAATATCTGATCTGGAAGAATTCCATCCCGATAGAATGGCAAACAGAATTCTGGGTATGGGTGACGTATTAAGTTTCATCGAAAAAGCGGAAGCCAATATTGATATGCAGGAAGCTGAAAAACTTGCAAAAAAACTCCAGAATAATCAGTTTACTTTTTCAGATTTCCTTTCTCAATTGCAGCAAATACAAAAGATGGGGCCAATGGACCAATTAATGGGTATGATCCCAGGTATGAGTGGAAAAGCAATGAAGGGAATGAAGGTTGATGAAAAAGATATCAAACATATTGAAGCTATTATCTACTCAATGACACCACAAGAAAGAGACAAGCCAACAACCATTAATGGAAGCCGCAGACATCGCATTGCTAAAGGAAGCGGAACTTCCATTCAACACGTAAACAGGCTACTCAAACAATTTGAGCAGATGAAGAAAATGATGAAACAATTTAGTAATCCAAAATTTATGAGCAAAGGTATGATGCCGTTCTAAATATTGGAAAATTGAACTAATGTGGATTAAGGGGCAAAACTGTTTTATAACTTTTTGCATTTCAATAAGTTAAAACAGTATCTCGGGTATCTAGAAAATGCTTGACGATAAATGCCTAAAAAAAAGTTAATCCTTTTTAGTAATTAAAAAAAGTTTAATAAGAAATAAGGAGTCGACATGGTTAAGCTAAGGCTTAAAAGAATGGGTAAAATTGATACACCTTTTTACAGAATTGTAGTATTAGATTCACGAAAAAAGAGAGATGGTGCTTATATTGAATCTCTGGGATATTACGATCCAAAAACTGATCCACTTACATTAAAAGTTGATACAGATAAAGCTATTCAATGGTTACAAAAAGGAGCACAACCTTCAGATACAGTAAGATCTTTACTTCGTAAAGCCGGAGTATTAGAAAAATGGCATAATTTGAAAAACGATATAGCCGAAGGTGAAGAAAAAGAACCTAAAAAGACAGCAACTAAGAAAAATGCACCAAAGAAAACAGTTAAAAAAGAGACAAAACCTGTTGAAGAAAAACCTGAAGTGAAGACAGA
>Ga0307989_1001471_pt1 | contig 12543 bp, 4 predicted proteins | sample EllFjometagen185_FD_203164 | JGI IMG/M metagenome (GOLD analysis project Ga0307989, IMG submission 203164) | Marine microbial communities from Ellis Fjord, Antarctic Ocean - #185 | ecosystem: Environmental > Aquatic > Marine > Unclassified | place: Southern Ocean | collected 2014-10-08 | reverse complement strand
GGATAAGGGATAGATGCTTGAAAATACCAAATGTCATCTCATCCATTTTGGCATATAGTGCATTTGGCAGGTTTTCTAAAGCTTCAATAAAAACCCATGCTTCATCAACATGAGAGGGTTCTATGAAGATTTTCGGGTTGGTGACAAGTCTGAGGAATGATGATGCTACTTGCGGAGAGAAAAGGAACTGGGTGCGGCCTGTTAGCCCCTTGTGCAGTAATTCTTTAGAATCCTCATGATAAGGGCTATCTGGGCGAAAGGCATAGACCCACAAATTTACATCCCAAAGGATCATCGGTACACCTCATTCTGCTCTCCATCCTTATGTAGGGTGTCCCATGCATAGCCCGATTGCAGCCCCCCACTGGAGTTGGAAATTGGTAATACTTTTGGTTCTCTGCCATTCCCTTTTCTTAGGCGTATCTTCAATCCTTCGATGATGATGTTTGTGAGTGTAGTCTTTTCAATAGCGGCTTGAATCTTAGCTTCAGAAATAAGGTCGTCAGGAAAATTTAATGTAGTTTTCATACAGATGTATTACACCCTATACAGATATCTGTACATAGTAGTCATGCAGAACAGGGGATTAATTTTCATTCGATTTTTACATATGAAACTATTTGCTGTTATACGCCAATAGTCCGGCTCTCAGTAGTTCAGCAGAACGCTTCAGGTCAGTCACATTCAATACAAAGGCAAGACGAATCTCATCAACACCCATTCCCGGAGTTCTGTAGAATCCGGCAGCAGGGGTAATCATCACCGTCTCATTGTCTAATGAAAAATCCTTGAGCATGAATATGGCAAATTTTTCTGCATCATCCACAGGCAGTTTTGCAATCATATAGAAGGCACCATGCGGTTTGCAGGTTACTACACCTGGAATTGATGAAAGTGCATCATAAGCTGCATCACGACGTTTCTGATACTCAGCAATGACGGCTTTTCCATATGATTCAGGAGTCTCTAAAGCCGCTTTTGCAGCAATTTGTGCAATCGTAGGAGGACAGAGCCGAATCTGACCAAGCTTGAGAATCTGTTCGATTAATACATGGTTCCTGCTGATGATGGAACCGATTCGGGCGCCGCACATACTGAACCGTTTGGACACACTATCCACAACTATTGCAAGATCGGAAATTTCAGGAAAATCCAGAATGCTCAATGGAGTGATTCCATCAAAGACGAATTCCCGGTATACCTCATCAGCAATAAGAAAAATATCATTTTTATCTGCAATTTTAACCAATCGTTCAATGACCTCCCGTGAGTAGACTCCTCCGGTTGGATTGCTTGGGCTGCAGATCATGATGGCCCGGGTTTTATTGGTAATTTTTGCCTCAAATTCAGCCGGTGACGGCAGTTCAAAGTTGTCTTCGATTCTTGTGGTCAGAGGAACAATGTTTACCCCTGCCATTGCAGCAAAACCACCATAATTTGTATAGAATGGTTCCGGGACGATGATTTCATCCCCCGGATTACAGGTTGCAAGAAGAGTAAAAAGTATTGCTTCACTACCTGCAGTGGTTACCAGGATATCTTCCGGGATGATATCAATTTCATAGCGTTTGTAATAAGTAGGGAGGGCATTACGATATGAATGCAGCCCTTCAGAGGGCCCGTAGGCAAGTACCTCATCATCAAAATTCTGAATAGCCTTAATAACATTTTCAGGTGTTTTGATGTCGGGCTGACCAATATTCAAATGATAAACTTTTTTCCCTTGAGCTTTGGCAGAATTTGCATAGGGACTGAGCTTCCTGATTGGAGAAGCAGCAATATCCTGAACTCTTTTTGATGGCTGCATGTATGGTTCCTCGTATTTAATAGCTGATCTTCTAAAATAAATATTTTTAGAAAGATCAATTCATAGATTATGTTTCCGGAACTGTCCCGATAACCAGGAAATTATAGCTGATATGTAAAAAGAAAAAAAGCCCGGATTGTAATGGTTTTGTAGAAAACTATCGACAAATAAGCTAGAGTTATACCGGATAACGTAGTAAGCTATTTATTGAGGAGTTCCATGGGACTGTCGGGATAATTTTGATGGCCATGGGTTCCAGCTGCACTGCTGCTGCCAAACTTTATCTGGAGGTTAGGTATGTCACGAGTGTTAAAATTAATCCTTATCAGCTTATTACTTTGTTTTTCAATGAGTATCCTCACTGCTGCCGATACAACGAATCCTGATGAGACTGATCCCGGTGAGCGGGGTATGGGGAGTAGGTATATCAGTATTATCTCCAGGTTTGCCGGTTGCTTTGAAAGGGGTATATCAGAAAGGTGATTGGAGTGCACAAGTTGAGTTTAACTATTTCTATATGCTTGGAATGATCAGGATAGATGGAAAACGGGTTTTAAGAGGCAGTGATGGAAATGATATATATGGCTTCATCGGTATAACCGGTTCCCATTTTAATGATGGACTAATGGAGACTAAATCAATAAACGACTCTCTTGGCAGATTTAGGTATCGGGGCTGATTTCCGCTTTGGTCGAAAAAGACAATTTGGACTGGGTCTAGAAGGGGGCTTGCTTGTCCCGTTCTAGAGCAATCTCGGCCTGGATCAGTTTGATAACAGCGGCTTAATGGTCGCAAATGCTTTTGCACTTCTCTGGCTCTAATTTTTCTTTAACTCCTGTTTTATACATGAAAAACCACTATACCCCTGAATTCAGGGTACCAAAATGGATAAAACATTTGATTTCCGGTCTGAAGTGGTTTAGGATAGAGCAATAGGTGCAGTTCAAACCCATCAACTTATCATATAAGTCCTAGTAACTGCCTTCATAAATCTTTCAAAGAGTGAGTAAAGTTTGCTTTAGCATTCATTTTAAGAATGAGATGCCTATATCTTATTCAAGAGAAGATATTTCAAAAAGTACCTAATAAAGTACCTACAATTGAAATATCCTCAAGTTATGACGTCTGACGCAGGAGGATACAATGTATCAAATAAGTAGATCTGTTAAATCAAATTCGGTAATGACAAAGGCTTTATTTTTATTCTTTACATTACTATTAGTGATTTTTCCGTTATTTGCTGATGTGCGGAGTGTCCGGAGCAGAGTTTTACAAAGTGTGGGAGATTCAGATATTGTAAAGAGTAGATATGCAAATGCTACCAGCATAACGAGCATATTGAATAATCCAATGGCACAAATTACTATAAAAAATGATGCTATAGATGCAACACTGCTGTTTGATGTCGATATACAATTTGGTGGGGACTGGGATGGAGAATACATTAAAACAGGAATAGTTAAGGAACTTGGTCCTAATGAGTCTATCACCTTTTCCAATACAGAAGTTACCACTTATTTAGAAAATGTCTATGATCCCGAAATTAGTGATATGTTTATGTCAATCACAAATGCCTCAGACCTGCTTACTCTTCCGGATGGAGAACATTCTATTACCCTTACAGCGTATGAAGTGATCGCAACACGGGATAGTACCGGAAATATAACAAATCTCGAAAAAGTTAATAATGGGAATGGAAACCCACTTACGGGAACCCCTGTTGAGGTAACATTCAGGGTTGTTACCATTGGAGCTATTGTAGTTGATGAAGAACCTGGGGTAGATTCCCAAAATCTTATATTCACGGTTCCTGAAATTCCAGTTTATCCAGCACCTGAATCTAAAACAGAAATCAAAGTAACTGTGAATGGTCCAGGAGTAGAAAATTATATACAAACGGAAACATTTTTGACGACTAATTTAAGTCCTGGGGAGACCTTTAAAGGATATCCTTCTGGTTCTGGTATTGAAGATGGAGTAGTTACCTATGACTTATCCAATTTGAATTTTCATGTAGGAGAAACTTATTCATACACAATAGAATTTATAGACTGGAATGATAGTATTATTGAAAATGTAACGGGTGATTTTTCATTTCCTACTGCAAATATTGTATATAGTTCTGTGGAGGTTTCCGATGATTTTTATCCAACTTTTACCTGGTCAGTGAGTTCTTCTTCTGATTATAGTGAATGGATTGATAAGTATAACTTTTATTTAGATGGAGCTATAGTCGGAACGACTACTGATTTATCTTTTACTCTCGATGATCAGCTCAATCCATCACAAGTATATGAATGGTATGTAATTCCAATAAATAAAAATAATAATGCTTTCTTTGCTTCGCCTATTCCGCAGGCATTTTCCACTACAAACCATGATTCTCTTAGTGTCACAATCACTACCCCTGACAATAATGCTATACTCATTACAGGAGAGACCTATACGATTAGCGGATCTGCAGTTTTTTCAGATGGAGCGATAGAGAAGTCCTCAACTTGGAGTCTTGGTTCTGCATCAGGAATGGAAATAGACTTTACTCCTTCTGAAAGGTTTAGTAATAATTCATTATCCGTTTCTTTGACAGTTACTGATTCTTTTAATTTGAGTAAAACATCTGCCTCAGTAAATTTAACGGTACTTGATCCACATATTGCATTAAAAGATGATTCGCAGATCATAAAGAAAGGCGTTTCAGCATCCTTTAATATAGATACAAGCAATACCTATGATGTTATCAGCTATGAATGGTTTGTGGATGGGGAAAGTGTCGGTACGAGTAATTCATTGAATTATTCATTTGATGAAGCTGGTGACTATACGGTTTATGTGAAGGGTACAACAATATCCGATATGAATGGATCCCAAAAAACTGTCCAATCTAATAGTGTTACAGTAACAGTGATGGGAGAAGCTCCCATAGTAACAATAACATCTCCGGCTTCAGGGTCTGAGATTATGAAAGGTTCATCAGTTGCTATTGTTGCTGAGATTACAAATGAGAATGAGTTAAAAAGTACACAATGGAAAGAAAATGGTGAAATTATTAGTGGAGAAACAAGATCTACTTTTACCTTTAACCCTTCTGACTCTGGAGAATATACGCTGACTGTAAACGTAGTTGATGAACATGATCAAGAATCACAAGCTTCAATAAGAGTTTTAGTAAACAATTCTTTAGTAGAAATAACAAATATTATCCAAGGTAAAAATTATTCTCTAAACTCTTCTATTACTCCTGTCGTGAATGCACCGAATGCAAGTAGCTACACTCTTTTTATAGATGGAAATGAAGTGTCTGGATCAACAGTGAATCTGACAGAATATGGAACTGGAGATCATACTATTTATGCTATAGCTTATTGGAAGACCATAGATGAAGCCTCCTTAGAAAGTAATTCTATTTCTTTTACTATTGTTGATTTGACACCTCCTGAAGTCTCAATAGATTTCCCAACTGATGATATGGTCTGGAAAACCGGGGAAACGTACACCTTAGCGGGATCAATAGATAGTGATTCGGCGATAAGTGATAGCTGGTGGGAGATTGATGGTGGCAAATTGAGTAATAACAGCTTTACACCCGTAGCTGGATCCAAAAAACTTATCACTGTTTCCTACCATGCAGAAAATACAGATGTCATTGAAGGTTCGGCTTCAATAGCCGTTCGTGTTGTAGATCCATCAGTCTATGTTTCAGAACCTTCTGATAAGACTGTTCTTATTGGCTCTACTATTCTGGTGAATGCTTCAGCAATAGATGCAGATTTATTTTGGTTGGTTGATGGTGAAGAGGTAGATGCCTGGGATAAAATTTTCCAGAATACCGGTGCGCACACACTGCAGGCTGGATGGCGTGTTGAGGCAATTAATACATCCGGCAGCATAGAAGAATTTACTGGGTTGTCAGATGAAATGATCTTTACCGTATATACAGATGTCCCACCAGTGATAGTTAACTCTGTACCAAGTAATCAATATATAAAAAATACTGTAGGAGCTGATTTGAGATTTGAAGTTACTGCTTCTAGTGGTAATATTTTGCAAGTTCCCCTATGGAAAGTATTTCTTGACGGTACCTTTGAAAATGAACAAAGTGGTCAATTTGCAGTAAAGAAATTTACTGAACCTGGGCTATATACCATTGTTGTAGAGGTTCATGATGACTATGGAATCTCTGTCTCCCGCGAGTGGACGGTAGAAATTTTTAATCCTTCTATAGCTATAACCTCTCCGGTAGAAGGAACGACATTCCAGTTAAGTGCTGTACCTGTGCCTACAGTAGATACAAATAAACTTACTTCATATTACTTTAAAATTGACGGTGAAAGAAAAGAAACTTCTGATTTTACCAACCTTCCTGTAGGAAGTTATCAGTTAACAGCGGTTGGTACCTATTTTGTAACAGGGAATTCAGACCCGGTAGAAGTTTCAAGTGAATTAATAAATTTTAATGTAGCGGATTTAACCCCACCTGATTTTGTTTTGTTGAATATTATAGATGGTGATCGAATAATTGCAGGTGAAACATATACATTTAGTGCTGATCCTAACGGGTTGGAAACATTCGAGTGGATACTAAATGGAACAGTAGAGAGCACTGAAAATGAACTGATATATACACCTGAGGAAGGAGAGGGAATTATCTCTTTCGTTTTACGTGGGAAACTAAATGGTATAACCGTTGAAATACCGTTTTCCGTTGAAGTAATTGAACCCTCTTGTACGATCAATCTTCCTTATACTTCAATAACAACAAATGGGAAAAATGTATATCCAAATAACACACTAATTGTCTTAAAAGCTGAAGTAAAAGATCTTGATGAGATAGTTTGGAAAGAAAATGGTACAACAATAGCTGGAACAACTATAACTTTTACCGGAAGTGGTGAAAAAACAATAACTGCTGCTGCTAATGCTAAAAATGTAAGATTATCTGCAGGTGGCTATGGAGTTTATCAGTTAGAGGAAGTAGAAGCGAGAGTAATAATTGCTGAATCAGTAACAGTAATAGCAATAGAGACAGATGAATTAATCTATGTAGGTGATTCATTACCAGTATCAGTCACCACCAACGGGGAAGATACCCATATCAGTAGTTTAGCATATAGCATTGATGAAGTTGTCTACTCACGAGAATCAGCACCGGTTAATAAGAGTATAATTGTCGAAGGGCTTAAGGCTGGAAATCATAAAATTACTGTTACTGCAACCGATGTCTTTGGAAATAAATCATCAATGGATACAAATGTAACGGTTTATAATCCGTTGGCAATTGAAATCCTTCAACCATCGAATGGTATCCGTGTTTCACCTGATTCAGATATTTTAGTATCATTCAAAGTGACAGCGGGACAATATGAAAGTTGCTTGTGGACAATTAATAGAGAGGAAATAAGCAATAGTAATTTTACTTCTGGGTCACTTGGGAAATTAGCATCCGGTACATATGAAATTGCAGTAAAAGCATATGACAAGAATGGACAACTAACAACTTCTGTACCAGTTTCTATTGAAGTGCAAAGTGACTTTCAGCTTAATATTCTGGAACCTGCAGATGGATCAGAAATACTAATCGGCAATTCAATTGACTTCCGGGTTGGCGTTAAAAAAGTTGCTGGATCTACGATTAACCTAGCTGATGCAGCCAGTAATATTTCATGGTATATAGATGGTAATGATACAGGTGAAACTGGATTGACGTATACGTACAATGGTACAGAAGAGGGAGCTCTTCCTATTTCTGCCAAGTATGAAGATACCTCTGGTATGGTACGTGAAACTGCAGGAAAAATCATTACAGTGAGAGAACTTGAACCCCCCTCAATAACAAAACCAGAAAATGGTTCCACAATTACATACTCCCTGGGAGAAATGATATCGCTTAAAGCTACCGGAGGAGAATTGGGAGCACGGTATACTTGGTTATTGGGAGATGTTGTGGTAGCAGTTGGGAAAGAACCATCGTTCAATCCTAACGGTTTATCCGGGGATAATGTACAACTTGCACTACAGATGAGTATTCTGGGACAGACTGAAACTGTAATAACAACTGTCTCTTTTAAATTAAATACTCCACCTGAATTGACTTTAAATGCTTCGGCAGTTCAATTTACTGGAGATGCACTATCCTGGACAGCTGCTGCCTCAGATGTTGAAGATCAAAATCCCAACATGCAGATAACATACTACCTTGATGGTGTTGAAATAAGCACCGATAACCCGCGAACTCTTTCAGATGCAGACATTGGTATGCATACTCTTATGGCAGAAACGACAGATAGTAATAATGTTACAGTTACTAAGCAAGTGTTGATTACTGTGGAATCCAGTAATCTGAATGTTGAAATCCAATCTCCGATATCAGGAGCTACCTTTTTTGAAGGATATGATATCCCTCTTAAAGCAGGAGTGGCAGAAAATGGAACTGCAGTATCTGGTACCTACTCATGGATAATTGAGTACTTAGATGATCCGAATCAGGCTTCTGAAGCGTTAAGCGGAAACAACATCAGCCTGACATCTGCGGCACTAGGAGAGATGTCTTTAACTGCTAAATTCACTGATTCAAACGGACGGGAACGTGGTTCTGAGAAAGTGATTGTTGAAGTTGAGAAAGTGCCTGTTAAGCTTGGTATTTACTGGCCGCATGGTTCAGTAGTAAATTCTGGTGATGCATTAGTACCGGAACTTCTAGGGATTCCTGAAGGGTCTAGTGGAACTGTTGAATGGTCTCTCAATGGGAAAAGTATTTCTGACATTACAGCATTAAGTGCTCCGGAAATTGGAGGCGATTATATATTGTCGGTTCAATATTCAGAGGATAATATATCATTTACCCGTGCTGAAGTCTCCTTTACAATAAATGAAGTACCGATTATACAAATCACCACACCTATAAATTCCAGTCAATATGTTAAGGGTAATCCTATAATTTTCTCTGCTCAGGTCGCTGATGATCAACCGTATGAAGGAACAATAATTTGGAAGTTTGACGGTGCTGAACTGGGAGCAGGAAATCCATTTGTTCTAGAGGATGCAAGTATTGGTGATTTAGAAATAACCGGTACTTGTGTTGATCAGTATGGTGCAGAAAAAGTATCTGCTCCAACCTTAGTAAAGGTCTATCAACCACTCTCTAAAGTTGTCCCAACGGTTAATGGGGGTTCCGCATCTTACTTTGTCTCAGAAAATGGTGATGCGCTGAATGCCAAACTAGAGTATACAGGAGGTATTATTCCTGGAACTGTCTGGACTCTGAAGCAGGGTGAAAGATTTGTTGTAAAACCAAGTAAAGAAGTTTCTTTCTTATCTAATGAACTCATTGATTTTATCCAAGGTCCGGCTGTGCTAACAGCTGTAGTTACTGATACGGGATTAGCAGATGTTACTAAGCAAGAGCTTTTCCGCAAGGATTTCCCTCTAACGTTTTTCACAGGTGATACTATAGCAGAATTAGTTACGCCAACTCCGGAAGATACTTTCTATGTTGGAGATGAAATTCCATTAGCCTTGAATGTGAAAGGTTTTGCTAACCCGAAATTTAAAGTAGGGGTCAATTCAGAAGAGCCCAGTGAGGTTGTTTTTACATTACCAGAAGGATTATATACTTCAACTATCGCTGGAACAAATTTTGCAAGTGAAGGGATTTACGAACTCTTAATTAAGGTTCTGGAGGGCGATACTGAAAAAGAGGATGTACCATTCACACTTAATGTCTATACAAAACGATCAGGAATCTTTGTTGATGATGCCCCGGTAGAGATTAATCTTGATAATGGACCGGTAATAGTAACAGCAGTTACTGCTGGTCTGGAAGAAGCAGACTTTGACACAATTCAATGGCGTACAGATATAGCAGTTGAACCTGTTGGTACTGGAAATACTCTTAATCTTGCTGAAGCAGGATTGGTGCCGGGAGACAGGACAATTTCTGTTGAAGCATTGCTGGATGATAATATAATTGCTCAAAACTCTTTTATTGTTAAAGTTTTTGGTCCAATGACCATATCTGTCACCCCGGAGGAAGAGCTGATCATTATTCAGAAGGGGGCACAAAAAACGCTTACAGCATTAATTAGAGATCGGGATGGAGCAGAGGTCCTTGCAGAGAACATTGTGTGGAGTTCGCATCTGAATGGTTCTCTGGGTACGGGAACAACCCTTGCTCTTGAAAACTTTCCTGATTTAGCAATAGGAGAACATATAATTTCTGTTGAGGCAACGGGAGCTTATGATGAGAGTATTAGTATTCTTAAGAAAGTACAGGTGAATCCGGTATTTCAAGAAGTGGTGCCTGGAAGTGAACCAGATTCTGATACACCGGATCAAGAGACACCGGAACAACTACCTCCAACAACCTTTAGGGGTGGAGAAGAGGTTGTCGTAATAGAAGAAGAGCCTGAAACACTTCCTGATTGGTGGCCAGCATGGCTATAAATATTAAAACAGTGAAGAGAACACAATTAGCAGATTATGGATTACAACTGAGAAGGGGGCTGTTTATGAAAAAAATTATTCTTACATTAGCTATAATAATTGCTGGTTCAGTTTCCCTTTTCGGGTTTGACATTGTGGTACCTGATGAAATTCCGGATTATCAAAATCTGGAAGTTAGTTTAGTCATGAATGATGACGAAGGTGTTATTGATGAAGCAAGATTCTATCTGGTAAAGGGAGAGGATGAAGAGCCTGTTTATGCCAAATTTATTCAAAAAGATGGCGTCTGGAGTGCAACTATTCCCTATACCTATCTTACAGGTGAAGAACTTCGCTATTTTGCTCAAATTCGTACTGCGGACCAACGTATTTTGAAAAACCCGGAAACTGGTGAGAAACGGACGGTACCGATAAAAGATGAAAAGGCTCCTTTACTCACTTTGCTGGTGCTTGAGAAAATGGAGCTGGTAGGTGGGGTAGAGCAATTCGTTTCATTTCAAATTGAGGACGAAAGTGTGATTAAAGACTTTACTGTCCTCTATAAAGGTGAACCTATAAATAAAGCTGCGGTATTTGAGGGAACACTTTCTTTTATGATTACTCCCGATGAAGGAAGTAAGGAGGCGTCAATTGATATAACCCTTACTGACCGATCAGATAATATTTTGAACGAAACCTTTGTCTTTGCAGTAGCTAAAAAAAGAGAGCCGTTCTTTGCTGCCTCGTCCGATTATACTGCAGGAATAGATATTGAATATGCCATGAATTTTGGTGATACCGTAAATACGGTAGATCTTGGCGAGATTTTTTCAGACTTTGCTCATGAATTAACCGCAAGCTATGAATTGAGCGGAGAAACAGAACTGAAAGCTGGTCCTATAAAACTTAATGTTTCAGCGGGACTTGTTGATTCAATGTATGTTCAATCTTCCGCTGATTTCCAAACAGTAGGGGATGATATTATAAATCCCATTTTAGCAGATTATCAAAACATCATGCACCTTTGGCATCCTTGGAATTTTGATAATGAATTTGATTATACCGGAGACGTTGCAAGAGAGTATGAAAGTGATAATCATTTTTATGCAAAATTATCTCTATTTGAGAACCTGTTAACGTATACTTTTGGAGATCAGGATATCAGTTTCCAGAATCAGACAATTGATAAGTTAAAATTCCGGGGTTCTGCAGTATCTCTTGATTTAGCGCTCATAAATCTATCGGTGGGTAAAGGGTTAACGGATTTAGGTATGAAGGGATCCGCCTGGCCGCAAAACTTCTTTGGTGTCAAAGTGGGAATAGATATCTTTGATTATTGGTGGCTGCAGACGAATATCTCTTTATTAAGTTCATTTCAAGGCCAGTACAATACTATCGTTTCCAGTGGCATTTCACCAGTAGGAACCTTATATGATCTTGATCCTGCTGTAATAAAACCCGAAGAAAATTTAGTAATAGGAGTAAGTACCGGATCAATAAATAAGTGGTTTACTTTGGATGCTGGTGTTGGTGTTACACTCTATACTGATGATGCTAGTTCCATTTTAGATTTAGACGGGCTGAAAGATCAAATACTCTCTTTAACAACCACCATGGGATCCCCATTTGATATGTCTGCCTATATAACACCAATCCAGACGTATCATGATACGATTTTTCCCTATCTTGATTATTTTCCGATATCAACGGGGTTAATTTCGGTTGATATGCTGGGATTAACCTACGGTGCAGATCTTACCATTCCAGCACTCAATCTAAAGGGATGGCTGCACAAAACAGATAGTACCTATAAAAGTATAGGAGCATCTGTTTCAACAGGAGTTTTTAATTGGGGAGCATCATGGGAAATGAAACTGGCAGATTTTCCTTTATCAACCGCATTTAATTGGACCCAGGATAATATACCAAACATACTTTTTGATGAAATTTTACCCTTGGCTGGTGTAACACTTCTGGCTTCAGGGGATCCTGCAGAAGCGGATATTTCAAATGTTTCCTATGTTGCAGAAATCGGTGTGGGAACTCCTTCAATTCCGATAGTCGGCAGTTTCTCTTTGGGATATACATTTGAATGGCTGACAACAAATACCGCTGCTTTAGCAGAGGAATTAACTGATTCTGTAGATAAAGCGGCTCTTCTGGCATCAACTAAAAATGATACTACAATGGCGAATACCGTTGACCTCCGTTGGAAAAGTGGAAAAATCAAATTAGGTAATTTTAAAGCATCGCTCAATGCAAAGACAAAAGATTCTCTTTCAATTCTTCAGCTGGTTGATAATGCAGCTGATGGAACA
>Ga0307989_1001470_pt1 | contig 12551 bp, 5 predicted proteins | sample EllFjometagen185_FD_203164 | JGI IMG/M metagenome (GOLD analysis project Ga0307989, IMG submission 203164) | Marine microbial communities from Ellis Fjord, Antarctic Ocean - #185 | ecosystem: Environmental > Aquatic > Marine > Unclassified | place: Southern Ocean | collected 2014-10-08 | reverse complement strand
GTTCTCATCTAATTTACGAAGTACCGTTTTATTTTTTCGCAACGAAAGATCGGCTCTTAAATTAAGATCGTTTGAATAAGCTTGTTGCGAATTTTTTGTTTTAATTATTAAATCCATTTGCGTGAAACGATAACCCAGTCCAACTGTATATTCGTTGCTCATAACTTCGGTTAACTGGTTATTTGCAAAAGAAAGATTCAGGTTTCTTGAACGTTTCATTTCTGCCCGTGAAGTAAAATCGTTCAACCACATAATATCTATATTAAGTAGCGGACTAAAAGTTTCTGTAATGCTAACAGAATTAAAATCGTATGGTGAAACAAAGTTTTCCGAAAAATCGCGAACATAACTGAATCCATCCCCGTCTTCCATGTAATTAAGGTTAGTAATAAATGCACCTACATTATAACTGGAACGGTAAGCGTGTGTAAAATTTAATGAACGCATTATTTTATTCAATCCAGGAATTCGTGAAACCATTCCTTCGTACTGAATTCTCCAATTAGGGCGAATAAACTTAATTGAAGGAAACAGTCCTAATTGAATTTTATTCGGATCTTTATTTTGGTAAGCAGCTAAAAATGCCGGCACAAGTACTTCCACCGAATTTGGTCCGTAACCATCTGGGTAACCCGGAAAATTTTGATGCTCGCTTGAAGGATTATAACCATATCCGTTATCGGGAGAACGTTGATCGGCAAGGCGATTTGCAATTATTACCCGGTTTTCTTTTAGTTTTTCAAAAGAATCGGACTGTTGTGCATCGCCTTTCCCAATGGCAAAAAAAGCTGTACCCCACGTTAAAGTTGACATGCTAAAATTACCCGACTCGGAAAAACTATTCGCATTAAATCTCCCAGAATGACTGTCGTAATTGTAAAATTCGCTTATATTTTTTGACATGGATCGATCGGCAGTAACATCTATTCTTAAATCGGGAAGAGGCTCAACAGTTGCCCGAATATTTATTCGCTCGTTTTGAGTTACCTGAAATGGCATATTCAATAATGAATCGGAAGTAACCCACCCTTTGCTTGCGGCTTCTCTTGCAAAATCCTGATCTTGCCAACCAAAAAGGAAAGGTATTCCTGGAGCAAAACTTGTTCCAATGTCGCTATTTAATAACCCTGTTTCCGGTGCATAATTACCAGCACCAAAAATTGTCGGTTCGGGCAAATAACCTGGTAAAACAGTGCCGCCATTTCGGCTATAATTTATTGAAACCATTTGCACACCAATTAAAACTCTAGTGGTTAAATCCAAAACTTCTTTCATTATACTTTGGCTTCCCGGTTTTCCACTAACCGAAAGCATGGCTTGGGCAGCACTTTCCAGGGGAGTGAACTCAATTGTGTTTGGATCAACTATATTAACCCTCCCGGGTATAATTTTCCCTTCAAGTCCGGTTACCAATACTTTAATCTTCTTTGTATTTAGCTTATGCGAAATTGTCTGAGTTTCGTTTGCAAGTAGTTTTACATTGTTTGTATAAGTCTCTTCCTGCTTTTTTGGCGCAAGGGCTTCATTAGACTGAGTTCTTCCTCCACCCGACCTGCGATTTAAACTTCCACGACTTCTTCCTGTTCTTCTGTATTTTTGATTTACCTCTTTTAAATAGGGTATTTTATTGTATAAACTCGAAAGGGTCATGTTTCCGGTAAGTTGCAAGTTTCGGGAGTTTTGAACCCGGTTCCCAAGCCTGATGGTGTCTGCAGTTATCGGTCCGGCCATCCAGTCGTAAGTACCCTGATAACGAATAGTTGATGAAACAAAACTCAATAATTTTATCCGGTTTATGGGTAGTGTGTACGAAACATTAAACGAATGATTGTAAAGTGTTTGTCTTCCTAAGCTGTACAAACTATTTAGAATGGAATCCTTTTTCCACTGGTAATCATCATCGTGCCTGTTAATTCTCCCCTCCGGCTCATCAATTCGAGACGTACTTCTCGATGAAAAATCGAGTTTTAAAGTGCGTGTTATATCGTATCTAATATCAAGATACCTGTTCCAAAGAAAATCTTTTTCATAAGTTGGTGGGAGTATAAAATTAGGATTGGTAATATTTCTTGTCAGGGTTTCATGATTCTTACGAAACAAATCGGTACGATACGAAATTTGTGTAGGAAGCGGATAAAAATTAAAATCGCCGATGAGTTTAAAAGGCCATTTATTCATGAAACCTACTTTGCTGAAAGGCTGAATTAATTTGGGGCGATTGCTGTAATTATATGAAAACATACCCCGATGAGTTTTATCAACATTAAACTCTGTATTTATATCTCTTTTAGAAGTTTCGTTATATGAATAAGTAACTGCAAAGTTTTGTGGATCCCACAAATGTGTTTTTTCTTTTTGAGTTTGAGGCTCAATTTTTACATTCGTAAAATTTATACTTTTTCGTATAATTACGTCTTGCGACATATTTTTAATCGAATCCCGTTCATGTTGATTTTCTGTACGATTTAATGTTTCTTGTAATTCAATATCAGGTTCTAAGGGATTGTACTTTGGATTGGTTGTGCTTCTCGAATATCCATAATACAAGGGTAATCTTACGCCTGCTTTTTCCGGGAAAAAACGACCTAAATCGAGTGAGGCTGCAATATCAAATTCATTTAAATCTTCAAGCTGACGTTGGTTAATATTCTGACTTAGACTTCCAAAACCTGAAGATCGAGTTCGCCCGGCAAAAGTAACGCTTCCCAAATCGGCCAGCCTGGTTGATAAACGAGCATTTGCAGCCCAACCACCCTCTTCGTCAAAATCGGTTAATCGCATCTCATTTGCCCAAACTTCAACCGACTTGGCACCGGTATTTACTTGTCCTTTTTTATTACGAATACCCATCATCATAACCTCAACATTACCTAAATTTGGGCTTCCTTTTATTTTTACTTTGTTTCGATCTTTGTTCCAGCCACGATGAACCGTTTCGTAAACATCTTGCATGGTTATCGATGACCCTGCTTTTCGCAATTCATCGTTACGTTCGAGTTTTGCATTCGTAAATAATTCCAAAGGAATGGCTAACCTATTTGCATCTGGCCAAACCAAATACCGGTCAATTTCTATTTCGCTATTATAAAATCCAGCAGGTGTGAGTGCCAGTGGAATCTCGTATTCATAATAATTGTAATTATAATCTGAACCCATACGAATAAAAAAGTACAATTCGTCGTCATTTAAAGGATACTCTTCTATTTCTTCGGCGTGTACATCGAGCTTTAAAGTATTATATCTTCTGAAATCCATGTAAAGAGGTTTGTACGCAGCCCGCACATCTCCCTGTTCCAGATTAGTTACCTTCAGCACCATCGACTGTTCATTCAATTGCCTGAGTTGTGGATTGGCAGGATCTATAACCCGGGAAATTCCAGGAGGTAAAATATAATTTACAGGTTCGCGGCTACCATTCTCTTCAATACTTACTGCCGAAACATCGAAATTTGCATTTGGCGAAAATGCGTCCAATTCACCAATTGGGCGGGTGTAACGACGCCAATCGGCTCGTACCAAATCGAGTGTTGCAAAACGTAAAACCGATGAATCCCGAAAATTGTGCATAAACATCCGCATAAATCTAATAGACTTAAAATCACGAATATTCCCTATTGTAACGTCCGGATCGCGAACCGGTATTTTAAACTGATACCAATTCACATCCGACACCTGGCCATTCTTCAGCTGAACCCGACTTTGTTTAACATCGGAAATATAATTTTGCCCCAATACCATGTCGTTTTTACGAATACTGACCTTGTATTGGTAATAGCGTTCGTACTCGTTTAAAGTATTGTCATTATTAATATCCTCAATATCAGGAATTGTTGAAGACGCGGTGGGATAACTCTCCGGAGAAATTTCATCGGTTGGAGAGTTGCCTTCCGGACCATTATATTTTTTATAACGACTAAGTATATCTAATTGCTGATCGTCGTAATCGGACCCGCGGAAATAGTGAAAATTATCTGTCGCCGGATCTGCTAAAGCCTCGCCGTAAGCATTTTGATTAACCTGTAATTGAAGCTCATCCAGGTATTCTTCAAAATGTTGTTGCTCGTCCTCATCACTTAAACCATCAAAACCTATATCCTGAAATTTACGTGTGGTAGGATCGTTGTCGAAAGCATTTACCAGAGATTGCAAAGTGGATACTCTTCCCCAAATGGTTGTGTCAACATTAGTTACTAACTCGGTTGTTGGCAGCCCGTTTTCAAATCCTTTCCTCGAATCTTTCAAAACATCTTCGGAAACATCTCCAAGATTAAAATACAAGTCACCTCCCTCGTGCAAACTCATTGAATCGTTTGCAAACGGATCCATCAACCAGAATTCTATAAACTCGATATTTGATGTTTCAAAATCGCTGGTTTGAATTTTACGCATTATACCACCCCAACGAGTTTCCGGATTTTTTAATGAACCATCGAAATTTACCCCCGATGAATAATTGGATGCTTGAACATCGTAATTATATGGACCACGCTCGGCTGGATAGAAAGCAAGATCGAATACCGGAATATTAGTAGGTTGCCCAACCGGCGATTCCTTTGCAGGGAAAATTTCCTTTTCAAAAACTTCACGAACAAAATGGTTCGATTGCATGTTTCTGTCGTTTTTGATGTGATCGGGCGTTAAACTATTATTTCTTAAAAATAACGGGTCGATCATGTAATAAGCTAATCTTGCACGATTTATCCCATATTCAATCGAGTTGCTTAAGTTCGCTTCCGGGAAAAGCTGATCCTGAAACTGTGGAGTACTGGCTAAAACCCACGATTGTCTTGTTTTTAAATTGATTGTTGTTTTTGTTCCTTCAAAATCATCGATATAAGCAGCGCCATTTGTTGCCTTCGCCTGTCCGGGTATTAGTTGAGCAATTTCAGCTTCAAAATCTATTGAGGAAGGAGTTTTTGTTGAATAAAACGGAAGTGCATCAATTGCTCTTGTTAAAAGCATACTCTCGGTTGAATAACGTGCATCCATTCCAATCATTAAATTTGAAATAGGATCGTCGCCGTAATCTACTTTTTGAGTTAGCGGCCTTTCATTCATATACAAAGCAGTAGCTCCAATATTAAAGTTGTCGGAAAAAGCATAATTTGCATAGGCTCCCATTAATGTTTTTCGCTGCATTGAAAACAGGTCTTCACTTTCTGTAGAAACCTGAATTGGAGTTCCGGCTTCGAGCAATGCCTGGTTTATTACTTTTACTCTGCCTAAAGTGTAATCAACCGTATAATCTACATTTTCAACCAATTGCCGTCCACCGGAAGTCACTTTCACCGAACCCTGAGCAAGGTTTAATGTACCCAACATAATATCTGAACTGGAAGATCCCTTATAACTTCCAATTAGTTTAAACTTATTATGTTCGGCATCTTGTTCGGCATAAACACGTGTTGAATCGTAAAGAGATTGATAAGTATATTTTTCAATTAAAGCCGGAACTTGAATAGAGTCGGCTAAATGTTTACCAAAGGGTTCGAGTACCGGAAAAATAATTCTACCTCTATTTGAATTTACGGTAATACCTTCAATATAATCGAATATGCCGTCTTTGTAAGGGTCGAGCTGTTTGTTCAGTTTGTCGAGGTTCATTACCTCCAACAAAATATGACCATTAATTCTGCTTTCGGGTAGATAATTAATATAGGTTCCGGTAGAATCGTTTTGATAAACCACATTCAATATAAACTCGTCGTTGGTAAGTTGATATGCATTTAAATTGTAAATGTTTTTCATCATTAAATTCCAGGTGGGAAGCAGCGGTGAAAGGTTCGTGCCTTTTATTAATTTCAGTATTAATGTACCCGGTGCACTAATACCATCGGTCGAAAATTCACCCACTTGAAATGTTTCGCCGTTAGAAGTATAATTGTACGCCACCGCAAGTATTTCATCTGTATTTAACGAAGTGTTTAATGAAACATAACCCAGCCGCTCGTTGATAGTATATTCGGATGGGCTTAACTTTCTAGCTTGTTCAATTTTTTCAAAATCGCGTCCACCAACAAAATCCTGACCAAATTGTGCCATTTCCTGTGTTATGTTTTCTACCCCACGAATTGCTGTGTGCGTGTTTGCCATTTCATAATAAAGACCGTTGGCATTGTTGTGTGGGAAAAGATTGTTGGGATACTGAAGTCCTTGTGTTTGCTGAAATTGAGGAATAATATTATAAATATTCTCGTCGTGTTCACCTAAATCCTGAAACGATATAATATTTCGGGCTTCGGTAAAATTGTTTGATTTATTTGTTACCCAAATTTCAACCTTATTAATGTTTATGGGCGACCTTGGAACCGCTGTATTTTGCAACCATTCATCATAATGATCGCGAAAATATTGCGACAAGAAGAAGTGCCTATTTGCATCGTAATTGTCAGCCGAAAATTCGAAAGTTGTAATTTGAGCGCCTCCTTCGGTTTCAACAGTTTGCGATTCGCCTTTGTGCTGCGAGAAAAGTGTGGTTAACGACAAGCGGCCAAATTGCATCTCGGCTTTTACTCCGAATAAATTAGACGCCCCCGAAATTAAGGAACCGTTTAGTGGCAATGAGACATTTCCGGCTTCTATCCTTTTTAATATTTCATCTTCATCACCTGCATATTCCAGGTTCATCTTATTTTCGTAATCGAATGTGGCTTCGGTGTTATAATTAACCCGCATATTCATTTTTGTGCCGATTTGCCCCATTACATTCATTTGAATTTTTTCGTCAAAATCGAATGTTGGCACTTTGCGCAAACGCTCCGGAATTGCCGGATTTTCGGTTGCATTCATTTGATAACCAAAACTTACTTCAACATATCCCTGCGGTTGAATATTGATAGTGTTTCCACCAAAAATGCGATTAAATGCCTCGCCTCCAACAGTAAGTTTAGGTATTAATGAGCCCTGATTGTCAAGGTCTTGAATTCGACTTCTTTCTTTCCAGTAGCTTTTTACCGAACGGTCAAAATCGTAACTCACATAATCATCCAACGACATGGTTTGAGGCAAGCGGTAATTCAGATTACCAATTTTTTCATAAAATACATACTGTCCGGTTATGGGATCGTATTCAATTTCGTATTTAATGTTACTGGGTTTATTCAGGAAAAGTTTTATCGAATCTTGCTGCGAATGCCCAAAAGCGGGCTGATCTTGAAAAGGAAATGGCAATGGACCGATGGTATCTATTTCCAATGTATCCTGAACTTGCTGAAACGGGATTTCACCTGCAAAATTATTAATGCCCGCAAATGCCGAATTGGTAAATGCGAGTAAAAATATTAGTAGGTACAAGAAGTATATTTTCAGTAAACTTCGGGTCAATTTTTCCTGTTTATAGCCTTTTTAAAGCTTGTTTAATCACGCCTTCAACTGTTGCTCCTGGTTGCTCTTGCAGTATCTTCGATACTGTTTTTTCTGCATCTCTTTTTACAAATCCGAGCATGACTAATGCTGATAACGATTCATTTCGAATAGTATTGTCTGATGAAAGTAAAATTTGACCCGATTCAGGCAATTTTATAAGCTTGTCTTTTAAATCTATAATTATTCGTTGTGCTGTTTTAATTCCAATTCCTTTAACGCCCTTTAAAACGGCCACATTTTCTGTGGTTACAGCTGCAACTAATTCATCCGAATTTAACGATGAAAGCATCATTATTGCGGTGCTCGCTCCCACTCCATTTACCGAAATCAGATTTCGGAATAATTCGCGTTCACTTTTTTCAGAAAAGCCAAATAAAATATGAGCATCTTCACGCACTACCAGATGTAGAAATAATACCCCTTCTTTTTTTCCGTTGAATTGGCTATAAGTATTTAACGAAATTTTTATAGCATAAGCGATGCCACCTGTTTCGATGACAGTGCTTGCCGGATTAATTTCAACAATGGCTCCCCGGATAAACTCGTACATTATATTTTTAATTTATACGTTTTTATTTTCACTTGCCTCAATATCAATACTTTCATCAACCTGATTTGGGCTGACATCATATTTCCGCAATGGATTTTTTGATATCTCTTTATATATTTCTCTGTTTTTGTAAATGTCGATTGCCAGGTACAATGCCTGCCTGAATGATTCGGGCGACGCAACGTTTTCTCCTGCAAGCGAATATGCTGTTCCATGTGCCGGAGATGTACGAATTACAGATAGCCCGGCTGTGTAATTTACTCCTCTTTCAAAAGAAGCCAACTTAAAAGGAATTAATCCCTGATCGTGATACATTGCTAAAATGGCATCGAATTTCCGGTAATCTTCTGCACCAAAAAAACCATCGGCAGCATAAGGTCCCAATGCAATTATTCCTTCTTTTTTTGCTTGTTCAATAGCGGGCAATATTATTTCTTCTTCTTCTGCACCGAGGAGACCGTTATCGCCGGCATGTGGATTTAAACCAAACACTGCAATTCGTGGTTTTGTAATCGAAAAATCTTGTTGCAGCGATTTAGCAATAATTTTAATTTTCGATAAAATTAATTCTTTACTTAAGCTCTCTGCAACCATCGAAAGAGGCATGTGTGTGGTTACAACGCCCATTTTCATGGTTTCGCTTACCATTAGCATGGCATAATCCTCGGCTTCAAATGTTTCGGCCAAAAATTCGGTATGTCCCGGAAAATTAAAATTATCGCTTTGAATATTATCCTTGTTAATTGGGGCAGTTATTAAAACATCGATGTCTCCTTTTTTCAAATCAACACAAGCACGATCCAATGCCATAAAAGATGATTCTCCTGCATCGCGGGTCGATTTTCCCAACTCTACTCTAACATTATCGTCGATGCAATTAATTATGTGAGCCTTTTTAAAATGCGTTTCGTTGGTAGAACGAATATGGTTAAAACTAAGGTTATGAATATCGAGTGCTTTTCTGTGGTAAGCAGCAACTTTTGGTGACCCATAAACAATGGGCGTGCACATTTCCAGTATTCGTGGATCGAGCAAAGTTTTCATTATAACTTCATAACCTATTCCGTTTATGTCGCCATGTGAAATACCTACTCTTATTGAATTCTTATATATCATTTATTTCTGTTTCAGATTTTTATTTTCTCTTCAAAAAAGAGGGGCAAAGTTACGTTTTTTAATTGAACTTTTTCAAAAAGTTAAAAAGCAGTCGCACACCATAACCCGTTCCCCCAACCGGAGAGTAATGGTCTTTTTCAAAACGAAATGAAACCCCTGCGGCATCGAGATGTATCCAGTTATAATCGGTAAAATGTTCAAGAAATTTACCTGCAATGGTTGTTTGTCCTTCACGACTTCCCAAATTATTTAAATCAGCAACTTCAGATTTAAGGGGTTTGGCATATTCCTCCCAAAGTGGTACTTCAATTATTCGCTCGAAAGTTTCGTTGCCGGTTTCTTTAATTTTTTCAAGGTGTACTTTAGAATTTCCCATTCCAACAATAGCGTGGTTTCCGGCAATTATTTCTGCCGCTCCGGTTAAAGTTGCAATATCAATCACCAATTCCGGTGAAAACTTCTTTGCATACGAAAGTGCATCAGCCAAAATTAATCTTCCTTCTGCATCGGTGTTTTTAACTTCAACCGTTGTACCATCGAACATTGTAATAATATCGCCGGGTACGTACGCATTTCCATCGGGTCGGTTGTCGGTTGCAGGTATTAGTCCAACCACGTGAATTGGCAGCTTATTTTTTGCAATTGCATAAAGTGTTGCAGCTACAACTGCTGCACCTGCCATGTCGCTTTTCATGAAATCCATCGATTTTGCAGTAGGTTTTAAACTTAGGCCTCCCGTATCGAAAACCACACCTTTACCAACCAAAACTACCGGTTTTTTGTTCTTTGCATTTTTGGGTTTCCACTCTAAAATATTAAAGGTTGGTGGATCGATACTCCCTTTGTTTACGGCTAACAAACCGCCCATTTTTAGTGCTTCAATTTTTTTCTTGTTGAACACTTCCAGTGTAAACCCCGACTCTTCACTTAATTTTCCAATTTCTTTCGAAAATTGGGGAGCCGTTAAAAACAAAAGTGGTTCGTTAACAAAATCTCTTGAATAGAAAACAGCCCGAGTTAAATTTTGGCTTTCTATAATTTGTTCTTCCGAACAATTTTTATCGAAAACAAATATTTCTTCAAGGTGGAAATTATTCTTCTCTTTTTTGTATTTATCGAACGAATAACCCGCAAGTAATAGTCCCTCTAAAAATGCTTTTGTTAATTCCGGGTTACTATAATTCATTAACTGAACCGTTTTTATTTTTTCGGCTTTTAATAAATCAAACAATTTTGAACCGGCTTTTCTTGCTGCTTCAGTTTGAAGATGGTTTTCTTTTTCATCTTTTATTTTATTGAAAAAGTATAGCTTGGGGTATTTAAAAATAGCAACATTGCTATCTGTTTCTAATTTATTTCTGAGATAGTTTGTTTCTATTTCAGTAAGCAATGAACTGGAAAACTGTTCAATATTATCAAATAATGATGCGATGGAACTATTTTCTTTTAATTCTGTTATTTTTGAAATTTGTGGTAACATAGTTTTAATTTTTTGCTAAAATAACAGATTAATATTATTTCTGGAAAATATGTTTAAAATTACGAATTGATTAAGAGTTATGAGAGTTGAAGATATATTTAAAAAGGCCATTTCTTTAGACCCACTTACTTTAAACGAAGGGATGCATTTGTATAATAATGTTCCTACCAGCGAATTAATGTTGGTGGCGAACGAATGTCGCCAGATTCAGGTGCCCGGAAATAATGTTGGGTGGATTATTGATAGAAATATTAACATTACAAACGTTTGTGTTTCGGGTTGTAAGTTTTGCAATTTTCATTGCAAGATTAACGAGAACGTGCAATATATAACTACAATTGAAGAATATTGCGAAAAAATAGATGAACTACTGGAAGCTGGTGGAAGACAAGTTTTAATGCAAGGTGGAATGCATCCAAAATTAGGACTCGATTTTTATACCGACTTATTTTCTGAACTAAAACGAAGATACCCACAATTAAAATTACATGCTTTAGGGCCACCAGAAGTGGTTTTTCTTGCAAAAAAAGCCCGCAAGAGTTACCGCGAAGTATTAGAAAAATTGATTGAAGCCGGATTAGAAAGTTTACCCGGTGCAGGAGCCGAAATTCTTTCCGACAGGGTTAGAAAAACAATTTCTCCCGGGAAATGCAATACCAAAGAGTGGCTGGATGTAATGAAAGAAGCACACAAAATGAATATGGTTACTTCGGCAACTATGATGTTTGGACACATTGAAACCAAATCGGAACGATTGCAACATCTTATTCATTTACGGAAAACTCAAATTGAAAAGCCAGAAGCTAATCACGGCTTTGTAACTTTTGTTCCATGGCCATTTATGGACGAAGGAACTGTGCTTCGAAAAGAAGGAATCAGAAATAACTCGACAAGCAACGATTATATACGTTTGCTTGCAATGAGTAGGATAATGTTGAATAATGTAAAAAACCTGCAAGCTTCGTGGTTAACAGTTGGTGCAACCACCGGACAACTTTGTTTGCACGGCGGAGCTAATGATTTTGGCTCGATAATGATGGAAGAAAATGTTGTTTCGGCGGCTGGAGCATCTTATAAATTAAATGCCAATGGAATTCAACAAGCCATTCGAGATGCCGGGTTTGAGCCTCAATATCGTAATCAAGCATACGAAGCCGAAAAGATACCAAAAGAAGCTATAAGTTAAAATTCTTACGTTTGGATTAAAAATCTAAACCATTTAGTTACACTAATTCGATAGAAATTTAGATACTTTCTCTAAAAGAATTTCTTGTTTTATTGGTTTTGAAATATAATCATCGCAACCTGCACTCATTGCTTTTTCGCGATCGCCGATGAATGCAAAAGCAGTTTGTGCAATTATTGGAAGATTTGGATTAAATTTTTTTATTTCTTTTGCGGCACCATATCCACTTATTGAGGGTAAACTTATATCCATCAATACCAATTCAATGCCACTATTTTCTTTACATGCGAAAATTGCATCTTCACCATTATTAACCCAAATAATCTCAAAATTGGATTTTTTCAGCACAAACTTTAATAAGGTATAGCTTGCTTTATCATCTTCAACAATTAAAATCATTTTTCACAAATTTTAGTTTTTTTCTTATGATAAAATTACCGAAGTGTAAAAATTTCTTGTCGTTTATTTTGCTGAAAATTATTGAATAATTTGCCTATTCTTTAACAGTTTTTTGCTGATAAAAAACTTAAATTAATAAACCAATTCATTTCGATGAATAGAAAACAGCCCATCTGAATTTTCTATTTTTTTATAGCTCTTTGATTGTCAGGAACATGGATTTTCTGTTTTTGATAGAGATTGTTTATAAGGGTTTTTTGCTTATTTTAGTTGAACTTTAAAAACTGTTGCGAGGAGGTTGTTTTTATGCATTCTTCGAAAAGTGCAATCCAACCAAATAATAATAAACTTAATTTCAAATTTATCGAACCTAATGAAAAAAATTCTTGCCATAGACGATAGTGAAATTAATCTAAAACTATTGATGCAGGTTGTCAAGATTTATTATCCCGACT
>Ga0307989_1001468_pt1 | contig 12558 bp, 7 predicted proteins | sample EllFjometagen185_FD_203164 | JGI IMG/M metagenome (GOLD analysis project Ga0307989, IMG submission 203164) | Marine microbial communities from Ellis Fjord, Antarctic Ocean - #185 | ecosystem: Environmental > Aquatic > Marine > Unclassified | place: Southern Ocean | collected 2014-10-08 | reverse complement strand
CGTAGCAGAGGAGCGGGAAGATATTGAAATTGATTTTAAAGAACTGAGAAAAAAAACCTCTGGTGAGCTATTTGATATCAGTTTTTGGGAAGACAAACTGGTCATCAAGGAAAAAGACTGGAGTATTTTACCGATGGCCATGAGCTTTTTCAATGATGAGCTCGAAACCACACTAGTGTTAAAAATCCCTAAAGACATAGCAGTAGAAGGTAACATTGTTACAGTTAATGGTGATATTGACATTAATACTATTAAATTGGATGGCAAACTTAAAACCGTTAATGGTGATATTCAAATTGGATATATTCAGTGCAATACCCTTAAAATTGATTGTATTAGTGGCGATACCAGGATTGAAAAAGTAAATGGATTTATAAAAAGTAAAGGTGTCAGTGGGCGATTTTTAATTGAAAAAGGCCAGTTAAAGGGTTTTAATCATAAAGGTGTTTCAGGAGATATTTATATTAACGCTGATTTTGAACTGGAAGATGACATTCAAATCAACTCGGTATCCGGTGACATTTATCTAAATGTTCATAGTTATTATAATGATCGTCATATCTATATTACCAGCTTGAGTAGTGAAACTGATATCAAGGGAGCTTTTCCCGAAGATAAAATTCATATCAAGAAGAAGATGCCGACCATTAAATCCTTTCCATTTAAAGATTTCATGCCAATGATCAAGGATGTATTTTCCGGGTTTAATACTTATAAAGATGAGGGAGACGTAGAGCCCCATTCTGAAAAACCTGAACCAAAGTCAGAAAGACATCAAAATGAAGTCGCTATGATATTAAAAATGGTTTCGGATGGTAAAATCAATATAGATGAAGCTGAAAGGCTGATCAAAGCACTGAAGTAGCGAAATTGAATCAATATATTATATAAGGAGAAAAGCGATGACTGAAACTGAAAAAATCCTGGAAATGATATCAGATGGAAAAATTTCTGCTGACGATGGTGAAAGGTTATTAAATGCTATTCGTGGTAAAAAACCATCGAAGGCAACAGAGCCTATCAACAAAAATAGACCTGCTGAAATGCAATCAAATAATCTTGAACCCAATGAAGGGAATATTGTCATAGAGATTAAAAGCGAAGATAGTGAACTGATTAAGCTTAATTTGCCGATGAAATTTGCTGGATTTATGCTCAATATGGTACCCAATGATAAAATTTCGGAATTTGAAATGAATGGGATAAATCTGCAGGAAATATTCAGCAGTATCCCTGAAATGTCTGGTGGTGAGGATCAGGAAATATTAAATTTCAGTACCGAAGACGGCACTAGTATAAAAATTTACGTTAAATATTAATAGAAAATTTTTAAGTTTGTTACAATTTGTTACTTTTTTTAACAACACCGCAATGAAGTACACCAGGTAAATCTTAATAATCCAATAGCACGACATTACAAACCATTGATCAATGGAAAGGGTTCATTGATCAAATTGAATTTGTATAAAATCCAAAAGAAGGTATTGATTTCAACATCAGAGTATCAATATTTTAATAAGGATGATCTAACCAAAAATGGGACTGGCAATGAAGCACCGAATTCGAATCACAAAGATTCAGCTACGGTTCTGAGAAGTCAGTTGCCAGCAGTTGTGCAACAGCAATTTTCTTGCTGTAAATCATAATTTCATTTAATTATGGATTATTATATTCTTTGATTTTATATTTTAAAATCAAATTTCTCCAACATCAAAACTCTTTTTCAAACGGTCTAAAAATGGAAAAAGTACCTTTTCAGAAAATGAAAAAAATTATCTTATTTAGTTGCTTGAGTTTTTTTTACTTATCAACTGCCAATTTTCTTTTTGGTCAGTCCAATAGCATTGATCCTGCCTTACTAAATAAATTCCAATTTACTGAACAGGATGGTCAAAAAGTAGTCAAGGTAGATATGTCAGCCATTTTAGCCCTAACTTTGGAAAGGGCACCTACCATGGAAATTATCGCGATTGATCAGCAAATTGCACAGGAAGCCCTGGCAGCCAATAAGGAAATTTACAATCCTAAATTGGTCAACTCAGTTGGCATAGGTAAAACAATTTCAAAAAGCGGTTCAGATATTGATGACAAATCCAGTACCAGCCCCTATTTAAGCCTTTCAAATACCAATACAACAACATTGAGCACTTCATGGCAGCAAATGATAGACAATGGTGTTCAATACAGTTTAACCCTTTCAGATACACAAAGCGAAACCACTACTGGTTCGGTGGCTGACAAAGGTAGTTCCGTCGAAGGTTGGGATTCCGGAAGTGATAAAATCCATTCAGGGAACCTAACTGCGGCTGTATCAATTCCGCTCTACCAGGGGTGGGGGGATATTAACAAACTAGCTGAGTTCAAAAGCGCTATCGGCTTGGAACAAACACAACTGGGTAGTAAAAAACAAACCCTGGGTTTATTGTCCACCATCGCCGGAATATACTGGAACCTGGTTGGGGTATTAAAAACAATAGAAACACTGGAAAGTAGCGTTGTACTCTCCCAACAATTTTTAGAGGATAACAAAGTCCGTTATGATCTTGGATTGTTGGATATTGTTGAAGTTAAGCAAAGTGAAAGCCAATTAGCCAGAGCACAACAATTACTATTAGCTGAAAAAATTGCCAAAAAAGAAATTGAAGATCAAATTAAAGCCGCCTTAAATCTGGAAGATTTTCCTTTTGGTTATTTACCGACTGAAGAACTATCTATTCATCCTGTCAAACAAAGCTATGATGAATTATTGGCGCTTTCATTCAAAGAAGACCCTGATTTACAGCTTTTAAAGGCCGATATCAAATCCAATGGCTTAGATAAATTAGCGGCGGAAGATGCCAATGAAAGTGATTTGGATTTGTCACTGCAATATACCATGAATGGCTATGGAGAATCACTGACTGAAAGCTCAGCTGGTTTTTCAAAATCCAAAATGCACGGTTATTATGTTGGATTAACCTGGTCAGTCCCTTTTAATGATAAGATAACGCCTCAGAAAATTAATAAAGCAGCTTTAGAACATGCTAAGTTGATGGTAAATGTTAAAAACAGACAAACAGAAATTAAAGTTCAATTGCAGGGGATATTAAGAAACCTGGAATTGGCAAAAGAGGGTATCAAATTAGCAGAAATCAGCACAGATTTAGCCAAAGATCTAATGAACAAAGAAACAGAAAAATTCAAACTGGGGAACAGCACCAGCTTCCGGGTTGCTCAGGTTAGACAGGATTTATCAGATGCTCAAAAAGAGGAAATTCAAGCCCGGATTAATTACGAAAAAATATATTTATCACTTTTGGTCCTTACCGATCAAATCCATAAACAGTATAACATCTAAGCTAAAATCCCCCTGACACTCTCCGACGCCTCCCTCATAATAAAAGGGGGAGGAAGGATTCTTTCGAATGATCCGTTTACCGGTTATTATTTCTGCATTATTTAACTTCCTGGCTAGCTAAAGTTTACAAAAACTGCAAATATACCAGTTTTACACTTTTAGATATTTATTTAGCAGAATTGCCATACGCTAAAGTCAGAGCTATTGGTCAAAGACTATCGTTAATTTTAAATAAATGTTTAAAATTGTAAAAACCTCGCAAGCAGGTGATAAATAAAATACCATCCGGGCAAATTCAACCAGGCCGAGATAGCTAAGATAAATTCAAAAAATCAATCAACTGATAATAGTGAAAAGCTTTTTAGGCATTGATAAAGAGAGCATATGTTAAGAGATTACGGGAAAACAATCGAATTGATTGAGAATTTTATCGAGAAAGAAGATACCGATAAATTAAGAAGTTTTTTAAAAGGGGTATTTCCGACTGATATCGCCTACCTCACTTCACACATTGATGAAGATTATTCCGATGCTTTTTTAAATGAGGTTCGCCAACTATCCAATCTCAGCGATATTCTGCACGAAATGGAAGATGACGAAATTCGGATCCTTATCCAATCTCTGGATGACTCACAATTCGCACCTTTATTTGCAGACCTGGATCCAGATGATTCAGCTAAAATTATTTCTGTTTTACCTGACGAACTAAAGGATCGTGCTTTCTTAAACATGAAAATAGAAGATTCGGTAGAAGCTGCGTCATTATTGAGACATAATGACGAAGCTGCTGGCCGGATCATGACCACTGAATATTTTTGTATTCATGAAAAATCAACTGTTTTGGAAACCTTTAATGCCCTGAAAGAATCTCACGATGCAGAGTTAATATACTATATCTATTTAATTGATGATCACCAACATCTGGTTGGCGTCTCATCTTTAAGGGATTTACTGACCAAACCGAACCATTTTGCCATGAAAGATATCATGCAAAAGGAGATCATTTCGATTCCAGTGACGATGGATCAGGAAAAGGTGGCATCAGTGGTGGAACGATACAACCTTATGGCTGTTCCTGTTGTAGATGAAAGGCACAAACTGGTAGGGATCATTACAGTAGATGATGTTATTGATATCATCCGTTCCGAAGCCACTGAAGATATTATGAAACTGGCAGGTACCACCGAAGAAGAATTCTCGCTACAATCTCCCTATAAAGGTTTCTTAAGAAGAATGCCCTGGCTGTTAGTCTCATTTATTGGCGGAATGCTAACCATTCAATCCAATCTGTTTTTTTCTTCAAAAATTGCACATATTGAGTTAATGGCCTTTATTACAATTATCGCGGGAATGGGGGGGAATATCGCTTCACAGTCATCTACTATAGTCGTTAGAGGGCTTGCAACCGGAAGAATTCTAGTAACCGAGCTTTGGGAAGTTTTGCGCAAAGAAGTAGCCATAGGGATTTTATTAGGAGTCTTCTTTGGCATCCTGCTGGGTATTGTCTCCGCCTTACAATTTCAGGACTTCTCCATCATTGGTATCAGTGTAGCCATTGGTATGTTCTCATCAATGATTATTGCCGCAACCATTGGATCACTCATGCCCATTATTTTCCAACGACTGCATATTGATCCTGCAGTGGCAACAGGTCCATTTGTATCGACCACCATTGATAACCTGGGTTTACTTAGCTATTTTGGAACGACATTGATTATATTGAAATTTTTAGGGTAAGATTTCTCCACTCTAAAGTAATAAAATCTTCAAGCAGTTTTTATTGTGATTATTATTTAAATTTTAAGGCCTTAAATCATGAAAAAAATATTGATTACCGGCGCACTTCATCCCATTGCACTGGAACGATTCCAAGAAGAAAAAGATCTGGATATTGATTATCAACCGGATTTACCCTATCCGCAAATTTTAGAAATTATCGAAAACTACCACTGCATTATTAGCCGATCTGAAACAAAAATTGACGCACCATTGATTGAAAAAGGGAAAAAATTATCTGTTATCGCCAGGGCTGCAGTTGGTTTTGGTAATATTGATGTCAATTACGCTACTCAAAAAGGAGTCTTAGTATTTAATACCCCCGGGAAAAACACTAATTCTGCCGCAGAGTTAGCAATAATGTTAATGCTGGCGGTAATTAGAAAATTAACGAATGCGCACAAAAGTATGGAAAGCAATTTTTGGAATCGTCATGAGTTTACCGGTACTGAATTGCAAGGAAAAACAATTGGATTAATTGGGTTGGGTAATGTTGGACATCGTGTAGCGCGATTTTTAAATGCTTTTGATTGCGAAGTGTTGACTTACGATCCATATGTTTCAAAATCCTATTGTGAAAAACATCAGGTAAAAACAGTTGAGCTTGATGCTTTACTGACACAATCTGATATTATCAGCCTCCATGTTCCTAAAAATCAGGAAACGATTAATATGATAGACACTCCGGAAATTAATATAATGAAAAAGGGCGTCATTATTATTAATACAGCCAGAGGGGGACTAGTTAATGAACAGGCACTGCAGGAAGCGCTGAAATCAGGAAAAATTGCCGGTGTCGGTATTGATACCTGGGATATTGAACCCGTTTCTGAGCACCCACTAAAAAACTTTGATAATGTCGTCATGACACCCCACATCGGCGCCTCTACTATTGAAGCTCAAATCAGAATTGCAAAATCGGTATCGGAAAATACCATCAAAGCTTTACAGGGGGGTATTGTCAGTTCTCCAATTAACCTCCCGGAAGTACACATCATACATGATCAAAAAACACAGCTATATGCTGAACTCGCGGGGAAACTAGGGTCATTCAGTCGTCAGTTTATTGATAAAAATTTGTTACCTAAACAGATTGAATTTTTATATCGTGGGGATTTACCTTCAGAAGACTGGGCAGTAATCAAACTATCTTATTTAAAAGAGTTTTTAAGTCAAACCGTCGATATCGGTGTCACCTATGTCAATGTTTTACAAATCGCAGCTGAAAAACACATTGAAATTTCTGAAAAAGAAGACAAGCATTTTTCAAACTATGAATCTGCCATACGAATCTCAATCATGGGTGAGAATTCTCAGCTAAGCATTGGTGGCACGGTTTTTGGTAGTAACATCCAACGACTGAGCTATATCAATAATTTTGTTTTTGAAATTATGCCACAAGGCATGATATTAGCTATTGAAAATATAGATTTACCTGGTGTTATTGGTTTTGTGGGCACTTTACTGGCTAAGAATAATATCAACATTCAACAATTTGAGCTTTCCAGAAATCAAAAAGGCGGTAAGGCCATGGCCTTAGTCGTCGTTGATGAAACGGTTAACAAAGAAATTATTCAGCAACTTTTGGATCACGAACTAATAAAAAAAGTAAAACACATTGTTATTTAGACACTTTATTACAGTAATATATTTTCACGTTAACAACCGTTGACAACCATGATACCATTCTCATAGAGAGATTATTAAAATAATGCGCTTTCTTTCTGAACTGATTCCCCGAATCAAACTAATTTTGCTTACAGTGTTTTTCTTTCTGGGGTTCACTTGCCAAAATGCTTTTGCTATTCACTACTCTTTAATTGGCGGAACTTACCTGAGCGAGCCCAGTCAAATTATTTGGGATGCATCTCTGTTCTTCAATCAGCAATGGGGATTACGGTACACTGTTATTCCCGGATTTGAATATCATAATAAAAACACCTTAACCCGGACAGATAATTCAGTCTCAAATTATACCGTTACAGGAGAATACGCAGCACCTTCTCTGGTCTATCTCTTAGCTTATCAAACTATTAATTCTTCTGAGCCCGGTCCCTTTGATTTCATAACCGCTTATGTATCGCTGGGGTATGCGGAACAAAAAGTAGTCATTGAGGAGAGCCGATATACTGCTTCAGGAAATAATATTGATAAAAGCACTCATGAATCGTCGACTCAAATACCCGTTACTTCAGCAGCTTTTGGATTCTACGGCGGTGAGAAATTTATGGTTTTTGACACCAGTATTCGATACCTGAAAGGCACAATTGATGACAAAGATGTAATAGCGGAAAAAGTTGAATTCGAACACTGGTTAATTTCAGCATCGATTGGTTTTGGATTTTGATCAAATCATTGATACATGATAAAACAGTACATTAGTTCAAAATCGATTCCAAGATTTAGCGGAGCATTATTCAATATTTTCATTCATTTCCCGCAAAAATAAGGGGACACGTTACAAGTCTGTTGATCAAGCTGAATTGTATCGTTTCTGAAAGAACATGTCCCCATATTTTCGCTACTATCAGCGACCAAAAAGAGATGAATTTTTCAAAATTAGAACTGCTGGTTCCTTCTATAATCAGTTCAATTTTTAGGGAATTAAAAATATAATAAATACAGATTTATGAAAAAAGTATTAGCTAAGACCCGATTTTTTTTCAGTAGATTGAGAAATAATGGTTTCTTCCAGGCATCCCTTGGTTTTTTGTTTTTCTTGATATTTGCTGCTGTATTGATGTTTTCAATCGAATCTGGTCAACAGAGTTCAAAATTTAGTGATTTCTTTCAATCTCTCTGGTTTACCGTGGTAACAGTCACAACAGTTGGCTATGGGGATATGTCTCCTTTCTCGACCCTGGGTAAACTGGCAGCTGTTGCCATTATGTTTATGGGCATCGGGTATTCAGGAATATTAACCGGTAACATTACCAGTTGGTTAGTAGAAAAAAATCGCAAAAAAGCTTTAGGACTAGTTCCACTGAAAAACAAGCAGAATCATATGGTGATTTTTGGCTGGCGACCGGATTTAGCGGTATTGTTAATCAACATTTTAAAATTACATCAGCAAAGCTCAAAATATCTGGTATTAGTAAATAATGTGGATATTAACAAAATTAACATTTTGCGACAATATCCAGCACTTCGGGATTTATATTTTCTTAGGGGGGATTATACCGACACAGAAGTACTAAATAATATTTGTATTGAATCAGCTGAGAAAGCTTTAATCCTGGCTGATGAAGAATCAGGTAAATCGGCCGATGAAATTGATTTTAAAACAGTGCAGGCCGCTAAAGCGGTTGAGCGTTTAAATCCAAAAATTTTTACAATTGCTGAGATTATTCAACCTGAATTTGGTTCATCATTAACCAGAGCCAATGTTGAGGAAACCATTACAAATCGTTATACTTGTCGCGCTTTAACTTCAAACCTGGCACTTTTATCGGGTTTACACAGTATCATCCGCATCTTATTTAATAACACATCCAGACTATTACAGGTTCAGGATTTGCCCGATAAATGTATCGGGAAGAGTTATGCTGAATTAACTCAGGATTATAAGGATATATTGGTCATAGGCATACTTGAAAATTCAGGAGATCTTACGCTACTAAAGCAAGAGAAAATGCATGAAATTCAAAAATCTGTTTCCATACAACTGGCAATACAAAATTTGATGGAAATTAAGAACATGCAAAGTAATTTCCCGATAATCAATCCGACACCCACTTATACCATAAAAGAAAACAGCTCATTAATTTATATTCAAACTAACCCCGAGTCAATTAACAACTGGTATCAAAAAAGAATTAAAGAAAATGAGGGAAAAGGTTTTTCCATTGATCAGGAGTTTCTGGCATCAAAACTGACAGAAATTACGCCTAAATATAATCATCATCAGCATTTATCTAAACAACTACAGGAATTGGAAATTGAATTATATGAATATAACGATGAAGTTTGTGGTGTGATTTATAAAAATAACAAATACTTCTTTGAATCATTACAATTAGATGAATCAATTATTAATTTAATCAATATTCTATATGAAAATAGGTCTCCGTTGTTACCGGAAGATCAGAAAAAACTATCCAAGCAACAAACAGCTGAACATGAAGCACTGGATGCGATATTAGTAGATTACAAACATAGTAAACACCAATCCCCTCATAAAAAAATAAGAAAAGATTCGATATTATTGATCTGTGGTTGGAAGACTCATCTACCCGACATGATAACATTTATGCTCAATCAACACAACAACCTGGAAACAGAATGGGATCAAATAATAGTAGTGGCGGATATTAATTCTGAGACAAAAAAAACCTTTAAAAATCATTTTAAAGAGGAATCACGGGTAAAATTAGTTCGAGGGGATTTTGTTAATCGCAGAGTATTGCTTAAAGCCAATATTGAAAAAGCTTCTAAAATAATGATTCTAGCTGAAATCGATTCCAAACGCTCCTCTCATGAAATAGACGCCCGAACGGTGCTGACGGCCATGTCAATTAATGAATTAAATAAGCGCGCCTATAAAATTGTTGAAATTCTGAATCAAAAATATGAAGAGACACTAAAATATTCGGATATTGAGGAGATTGTCCCTTTGGATGAAATATACCAAATCATGTTATCAAATGGAGCGCATGGACTTGGGGTAACTCATGTTGTTGATACATTTATTAACTTGGAAAACCGACTCTTTCATCTGCATCCCATTGCATCAAACTATATCAATAAACCATTTTCTGAATTATTGGAAAGTACTAAAGAACTGGATAAGGTGATTATCGGAATTTTGGAAGAAACCGGAAACACATATGTCAGAAAAGCCGAAGTTATTCGAAGAGCACAATTGGAACCAAAAATTACAGATTCTGTTATCGATCTAAAAAAAGTAAAAGATATATCCGCTAATCAGGTGATTTTTAGTCCTGAAGCAGACTATTGCATCAAACCTTATTCCAAATTAATTTCACTGGCGAGTTCAGATAAAAAAGGATGGCAGGCATATTTCGAAAGATACAACTAAATCAAACGCTATCATTCAGTTATTTTAACAATGTTTTATTATACATCATTGATTTTTTATTTTTCATCTGCGCCTGTATTTCGTTAACCAGAAAATATAAACAACGCTGACTATCTTCTGCCAACCAGTGCTTTTCCGGTAAGAGGTGGAGAATATAATAAAGTGTTTCATAGTAAATGATCATATTATCCCCAGTCATGGGTTTCTCATTATAGATCTGTTTCTGACCATCAATTTCCACTTCCCGACTCAGAATCCTTCCAAACTGTTTTTCTGTGCCTTTTTCAAACAATAATGCATAAGGAAAAATATCCTTTTCCTGAATCGACTGTTCTCCCGGTTGTTTAGTATGCGTCGTTCCAAAGCATAATAAATAATTATCAAAAATATAAGCTGACGCAAATTCTATAATTCGTTTTTGGCCTTTAAAGGTTATTTGCCGGTACAACTCATCCTGACTTTGGTTCTGGAATAATCGATTAAAGCATTTATTAAAATTTGTTATGGCAATATCATCCTGTTTAAATAAGCGAATATTATACCCATAATCTTTTTGACTGGCACCTTCATGTTTGCCTCTAAAAGATAATATATCCGGGTCAACAAGGGTATAATGTTTTTGAAGTTGTGACAGACAATTCTGATTCTTTTCGATAGGTTGATCTGCCTGATACCCAGATTTTTTTTGACCTATTTTTCTCTTGGCTACTTTTTGAGATTTTTTCTTTTCTGACAGTTGAAAGGTCTTAAAGGTATTAGTAAGCTGGGAAAATATACTTGATATTGGTTCTGATGCTGAAACAATACTGGATTCAAGTACATCCGTTACATTGGTCCATATTTTTTTCAAGATGGTTTTTACCGACATTTTCTGTACTGCAATAAATTCTTCAGAAAGGTTCTCCTTAGAAATTAATTGAATTTGTACTAATACCTGTCCAATAAGCGTATATATATTTGATGGTGAAATGTGATTTAAAAAAGCTTTTTTGGCTAAAACGGTACTTTTTGATCCATAGTCACTGTCACTAAGCATTGCTTGAATCAAAACTGTATCAGGTCTCAATTGATTATTTGTAATGATACATCCGGCCAGAATTTTACTAATTTGAAATGGGTCTAGATTTTTAAATCGATCCCTGGCTGTGAGTTTCAACAGGAATAATTTATAGAATTCATGGCGTTTTAAAGAGTAGTCAAATAAAGTGTCATGGGTTTGAATCGTATCTATGAATTCCAAAACAATTTTAGAAATAATTTGCTGATCATCAATAATATTTATAAACGCAGGATTCGCTTTTTTATCATGCTTTATGACCAGCATAATCTGTTCAATAGTGGATCTGACAGAACCCAGTTTAATTAAGTATTCAGGTTTAAACAAATTAACAATTACCTTAGCAATATCTGCTCCGAATAAATAAAGACTGCCTCTTTCAATGTGGATGTCTTTTTTATCAAAAATGTCATCTGTTGAAACCAATGTTTCCACATTGTTATTAATGGTCAAAAAGGTTGGATAAATAAATTCCCAAATAATTTTTTTCTGATCATTCCCCGACATTACCAAGAGTGCAGGAACAAGCTTTCCGATACTTATTTTGCTACTGAAAAAATTCATGGTATTCAAAATAAAAAATCGCTTAATCAAGGGAAAGTTATTTACTTTTTCTACAACACCATGAAGAACTGTATTTATATCATCTACGGCGCGATCTTCTAATAGTGCCTTATGGGCACCATCAAAAAATACTTCAACAATATCATTCGAAAGTGCTTCTGAGGTTTGCACCAAATCTTTCAAGGTTTTGTTTTCCCGGCTATGTCGCCTATCCAAGTCTATCCCAATTTTACTTTGTCTATCGAGAAAGCGATCGATTTTTACGTCAATACTGTTTTTTGCCATAATATTTTTTCTTCATCGGCTTTAAATATCGATTATCAGTCCAATATAGGCCCAAAAGATGCAAAAAACTTTAAATCCTATAATCAGGAAGCTTTTTTCAATTGAGCGACTAATCTGGCGACCAATCCTTGAATCATATCAATTTTATTCACCTCAGAAGCCGATGTTGTCTCCAGTTGTGAATATTTATCTTTCATTGTTTCCAGGAAAGTTTTTTTCTGCTTAATTTCAAGCAATAATTGATATGATTGTTTGGCAACTATTTCAAATATGGATTGATATAACATAATAATATCCTGGCTACTATTATGTTTATCAGGGTGTAAAATTGAAAGGATATTTAAGGATGGATTACCGGAAAGAATCGGATTTTGTTTCTGCCAGGTATCTTCCATAATATGAGATAAAATAGGTGTTAATTTTTTAGCCAAACGGTCAAAAACAGGAACAGGTGGATTATCCGGTAAAGCTCTTACAATTTTGTTTAAGGAGGATATTTGA
>Ga0307989_1001466_pt1 | contig 12583 bp, 8 predicted proteins | sample EllFjometagen185_FD_203164 | JGI IMG/M metagenome (GOLD analysis project Ga0307989, IMG submission 203164) | Marine microbial communities from Ellis Fjord, Antarctic Ocean - #185 | ecosystem: Environmental > Aquatic > Marine > Unclassified | place: Southern Ocean | collected 2014-10-08 | reverse complement strand
TCATCAATTGTGAAATTGTATCTGTCAAAAACATCGAGAATGCCCGTTTCATTACTGTTAGAAAAAAGTTCATTCGTTGGTAAAATTATAAGTGTTTCATCTTTATCATAGAATTTTTCAAAGAGACCACCATTAAGATAGGGAACTTTTATAAACATATCATTAAATTCAAATGCGACATCGGTTTCATTCAATCCATTATAGAAAAGCGATTCGAGGAAATGCTCATAAAAATTCAGATCATTCTTGGTGCAATAATCAAATGCCCAGCGCAGAAAGTTCTGTTTCCCATCATCCCAATTTTCGTTTTGCGGATTTCCACCCAGCCACTTTTTGCGTTGCATAAAATAGATGAAGACAATTTGTCCGAGAAGTTTCCTCGAAAAAATATCAATATTCAAGTTTTCATCTTTAGAAATAAGAATCTTCAGGGTTGTAATATCACCGAATATTTTTTTGATATATTCAAAGAGCCTTTTGTATTCGGTAAAGAATTGTTTGGAAACAGACTCTACCGAGAAGCGATTTAAGATGTCTTCAAAATTTGTTATTCTTTCTGCTGTTTCCATTCTTCTGCTTTTCAATAATTTATCGTGCAGTGTTCCAATCTTTGCCTGTTCGCCAAGTAAAAAAGAGTATCTGCGGGGATTTGAAAAAAGTTTGGTTATTTTTTTCCCTTCTAATTTCAAATCAATTGTAATCAATGAAAAACGATAATTATCCGCATTATCCGAAACAAAAAATACAAGTGCTTTTCTTTTGCTGAAATTTGCCATTATTTTAAAAGATTCACGAGATAATGTAACTCTCGGGTCGTGTTCAGATTTGTGCTTCATTTCATAAACTGCGATTCCAAGTTTGTCAGATTTCCCAAGATAAGTAATTTCATTTATTTTATTTGGTTTAAAAGAAAGATCATTTGTTACATTTTCTTCCTCAACCTGGAAATCATTCGGTAGCAGATAATCTTCCAGAAAATTAAGATATTTTTCTCTGTCATATTGTTGGTTAAATATTGTTTTCATAAATTATGTGTTCCTCTTTATATGAAAATCTAAGATTCTTTGTCTGATAATTTTAACTCAATCAATTTCCGTTCTCTCATCAATTCTATTTCCAGTTCTTTTTCTGAAGGAAGATAGAGATGATACTTTGAAGCAAAGATGTTTTTATTATCATCTAAAACAGAATATCTTGCAACTGCTTCGTTCTTTTCGGAACAAAGTATTATTCCAATGGTTGGATTGTCACCTTCTACTTTGTGCAAATCTTCATACATACGAACATAACTATCCATTTGACCAACATCTTGATGAGACAATTCTCCGATCTTTAAATCGATAAGTACAAAGCATTTCAAATAATAATTGTAAAAAACTAAATCAACAAAGAACGACTTATCTTTATATTGAAGTTTCTTCTGACGAGCAACAAAAGAGAAGCCTTTTCCTATTTCCAAAAGAAACATATGCAAATTGTTTATAATTGCCTCTTCCAAATCTGATTCATACAATTTTGGATTATCGGGAATATTCAAAAACTCCAACACATTGGGAGAAGTAAGAACTTCTTCAGGTCTGATACGGTTGCTGAGATTGCTGTTCTGAGTTAAAAGTTTTTCGGGTTGGTTGCTTTTTAAGATTCTTTCATAAAAGAAACTATGAATTTGTCTTTCTAATTCTCGTTTATTCCATCCTGCTTCGGCGGCTTCCTTTTCATAAAATTCTCTGGCATTTTTATCTTTAACTCGCATAATAGCCCGATAATGTGACCAAGAAAGATGAGGATTAAAAACCAAACTGAATTCGTCACCCATTGGGTAGCTTTTTTTAATATGTTGAGAATTAGTACCATTTGTGTACTGTTTTTCAATATTCACTTTTGCTCGGGTTTCAGATTTAGTACCCAATGGGTAGCTTTTCTCTTTTTCCTGAAAAGCAAGATAAAAAGCTCTGAAATTTTTCAGATTAGCTGTAGAAAAACCAGAGCCATACTTTTTGTTTAAGTCGTTTGAAAGATTCTCAATAATATTTTTACCGTATTCTGCTCGCTCTTTACCATTTTGAATTTCAAGAATTATTTCTCTTCCAATCAGCCAATAAGCAATTACCATATTTGCATTTACAGATTGAACAATATTATTTTTTGCCTTTTCTAAAATCGTAATAACTTTCTGAAATAACATATTTTCGTTTTTTAGTATCTTGTTCATTTTTCCTCTTTCTTGAATTCTTCCGATAAGATCAAGCTCTCTTTCCCATCATTTATATGGTTAGATTTTTTTAAGATTTTCATCAGATATGAATGCGGAACTTCCAATTTAAAATCTGTTAGATCAGATAATAATGTCTTCTCATCAAAAGCTCGGATAAGTTTTGAAAATCTGTCAGGCAAACCGTCAAGATTTTTGATAATATTCAGCAAGTCTTCGAGGTAATCTTTTTCATTTGGTAATAAGTTTAACATTACTTCAATTTTTTCTATCGTATCTCGTTTGCCTTTATCATTAGGGATTTGTGACTTTCGGATGAATAATTTATCTTTTACTTTTTGATAAATCTCTTCGAATGTATTTGTTACTTTTTCTGCTTTTTCAGTAACTTCAGCTTCAAATAATTCAAATGATTCTTTTGCACTGATAGGATGAACTTCTTTTCCAGTTTCACTAAATTTAAAAGTGTATTCATCACCCTTTCTGCCAAATACAATTACACCAGAATTATTCTTTTTATTTCTTCTCAATATTCTTGTTCTATGAGGAATTTCAGATGCTTCTTTTATTACTTCAGGATTTGATATTTTGAGTTTATTAAAGAAATCCAAATATTCTGCATCCCAAGACAATTTTTCACTTTTACCAAGTTCTTTTTCATATTGTTTATGATAGAAAGATTTAAGTTCTTCTTCGGAAGTTAGAATTTTTGTGTCTTCACCAAGAATAGCTTGAATAACAGCAATTTTGAGAGTTGATATTTCTTTTGTTCTTGTTTCTGTTTCTCCAATATCAGTTGGGAAATAATTATAAATGAAAAGTTCTTCAAATACTTTTTTATCGATTCTGTTAATTCGACCGATTCTTTGAATTACACGGGTTGGATTATAAGGAATATCGAAATTGAAAATCGTACCTGCTCTATGTAAATTGTATCCTTCGGAAATTGAATCGGTAGCAATCAGCAAATCAAAATCATCTTTTTGTTTACCTTTAAAACTTGCGTCAAAGTTCTCTTTTATTGTGTTCTTATTTCTTTTTGTAGCATCGCCCGATGAATATTTAAAGGTTCTGAATTTATCTTTCACGTTCTCAAAAAGATGATTTGCTGTATCAGAAAATTCTGTAAATACAACAATCTTTCGATTTGGTTCTTTTTTGAATTGAGTTTTAATAATTTCAATGAAATGATCCTGTTTCGGATCAATCGAAACTTTGCTCCACTTATTTCTAATATTCGTAAGAAGTTTGATGTCTTTTTTTAAATCATCAATGAAACCATTTTTGATTTCATTTTTTTTGATTATCATTAAACCTTTTTCATAAAACTTTTTTAACTGATCATCAAAATTAATTTCTTCAAGTTCTAATTTAACATCATAGTCAACTTCTTTCAAAAGACTATCTACATCAGGTAATTTACCTTTTTTATAAATCGGAACTTTCCCTAATCTTTCATACCATTCTTCTATCAATTCAAAAGAATTAATCATGTTATCAAGAGTTTTGCGAAATGAGAAGATCGAGCTTTCAAATCTGCGAACAAGCAAATGTCTCATAAATTTTGCTAAGTTTATTTGTGATGTTTTAAAAAGTCTTTCATCGCCAAATTCTTTCGTGATTTTATTTTTATATTTATTAAAATTTTTAAGATATAATACGGGTTTGTATCTGGCTCCTATTAATCCGTTCTTCTCATCTTCGGAAGATATTTCTTCCAAAGTTTCGAGATATAACTCACTAATTTCACCAAGATCATATTCTTGTAAAATTGGATCATTAACTTTGGAATAAGAAATATTTTGCAGTACCAGATCATCTTTATATTCTTGAATTGTTTCCAGATCGATTCTGCTTCGTCTTATCATAATTGGAGAAAGTATATCTCTTATTTTATCTGAAAGAGCACTAATTCTTTGAATGATTTCAGGTTTTGCAATAATGCTTCCTCTTTGTTCTTTTTGTATTTTTTTATATTCAATTATCAAATCTCTAAATTGATATGCCAGATTATCAACTGTCTGAATTGTTGATTTTGAAGGAATTTGAAAAAGCTTTATCATTGAAAAAATATCTTGAGGTCTGTTATTGAAAGGTGTTGCAGTTAATAAAACAACTTTATTTCCCTGACATAATTGATGAAGGAAACCGTAATCTCTGGTCATTTCATTTCTGTATTTATGAGCTTCATCAATAATAATTAATCTTTCTTCATCAATGAAATTATCTTTCAACGCATTTTCTATTTTTCCGCTGCTAAATACTTTAGCATTGAAATCAAATAAATATCTGTAATCTTCCCATTGATCAACCAAATGCGGTGGTGCAATAATCACAGTTTTTTTTCTTAAATTATAGGCAATTGCAGATGCAATTATACTTTTCCCCAAACCCACAACATCTGAAATTATTACTCCGTTATGATTTTTGATAATCTCTAAACCTTTTTTGAGAGCATCAGATTGATACTTTAAATTGAAGTATTTATTGTCAGTAATTTCAGCAGGAAGTTTAATTTCTTTTGGACTTTTAAAGGAAAAGTATTCTAAAAGAACACGAACATACATTAAGAAAGGACGAGGTAATCTATCGAACCAAATATTTTCAATTACATCATTTAAGAAATCATCTAATGTGTTTTCACTGACAATATCAATTCCGCTTTTCCACAATTCATCAAATAACTTTTTACCATTAATATAATTATCATCTCGGAAGATTACATTTATTTCGTGCTGTCCTTTTAACCCTGATCTGGTCAAATTACTTGAACCTGTTATCATTGTTCCTGGCATTAAACCATTTTGGTTTATTTCGTCTTTTGTTTCAAATAAATACAATTTTGAATGATTCGGTTTTTTTGTTTTTTTTATTTGCAGAGTTCCGTTTCTTATTTTTTCTACGAATATTCTAAATGCGTCTTGTTTAGCTTCTGAATCGAAGAAATCAGTTTCATTAAAAAAGCTGACAAAGTTTTCATTATAACTTTTTCTCATTTCTCCACGAGATTTGTCGATGTTATTGATTAGTTCGAATTCTCTATATTTGTTCAAAATATTTTTTTCAATATCAAGACCAATCAGAATTTTAACTTCTTTATCTTTTATTTCTTCATAGATCTCATTGAAACCTGAGAAATAAAAATAACCTACCAGCATATAAAGTCTTTGAGTTGTGGGTAAAATATCATTTATGACATTACCGAGTAATTTATCTTGGTTTGTAATAAACTGAGCCATTTGAACTTCCTTGCTTCTATTTTTTATTCAAAAACTAAATATTATTTTCGCAACCTAAAGTCAAACAATTAGGTTAATTCGCTTTTACTTCTTTTGCCTGTAATATATGCACGCTGCGTCCAATATTTTGTTGTACATAACTAACCTATAGTTACGGTATTTTTGTTGTACAATAACTTTTTTCTGGGAGTTATTGTACAATTCATCAATTCAAACTTCTCTCGTACCAATTTGTACAAAAGTCTATTCTTATTAAACTTAACTGCGAATTTCTTCACAAATTGGATTTTAGTCAACATGAAAATATTATATTATCCCTGTCATTTTCTCGGACAGCTCAGAGTGCTGTCCCTACGGAAATTTCAAAGTCAATTGTTGTATCGGTTTATAAGATTTTCGATGACAATCCAGGATACCATATTCATCAAGTGCAGCAATATGTTCCTTGGTTGGATAGCCTTTATTTTGCTTGAAGTTATAATTTGGGAATTGTTCGTGAAGCTTAAGCATGATCCTGTCTCGCGTAACTTTTGCTATAATGGATGCAGCGGCAATTGAAGCTATTTTCGCATCTCCTTTTACAATTGCCTTAGCAAATCCAACTAGTTTTTTGGGTATTTTATTTCCATCAATTAAACATAGATTCGGTTTAACGTTTAGAGATAGAACAGCTTCTTCCATACCAAATAATGTTGCTTGCAGAATATTTATCTCATCAATTATTTCAGGTGATACGATCTTAACTTCCCAGCAAATTGCTTCTTTTGTAATTATCTCATAAAGCTCTTCGCGTTTCTTCTCACTCAGTTTCTTAGAATCGTTTAAGCCTGGTATTTTCTTTTGGAGATCAAGAATTACTGCAGCCACCACAACGGGTCCTGCCAGCGGTCCACGACCAGCTTCATCAACTCCTGCAATAATTCCGAATTCTTTATAGAATATCTTCTCTTTTTTATAGAGGGGCATTATTTTTCCAAAATAAAGAACAAGCGTGAAAAATTTGAATCAAGTATTTTAGGATTATGATCAATAAGATTCTCTTCATAACCAATGCTGTAGATTCCCTTTAGTTTAAATTCAGAATTATTGATACAATTTATGATTTTGCTAACTTTAAATATTTTTTGTTTATGCTCTTCATCGTATCTGGCATAAAGAAATCCTTTCTTCTTGATAAAAGTAAGTTTTGTTGATTGAAAATTCGTTGTAGGTTCATACTCACTTTCATGAATAAATATATCATCACGAATTTCTTCAACATTAATAAAACCATCAAAATGATTCTCACAATTTTTTGGAGTTGTTATGTCAAAAATGAAGATCCCATTTTCTACGATAGTGTTATAAACATTATTAAATAAAAGTTCAATTTCATTAGGATCATGAAGATAATTCAGGCTGTCAAAAAGTAAAAGAACCAGATCATATTTATTTGTGGGAAGTTCATCAGTCATTTTGTTTAATTTCAAATTTGGGGGAAATGGTTTTCCCGAAGCTATTTTCAACATTTCTGCTGAGATGTCAGAAGCATCAACTGTCAGGCCTTTTTTAACGAGTAGTGAAGAGACATTGCCACTACCACATGCAAGTTCTAAAATTCGAGCAGGACTTTTACCAAATATCTTATTATAATGTGATAAAACAAAATCAACCCAATTATTATAATCAACATGGCTCATATAATTATCATAGTATTCTGCAAAGATACTATAATTATTGTTAGGAATGTCTTCCGATACTGAGATCATTTTCTTTGCAAAAGTTATCGCCTTTTCAAGACTTTTTTCAGAAGCAATTCCTTTTCCTGCAATGTCGTAAGCTGTGCCGTGATCTACCGATGTACGGATGAAAGGTAAACCAAGTGTAACATTTACTCCCTCATCTGCTGAGATCATTTTAAAGGGAATTAGTCCTTGATCGTGATATGCAGAAATTATCATATCATAAGAAGTTGCTTTTGTTGCAAAGAAAGTATCAGCAGGGAAGGGACCATCAATGTGAATTCCATCAATTTCTAGATCTTTTACAACAGATGCAATTAATTTGTCATCTTTTCCAAATGCCCCATTTTCACCGGCATGAGGATTTACTGCCAGCATTGCTATTTTGGGATTTTTTATAATTTTACAAGCTTCTTTATAGATCAATTTGAATTTTGGTTTCAAAGGTTCTGAACTTAAATATTTTGAAATATCTGAAACAGCGATATGTGTAGAGAGAAGTGATAGATTAAAATAAGGTCCCCAGAATGACATAATTACATTTTCGGTATTAGAGCTTGCGGCAAAGAATTCGGTATGTCCAATAAAATTGGGATGCGTATGACGGATTGCATCTTTGCTAACGGGTGCTGTCACAACTGCATCAAGCTTATTAGTATTGAGATCTTTAGCGCATTCAGAAAGTATTTTATGAGCTGTCTCTCCACTCTCTTTTGATGGCATTCCAATTTCGATATTGTTGCTATTTATCTCCATCCAATAAATATTTTTCCAAGAAGTTGCTTCATTAATATTATGAATCTTCACAACAGAATTCCCATCAGTGAACGGATCAAGTTTACCATAAACTACAAAAGTAATATCTTCCCTTAATTTTAAAAATCTAATAGCTTTAGAAGTGATTTCCGGACCAATTCCAGCTGGATCACCCGTTGTAATTGCAATTCTCTTCATATAATTTTACCTCAACAAACTTATAACAAAATAATTTTTCCTCAAAAATCTCACTATCTGTCAATTTATTTGTTGTCATAAAAAGTAATAAAGATTAATTTAGCGAAGCAAAGAAAAATTATTAAATATTATTTTGCATCTAATATAGGGGAAATGATGAATAGAAATCCTGTTGTTGCTGGCAGCTTTTATCCGGGTGATTCAAGTATTCTTAATAAACAGATCGAAGATTATTTACAAAAAGTGAATATTGAAATTGCAGGGAATGATATATTGGGTGTAATATCTCCTCACGCAGGATATGTTTATTCTGGTAAGTGTGCTGCTTTTAGCTTTAAAGCATTACAACAAAAGGATTTTGATGTGGCAGTTATTATTGCACCAAGCCATCGTTTTGCGGATTTTGATTTTTCAGTGGGTGATTATGATGAATATTTAACTCCTTTAGGAAGCATGAAAGTTGCTAAAGATATAGTAAAAGAATTAAAAGAAAAATACGATATTGGAACAACATATTATGCAAGTAATATTGAACATTCTCTAGAAGTTCAATTGCCTTTTTTGCAGAAAATTAAACCTGATTCTAGCATTGTCCCAATTTTGCTTGGTAGGCAAAATAAGGAAAATAGTAAGAAATTAGCAAAAATTTTGGTCGAGTGTTTTAAGGGAAGGTTCGATAGAACAGTCTTCATAATTAGTAGTGATCTTAGCCATTATTACGAAAGTGAAACAGCAACGGCAATGGATAAGGAATTATTAATAAATTTTGAGAATATGAATGTAGATAAAATGGGAGAAGATTTTAATCTGGGCAAAATCGAAGCTTGTGGAATGGGTGGAATATTGACTCTTATGTATCTTGCAAAGAACCTTGGCTATAATGTGATAAAAAATCTTGATTATAGAAATTCCGGTGAAGTAAGCGGAGATTACAATCAGGTTGTTGGATATCTTTCGAGTTGTGTGTATAAATAATTTGACAAGAAAACCAAAAATTCCGAATTTGCATTTTTAAGTGAGCGGGAGTAGCTCAGTGGTAGAGCTCCACGTTGCCAACGTGGTTGTCGCGAGTTCGAATCTCGTCTCCCGCTCCATTTTTAAATTTTGGCGACATCGCCAAGTGGTAAGGCAAAGGTCTGCAAAATCTTTATCCCCGGTTCGAATCCGGGTGTCGCCTCCATATTGTGCGTTCTAAGTGACTCAAGTTCTTGCCGGAGTGGTGGAATTGGTAGACACAAGGGACTTAAAATCCCTCGATCTTCGGGTTGTGCCGGTTCAAGTCCGGCCTCTGGTACCAAATAGAAACGCTGATCTTCTAGGTTAGCGTTTTTTTTATTTATATTACATCGATTATATTATTATAAAATTGACAACTCAATACTAAAAAAAATATTAACCAAAAAGTAATAAAAAGATGGAAGTAAATGAAGCAAAATTCACATAAAACACTAAAGCATTATATTCATCTTCGTTTGGGAAGAGGGAATTTTTTTGAGATTCTGAAATCGATGTTTGTCAAAGCATTTGAAGCAAAATCGGCAAAAGAGTTTTGGAATTATTGGAATCCTGTATTCGGCTATTTCATGTTATTCTATTTTTATAAACCATTAACAAATAAAGTGCCAAGAGCTATACGTGTAATTGCAACATTTACAGTTTCGGGTTTTTTCTTACATGATCTTTTATTATGGTGGCCATTTTGTTGGATGATCGCCTATAAAACTCATTTTCCTTTTGGAACAGTTTGGTTTATTTTTTTGGCAATTATTATGTTATTGCTAGAAAAAATTGGTTTCAATACTGAAAAGTATTCACCAGGGATTCGTGTATTGACAAATTTAGGATATCTTAGTGTCGCCCTGGGTTTAACTCTATTAGTTGCAAGTGGTATAAAATTAATTACTAATTTATGTTAATTTAGCTATCTCAACTCACCTACATACTTCATAAATGATTGAACTCTTTCACTTGAAATTTCATTCTGCCATTTCCCATTTTCTTTGAAATGTGAACCAATAATAAAGCCATTTGCATGTTCCCAATATTTATCAATGTTATCTATTGTAACTCCAGAACCTATTAAAATTGGAAGATCACATGTTCTACCTACTTTTTGTAATTCTGTTAAATCTGTCTCTTTTGAAGTTGATTTACCAGTAATAATAACTCCATCAGCAAGAAAGAATTTGCATGCTTCTGCAAAATCAGTAATATCCAGATCAGATGTTATTGAATGAGAAGAATGTTTCTTTTTAATATCAGCAAATACTGCTATCTCATTTGCACCGATTTTTTTACTATATCTTATAAGCTCACCTGCACAGGCGTTCATCAATCCCTCATCGGCTATGTGTGAATACACGAAACCTTCAACACGAATAAATTCACATCCAGAAGCTTGAGCTACCGCCAGAGCTTCTATATTAGCTCCAGCTAGTATTTGAATTCCACATGGGATAGAGATATTTTTATTAACTTCTGCAGCAACTGCCGTCATTGAAGCTGTAATTTCCGGACCAACTATTTTGTTCAAATAAGGTACATCATGCATATTTTCCATGATAATTGCATCCAATCCATTTTGCTCATACAATTTTGCTTCTTCAACTGCTTTAGTAATAATTTGAGGGATTGTAAGTTTATTGTTCGGAGTACCGGGAAGAGCTTGAACGTGGACCATACCTATTATCAATTTCTTCTTCTTCAATTCATTTATGATTTTCATGATTTTCCTCGCTTATTATTCATTAATTTACTCCTTGTTAAATACTTATAAACAAGACCATAACTTGCTAATCCAAATGAAGTTGCAATTATCCCCATATACAATTCGTCCACATTTTGCCAAAATCCAGTTAATTCGATGTTCCGCCAGACACTCACTGTGATCACGCCTAAAATACTGGCAAAAACAAATTGGTGATCTTTTATCTTGCCGGGAAAAATATATCCATAAAGAACTGGAAGTAGCAGGCAACTAGCGGAATAACTACCCAACGTTTTCCAAACTGTTTTAATATTGCCTTCAAATACTATACCCAAAAGAATTGCTAAGATGCCTACAAAGATAATTCCAATATGATAAAGAGATACTTTTCCTTTCCATTTTTTTGGCATCATGTCGTAAGAAACTGTTGTTCCAGCAATAAAAAGATATGAATCTAATGTAGATAAGATAGTTGCTAGAATTCCTGCTAAAACTAATCCTCTAATCCCATTAGGTAATATTTGAAGTGCATAAATTAAATATGCTTTATCCGATGCTGCTTCTGGTATTACTGCTCTTGCATACATTGCTCCTGCTGTTGTGCAGATATCAAATAGTATCCAGATCACTGTAGAAATCAAGATTCCTCTTTTGGCTATTTTAACGTTCTTAGCAGCAAAAACTCTCTGATAGAAATTGGGGTCAACTAATGTAGAAAGTGCAATAAATCCCCAAACTAAAGTAGTTGCAATCCCTTCTCCTCCTGTGAGCGTGAAATGGGTTGATGGAAGATTTGCTTTTAAAAAACTTACTCCTCCAAACAATTTGTAGGAATAAAGAAGAATTAAAAATACTCCTAAACACATCACAAAAAATTGAATTATGTCAGAAAAAACAATTGCCCTAAATCCACCATAAAGTGTGTAGAGAATTACAATTGTCACACCAATTATCATACTTTGCAAAAATGAAATTCCAAATAATGCTTGAATTAGAAGTCCTAAACTTATTACATATGCAATTGGCAATACATTAAAGAAATTAAAGACTGCACTTAATTTTCCTGATTTTGGTCCGAACATTTTTCCAATCAGATCTGGAAGTGTGATAGCTTTATATTTGGCAACTTTATGTACTATGAAAAATGCAAATAAAATGTATGAAATGTACCAGAATATTCCCTGAGTTACAAAATTGAAGATTCCCTGATCGAAAGCAATTTTTGTAACTCCGAATATTCCACCATACCAAGTAGCGACTAAAGTTGCAACAAACATTGGAAGTGTGAGCTGTCTTCCCATTAGGAATAGATCCAAAAAACGAATTTCATTATTATTGGAAATATTTCCCTTTTTTTTCTTTAGATATTGTCCATAAATTACAGATAAAAAAGTTAAAAGTAAAACTCCAAAAAAAACATACCAATCCAATCTACTCAAAATTGTCTTGTAATCTATTGTTAAATCAAATTCCAACAGCAACTCCTTTTTCGGCATTACCCGATAAGTCTAAGGGTTGAGTGATAGCCACTTCTCAGCCATTTATTTGGCTCCCCTGTTATTTAATTATTGAAATTTAGTTCTGAAGTTTATTAGTCAAATTATTTTTGTTTTATCTCCTTGTCTCCAAGCCCCAGCTTAATCCTCTCAAAGAATCTCATCTTTTTGATTCTTTCAAGTGTTAACTCAAGCGTGTTCTCGTTCCCTATCCTCTGATTGGGAACGCATTAAAAATCAAGATCAGATGTGTT
>Ga0307989_1001465_pt1 | contig 12591 bp, 5 predicted proteins | sample EllFjometagen185_FD_203164 | JGI IMG/M metagenome (GOLD analysis project Ga0307989, IMG submission 203164) | Marine microbial communities from Ellis Fjord, Antarctic Ocean - #185 | ecosystem: Environmental > Aquatic > Marine > Unclassified | place: Southern Ocean | collected 2014-10-08 | reverse complement strand
CAAAAAAGCGACAATCAATTGGCAGTTTACCAATGGGAAAGCTAGAATTAAGTTGAAACGGCTGTATCCGTCATTATATGATTAACATAACACTAGTAATATCCTGCTTGAATTGGACTGAATTGGTCAATACATTCTTAAAAAACCGAATAGCTTTACTAATGTCAGATTGATTTACCGCCCCTTGGACTTTACTTCCCACAAAAACCCAAAGTGGTTTCTCAATATTATAGGTGCGCAGATCTTCGCGATGGTTTTCAAACAAAACGAGTTGCTCATAATAGCCCAATAAGCTGGCTGTTAGTAATAATCTGCTCTGGTCATCACTATACTCATTCTCCACCTCAAGATTGAATACATTGAAATCTTTTCCATAGCCATCTGTATAAAAATGTCGGTAGGAATAGTCAAAAATAATGGATTTGGCATATTCATTAAAGAGTAATTTTTTTTGATTGTTTATTACCTGCCCAAAGGTAGCGGAGTATTCAAGCGTAAAGGATTCCTTTCCTCGAGCCAAGTATTCTCTTAGTGATTTCCAGGTTTGTTCCTCTGATTTACTTCCCTTATGCCCCTCATCAATGAAAATCAGGTTACGATCCTCTGAGAAATAATCAACATCGACACTCACACCATCCCCAACTTTTTCCTTAACGAGCTTGGTAATCTCAATGATCAGAATTTCACCCTCACTCGTATTCAGGCTTTCTTCGCTTCCCGAATAGATATGAGACTTAATTCCACTCTCTGTCAGGCTTTCATAATGTTGTCTGCTCAAACCGGCATTGGGAGTGATCAGGATAATATTTTCCCAGTTTTTGAAGTATTTGGTGACTTGCCAATAATTACAGTGCATGAGCAGCGTCTTACCACTGCCCGTTGCCATCCAGTAGGCAATTTTTTTTAGATCAGATGCTGTATAGGGTTCAATCGATTCAAATGCCGGTTCTTCCTGCAAATAGGTGTTAAGCCCATTTAGGAAATCTGATTGTTGCTTACTAAGTTCATCAAAAAAATATTCTGTGAAAAATAATGCTAACCACTGGTAGTATTTTAAGTTCGAAAACGAAGTCTGGTTTTTCCGGAGAGAATTTTCATAGCCTTGAATGGCATCATCATATTCCTTAACCTGCTGATCTTCAACCTGTCCAAGTGAGTTTGCAATTATGATACTGGCAAAATAGCTTGTTCCGGTTGTACTTACTCCCGTTTGTTTATTCCTAAATTCTTCACGCAGGGTTTCAAACTCGGTATACCCCAACTGTTTTAGAATATAGCGAAAGAGGACGAGTTGTTTTGAGAGTTGCATCATTGACCTTTTAATCACCGCCAACTACACAATTATGACCAAATTTTGTGCAGATGGCGTGTACTGTGCGTAATCCTTGTACATAGACTCTATCCAGACAGTGAATCTCGGGAAAGATTGTTGGGTACCATATATTTTCAGTTAAATCGAAATATTGTTTTTGCCAATAACGCAAATTTTGAGGGCTCTTATTCAGCATAAATGTTTGAGCATGACGTTGAGTGTTTTGTTCATATACCTTATAACTACTTGAATATATTAGATTTGATGGCGTCTAGATTCGTCTAAAGCTACGTCTAAACTCGTCTAAACTCGTCTAAACTTGCGTCTAGATTCGTCTAAACGGGGATCCAATCTTTGTCTTTTAGACGAATTCTTCCATCTTTCCGCATGGTTTGAATAATATTTTTAACCTTATCTTTTTTTTGTCTATCCGTCAGAATATCAGAAAGTTTTGGTATAATTAGGGCTTCTATTTCGCCTCTACTGCACTTCTTAAACTCATTTAGATATGCAAGAATCATATCCTGGTAGTGGGCATCATCAAAAGCCTTGTTCCTAATATAGGTTGCTCTATCATCTGTTACATCAGCAACAGACGCAGATACAAAATAGTTTGGCTTACGACCTTCTATTAGCTTTTCTTTCCGGAGTATGTTTACGGCATCAGGGGTAATCGATTGCTTTTTCTGAACTCTATCTAAATTAACAACATGAGAAAGTGGTAAATCTTTTCTTTCAATCAGTATTTTAGAATAATTAAGATCAATGGAATGCCCGTAAATTTGTAGAATTACATTCTGCTGTGTCGAAAGCGAATAATCCGGTAAGGGGAAATATCGATTCCTTTGGGATAAAAACATGCTATGAATCCCATACCCTAGAGTATCGATCATACCTAAATTGACCATCGCCTGTGACAACCAATGATTTCTATACCGTTCAGGGGTTTTATTGCCACCAGAATACTCATCCGGATTACCCTCATAAAAATCACCGGCATTGGAAAACACCAATTGATCAACTTTCTCAGTTACAATTATTCGGCTATTTAATAAATAATCCTGATGGGCAATACAGTTATGCAGCGCTTCTAAAATAGTACGTGTGTCATACTTGTTTACTGTTGTAGCAAGCAATTCGTTATCAGGAAACAGTTTGTATTTAATATTACGAATGTGTTGTAGGACTCTTGATGTAGATAAAAGCAGGGGACAACTAAAATGCTCGTAAGCTTTTTCCTCTGTTTCTAGTTTCCAGGTAATCTCAGCGATAGCTGGTTGGATATAGTGTGATGATTCTTCTTTCCCTAATAGTAAGATAGCAGTCTTGGTTACTTGACCATTGATGGTGACTTTAGCCTTATCCAGAAAGGACCTATCATCCCAGGAATCTATCTCGCTATAATAAGTGGCTTTGCTGCTCTTTTCCTTGAACTTCTCCCTGGCAACCTGGATGGCATCATGATCTAAATCCTGAAGACTTGCTCCAGTAATGATCCCAGCACTCCAATCTTCAAGTGAATTGTAAATAATACGAACTCTATCAGGGAAATTACGTAGGTCTGTTTTATTGCTGCCAATCCTGACAAAGGGTTTCTTTTTAAAATGAGTTGGTTCCCCTTTTGCGGCGGGGATACGGAGCAGAACAATGTTTAAATCATTATATTGAAACTCAAAGATCTCAAAATTAATTTTGGGGTGCAGCAAATTCCTGATCCAAAGCTCCAGGTCTTGATTCCCTTGCTTGGCTGTACTGAAATTGAAGTTTGTGCCTTTGATGGTATGGGATCCGTCGCCCACCCCCCAGATTAGATATCCAAAAGGTTTATTCCTGATTGCAGCACCATTACTCATAGCCGAAATATATTCACCAATTTGATCATTGGTTATACTGCCAGCCCCCATTTTAAATTCGATCCATTCAGTTTCGTTTGGGTGGGCAGTTAATTCCTCTAATAATTGTTGTAGTGTTACTTCTCTCATTTCAAGACCTGTATTATAGTTTTAGGCCAGTTGTCCTTTCTGGCTCCCAATAATGGCAAACCTGCGATCTGTTCATTTGTATGATATCTATAACCACAATTAGTTCATCATTTTATTTTTGAGAATTTCTTCGATTGATTGATAATCCTCAATGTGTGCTTGACCATTTATGTAGAGTGTATCATAGCTATAATTTTTTAGTTCAGCTTTGATGGTCTTGCTATCAGCTTCGTAGTCTTTCTTTTTCCAATCTTTCACACTGCGCCAGATCACCAGGATCTGTTTATTGGCATTGTTGTGCCCCAAGATAAAACTGTATTTCTTGCCTTTGATATGTTTAGTAATGTGTTTCTGCAGATGGAGACCAATGAGGTAGTTAAAAGTCTCTATCAGATCAACGGCTTGCTCTGTATCATAGGAAAAACCATCCCAGACTTTCAATTGATAATCCCAGGGGTCTTGCATAGCGTCTGTATTGACCAAGGTTTGACTGTCCCGGGTTTCAAACTCCAGAAAATATTTTGGGATGTATTGATCCAGTTTAAGCGCCTTTTGGGTAGCCTCCTCAGGGGCAGTAAACGCTATATTTTCCAAGGCTTCTTCATATTGTTCCAGCCGCTGGTATTTAAAGAAAACACCCAGGCCATTCATAGAATTGTCTTTAGGCTCGCCATCTTTCCAGTCAAAGGTGTAGGCTATTTTTTTGATGCGGGGAAGGATAATAGAATAAGTATAGTCTCCTTGTTCAATGAGTATACACGTCCTTTTACCTTCATCATCTCTGTTCAATAGTTGTATCGAGTGAAATGTAGTTCCGGATCCTGCAAAATAATCTAAGAAATAGCCTTCACTAAGGCTTGTAGCATAAATAAGACTCTCAATCAATTTGACAGGTTTTGGATAATCAACCAGACCTTGAAGATTCAACTGATCAAGGCTTATACTACCATCACTCTTTTGGCTTAGAATTGATCGAAGCAAAAATGATTCAACTTCATGTAAATATGTAATTGAACTGGGTTGGGTAGTCTCATTGTTAGCATACCAGACTCGCCCTTTCATCATGGAACCATCTGAAAGAACAAATTCATCACCATTTTTTTCTGCGCTTCGGAGTGTTTCTTCTTTCCATCGCCACCCTCTATTGGGAATTGGAGACGGCTCGCCCGTTACAGGGTTAATAACCTCATATCGTGGACCTTGTGTTTTAGCATTCGGCCAAGACATGTTAATTTTACCCCATATTTTATAGTCATTATCAAGTTCACAATAAAGAGTGATTCCTCTGTCAAATCCTTGCTTCTTATAAAATTTCTTTAGAGATTCTTGTGTTAAATCAAGGCTTTTCCCTGAAGTTTTAGCTTTTCTTACAAGCTCATATACTTCTTCTAAAGCATCTTTCCTCATAATATATGAGAGTTCTTTGATCTTTCGATCAGCATTGCTCTTGCTATAGAGATATATGTACTCGTGAATATTACCAATGCCCTTGTCGTTCTTCGGAATTCTCTTGTTCCATGTAATTTTTTCTACTCTATTCTTTTCTCCATATATTCCGTTTAGTAACTGGCCTAAGTTTAATTCCTCATGCTCATCACAACTGATAAATATGGCACCCTCATCCTTTAGCAAATCTTTATTTTTTCTCAAAAGAGGCTCAAGCATTGTGACCCACGTTGAAGATTTAAATGAATCTTTATAAATAAATCCATCATCACCAGTATTATATGGGGGATCTAGATATGTCGCTGAAATCTTATTCTCAAATTTTTCAGAAATACTATTTATTCCATGACTATTATCTGAATGAATAACCAGTCCATCAGTCAATTCTTCTAAATTTATATTCCCGGAAAGTAATGTCAGGAGTCGCCCTTTAAATAGATTCCCAAAATGCACCGTATCAATAGGCAGTTTCCGCCAGGAGAGCAGGTCATCTTTCAAACTATTAACTGATAACTTACCTTTGGGTACATTTGCTTTTCCAAAGAGCTCCTGCCATTCAGCAATTTGTTTTTTATTCTTGATCACTTCAAGTAAAATGGGTCTAGCGGCTTTTTCACCTATATAGTCAACCAATCGGTCAATGGTGATGACCCACTCTGTACCCAGGACAAACTTCTTTTTCTCCCAGAGCATTTTCTGGAAGTCTTCCAACTGGCTGACAAACACGATAATGGTATCTGCGATTTTCTTAAAGACCTTGATGGTTTTCAGGTTGTGTTTCAGCCGATCGAAATAGATCTCTGTATCCGTGACATACAAATCATCCACATTAATCAACTCGGATTTAATGTAATAATCCAGTTCTCGCTCCAAAAAGCCCTTCAGGTTCTTGTGGATAAAAAAATCATATTTGTTTTTACGGGTGTAATGATGGAGTTTTTTAAGGAGTAGGGGGTGGATTTCCTGGTCATTATTTTTTGCAGAAATTGATTTCCACAGGTCTGCCAGCATTACCTTGTCGCCAAGCTGTTCTTTTAGCTTATCAAAAGCCTGCTCATCCAGGCGATCCTGTTTGTTATTACCCTTAATCTCAGATTTTTCGGTTTCAGTCAGGGGTCGATATTCAAAAAAGAAGGTGGCTTGTGTTTTTGTGACATCAGATTCCTTTTCCGAAAGGATGAAATAATTATTTTCGTCAGATTTGACATTTCCCTGTTCCAAGTGGGCTTCAGTCAATTTAAAATAGACTGTCACAGCATCTTTATATTTACCAGCTTTAAAAGCATATTGTTGAAAAGTTTCTGAAGATTTGATGTAGTATTGATCCTGATTGGCCCAGTGGAAATGGGTTTCTTCACCATTGTAGGGCACCACATATTTTTCATTTTTTCCAAAACGGCGTTTACTGATAAAGTCACCCTTGTCATAGTAGCGGGAGAAGAATTGGGTAAGATGGTTATAGATCTGGTTCTCAGTTTCTTCTGATACCTCAAAGGCTGTGCTTTGAACTTTTAGTTCTTCGTATGCCGTAATCTTATCCTTGCCAAATTTTTTCAGGGTTATCTTTTCTGCCGCATCTGCCGCCAACCACCCCTTAATAATGTCATCTTGTTCAAGTTCTTCAATTTGATCCAGAATTGTCCTGGCCTGTGCATGGGAAAGCGTTTGAAGTTGTTCCTTGACTTTGTTTACCAAAAGGTCATCAATGAACTGTTTAATCTCATCTTTTTTGTAATGGAGGATCTTATAAACCCCAAAATCCAAATCCTGAGTCTCGAATTGAAAGAGCAGGTTTAGAAAGCTTTTTAGCCGGTCAAGCGAAGTCTCGCTTGTTTTGTTTAAAATTATTTTATCGAGCATCTTGATTCTCTTTTATGATTATATCTATAAACGTATGCATCCAGATTGGAGCAACGGCTTTATCTTTCAAAATACGCTTTTTATCCATCTCTGAAAGTGCTTTCCGTAAATGATTAATATGGGAGTCATCAATTCCATTTTTGCCAATATGTTTAAGTGCCTGAAACACTGAACCGCTAATTTGACCCGCCCGCATCGAACGACATCAGTAAATATGAGCGAGACCTCCCAGATGATTCGAGATCAAAATATACTAATAGACGAAGTCATTATCCCGGAAGAACAGGATAGCTTTGAACATTACTCCAAACGCTTGCGTAGAGTTGGTATAACGATTTATGTGAGCACTTTATTGATAAATTCTACGCCCATTCCGTTACCCCTACGTAAAATAGACACCCTTCCCCGGGTCTCCTCAATACAGTCAGCATTTTTTGCAGCTTTCATGGTATTATCATAGGCTTCCCACACATCCAGTCCTGTGATCTCATAACCGTACCCTTCACTGATCCAATGGAGGGCTGCCAGGCCGGACTCAATCGCAAACGCTGGTTCTCTCTCGGCAAAATCCCGCGCAGCCCGAGTAAGTGTCCGGGGATCTACCGGACTGGCCATAGCCAATTCACCCGCCCTTTTGTAAAGTCCAATAGACTTCGCCGAGGCGAACCATTTGCCGGGTTCTCCAGGTGTACTCTCTACCAGATCATTCAAAATATCAACAGGCTGCTTCCCGAGATATTTTTTTACAATTGCTCTGAAAGTTGCTAGATTGGTCATTTTCTGATTCGCTTGTATGCCGTAACAATCATAAGCCTCTTCTAAAAGTCCTTCTGATAAAAGAATCTCTTCGCAAGTTTGGCTGATGGCTAAATACGACTCATTAATACCGTCTCCTTCTTCAGCAAAGCTCAAGGCTGCTCTAAAATGGCCAGCAGCCACAAGAGCTTTGGCACCAAATTGGCGATAATGCCAGAATCCATGTGGTTCTGCTTCAACCAGAACCATGAGTTCCGTATATCGTTCTGCTTTCAGGAGGGTGCTCAGACAAGCGCTACTACCAGAATAATGTCCGCGAATGTCTGGATCAGGACTTAGTGCCATGCGGGTTGTATCAATAAAACGATCAGCCCAACGCGATGCACGCTCCTTTGTGACACACAGTTCGCCCCAATGGTCAGGCAACCTTTCGATGTAGGGCATGTCATCTTCCTGCACAGCATCCCAAAGACGCTCCAGCCATTGATCACGCAGAGCGTCATCTGCCGGTGCATCTGCAATAATCTGCGACAGGATTTCGATGGCATTGTAAACTGCCGTCCCAATCGAACCTGATGAACTATCAACATGTTCCAGTGCCGGTGAAACTTTCTCCAGAAATATCACAGCCCCTTCACCGCCCAGAACCGGATCCTTCCGGGCCACTTTCTTGATCTCAGAAACAGCTTCTTTGACTCGTTTAACGGCTGGTTGTGACCGCCATCCAAAAGAATTCTTTCTGAACCGTGCCCTAAATATCCATTTGTGTTTGGTTGTTTTCATCTTGCTCATTTATCTCTTTATTGTTTTGATCTATTTGTAATTTATCCAAGATTTCCATCAGTCTTATTTTGCGTTTGTGCTTGCTTTTTAATTCAAAAATGTAGCGAGTCCAGGCAGCCTGTTGTTTCTCTCGGGACATCACTTTAGCTGCTTTTTCCAGATAACGAGATGCTGCATGGTAGGCGTGGGGCTTCACCTGGGCTATCAGAGCTTCAGCCATCTGCTTCCAGATCGTTACGGATCGCTCTGGAGCGTATTTTTGGATCGCACCTGCCACTTCGTCATCTTCATACCAATATCTACCGTAGTGCTTACGGGGGAGATCATCATACCAATGTAGAACTTGGTCCGGTTTATTTTCAAGAATAGCTATGTCAATCAATTCCCGTCTCATGGGGTATTTACGTTTGCGATTGTAGTTAATATATTTGAAGTCAGGTTGAGTTAACTTCCAGTTGGACTGTTTCCAGGGTTCTTCCCCTCTTTCCAGATATTGCAAAAGGCACTCACGTATTTCTGGCCAAGTGTTGATTTTGGAAGCACTTTTTTTACTGTCCAAAAAAGTATTTATTGATGGTTGTTGGATAAATTTCATTACTTCTATGACTGCTACAGCAGTCCAATTCTTTTCTTTTGCTCTGATTTCCTGCAATTGGTTCTGAAGAGTACCGGCAGTACCCGGCCACTTGTCACTGATTGCGGTGAAGCCTTTATTAATCCAGTTTTCAGCATCTTTAAAACGATGTTCATCAATCAACATAGCTACCAACCGAACATAGCTACCTGACTTTCGAGCTTCGACTTCGCATAAGGGTATAATCTCCTGGTCACGATTTGAATGTGCCAAAGCGTGGAGAACCCATTTACTGATCCGATCTGAGTTGTAGTTCTTATGATAGTTGTCAGTGATTTTTTTTGAGTGACTCTTTTCGAGTCGCTCCTGGAGCTGATCTGCCAGTGTATCCCATGCTGCAGCGGGATGTTTCCGAAGCAGGTAGTCATGAAAGTCCTCAAACACTCCATAATCATCTAGCAAGACAACATCCACGGCCCAAGCTAATTTTTCAGCAGAGCTAAGTGATGATCTTTCCAGAGCCGTAATTATTATGGGGATGCATTGGCTGATCTCCATGGAACCTGCGCCATTGTCATTGCCTAATTCCAACTGTTGATAACTACGGGTGATCAGTTCTTTGCCAAGCCCTAAAACCTCATCATTAAACTCCGCTTTCAGAAGTGCTTTCATCTTTTTCCTGATCCCGGAATAATCTGGAATATTTCCACCTCCGCTACCCCAATCCTCCTGCCAGCAGGGCTCAGAAGTTACTTCAATGATCTCATCATGAAGACGTTTTAGCATTTTTTGAATATTGCCTGAAATAAGCTGTTGCCGATCACTAAGCTCTTGAGCTAGGACAGGGTACACCAGAGCCATTTCCTCCAGGAGAGTAATAAGTTGTGTTTTAGTTTTGCTCTCTAAAAATGCAATGGTTTTACTATTAAGGTTTCCAGAATTTGAGCTCGTGTTGTTTCCAGATGCATCAGGCAGGTCTTCTTCTAGGAGTAGTTTTAGGCGGACATCATCTTCGCCAATAGTTGGGATTTTCTGACGGTTTTCAACTGCCTCCAAATATTCCAGGAGAACAGCAACACCATGTTTGCAATCCAATTCATAGGGACAGGTACATGACGCATCCGGAAGTCCTGATTCACCCCTTTTAACCAAAGTAGCATAACGCCATGTTCCTTCAACCCAGGCTATGAGTGAACCGTTTTCCAATTGACCCAAGTCAGAAACCAACCCTTGTTTCTGATAGCTGCGACCTCGCAAGACGATCTTGGGACTGGCCCATTCATCTAGATCCTTTGATGAAAGCTCAGTAAAAACATTTGATAGTGTGCTTGGTTTTTCCATACATTAACAAACTAATCCTGTTCACAAAATGAACAAACAGAAAGGCGCGGATCACTCCACGCCATCTTCTCCTTACAGAAACTTAATACCAATTGTAGTTCCATCCTGGGTTGAGGACCGGGCATTTCGACTGGGCTCAATGTCCTTGTTCGCTGAGGAGACTGAGCTCATCGAAGTCACCGTGGGCAGGTTGCCAAATACCAAGCATTTCGACCGGTCCCTGAGCCTGTCGAAGGGTTATTTCATAAGCATCAACTTTTTAGTCAACCTTACATCACCGGAAACCAGGGTGTAAAAATAGAGACCCGACGATAAGCTTGAGCCATCAAATGTCACCCGATGGGAACCAGCTGTCTGAAAGCCACTCGCCAGACTGGCTACTTCACGACCCTTCAGATCATGGATCAGCAACTCAACCGGTCCGTTTTTAGGAATCTCATAGCTGATAATGGTGCTGGGGTTAAAAGGATTGGGGTAATTCTGTTCCAGAACATAGACCTGAGGCATTTGTTTTGGTTTTGAATCAATACTGGTAGCAGCCTCGTGACCGAATAAGCCAACACCTGTCCCAACCAGCAGATCATCATAATAAATAAACTGGATATCCGTACCAACGGGGTACTCATAATAGGTAGCCCAGGCAATGGTTCCCTCTTCAAACACATAAATGATATTATCGATGGCCATATAGAGATCATGGTTCACTTCATCATAGGTGATGGCTTTGGCGGCATTGGGATAAACCAAGCCGGATGAGGTCAGTGATTCCCAGTAGGTATCACCCACCGCCTTTTTGTAAGACCGCACACTGGTTCCCGAAGCATCGGTGCCACAAGCAAAGATCGTATCACTTTTCGACACATACAAATCCATGATAGTGGCTGCTATCGGATAGGTCGCACTGAGAAATAAATCTGAAGTAACGATCCAGCTCCCGGCACTTTCTTCGCAACGATAAACACCGTTAACCGTTCCATACGTGGTGTTTCTCTCAACACCAACATAGGCAACTGTATTTCCAGATTCTTCAACAACCACAATGTCTAGTACATCAACACCTGTTGCTGGAAAATCACCACCCGTGATCTGAGTCCAGGACCAACTTGTTCCAGATGGTTCACCAACAAACACGCCTCCCAATGAATCAACGGGTTCATCCCAGTCTTCATCATCATAAACACCAATAATCAATCGTTCACTACCGAAAGTTTCATCCCTGGCGATTGAAGTAATACGTGAACCATAAGTCCAGGTCCAGTAGGGATATGCCCCATCCTGATGGGCTTCAAAAATGCGCAGATAACTGCTTGGATCATCAACATCTCCATAAACCGGTTCATAGCGAAAGATGTTGCCACTTGAGTTGCCCATATAGGCTGTATCTGCAGTTGCTGAACAAGTCACCACATCATAAGGAGTGCTATCATAATCTGGCCAAATTGGTTCAGTCCAGGCTACCGAGCTCGTGGCATAGTCCGTCACATACCAGATGCCAGATTTGGATGCGACCCAGGCCGTGCTTTTGGCTTGGTCCATGGCAAAATCATTGACCTGAACAGCCAATAAGCCATCATTGATTTCATCAATACCAGGCAGCGTGTGGTCATACATACCCATGGCCCAGTCCGTTCTCACATAGGCAATATTTTTGTTATTGGGATCAGCAGCCAGGGCACCATCAGCCCCGCCATGCATAGACCAACTTCCACCCTGATCATCTGACATTATCCGACTATAATAAAGATTATAACTGGCAGAATCACCTGGAGCTTTGAAATCACCTCGACCGGCATCCTCGGCCACAATCTGGGTTGTCCAGCTTGATCCACCATCATCTGAAGTTGAGATGTGGGTTTCAAAGGAGGCGGAGTTGCCCTCATAGCTCGCCGCATAATAGTGACCATCTGGTGCCACAATAAAAGCGGAATATTCATAACCCGTACTGGCCAAATCAGTTGTTGTTACTGTGGAGAAGGTGGTTGAAGGACCAAATGATCGAAACGTGTCACTAGACTTATATAGGAGAGGTGGTTCCTCTGGTACAAAAACATAGAGGTATTCATCATAAGGACTAATCACGATCTGGATGGGAAATCTAGGGTTCCATGAAACAGTTGTAATAGTCACAGACTGGATGGATCCAACAGTGCCTGATGCATCGATATCTGCATAGTACAGATTTTGATCACCTTCCTGGACTTGATAGAACAGGTGACCATCACGAGCCTGGATGGCTTCGATCATTACATTATCCACGGTGTAGAGAGAAGCAGCAACAGGGGAAGCAGCAATGACTCCACCCGTTTGCAAACCGGCAAAAACAAAACCACTATGAGCATCGGAGGCAAATGCACGTAATTCTCCATAATTATCATCCCAGTCCAGGTCAGGAACTGTATTCCACCCACCAAAAACAGGATGACTGCCTGAGTGGTCTACATCAGCATAAAACATGGAATTAGCACTCATGGTTGAAGCATAGATTCGAATCGTGTTGGCATCGATGGGGGCGGCGTGTAGCTCTTCTATGTAACCAC
>Ga0307989_1001464_pt1 | contig 12601 bp, 15 predicted proteins | sample EllFjometagen185_FD_203164 | JGI IMG/M metagenome (GOLD analysis project Ga0307989, IMG submission 203164) | Marine microbial communities from Ellis Fjord, Antarctic Ocean - #185 | ecosystem: Environmental > Aquatic > Marine > Unclassified | place: Southern Ocean | collected 2014-10-08 | reverse complement strand
GTGTGAACCTTTACTAAGAGTGGATCAACAGTTAATGGAGTTTTCAAGTCAAGATGTAGTTGATGGTTTGATAATTGCAATAGAGCAAACAGGAGCAAAAGAAGGTGTTATTTGTTTAAAAGCAAAATACGCTAATGCAATTGTTAATCTTGAAAAAATCGTTAAAGATATACCGAATATTAGAACTCAAATAATTAAAGATTATTATCCAGCAGGAGATGAAGTACAACTTGTTTATGAAGTAACAAAAAAAGTTGTTCCTCTAATGGGAATACCACTAGATGTTGGAATTGTAGTAATAAATGTATTAACATCAATCAATATTGCTAGAAATGTTCCAGTAACTGAAAGAGTAATAACTATCGCAGGACATGTTGAGAATCCATTAACATTTATTGCACCTGTGGGGACCTCATATAGTGAGTTAATAAGAGCTAGTGGTGGACCAAAAGATATCGAAAACTACAGAATAATTGTTGGTGGACCTATGATGGGTGATGTCGAACTAGATTGGGAAACACCAATTACAAAACTTACAGGTGGACTAATAATATTACCAAAATTCCACAGTCTTATTGTAAAAAAAACAAGACCAACTGAAACTGATTTAAACCTTACAAAAGCAATATGTTGTCAATGTAGTATGTGTACTGAAATGTGTCCTAAACAGATTTTAGGATTGAACACTGAACCACATAAAGTAATGAGAGGGCTAGCGAATGAAGACGCTGGAGCTCTTGGAACACTGTCATCAGTAGTATCTTGTAATAACTGTAATCTATGCAGTTTATATGCTTGTCCAATGGATTTAGATCCAGGAAAAATTACAACAATGGTTAAGAATAGTCTGCTTAGTAAAGGTGCAAGAACTGAAAAAATAGTTCCTCATGAAGTAGAGGGCTTAAGAGATAGTAAAAAAGTACCAACAAAAAGACTAATAGCTAGACTAGAATTACCTGATTATAATGTAGCAGCACCTTTGGTACATGAGATATTTAAGACAAATCATGTTAAGATTTTATTAAAACAACACATAGGTGTTACAGCTACACCTTTAGTTAATGTTGGAGACGAAATTTCTAAAGGTAAATTAATCGCAACTTGTAATGACCAATTAGGAGCAAATATTCATGCAAGTATTAACGGTAAAGTAATCAATGTCACCAATGAATATATTGAAATTAAAGCATAAGGAGGATTGATAATATGGAATCTTTAGGAATGATAGAATTAATTAGTATAGCAAGAGGAATCGAAGCAGGAGATGCAATTATCAAAACCGCTAATGTAACATTAGTTGGAGCTTATGCAGCTTGCCCTGGTAAATACATAGTTATGGTAAGAGGTCAAGTTTCTGCTGTAAAAAGCGCAATAGAGGTAGGAGCAAAAACATCAGGAAAATCATTAGTAAACGACATAATAATTGCGAATGTCCACCCACAAGTATTTAGTGCACTAAGTCAAACAACAGATTTTACTCCGAATGGATCTGCAGGAATTATCGAAACATATAGTTTAGCAACAGCAGTTTTAGTAGCGGATGCTGCTGTAAAAGCAGCAAATGTTGACTTAATAGAGATTAGATTAGGTAGAGGACTTGGAGGAAAAGCATTTATAGTTCTTACTGGAGATGTTAGTAGTGTTACAGCAGCAGTTGAAGCTGCAATAGTAGCAAATAAAGAGGATGGAATGATAGCACATACTGCAATAATTCCAAGAATTAGCAAAGAAATATTACAAACACTTTTATAAAAAAACGAAAGAAAGGAGAACTGAAAGATGAAAGAAGCATTAGGATTAATTGAAACAAGAGGATTTGTAGGAGCAATTGAAGCAGCAGATGCAATGGTTAAAGCTGCGAACGTAGAATTAGTTGGCAAAGAAAAAACAGGTAGTGGATTAGTAACTATCATGGTACGTGGAGATGTTGGAGCTGTTAAAGCAGCGACAGAAGCTGGAGCAGATGCGGCAAGACGTGTTGGAGAGTTAGTTTCAGTTCATGTCATACCAAGACCTCACACCGATGTTGAAAAATTATTAAGTAAATAACTAAAAAATAGAAAAATAAAATGGAGGCAAGAAAATGAAAGAAGCACTAGGAATGATTGAAACAAGAGGATTTGTAGGAGCGATTGAAGCAGCAGATGCAATGGTTAAAGCTGCTAACGTTATACTTGTTGGGAAAGTAAAAACAGGTAGTGGATTAGTAACTATTATGGTACGCGGAGATGTTGGAGCTGTTAAAGCAGCAACAGAAGCTGGTGCAGATGCAGCAAGACGTGTAGGAGAAGTAGTTTCAGTTCACGTTATTCCAAGACCACACGCGGACGTAGAAAAATTACTTGAAAATCCTAAAGCGAAAGCTAAAGCGGTACCAAAAGCTACAAAGTAACAATAAAAAAAATAGAAAAACGGAGGATTTAATAATGAAAGAAGCATTAGGAATGATTGAAACAAGAGGTTTTATAGGAGCAATTGAAGCAGCAGACGCAATGGTAAAAGCAGCAAATGTAGAATTAGTAGGTAAAGAAAAAACAGGTAGTGGATTAGTAACTATCATGGTACGTGGAGATGTTGGAGCTGTTAAAGCAGCAGTTGAAGCTGGCGGAGACGCTGCAAGACGTGTTGGAGAATTAGTAAGTGTTCATGTTATACCTAGACCACACGCAGATGTTGAAGCATTATTAAAATAACAAAATGAAAAAATAGAGAATTATAAAATAAAGTAAATGGAGGAATAAGTTATGAAAGAAGCATTAGGAATGATTGAAACAAGAGGTTTTATAGGAGCAATTGAAGCAGCAGACGCAATGGTAAAAGCAGCAAATGTAGAATTAGTAGGTAAAGAAAAAACAGGTAGTGGATTAGTAACTATCATGGTACGTGGAGATGTTGGAGCTGTTAAAGCAGCAGTTGAAGCTGGCGGAGACGCTGCAAGACGTGTTGGAGAATTAGTAAGTGTTCATGTTATACCTAGACCACACGCAGATGTTGAAGCATTATTAAAATAATTTTAAAGAAAAGAGTTGAAAAAAATGGAATTAGATAAATTAATAGATAGAATTGCTGAGGAAGTATATCGTAAGATAGCTAATGAAGACAATGGTTCTATAAAAATACAAAGTACTGATAATAATGACATTGCATCAATAATTGATCATACATTACTTAAACCAGAAGCAACGGAAGATCAAATTAGAAAAGTATGTGAAGAAGCAATAGAATATAACTTTAAATCAGTATGTATTAATACACATTATGTAACATTAGTTTCTCGTATGTTAGCTGGAACAAAAGTAGATACTTGTTGTGTTGTAGGGTTCCCTCTAGGAGCTATGTCTACAAGAGCGAAAATTGATGAAACATATGATGCTATTAAAAATGGTGCAAATGAAATTGATATGGTAATTAATATTGGAGCACTTAAATCTGGAGACTGGAATACAGTTAAAAGAGATATCGAAGGTGTAACTAACGCTGCTAAAGGTAGAGCATTAGTTAAGGTAATTTTAGAAACTTCTTTATTAAACGATGAAGAAAAAATTAAAGCTTGTACAATTGCAAAAATGGCAAGAGCTGATTTTGTTAAAACATCAACAGGATTTAATACTGGTGGAGCAACTGTAGAAGATATTAGACTAATGAGAAAAGTAGTTGGACCAAATATGGGTGTTAAAGCTTCGGGCGGAGTTAGAGATACCCAAACTGCACGAGCAATGATGGCTGCAGGAGCAAGCAGAATCGGAACAAGTTCTGGAATTGCAATTGTTAAAGGTACAAAACCTTCAACAGGTACTTACTAGTACCAGGAAAGAGGAGATTATATGTATGCTGCTAGAATAATAGGAACTGTTGTGGCAACACAAAAAGATCCAAGAATGAATGGGTTAAAAATGCAAGTTGTCCAACCAGTGAATTTAGTAACATTTAAAGATGAAGGTAAACCTGCTGTGGCAATAGATGCAGTCGGTGCAGGAGATAGAGAAATAGTACTAGTTGTTGCAGGAAGTTCTGCTAGACTTACTGAGTTAACTATAAATAAACCTGTAGATTCTACTATAATGGCAATCATTGATTATATCGATATTGAAGGTAAAAATATCTTCAGTAAGAATCAAAAAGAGGTGTAATTATGAAAATAGCTATGGGGTGTGACCACGGTGGATATGAATTAAAAGAAGTGATTAAAGAATATTTAAGTGAAGTGTTAAGTATACAATATGAAGATTTTGGAACCTTTAATAAAGCTAGATGTGATTATCCAGATTATGCATTTTTAGTAGCTCATGCTGTAGCATCAGAAAAATGTGATTTTGGAATTATGATTGATGGTGCTGGAATCGGATCTGCAATGATGGCTAATAAAGTACCTGGGGTACTTGCAGCTTGTGCAAATGAAATCTATACAGCTGAAAATAGTCGTCATCATAATGGGGCTAATGTACTTACCCTTGGTAGTATGGTAGTAGGTCCAGGAGTTGCTAAAGAAATCGTTAAAACATTTTTAAATACTAAATTTGAAGGCGATAGAAATATGGAACGAATTAAAAGTATTCTAGATAAAGAAAAACAAATAAATAATAGGGGGTGACACTATGCAAATAGCAAAAGTTATTGGTATGGTTACATCAACAGTAAAAGTTAAAGATCTTAAAGGAATAACCTTGCTAGTGATTCAACCAGTAAATAAAAAGTATGAATCACTAGGAACACCAATTGTTGCTGCGGATGTTTTTGGTGCAGGGCCAGGAGAATATGTTTTTTACTCTAAAAGCAAAGAAGGAGCTATGAATCTTCCTATTCCAACGTCATGTGTTGACGCTGGTATTGTAGGAATAATTGATAGTGTACACTTTGTAGAATAATAACCTTAGGATAGAGGTGAGTATATGCAACTTGCAAAAGTAGTAGGAAATTTAGTTTCAACACATAAAAATGAAACAATAAGAGGAAAAAAACTCTTATTTGTTCAACCACTTGACGAAAAATTAGTTCCTTTTGGGGACGAATTACTTGCTGTTGATGGTGTAGGTGCAGGAATTGGTGATACTGTTTTAATTATGAATGAAGGTGGATCTGCTAGAATGGTGACTAACGTAGAAAGCCCTTATGCTCCAATCGAACTATGTATTGCTGGAATTGTAGATTCTATTAAGACATTAAATGATTATAAAACTATTAAATAATAAAGAGATGATGATATGGAACTTTTAGAACAAATGATTAATGAAGCAAAGCAAGATATTAAAACTATAGTATTACCAGAAGGTAAAGATCAAAGAATTATTGATGCTGCCAGAGAGATTAATAATCAAAACATTGCAAATGTTATCCTTTTAGTGAACGAAATAGATATAAATGATGAGATTAATAAGTTAAAAAGTGATGGTGTAGAAATCATTATAGTGGAACACTCAGATAAACTAAACTCATACAGTGATTCACTTGTAGAACTACGAAAATCAAAAGGAATGATTAAAGAAGATGCTGATAAACTAGTTCTAAACACTCTATACTATGGTGTAATGATGGTTGAAAATAATGATGCTGATGGAATGGTTGCTGGTGCAATTAACTCAACAGGTGATGTATTAAGACCTGCTCTTCAAGTTCTTAGAACAGCAAAGAATGTAAAACTTGTCTCATCGTTTTTCCTTATGGATGTTCCTAAAGCAAAAGGTATTACTAACAATGTCTTTGCATTTTCTGATTGTGGTCTGGTTGTTAACCCGAAAGCCGAAGAACTATCAGAAATAGCGATTCAAACTGCGAGATCTTATGATTATCTTACAAAGACCGAACCACTTGTTGCAATGCTTTCTTATTCAACACTTGGAAGTGCAAGTGGAGAAGTTGTTACTAAAGTAGTTAACGCTACTAAAATTGTTAAAACTACATACCCTAATTTAAAAGTTGAAGGTGATCTTCAACTTGATGCTGCAATAGTGCCTAGTGTTGCGAAACTAAAAGCTCCGTTAAGTAGTGTAGCGGGATATGCTAATGTATTAATATTTCCTGATCTTCAGTCAGGAAATATAGGATATAAGTTAGTTGAAAGACTTGCAAATGCAAAAGCCTACGGTCCAATAACACAGGGATTAAGTAAACCAGTAAATGATCTTTCGCGAGGATGTACGTTTGAAGATATAATTGCAGTCGCTACAATTACAGCGTTACAAGCACAACAATATAGTAAATAATATTGCTTAGAAATAAATTAATGATTCAACAAGAAAATTAATAGTAATTATTGTACAAATAATTATTAATTTTCTTGTTGAATAATTTTAAAGACATGTATTTTGTGCGAATTATATTTGTAAAAGATAACTTTGACTTAGACCTGGTTATTATATATAATTGTTTTATAGTTTTATAAGAGGAGACAAATATGAGAATAGGTATAATTGGACCAATTGGTTCTGGGAAATCAACATTATCAAAATTATTATCAGAACACTACAAAGTCCCTATGGTAGCTGAACCAGTAGAAAAAAATGAATTCTTACCATTATTTTATGAAGATATGAAAACATTCGCTTTGTTAAGTCAAAATGCTTTCTATTCATCATTGTTTTTATTGATGTGGAATTCAAAACATCTGAAGTCATGTGTTTTTGACTCAACATTATTTTCTAATCTTGTTTTCACAGAGTTATTGAGATTAGATGGCACTATGTCAGCATATGAAGTGGCTTTAACTTACGCAATTGCAGATGAACATTTAAAGAGATTACCAGATGTAGACATTCATGTAGTTTTAAGACAAACTGAAGACCAACTATTTAAGAATGTAAAAAAGCGCGGTAGAGAGATGGAAAAAGATCAATTAGATTATTTAAGTTTTCACTATAAGAATTATTATGATGTATTAGATCGGATTTATAAGAATTATCAAGTGCCTGAAGAAAAGATATTATATATTGATTTAGGTAATATCTTTGATGAATTCGAGTTTAAAAGAGTTTTAGAAGTTATTGAAACCCGTTATAATGAACTTCAAAAAAAGTAAAAAAAAGTTTATTCAGTAATGAATAAACTTTTTTTACTGCGGAATTATTATTTAAAGTGGTGTATTACTAAAACATATTGGTTTATACAACGAGATAGTAATGATGTGTTTAATGATTTCATATTTTCGACTACTATTGAAAACAAAGTGGAAAGAACTTTTGAATGATCTTATAGGACAAAACACTTGTCTATAAAGAGATTTTTAAAGTGATTCAGAAATTAATTTACATTTATGTTAACAAAAAATAGTAGGATATATTCTATATATGATATAATAATTTGAGAAATGTTTTAGATTATTAAAAACAAGGAGGCAAAATAAATGAGGAAAAAGAAAATTAAAAGATTAAAATTATTATATTTTATATTCATATTTATACTTTTTCTTGAATTGTTGGGAGCTTTAGGAGCTTTGATTTTTGGAGATACTTCAGCAATTAGAGATTCTGGATTATCTAACTTGTTCTTAGTAGTCTTAACAACTATAGCCATTCTATCACCGTGGATTGTGGAAACTAGATATGACATAGACATCCCTGATTTTTTAGAAGTTATTCTATTGACAATGTTATTTGTAGCGATATTTTTAGGATTTATGAATGATTATTATGTAAATGTTAAAGGATTTGATAAGTTTACTCATGCTTTAAGTGGGATTACAATTTCAGTAACAGCTTTCCAAACATTATACATATTTAATATCTCCAATAAAAACACATTTAGGATTGGTCCGTTTGTTATGAGTTTATTCGCATATACATTTGCAATAACCTTATTAGTAATATGGGAGTTTTATGAATTCTTTTCAGATACAATTTCATTTAATATTGATAATGCATCAGGAAGAAATATGCAGAGGTATCAATGGATAAATGATTCCCTGTATTTCCCTCAAGATTATGGACTATATGATACAATGACAGATCTGTGGGTAGGAGCACTAGGTGCATTAGTAGTAGTAATAGTTGGTTATCTATTAATAAGAAAAAACAATAAACTAACCTAGTTAACGTTACTTAAAATGTTTACACTTGGTCAATGAAGCCGAAAAAACAGATCATGTTGTAATTGTACCATGTATATTTCGCGTCAAAGGTTTCGTGAAAGGAATAAAGAAATGAAAATATTAATTAGAAATGCAAAAGCAATTATTACTATGAATGATAATAATGAAGTGTTATATAATAATAATTTACTTATTGATGGGAATAAAATAGTCTATATTGGACTTGAAGACAAAGATGCTGATAGAATAATAGATGCATCTTCAATGTATGTGTACCCGGGATTAGTAAATACACATCATCATTTATATCAAACTTTCACTAGGAATTTACCTGAAGTTCAAAATATGGAGCTATTTCCTTGGCTTAAATATTTGTATGAGATATGGAAACATTTAGATGATGAAGTAATATATTTAAGTTCACTTGTAGGAATGGGAGAACTTGTAAAATATGGTTGTACAACTGTATTTGATCACCATTATGTGTTTAGAAGTGATGCAGAGTGTGATTTTATCACCGTTCAAATGAGAGCAGCTAAAGATTTAGGTGTAAGATTTCATGCATCAAGAGGTAGTATGAGTCTTGGTGTTGATGATGGCGGATTACCACCTATGAGTGTTGTTGAAAGTTTAGAAGAGATTATTAAAGATAGTGAAAGATTAATCAAGATTTTCCATGATACGTCTGAATTTTCTATGAATCAAATAGTTTTAGCCCCATGTTCACCATTTAGTGTAAGTGATGAATTATTGGTTGAAAGTGCTAAACTTGCTAGAAAATATGGGGTAAAATTGCATACTCATTTAGGAGAAACACTTGATGAAGAAGACTATTGTTTGAAAACGTCAAAAGAAAGACCATTAGCATATATGGAAAGATTAGGATGGGTAGGAGAAGATGTTTTTTTTGCTCATGGCATACATTTTAATGATGAAGAGTTAAAAAGATTAAGTGATACAAAAACTGGAGTAGCTCATTGTCCAATTTCTAATCAAAAATTATCAAGTGGAATCGCAAGAATTAGTGAAATGGTAAAAATGGATATCCCTGTCGGTCTTGCGGTTGATGGTAGTGCATCAAATGATGGTTCTAATTTACTTGCAGAATTGCGAGCAGGATATTTACTACAAAGATTGAAATATAGTAACGAAGCCATAACACCTGAAGGAATGTTAAGAATTGCAACCCGCGGTGGTGCTGAACTTCTTGGTAGAAAAGACATCGGATACTTAAAAGAAGGCATGGCTGCAGATATCTTTATGTTAGATACAGCAAGATTACAATATGTTGGAACTAGTAAGGACCCAGCTGCTTTGTTAGCAACAGTAGGCGTGAATCACCCTGTAGATTACACTATTATAAATGGAAAAATAATATTTGAGAATGGAAATATAAACACAATAGATGAAAATAAAATTGTTAAAGAAGCTAATGAAAAATTTCAAAAGTTTATAAATATGTAATGAAAAAACCAATCAATTACACAACAATTGATTGGTTTTTATTTGCTTAAATTGTGAATTATTATAGTTTCTCCATCATAATTACATAAGGTGCTTTCTCGTTATTTAGATAGCAATATTTAATAACATTGAATTCTTTTGGATCAAGTGCGTGAACATATTCTAAAAGGTCATTTGATTCATCTTCACCACCGAATTTACCAGTGTAAACAACGAAACAAATTAATCCTCCAATTACTAAATGTTCTTGAATTTTTTGTACCGCGGTTAATGTCGCTTCCCCAGTTGTAACAACTTGCATATCGCTACCAGGTAAGTAACCCAAGTTAAAGACAGCTGCTTTAATTTCTTCTTCGACGTATTTTTCAACGTTTGCATGTGAGTCTAATATAAATTCTACATTGTGTATTCTGTTTCTTTTCATTCTTTCTTTGGTGTTTTCTATGGCAAGTTCTTGGATATCAAATGCGTAAACTTTTCTAGCGAGTCTTGCTAGGAATAACGTGTCATAACCATTACCACAAGTTCCATCAATAACGTAATCATCCGTAGTTACTATTTCCTTAAGTTTATTATGAACAAAAGGAATTACTTTCTTTATCATTGTCATCACCTCTATTTACATTGTATCATAAAATTGTTTGAAAAATTATTGAATTTCAAAACAAAGTTAGAAACTTTTGTTATATTCCATTTTTATATTTAATTTGCAAAATAAAAATGTGTTTATTTAGATTAAATTATCAAAACGCTTACATTATTTAGAATTAAATATTTATTTTATGAAAAAACATTGCCTAATAATTCTTTCAACTGTTATAATAGTTATGAAGTCATATGAAAAAAATACATTTTTTGGAGGAAATATACGATGAAAAAATATGATGTAAACAACATTAGAACCATCGCAGTTATGGGTCATCACGGCTCAGGTAAAACATCTTTCATGGAATCTGTTCTTTACGTTACAGGGGCAACAGAAAAAAAGGGTTGTGTTGATGATAAAAATACCACTTCTGATTATTTACTAGAAGAAAAAGAGCATCAAGCATCTATGTCTATGAGTCTAATTCCAGTGGAATATGAAGGTTTCAAGATTAACTTTTTAGATACACCAGGTAATGCAGAGTTTTCAAGTGAAGTTACGCAAGCACTTTCAGTTGTAAAAGGTGCAGTATTAATGATTGATGGAGCGAAGGGTATTGATATTAGTACACAAGCGATATTGTCTGATTTAAACCAAAGAAATATACCTACAATTATCTTTATTAATAAAATGGATAAAGAAAACGTTAAATTTGAAGTTCTAATGACTAAGTTACACGAAATGATTGGAAATAAAGCAGTGCCGTTTTTAACACCAATAGTTGAAGATAATGAATTTAGAGGATATATAAACATTATTGATATGGTTACTAAAGTACTTGAAAATGGTAAACCGGTTGATAAGCCTATCCCAGAAAGTTACATGAATGGTGTAAACGAACTGAGAGAAAGTATTATTGAATCTGTAGCTATGACCAGTGAAGTATTACTTGATAAACACTTTTCAGGAGAAGAATTAACTTATGAAGAAATATGTGTAGGACTAAGAACCGGAGTACTTTCAGGAGATTTAAAACCCGTGGTGATAGGCTCGGTAATAAATGATATTGGCGTAAGAGATATTTTAGAAATGTTTGATAAATTTATGCCAGCACCTAATGATTTAAAACCTGTAGAAGGAAAACACCCTAAAACCGGAGATGTTATAGTTAGAAAAACTACAAATGAAGAACCGTTTAGTGCATATGTTTTTAAAACTACAATAGATCCATTTATTGGTTCTGTAAACTTAATTAAAGTATTCTCTGGATCTTTATCAAGTGGAGATAAAGTTCTTATTCCAAATACAAATGAAACAATTAAAATTGGAAATGTTTCAATGATTTGTGGTAAAGACCAAACAGATGTTGATACTCTATATGCTGGAGATATTGGTACTGTAACAAAAATAGAAGAAATTTCTACAGGGTATACGTTAACAGATCCAAAAGACCCAATTATATATGAAGGTCCAGGATTTCCTACAGCTACAATTTATGTTGCTATAAGTCCTAAAAATAAAAAGGATGAAGATAAAATTTCTTCAGCACTTCAAAAATTAAATATTGAAGATCCATCGTTTGAGTATAAACGTAATAGAGAAACTGCTCAATTACTAATTGGTGGTCAAGGTATGTTGCATATATCATATATCTTAGAAAAACTTAAAAATATGTTTAAGGTAGACGTAGATATTTTAGATCAAAAAATTGTTTATCGTGAAACAATCAAAGCAAAAGTAGAATCAGAAGGTCGTCATAAAAAGCAATCAGGTGGTTCTGGACAATTTGGTGTTGTTAAAATGTTGTTTGAACCAATCAACGCTAATACTGAAACTTTCCAATTTGAAGAAAAAATTCATGGTGGATCAGTTCCTAGAAATTACTGGCCAGCAGTTGAAAAAGGACTAATTGAATTATTCCAAAAAGGACCACTTGCAGGATTCCCTGTAATTGGTATTAAAGCTACTTTGTTAGATGGCGCATACCATGCAGTTGATTCAAATGAGTTATCATTTAAATTAGCGGCACAACTTGCATTTAAAAACGCATGCAAAACAGCTAAACCTACATTATTAGAACCAATTATGAAATTAGAAATCATTGTAAAAGATGATTATGTTGGTGATGTAATGGGTGATGTTAATGGACGTCGTGGTCACGTTCTGGGTATGGAACCATTACCAGGTGGAAAACAAAAAATTATTGGTGAAGCTCCTGAAGCAGAAATAATGAGTTACACTATTGACCTTAAAGCAATGACACAAGGAACTGGTGTATTCCAACGTAAATTTGTACGTTACGACGAAGTTCCAGCAAGTTTACAAGGTAGAATTCTTGCACAATTAGCAGAAGAACAATAGAAGTATATCAAAAAGACATATCATTCCTGAGATGTCTTTTTTTTCTGAGGTTTGGTGCATTGTGTTGTTGAATAATTCCCTCAACAAAATAGCAAAGCCAAATTTAAGGCTTTTTATTTTAAGTGTAATTTTTCATAGAAAAAATGATATAATATAAGAGCCAAACAATA
>Ga0307989_1001463_pt1 | contig 12602 bp, 8 predicted proteins | sample EllFjometagen185_FD_203164 | JGI IMG/M metagenome (GOLD analysis project Ga0307989, IMG submission 203164) | Marine microbial communities from Ellis Fjord, Antarctic Ocean - #185 | ecosystem: Environmental > Aquatic > Marine > Unclassified | place: Southern Ocean | collected 2014-10-08 | reverse complement strand
ACTGAAAATGTCTTTTTATTCTGTTCAGTTAAATATTAATCGTAGTTAGGATGATTAACTTCACCAATAAATAAAATAGCATCGGTATCTTTTTCTGTTATTGCAAAAATAAACGGCTTGTTAACTAAAAATGTAATTTTAGGAGGTTCGTTTCCAATACTGGTAGTTGTAAATGTAACAGAAGTAACCGCAGCCGCCTCGGTTCCTGTTTCGTTTACATCGATAAACGATTTGTGTTTTACCGAACTGATGTATAAATCTTCATCGGTAATTTTCGAAAAATCAGCAATGTTGGGTTGAAAAGCTTTTAACATCCCCATTTTTTTAAGAACATCGTTGAGCCCAATTTCAAAAGCAAATTTAAAACGGGGCATGGTTACATCTACAATGTCTTCAATTTCAAAACTTTCCATCCAGTTTTTCCAATTGTTTGAATTAAGCTCGTCAATAACATCCTGTGAGTTTTTATTGTCTGCAGGTAAAAAAACAATCATGTTGTACTGTCCGTTTCCGTAAGGCATTTTTATTGCTTTGAATAATGAATTTGAAGTATAATCCAGTTTGTCTTCTTTATTCATCATCGGAATTTCCAATGTTGTACCATTGTTTTTTGAAAAGTTATGAAGGTGAGTTCCTTCCTCGTCGAACTGAGTAGTCCATATTCCGTTAAAATAAATGGCATTTACAAGAACCATTCTGTCGAGCGGGTTTAATTGTTCAATTATTGTAAGAATTTTATCGTGGGTTTTATCTGCAACCCAGTTATTAATTGTTACGACTGCTGAGGGCGAAAGGAAATCAAGGCTTTCTACTTCAGCATTGTAAATAGTTTTATTGGTGTTAATAAAATCGGATTTTACCGTAAATCCCTGAGCATAAAAAATAGCATTGGCAATTTCAAAAACAACTTCTTCGTCGAGCGATTGAAGGGCAGAAATCAGCATTTGGTACGAGGCATTAATTTCATCAGTTGTTAATCCATTAAGTTTCATAGCATCTTCCATCTCCAGTTTAGTCTCGCCGTCTGCACCGTTGTATGCCATTGCCAGAGCCACCGAAATACTAAGTGGCGAAATCATAATATTTTCATCGTCGCTCTCTTCTCTGATTTCCTGAAAAACTTCTAATCCAAAAGCATTATCGGCTTCAATTAATTGTGCAGACTTTTCGTCCAGATTGATAATTCTATTTTCATCGGTGCTATCATTTTCTTTTTGGCACGAAACATTTGCACCCAAAAGTAGCAGGATTATAAAAGTTATAAATTGTTTCATTTTTTTGATGTTAGATATTTAGATAAAAGTAATAATTCTTTATCAAAGATGGTATCGTCTTGTAAAAGGTTGCGTAAAACAGAGAATCAAAATTTCTGTAATTCTGTAAATCAAAAATGGATTTTATAGAAGTTTTGTTACTCACGCAACCTTTTATTGAATCATTTCATCTATTCCGTGTTTTCAAAAGGTAAAAGAAAAAGCTATAAAACAAGCGGATGTAGATTTCTGAAACAAGAGTGAAATTTATCCTTACTTTTGAAAAAACATTAGCGACGAAGTTTGGAAGACCTAAAAAAGATAATAAAGAAATGTGTGTCTAATGATGTGCGTGCGCAGGCAAAGCTTTATGAGCTTTTTGCCCCTAAAATGTTTGGGGTTTGTTTAAGGTTTTCAAAAGATAAAACCGAGGCTGAAGATAATTTACAGGATGGTTTTATAAAGGTTTTTAAATACATAAATGGGTTTAGGCACGAGGGTTCATTCGAAGGTTGGATAAGGAGAATAATGGTAAATGTATCGCTTGAAAAATATCGGAAACAGAGTTTATTATACCCGGTAGAAGATATTGGAACGTATGAAACGCCAAATTTTTCGGATGACATTTTAGCTAAAATATCGGCATCGGAATTAATTGAAGTGATACAGGATTTAACACCCCGATATAGAATGGTTTTTAATCTTTTTGTGATTGAAGGAATGAACCATAAAGAAATTGGCAAGGAGATGAATATTTCGGTTGGAACTTCGAAATCGAATTTGGCCAGAGCAAGAGAAATATTGCAGCGAAGAGTTAAAGAATTGTACCGCGAAAAAAAAACGAATGCAAATAGTCCAGCATAATGAATAAGAATTTAAATACGGACAATCTTTTTCGTGAAAAACTGGATGGTTTTTCAGAGCAACCCCCGTCGCATGTTTGGGATGCTGTGAAAGGGAAATTGGCCGCTCAACAAAGAAAAAAACGATTTGTTTATGCTGGGTGGATTACGGCTGCAGCGGTAATAGTTTTGGCATTTTTGGCAGGATGGTACTTTAATAATTATAAAGAAATTAAAATACCGGATTTGGCAGAACAAAACCCCATTCAACCGAAAATTAATGAGCATAAAAAAACTGCCCCAAATGATAAAAATTTAAGTGCTGAATTTGTTCCCGAAAAACAGTTGAATACTGAAAATATTAATACTGAAAATGCTAATAGGGACAATAATTTATTGCAAACTGCTAAACTCGAAAGTCCAATTGTGGATGATAGGAATGTAACAGAATCGACCAGCCAAAGATTAAATATGAACTTGCTAAAACGAATAGATGCATTGATTTTAAATGCTCATCCAAAATTATTTCTGGCTGAGAAATCGGTTCAAAAGGTGGAATACAGTTTAAATGAATCGGATAAATTTCTTATTGCAGAAAATTCGAAAAGTTTAAATACTAAAAATAAAGGCTGGAAAATGGGAATGCATTTATCGCCGGGGTATTCTTCGCATACTGCGGCTCATACAGAAAATTATGCTCAAAACATGAACTTCACAGCCGATGATGGGAACGGTAATGTTGGAGGTGGATTCTCGGTTCAATATAAAACAACAAAAAAATTAAGTGTGGAAAGTGGAGTTTACTTTGTGCAAAATGGTCAGAAATCGGTGAATTCTATCGACCTTTTTGCCGCAAATCAGAATGCCGATTTTGCACTTGGATTAGCGGGCGAAACACGTTTTGATAATGCCGTAAATTTAAGCAAAGGAAACCTTGTGATGAACAGTACTGCGGGTGTTATTGAAATGGCTGCAGCACCCAAAGGAACCGAAATTATTTCTGAATTGGATGCTTTTAATCCCGAGTTTTCTAATTCATTGGTTTCCGATGGACAATTTTCTCAGGTGTTTGAATTTATTGAGATTCCGTTGTTTTTAAGATATAAAGTAGTTGATTCGAAATTTGGTATTGAATTAGTTGGTGGAATTAATGCTGGCATTGTAGTTGGAAATAACGCATATATTGATAACAGTTATGGTTTGCAGAATATTGGAAAAACACAGGATATTTCAACCGTAAATTTGTCGGGAACTGTTGGCGTTGGAATGAATTATGGCTTGGGGAAACACATTTCGGTGGCAGTGGAACCACGTTTGAATTACTATTTTTATTCCATAAATAGTAACCCGGAAGTTGATTTTCGTCCGTATAGAATTGGTGTTTTTACCGGTTTGTATTACGAGTTTTAATTGAATTTTTTTGAGCAGGAAATTTTACAATTTACCTGCTAAATATACTTTACCTGATTATACTTCCAAAGAATACGGAGTTCGAGAATAGTTTATTTGTTCCCAGCCAAATTCCTCTAAAAGTCATGTTTTCGTGATAACTAATTAATTTACCCCGACCGATAGATTGAACCGAAACCACAGGTGAATTTTTAATTCGTTCCAGATTTTTATCAGAAACAAAACCACTTAAATAAGGATTCGAAGTAAATTTAACGGGTTCGGCGTATTTTATATCCAACGAATTTGCAACAGATGTTCCGGATTTAAAAACCGGCAAATCGTGTTCCGGGTAGCCATAACAAAGTGGGTGAGTAATATCCATTTTGGCGTTAAAAATTGCTCCGCTAATATAATTTAAGCTCGACTCTTTTCTGCGATTAACATAGCTAAGTTTGAGTGTAGAATCGGGTGCAATTCCTTTTTTGAAAGTTGTTTTTCCCAATTCGTTTTTAGCAGCCCATAATGCGGCACTTTTGTATGCAATTAAATTTCCACCTTGCATGGCCCACGATTTTAACTTCTCTGAATTCGATTTATTCCATTCGCGGTACGATCCTCCCGGCAAAATTATTGTATTGTATTTTGAAAGGTTAATTGAATTCAATCTGTTGGTTTCTGCCATGGTAATTGGTATTTCAAAACGTTGGTCGAACATGTGCCAGATTTCGCCTGCATCCCGACTACTTGTGCTTCCATCAATAAACATCAAAATTTTAGGTTTATTCAGGTTTGCAAAATTATTGCTACCCAAGTCAATTCCACTCGGAGAAAGTCCCGTCTTTAAACCGTAAAAGTCAACACCTGTGTCTTTTGAAATATTGCCAAGCAAATTAAATATCTGATTCTCATTTAAGGTTTGTCCAACTACTGGAATTAGAATGGTCCCGAAAGTAAATTGTTCCTTGTTCCCATTTATTTCGAAAGTAAATTTATTGCTTGCAACTTTTGAAATTAATCCTTTTTCCTGTAATTTATAAAGTGCTTTTGCACTGGTGTATTCATCCCATTTAAACAAATAAGCAAGCTTACTTTTCCCCCCAATAATTTGTCCTTCAATTGGGCTAACAGATGCTTTATCCGAAAATTCGAGGTCTTTTAAATTATTAATTTCGGCATGTTTAATGTTAAAAGTATATGGGAACGACCACGTTGAAATGTCGTAAAATGTACTATCGGCAAATGAAGTTACATCCTCAAAAATAGTTTTTAGTAAACGGTATTGTTTCTGTTTTACAGGAACAACAAAACTACTTCCGGGTTTAAAATGAACATCGTCTTTTGTTATTTTCTTTGAATTTGTAAAAACATCTATTTGGTGTTGATTTAAAAAGCTGATAAACTTTTGGTTTTTTATTTTATCATTTGCGTTTCCAAAAATGTACGCTTTTATTGGGTCTTTTTCTCCCAGTTCCAGAGCACTTTTATAAAATTCTTTTTGATGATCGAGTAACTCATCTTTTAAATTCATAGCCGCTTCGAGCGTTGAAAGTGAAACGGTAAATTGGTTTTTTATGGCAAAAGCAAGTGATTTTAGTCCATTGGGAGTTTCACGGTAACGACCCCTGAATCCGGCTTGTTCAAATAAAATTCCTACACTCGAATTTATATCGGGATACGAAGAACCTTTCCCAAAATAGTAATCATCGAATTGTTCTTCCGAAAAATATGTTGTGCCAATATTGTCTAAAAATTTTGCATGGTATTTGGCAATTTCGTGGGTGAGAACATAATTGTTCTCAGGTGTTAATGGGTTATTCCTACTTGGCACTCCGGGTTGAAAAAAGAAGGTCGAGCTTGAACCCATTTCATGATGATCGGTTACAATATTTGGCAACCATTCATGAAATTTTGCAACACGCCCACGACTTTCAGGATTAACTAATAAAAGGTAGTCGCGGTTTAAATCGAACCAGTAATGATTGGTTCTTCCACCCGGCCAAACTTCGTTAAATTGGCGCGAATCATTGTTTGCCGAAATGGTTTTACTTTGGTGCATATTTGCCCAGGTGCTGTGTCTGGTAAATCCATCGGGGTTTAAAACCGGGTCGACTAAAATAATAGTACTCGCCAAAAGTTTGTCTATTTTATCTCCCTCGGCAGCAGCCAAATAGTAGGCTGTTAAAACGGAGGAATTATGGGCACTCGATTCATTTCCATGAACTCCGTAAGTTAAAGAAACAATTAAAGGAACATCCTTGCTTGAAATATTTTCTTCGGGTGCTGCATGTTTTGTATGAAGCTCTTTTAACGCAGTAAGATTATCCTGATTTTTTTCTGAAGTAAAAATAACCTGAACAAGTGGCCTGTTTTCCCACGAACGAGCATATTCTTGAATGATGGCCCGGTCTGAAACCTTAGCAATCTCTTCCATATAATTTATTATCTGTGCATGCGTGAGATGCCATTCGCCAATTTGTTGCCCGAAAAATTGTTCTGGTGTTGGAATTGACTGATTATAAGTTACATTGTTTGGTAGAAAATAGTCCATTTTTTCTTGCGAAACAGACACCAGTGCCATAAAAGTGAACCAATAAATGATTATAAATTTCTTCATTGTTAAAATTATTAGGATATTTTTGTTTAGTCGGAATGTTCAAAAAATTTCCCGAAGATTGAAAAAAAATATGGAGAATTCAAGAAAATAAAAATGTGTTTTTAATTTAATTGAAATAAATTTATTTTGGGATTAAACTTTTACGTAATTAAAGCATCAAACAATTCATTGTTTATTTTTATCGTAGTTACAATTAAACATTGCTTAATTATTAAACCGAAAATAGAAAATTGAAAACAGTTTATATAAATCGCATACTTTCAATCACGGTTCTATTCTTCTTATTGAATAGTACTGTTGTGGCTCAAAATATTTCCGAAATAAAAATTAATGAGTCATTTCAGAATCAACCCTTAAAAGATTTTTTAGTTGTCCTTCAGGATAAATACGGATTAAAAGTATTTTATAAAGACAGTTGGGTTGAACCTTTTACTATTTCAAAAACGTTTCAAAATATCCCATTAAATCAGGCATTAAATATAGTTTTTGATGAGCATGATTTAACTTTTGATTTTTTTCAAAACGATGGGATTGTTGTTTTTCGTAAAATTTCGGATACCCGGGCCAGGTACGACGATTTATCTCAAGTTTTAATTATCGGCGACCCAATCAATATCGGAAGATACAAAACTGCAAAGCTGAAAGGTAGAGTTATCGATGGAAAAACTGGTGAGACTTTGGTTGGAGCAGTGGTTTTTAATAGCGAAATGGAAAAAGGTTCCACAACCAATTATAATGGCGAATTTGAGTGTGAATTACCCACCGGCGAACATCAACTTCAAATATCATTTATCGGATTCGAGAATGCCAATGTAAAAATTAAATTAATTGAAGATGGCGAAGGTGAATTTCAAATTTTTGAAGAATCGCATAGTATTGGTGAAGTAACAATTTTGGGCAAAGAGTCGGATTTAGCACGTACTCAAATGAGTATTGTACGAATGAGTTCGACAGAATTAAAACAACTGCCTGCATTAATGGGTGAAGTGGATGTTTTAAAAGGCCTTGCAATGCAAGCCGGTGTACAAATGGTTAGCGAGTTGTCGTCGGGTTTTAATGTACGAGGCGGAAATACCGATCAGAATCTGATTTTAGTAAACGGAAGTCCTGTATTTAACTCCTCGCATTTGTTTGGTTTTTTGTCGCTAATAAATCCTGATGTGGTTGAAGACGTTCGCTTATATAAAGGGGGTATGCCAGCGCGTTTAGGAGAACGCGTAGCCTCGGTAATGGAGGTGGATTTTAAAGAAGGAAATGATGAAATGATACGGGTTTATGGCGGACTTGGTTTAATAAATTCGAGATTAACATTGGACGGACCGCTTACAAAAAATAAGAAACTTACTTTTGTTGCCGGCGGACGCAGTTCTTATACCAACTGGATTCTGAAAAAAATACCCGATTTGAATTTAACTCGAAGTGTAACTCATTTTTATGATGTTTCGGGAATGTTGACGTACAAATTTAATCAGCACAACAAAGTTAGTGCAATGGCTTATGTAAGTAACGATGAATTTAGTACCAGTTCGCAATCGGTTACTCAATACGGAAATTTACTTGGAAATTTTAGTTTGAATTCACGATTTTCAGAAAAATTGTATGGTAATCTGGAAATGTCTCACAGCGAATATTCTTATCGATTAACAGATTTTGCAAACGATAAACCACATGAATCGTATTCTCTCAAAAACTTATTACAATACAGTTCAGCAGCTTATCTTTTTAATTGGCATCCCACTCCACAACATAAATCGGAGTTTGGTTTTAAAGCAATTTACAACCAAATTAGTCCTGGTGAAATCAATCCGGAAAATGAAATTACTGTTATTCAATCAAAAAAGCTGAATGATGAAAAAACGTTGGAATGGGCACTTTTTATTGGAGATGAGTTCGAAATTCTGCCGGAATTCTCAATTGCTGCAGGCTTGAGATATACACGATTCAATAATATTGGAACGCCAAAAGTTTATATTTACGACCCCAACCAACCAATGAGTCCGGAGAGTGTTATCGACTCAATACATTTCTCTTCAAACGAAGTCTCTGCTTCGTATGGGGGATTGGAACCCCGGTTTTCGGTAAATTATGATTTAGACATAAATACGTCGTTGAAATTTAGTTACCAACGCACCAGACAATATGTTTTTCAGTTAAGTAACAATGCCGTTATTTCGCCGGCAGAAACCTGGAAAGCCGCCGATTATCATCTAAAACCATTAATTAGCGACCAAATTGCTGTGGGTGTAGAAAATAATTTGTGGCTAAAAGATATTGATTTTACTGCTGAAGTTTATTACAAAAATCTTCAGAATTTAATTGAATATAAAAACGGAGCACAGTTATTATTGAATGAAAATATTGAAACTGCATTAATGCCAACTCTAGGTTATTCATACGGAATTGAGTTAAGTGCAAAAAAATCAACGGGTCGTTTAACAGGTTATGCCAGTTATGTTTTTTCGCGCACAATGCGAAAAAATACCAGCGATTTCGATGAAGAAAATTTATGGATGGGCAACTATTATCCTTCTATTTATGATAAACCACACGATTTTTCTTTAACCACAACTTACCACATTAGTCGTCGTTGGAGATTATCCGGGAACTTTGTTTTTATTTCGGGACGCCCGGTTACTTTGCCCGAAATTAAATATTCTTACGCTGGTGAAAACCTTATTTACTATTCAGATAGAAATAAGTACAGAATGCCACCTTATAACCGGATGGATTTATCAATAACTTTCGATGAAAACTTAAGAAAAAAACGAATGTGGAAGGGAAGCTGGACATTATCTGTTTATAACGTTTACGGAAGGAATAATCCGTATTCGGTTTATTATAAAAAAGCTGTTCCGGGCTTAAGTAATAATTACAGCCGATATTCATTGTATAAATTATCAGTGATAGGGATTCCTGTTCCATCGTTAACCTATAATTTTAAGTTTTAAATGAAAAATCGAATCATATATTTCACTATTCTTTTTATGGCATTTTCTTCTTGCGAGGACATTTATACACCCGATGTCGATGCCAGAGAAGGTGTAATGGTAGCAGATGCCAGAATTGATTTTGGTGAAAATAATAATTACATTCATCTATATAAATCTATAGGCTTTAACGATGTTTATAAAGGATATCCTGCTGTTAAAAATGCTGAGGTTTTAATTGTGGATAGTAACGGTAACGAATATCTAATTCAAGAAGAAGACGATGGATTCTATCCAATTCTATTTCAGCTAAACCCTGAGTTTGCGTATAAATTAATAATTAGATACGAAGGAAATGTTTATGAATCTTCATTCGAATCTGTTCCGGAAATTCCTACTATCGATACTGTTTATGGTAAACAGGAGGCAAGAGTTTTAATTGAAGGAGGAGAAGATTCGGTTGATGATTTTAGATATACAATTGGTTTGCAAACTTATTGCGATATTGGAACAAAAACAGAATCTCCATATTATAGATTCACGGCACGAAAAGTTTTACAATATTATTTTGTTGAAACTTTTGAGTTCGAAGATCCAATTGTTCATTATACATGGGAGTCATACTTTCCTACCGATATTTTTAACATAGCTTCTCCACCCGAATATTCAAATGGAAATAATATTGAAAAACATTCACTTTTCTTTTTAAACAGGGGAGTTCCACTCGAAGAAGATAATTATTTTGCTGGTTGGATTCTAATCATAAATCAATTCGGATTGTCACAATCTGCTCATAATTATTATACCGATTTAAATAACCAGTTAAATTCTGAGGGACGTTTGTTTGATCCGATGTACGTTCAACCACGAAATAATCTGTTGTGTACAAGTGATCCAGACCAACTAATACTGGGTAATTTTGAAATTTCAAGAAGCAAAGAATATCGCTATTATGTGAAATATATTTCGGATGAAAAAGGTTACATGGTTAAACCAATTCCATATTTTTATGATATTCCGAGGGAAGGCGTAATTCAAGATATCTATCCCGATTTTTGGGAATGGGCAGGAAAAACATATCCAAATGAATAGCAAAAGTTTTATATACATATTAATATTTCTGGTCTTTGGACATTTTAATGCTTCCTCTCAAACATTAAATTATACAAGTGATTTGGTTCTTTTTACCGATCGTGATTTTTGTATGTCGGGAGATACAGTTTGGTTTAAGGTTTGTTTACCCGATTCAATTCAGCAAAAAGAAAATGTGATTCGTGTTCAACTTGATGGGAAAGGAAATAACCTTATTTCTAACGTTATTAAAAAGGCAGAGAATAGTTGGGCAGAAGGTTTTATTAGCGTTCCCGATTCGTTAAGTACTGGCCAGTATTTTGTCACTGCGTTTATTAACTCCCAACGAAATTTATCGGATTTAACATTCAAAAGTAAATCGTTATTGGTGTACAACCGGTTTGAAGAGCGTGTTTCAGAAATGGATCTTTTAGCACGTGATTCTTTTGTTGAAAATATTGATAGAAATTTTGACATAAAAATAGAATCCAATAAAGAAAAATATGCAAGCAGAGAAAAGGTAACTGTTAATTTTGGATTTGAGGAGGAGATTAATAATGTGCTTGTCAGAGCTTCAATTGTCGACCCGTTAACAAAGGAATTTAGTGGAGATTATAAATTCAAATTGAAACCTTCAAATAACCTGATTCCCGATTTTGCTGAAAAAGATGGTTTTTTAATTAGTGGGAGAGTTGTTGATGCAGAAAGAATACCACAAAAAGGGGTGTTGGTTTTAATGTCGATTACAGGAGAACCACCGTATTTCGACTATTACCTTTCAGGAAAAGATGGCGATTTTCATTTTTTTTTAAAGAATGCATTTGGGAAAGCTAACATTGTTATTCAGGCTATTTCAGGTAATCAAAACGAATATTTCATTGAACAAGAAGCAAATTATTTGGAAAAACAATGTGAACTTTCAGCGCAAACAAAAATATTAACTTTAATTCAATCAGAATTTATTTCCACATTAATTAAGGGGAATTTTATCGATAGATTATTTAGATCGTCGAACCTAATTCAAACAGAATATTTCGAAATGCCTCCACGTTTTGGTGTTCCTTTTTATGGGCCACCAACTGAACGCGTTCTTCCGGATGAGTTTATTGACTTACCTAATTTTAATGAAATCTCGAAAGAATTATTATTTGGCGTTCAGTACCGAAACAGAAAAGGTAATATTACCATTCGGATGATTAATGATAGCCAAAGTGGTGGTTTTTTTATTAACGAACCTTTGCGTTTACTGAATGGTATTCCAATTTTTAACAATAGTTTATTTTCTACCTTAAACTCAAAAGATATAAATTACATCGATATCGTTCAGAAAGAACGCATATTTGGAGTGCTAAGTTTTAAAGGAATTTTAGCCGTTTCGTTACACGATAAGTCGAATATCTGGTTGAATCAACAAGCCAATATTTTTCAATTCAAGATTAATTGTCTTCAGCCCGGAACAGAACCGGAGTATTTATCTGTAAAAGAAATAAATAAATCCACACTGGATTCTCGACAGGTTTATTATTGGGAAGTTATAAAATCAGATTCGTTAAAAGAGATTGAATTTTTCTTGTCAGATTTAAAGGGCGAAGTTGAAATTTCGGTTGAAGGAATGACTGCAAAAAACAAAATGTTTAGGGCTTCAAAAACAATAGAAGTAAAATGAAAGTAAAAAAAACATACCTGTTCTTTATTATTGCCATTTTGTTCTCTGTGTATTCAAACGGTCAAAATACAGATTTTTATTGGGTTAAGTTAAATAAAAATGCGAACCGATTACAAGGAAAATTAAGAGGTGAATATTATTTTAATTCATTGGTTAGTAATAGCTATTTTTTCTTGCATAAAGACTGGCAAGACGCATCAATTACACTTATTGATGGTGACGTGTTTGAAAATATAAAAATTCGATATTTAGCATATGGCGACGAGCTTATTTCGTACAACGAAAACATACGATCGTATTTTTACATGATAGACAAAAATATTGTCAAGGAATTTTCGATAAAAGAGGTTTTAAATAGCGGTGAGATTAAAGAACACAAGTTTGTAAAACTATATTTTGATGGAATATTGAAAGGCGATCGTTATTTCAAAGAGTTGTATTCGGGTACAAATTCGCTTTTGCTTTATTATAACATTCGAGCTACAAAAGTCAGACAATTTAAAGACAAATCCGGAATTATTAGAGACACTGAATATCGAATGCATATCACTTATTATTTACATTCAGATGATAAAGGATTCTCTAAATTGAATAAAACAAAACGTTCGTTTCGGAGAACTTTGCCTGAATATAAAAAAGAGATTAGAAAAATATTTAGACAAAATAAAATCTCATTATACGACGAAAAGTCAATGACACAGGCTTTTAAATTACTCGATGAAGCCGGATTGCTACAATAATTTTTATTTGTTTTAATTCTCACGCAACCCAATCTAACTTTTTCACATCTTTTCAAAAAACTTATATAAAATGAAAAAGTTGTGTCTGTTGGTGTTT
>Ga0307989_1001462_pt1 | contig 12611 bp, 11 predicted proteins | sample EllFjometagen185_FD_203164 | JGI IMG/M metagenome (GOLD analysis project Ga0307989, IMG submission 203164) | Marine microbial communities from Ellis Fjord, Antarctic Ocean - #185 | ecosystem: Environmental > Aquatic > Marine > Unclassified | place: Southern Ocean | collected 2014-10-08 | reverse complement strand
ACGACCTATACGCATGATGGTGATTTGCTTTTATTAAAAGGATCACGGTCTATGGAGATGGAACGGCTGCTGACACCACTGAATATGGTTTCTTAGTAAAGGAGGTAACTGCCGAATGTATTACTTATTCATGGTAAACATGGCAAAAATACCTCTTTTACGCGCTATGGGAGGGGCAGTTGCAGCACTGGTCTTTGCACTGCTTTTAGGAGCTCCCTTTATACGTTATTTTCAAAAGAATGAATATGGACAGGAAATACGCTCTGAAGGCCCTTCAGGACACTTCTCTAAACAAGGGACTCCCACAATGGGAGGTCTTTTTCTCTATGTATCCTTATGCTGTGCAACATTGCTGTTAGTTGATTTTTTACAGCCGCAGGTCATAGCGATAAGTCTTGCACTTATCCTATTTGGCGGTGTCGGCTTTCTGGACGATTTTTTGAAACTGAGGAAAAAAAGATCTGAAGGATTATCTGCTAAAGGAAAGCTTGTCCTTCAGTTTTTTTCAGCATGTACAGTACTTGTTTTCATCCGAATTTATTCAGGCTCAGAAACAACCCAATTATTTGTTCCATGGAGCAGCTCAGCATTTCTTGATTTGGGTTTTTGGTATTATCCCCTAAGTATATTGTTTATTATGTTTTTTGCAAATTCAGTAAATCTTTCAGATGGGCTGGATGGACTTGCTGGGGGATTGGTAATTATTATCCTTCTGCTGATATCCGGTGTAGTTGTGTCAGGTATATATTCTCCCGGCTTGGCTGCATATCAGCAAAGGGTAGAAACCGCACTGTATTTGATGATTCTGGTAGGAGCAATTTTGGGATTTTTACATTTCAATCTAAATCCTGCTAAAGTATTTATGGGTGATGTGGGAAGTCAGGGACTCGGTGGTGCAATTGCAGTCGCTGCAGTCGTTTTACATATGGAACTGCTGGTACTTGTTGCTGGTGCAGTGTTTTTAGCTGAAACAGTGTCTGTCATTCTTCAAGTGTTTTCATTTAAGGTGTTTGGGAAAAGGATTTTTCGTATGGCCCCGCTTCATCATCATTTTGAACAAGGCGGAACTGGAGAAAAATCAATAGTTTACGGTTTTTGGATTGCTGGTGTATTCAGTGCCGGATGTTCGGTCATTATTTGTTTAATAGCTTTGAGATGAGGTGATTTTAAAATCGTAGATTTTAAGAAAGCAGCCTTATTAAAATCAAAGATTTTGTTTTATAACTTATAATTTGAGGAGAATGTTTAAAAAGAATGATTAATAAACAGGAGATGAGTAAAAAAAGATCAATTTCACTCTTTTATTTGTTAATCCTTGTAATAATAATGCTCGTAGGATTGGGTTTGTCAGCATTGTTTTCTGCATCATACGATAAAGCTATGCGATTAGGGCTTGATCCGGATTATTTCTTTACAAGACAGCTGGTTTATGCAGTAGGTGGAATTGCAGCCGCTTGTGCTGCCTTTTTTCTTCCCAAAAAATTCTTAAGATTTGTTACACCTTTTCTTATTCTGGCAAGTTTGATTCTTATGTTATTAACTCTATTAACCAGCTTAGGAGAGACGCGCTTAGGGGCAAGACGCTGGATTCAACTTGGACCAGTTGGATTTCAACCATCAGAATTGGTTAAAATATGCGCTATTTTTTTTCTAGCCAATTATTTTGATAAACATCAATCTAAGTTGAAGTTCTTTTCAGCAAATATCTATCCTGCAGCAGTTGTGCTTATATTTTCTGGTCTCATTCTTTTACAGCGTGATTATTCTACTGCATTAATATTTACTGCGATTTGTTTTTTCTTATTTATTGCAGCCGGTACCAGATTTTACTACCTCTTCTATATGCTTACCTTTGTTGGAGTCCCCGGATTATTGATACTTCTCACTGAAACATACAGATTGAAACGGGTAGTTGGATTTATTTTTAAAGATATAGATCCTGCAGGACTTAATTATCAGGTTAATGCATCTCTTGCAGCAATAAAAGCAGGAGGTTTAACTGGCAAAGGACTGGGAAATGGAATTTATAAACTTGGCCGGTTGCCTGAAGTTCAATCAGATTTTATTTTTGCATCATTTATGGAAGAAAACGGATTTTTTGGTGGATCATTGGTAATTATACTATTTGGTCTGCTGGCATATGCTGGATATCGAGGATCTTCCAGGTTGCGGGAAAGTGATCCCTATCTCTATTTTTTAGGATTTGGAATAACCAGTATTATTATCTGGCAGGCTTTGCTGAATATTGGAGTAGTAACAGGAATTGTTCCTCCTACTGGAATTCCTCTCCCATTTTTTTCTCAGGGCGGAACAAGTTTGCTGGTAAACATTGGTATGAGCGGGTTACTTTGTAAAGTTATTTATCGAGCTGAAATACATAATCCGGATAGCAAAAATAAGACTATTTCACAAAACACCTCTTATCAGGAGGTGTTGTATGAGTAATATTTTTCTGCTTGGCAGAAAACACAAAACTAAGGATATAAAACGTAAACCAATTCGATTGATGATGAATATAGTGCTTGGATTGATTGTTTTAGCTGGAATTATGTATATCGTTTTTGAGTTTGTGATAAAACCCAATATTGTTATAGATGAAGTCATAATTAGTTATGAAGAATCCAGCGTGCCGGTATCTGATGAAATATATACATTAGCAGATAATCTTCAGGGTATTTCATTTGCTGAAGCTGATCCAAGATCATTGGAAGCTGCATTTTCAGGTTTGGATGAGATACTGAATGCAGAAATTACCAGGTCATTATCGGGAAGGCTAAGTATATTGCTGTCTCCAAGAATTCCTGTTTGCATGGTAAAAACTTTTGGTGCCGGAATACAGGATTCCGGTAACTATCATCCTGTTGATGCTGAAGGAGCACTTTTTACTGCTTCAGAGAAATACATAAATTATTTTCGTATGGTTGTGCCGGTTATTGAAGTCTCCTCACAAGAGATTCTTCCCGGTTTCTGGGATACAGTTCCTGCAAATCTACTGGATACAGCATATTTGCTGTTAAGCCTTCAAGAGTTGGATATAGATGTATTTAACTTGATAACAAAGGTAAAATACGATAATAATAGTAATCATAATAATGCTTCAGCATTTTTAAGTATCTCCGAATCAGAAATTGAGTTTCAATTGTCACAAGACTTGGAACTTCAGCCATTTTATGACAGTATTAAATCAGTTGTGGAAATTGCTGGATCATGGGAAAAAGAATTTGTCCGGGTTGCTGTACATAATGATGCAGCAATATGCCGGTTGTAGAAAGGGATGTCGAATATGCCTGTTGGAAATCATATATTAGGTCTAGATATTGGTAGTTCAAAAGTTTGTGCCGTTGTCGGTTCTATAGATCGAGATGGTGTTGTCCGTATTGAATGTGTCAGTGAAAGACCTTCTGAGGGAATCAGAGCCGGTGCTGTGGAAAATATTGAAACCGCTTTTAAGGTTGTTTCTTCAGTAATAGAAGATGTTGAACTCAAAACAGGAAGGGAACTTCAGCATATTGTTATTAGTATTGGCGGACAGCATATTTCAGGTTTGAATTCACAAGGTGTTGTGGGGATTAGTGATCAGGATCAGGAGATAAGAAAAGAGGATATTTATAAATCAATGGAAGTAGCCCGTGCTTTTGATCTGCCTCTTGATCGTGAAATACTTCATACTCTTGTTCAGGAGTTTCGCGTGGATGGTCGGGGAGGCATAAAAGATCCTATCGATATGCTTGGTCATCGTCTTGAGACAAAAGTTATGATTGTAACCGGCTCATCTCTTGTTTCCCAGAATATAAAGAAATGTATTAATAGAGCTGGATTTCAGGTTCAACGGATGATTCTTCAACAGCTTGCTGACTCTGAGGCTGTTCTTTCTCATGAAGAAAAAGAGATGGGCACCCTGCTGATAAATATTGGCGGCGGTATGACCAATATGATTGGTTATATTGGGGGAGCCCCCTACTATGTAGGCGGAATTAATATGGGTGGAAATCAAGTTTCAGCTGACCTTGCCTATATTCTCAATAAACCTAAAAGTCTGGTTGAAGAACTTAAATGTGAACATGGTTGCTGTTATGGACCGCTTGTTGCACAGCATGAAGATATAATTATTCCGCAGGTCGGCGGGTGGCCGTCAATTAAAATGCCAAAAAGAGAGTTGTGTAGAATTATTGAACCAAGGATGGTTGAAATTTTCTCAATTCTAAAAGGCATACTGGCGAAAACCAAAACTACTGGATCATTTGGTGGTGGAGTAGTAGTTACCGGAGGTGGCTCCATGCTGCCGGGGACTGTTGAACTGGCTGCTGAAGTTTTTGGTTTGCAGACAAGATTAGGACTTCCGAAACCTGTTGAAGGATTGGAAAGCAGATATCTTGATCCGCAATATTCAACGGCAATCGGGCTTGTCATGTACGAATCGAAAAGAAAAGGTGATTTGAGTCATGTGAAGACACACCGAAGCAAGAATGCTAAAACTTCAGAGAAAAAAAATCCTTTAATGAAAAAAGTTAAGGATATATTTGACATGCTTTTTTAGCTACATATAAATAGTGGTAGTTTTTTTCATAAATTAAATAAAAAACTACTTTTTGTTAAAATTACTGGAGGAAATATGAATATTGAGATTTTTGAGGGTATCGGTGAATCAGCTGATGTAGATCGATCCACACCCACAGATATTAAAGTTATCGGCGTAGGCGGCGGTGGCGGTAATGCAGTTAACCGAATGATCGCAGCAGGACTCAAGAAAGTTCATTATGTAGTTCTTAATACAGATATGCAGGCTTTGCAAAGATCTAATGCCCATACGAGAATGCCGATCGGAGCGAAATTAACAAACGGTCTGGGAGCAGGCGGTATTCCTGAAATCGGTGAACAGGCGGCAATGGAGTCCCGTGAAGAGATAAAGGAACTGCTGGATGGCACCGACATGGTTTTTATTACAGCCGGTATGGGCGGAGGAACAGGAACAGGTGCTGCACCGGTAATAGCTGAGATTGCGAAAGAAATTAATGCATTAACGGTTGCTGTGGTAACTTCTCCATTCTTGTTTGAAGGAAAAAAGAAATTAAAACTAGCTTCTGATGGAATAGATAAACTTCGAAAGAGTGTTGATACACTTATTATAATTCCAAATCAATATCTTTTAAAAATTGTAGAAAATAATACTCCTATAAAACAAGCTTTTCAGATTGCTGATGACGTACTACGCCAGGGAGTACAGGGAATAAGTGAATTAATTACTGAACCGGGTGAAATAAATATTGACTTCGCAGATGTACGGACTGTTATGAAAGGTCGTGGAGATGCCCTGATGGGTATTGGTATTGGTGAAGGAGAAAATAGGGCAGTTGATGCGGCTACAGCAGCAATAAATAACCCACTGTTGGAAAATGCCAGAATTGAGGGAGCAAAAGGTATTTTAGTAAATCTTGCAGGCAGCGATGACCTTACACTTAAAGAGTATCAGGATGTCGTAGAAATAATTACGCAAAATGCAGATGATGATGCACTAATCATTGCCGGTCAGGCCTATAACCCTGAACTGGGAGATAGAATTAAAGTTACTGTTGTTGCAACTGGATTTAGTAAGCCTAAAGATATTGGTGAAAACGGTTCTGTAAAAAATACTCCTCAGCAGCCGAAAGGTATATCTTCAGTAGTTAAACCCAGAGAACCAATACCATCTCAAACAGCAATCCCAGGTCATAAATCTGACGAGGTTATTACAATAGACCGTTGGGAAGATCTTCAGCGTAAATTGGGTGCTGGAGATGATTTGCCGGAAGATTTTTCCTACCCGGCAGTTCTCAGATATAAACGGGATCCTGAACAGGATTCATAAAGATGTCTGCAGAATCAGACCTGCTGCTTCTGGAAACATATCAGGATTATTTGGCTCTTGAGCAGCGGTTGTCCGAATCGACTATTTTAGTCTATACACAGGAAATTAAAAGATTTTTTGCATATCTTAATTTTAAAGATGTCTCACCAGAGGATACTGATGCAGTTGTTCTGGTCTCTTATCTATCGGAACGGGGATCCAATTCGATAAATCTGGATAAACGAACTGTCGCAAAAATCCTTTCTTCTCTGCGCTCATTTTTTCGATTTCTCATAAATGAGAATATTCGTTCTGATGATCCCACAGAAAAAATTGAGTCTCCCGGGACCTCCAGAAAGCTCCCAAAGGTGCTGTCTGTTGAAGATGTGGAGAAAATTCTTGCAGGTATTCCACAAGCTACAATAATTGGAATTCGTGACAGAGCTATATTTGAACTTATTTATTCAGCAGGATTACGGGTCAGCGAAGCATCAGACCTGAAAATGAATAGTTTATTTCTCGAAGAAAATTTATTGCGTGTAATTGGGAAAAGAGATAAAGAACGTATTATCCCATTGGGAAGTAAAGCAGCGTTAGAGCTTAAGAAATATTTTTTGGAATCCAGACCGTTACTTTCCCGTGCAGAAAGAGTTACAGAAGCAGTATTTCTTTCGACAAGAGGGGATGCTTTGCATCGGCAAAGTATTTGGATTCGATTGAAAAAATATGCAGAAGCGGCAGGTCTTTCTGCCAAAGTCCACACATTAAGACACTCTTATGCCACTCACCTACTCAATGGGGGTGCTGATCTTCGTGTTGTTCAAGAGCTGTTAGGACATTCAGATATCAGCACAACGCAAATTTATACACATATCAGCAGTGCAGAATTACATAAAAACTATAATAAGTTTCATCCCGGGATAAAAGAACCTCTTTTAGGTAAAAATAAATAAATTCTCTCTATATTTGAATATTTTTCTGTTAAAAGTAAGTCAGTAGGTATAGAGGGGTATATATATGAACCTACTAGGCAAAATAACAATTAGCAGGATTCCAGGTCTAAAAGCAAAAGAGAAAGTTTTCTTATCATCTTATCTCGTAGACAGACGGGCTTTGTTAAAATTGAGCAGCAGGGAGATAGAATCTCTGTTAGGAAGAAGAATTCATCTAAAAGGGTATTGTCCGCAAACAGTTCTTCTGGAAGCAGAAATGATAATTGAATGGGTTGAAGCCAATAATGCTCATGTCGTATGTCTTGATGATCCGATATTTCCGGCAATTTTACGTGAAATATATGATCCTCCCTATCTGCTCTACTTTTTTGGGACTCTTCCTCCGCAGGAAATCCCTGCTTTGGGTATTGTGGGGACAAGGCATGCTTCACCAGCTTCCGAAAGAGCTTCATTTAAAATAGGATTGGAAGCAAGCGCAATAGGAATTCCGATAATCTCCGGCCTTGCACTGGGGATTGATTTTGCAGCTCACACAGGTGTTGTTTCTAATTCAGGAGCAACCTGGGGTGTATTAGGAAGTGGTATTGGAAATATCTATCCTTCTTCCTCCCTGCGCACAATTTCCAGGATGCTTGAGTATAATGGGGGAATCATGAGTGAGTATCCCCCGCTTGAACCTCCCCTGAGGTGGCATTTTCCAGAGAGAAATAGAATTATCAGCGGTTTATGCCGATCAGTATGTATTATTGAGGCTCCTGAACGATCCGGAGCATTAATTACTGCATCATTTGCACTTGAACAGGGAAGGGATGTTTATGTTCACGCAACGGGACTGCTGTCCAGAACATCAAAAGGTACAAAAAAACTTGCCGAAGAGGGTGCTTCTGTACTATCTTCATTGAGAGAGGTTTGTTCTGATTGGGGTTGGGATCCTGAGATGGTTCCTGATATTTCTGTTATGAGAAGAGAAGAATTAGTATCTGCCAGAAGTAAGATTATTTCATCTGGCTCAAGTGAAGGATCCTTATACAGATATCAGGATACTTGGTTTAAACTATGATTTTAAGAGGCTTGTGTGTTAATGAATGAATTATTGGAAAACTATATCAATTATCTGCGCGATATACGAAAGCTTTCTGAGAAGACAGTTATTGCCTATCGTCAGGATCTTGAGAAATTTGAACAGTTTTGTAATGAACAGAAGAGACAAATAACTGAAATCTCTTACGAACAGGCAAGAAGGTTTTTAGCAGTAATAATCCGAACCGGGTATAGTACTAATAGTGTAAATAGAATTTTATCAGGGGTGAAAGGTTTCTATATGTATTGTATACGGTATGAATATTGTGAAATAAATCCTTTCAGCAGGATCAAAGGTGTAGGGGGGGGGCGGCGTCTGCCCTCTGTTCTCTCTCATGAGGAAATAGCACGAATTTTGAATGCACCTGGAAATGATTTCCCCGGAATACGGGATAAGGTTATTTTTGAACTTCTCTATTCTACCGGCTGCAGGTTGTCAGAACTAACAGGTATGGATATTTCGGATATTCAACTTGCAGAGAAAACAATATTGGTGCATGGAAAAGGTGATAAAGATCGATATGTTTTTTTAACACCATCAGCTCAGGAAATATTATCATTGTACATTCCCCTTAAAATTCACAGACAGCAACCCCAGGATGTTGTATCGGATGATAGGGCTGCCTTGATTGTGAACAATAGAGGGCATCGATTAACACCTCAGGGTGTACATTATGTATTTCAAAGATATACAAAAAAACTTGGTATACCTAAGAAAATAACCCCTCATACCTTTAGACATACCTTTGCAACACATATACTTGAAAATAATGCAGGAATAAGGGTAGTCCAGGAGTTGCTTGGACATGAAAATGTGTCAACTACACAAATATATTCTCATGTAAGTTCAGGAAGATTAAAAGAAGTATATAAAAAAAGTCATCCGCATGGTTGAATTCAATTGTTTGATGTATCAGTATGTCTATATAGTATTGATTATCTAATAAATTTTTAAAATATATATAATAATCAGGAGATAAAACAGAAAATGAGTTTCAAAGGAACGACAATTCTCGCAGTGAGAAAGAATGACAAGACTGCAATAGCAGGGGACGGACAGGTAACCCTGGGAAATTCCATTATGAAAGGAAATGCCCGGAAGGTACGAAGAATGTTTCATGATAAAGTTATAACAGGATTTGCTGGAGCAACAGCCGATGCTTTTACATTATTTGAGCTCTTTGAAAAGAAATTAAATCAATTTAATGGTGATTTAACCCGGTCAGCAGTAGAGTTGGCCAAAGAGTGGCGAACTGATCGTGCCCTTCGAAAACTTGAAGCTATGATGCTGGTTGCAGATATTGATAAAATTTATTTAATTTCTGGAACAGGAGATGTGATTGAACCTGAAGAAGGGGCTATAGCAATAGGATCTGGCGGTACGTATGCATTTGCAGCTGCAAAAGCATATCTGGATTCTTCAAATTTGGAAGCTCCTGAAATTGCACGTAGATCGCTGACCATCGCAGCAAGTATCTGTATTTATACTAATACGAACATCATTGTGGAGGAAGTTTAATGATTAGGAAAGACCTTGATTCCATGACCCCGGCTGAGATAGTCGCGGAATTGGACAAACATATAATTAGTCAGCATAAAGCCAAACGTGCTGTAGCAATTGCTTTACGGAGCAGAATCAGAAGGAAAATGCTTCCTGATAATATACGGGATGAAGTTGCACCAAAAAATATTATAATGATAGGACCTACTGGGGTTGGCAAGACAGAGATTGCACGAAGATTATCCAAGTTGAGCGGCGCACCCTTTATAAAGGTCGAAGCTACAAAGTTTACAGAAGTAGGATATGTCGGCAGAGATGTTGAATCGATGGTTCGTGATTTGATGAGTGTTGCAGTATCGATGGTAAAATCAGAGCTTGCTGAAAAAGTTCGGGAATCTGCTGAATTTAACACCGAAGAGCAATTACTGAATTTACTTTTGCCGGGGGTGAAACCTACCGTAGAGAGTAAAAAAACTGATTCAAAGAGTGAACAGGATGTTATTGTAGTTGATGAACTTGGGATAGCAGAGAAAGAGCATGTCGATTTCTCCGGTGATAGTACCAGAGAAAAATTTCGACGGATGTTGAGAGAAGGAAAACTTGACGATCGTGAAATTGATGTTTCTGTAACAGCCAAAGGTCCGAAAGGAATAGAACTTCTTGCCGGTGGTAATGTTGGTGATATGGAAAATGCATTGAACAGCCTTGGCAGTATTTTCGGAAATAAAAAGAAGAAGAAACGGGTAACGGTTAAGCATGCAAAACAAATATTGCTTGATGAAGAGATGGAAAAACTCATTGATACTGATAATGCATCAGATATAGCTAAAGACCGTGTTGAGCAAATGGGAATAATCTTTATTGATGAAATCGATAAGGTTACAGCTGGAAGCCGGGGCGGCGGAAGCGGTCCTGATATATCCAGAGAAGGTGTACAACGCGATATTCTTCCTATTGTAGAAGGTTCAAAAGTTAGCACAAAGTATGGTATAATCGATACATCTCATATACTATTCATAGCAGCAGGTGCTTTTCATATAAGTAAACCATCTGATTTAATTCCTGAACTTCAAGGAAGGTTTCCCATACGGGTTGAATTGGAGGACTTGTCCAGTAAGGATTTCTGTAGGATTTTAACAGAACCTGAAAATGCTTTAATTAAGCAGTATGTTGAGCTCTTGAAAACTGAAGAGGTAGAACTGGTATTTACAGATGATTCAATAAAGAAACTGGGTGAGATCGCTGCTGATGTTAACTCCCGGACTGAAAATATTGGAGCTCGCCGGCTTCATACTATTATGGAATTGCTTTTAGATGATGTTTCTTTTACAGCATCTGAACTTAGAGGGCAAACAGTTACTGTTACAGGAGAGTATGTTGATGAAAGGTTATCAGATATTGTCCAGAATCAGGACTTAAGCCGATATATTCTTTAAATACTGGGATAGTTATGGAATTTTTTACTGTAAAAGCACCTACTTATGAAGCCGCTGTACAAAAAATCCGCGAACAATATGGAGAATCTGTTAAGATTCACAGTAAGAAAATTATTAGTAAGAGACGTTTCCCCGGTTTTTCAAAGCGAATAGAGGTTGAATTAACCGGGTACCTCTCAAATTCTGATATAAATTCGGGGCACAGTGAAGGAAGCCAAAGTAACACCCCTCAGATAGACGTTGAAGAACTTCTTGTTGAATTAGATAAGGTGAAAAGTCAGCTAGTTTTAAAAGAAGAGAATCGTGAGCGAAAAGAGTCTCTCATAGAGAAAATAAGCAATACACTTCAGATAAATGATTTTTCCCCGGAATATATCAAAGATATTTGTAATAGACTCCTGGATGATGAAGAACTTATTTCTAAAAAAGATCTGCTGCTGCTGGAGTCAAAAACACTGGGATATATAGCTGAATCTATTAAAATTGATACTTCAGGTCAAAATAATATGCCTCAGATTCTTGTTCTGATGGGACCTACCGGTGTTGGTAAGACGACAACGATTGCAAAAATTGCAGCTGTTCATGGACTTAATCATGGTTCTTCTCATTCTCATAATAAAAAGGTTTCAATTGTTACTATCGATAATTATAGAATAGGTGCAAGAAACCAAATAGAGACATTCGGGGATATTATGTCTATTCCGGTTACCTCCGTGAACTCTCCACTCGCTCTGGATGGTTTTATCCAGGAACATGCTGATTCAGACTTAATTCTCATCGATACTATTGGTAAAAGTCCCAAAGATCAGGATATTTATGATGAAATGCAGAGAATTCTCTCTGTTTGCGGTAGTAAAGCAAAATTTTGTCTGACCCTTTCAGCTTCTATGAAATCTACTGACATGCTAAAAACAATTGACAGATTTCTAACATTCCGAATATCATCTCTAATTCTTACTAAATTTGATGAGACTGAGATACTTGGTAATGCAATTAGCGTAATTTCCAAGAAAAAACTACCGGTACTTTATATAACTACAGGCCAAAAGGTACCACAGGATCTTATCTTTGCATCTAAAGGTTTCTTCTTAAGAACTATGAAAGGATTTACCGTAGATGTAGAACACCTGACTTTTGGTGAGTTTGGGACCAATATTGAAACTCCAGCTATCCACTCGTCCGGCGACTCTATTTTTGGTGGAGATGAGCAAGTTTGAAAGATCAAGCGGAATCTCTACGTCAATTGGTATCCGGAAAAAAAGCGTCAGAAACAGTTGTTATTGCCGTTACGTCTGCAAAGACAGGCAGTGGGGTAACCTCAGTAGCGGTAAATCTGGCGACCTCTTTAATGCTCCATGAAAAACGTGTTGTACTATTTGATTTTAGTAATACAACCTTAGAACTTCTTGGTATGGGAATTATAAATAATTTGCATACGATAGATGAGTTTCTAGATGGAGATCTTCAACTGCAGGATATCCTTATTCAGACTCCGGTTGGATTACGGGTTTTAATCCATGCTGATATTATGATGAAGACCAGTACTAAAGAGAGAAAATCGAAAGAAAAACTGCAGAAGGAATTCATTAAACTCGGTGAAGCCGACTATGTAATTGTGCATCTACCTGCAGGAATAACGAAAGAAACGATACCCTATATTACCGGATCTGATCAGCTGTTTATAATCTCAGATCCTAATATTGAAACAGTTCGTGAAACATACGGCATGATTAAAGCTTTATCGCAAAGAGTAAGAAAGGATATAATTCCTGATACTTATTTAGTAATAAATAAATCTTTGTCTGAAGAGGTCTCCG
>Ga0307989_1001460_pt1 | contig 12630 bp, 15 predicted proteins | sample EllFjometagen185_FD_203164 | JGI IMG/M metagenome (GOLD analysis project Ga0307989, IMG submission 203164) | Marine microbial communities from Ellis Fjord, Antarctic Ocean - #185 | ecosystem: Environmental > Aquatic > Marine > Unclassified | place: Southern Ocean | collected 2014-10-08 | reverse complement strand
ACTTGGCCGACGGTGTAAGAGAAGTTGGAATCAAATTTTAATCAAACATTAACTGCAATATTTGAGGTAAATTTTGGCAGAAAAAGAAAAAAGCGACTTAATAGAAAAAGTTGTTGAAGTTAAACGTGTGTCTAAAGTAGTAAAAGGCGGGCGTAGATTTAGCTTTAGTGCTTTGGTTGTTGTTGGTGATGGCCAGGGTAGAGTCGGATTCGGACTTGGAAAAGCCAATGAAGTTGTTGAAGCCGTTCGAAAAGGTAATGAAAAAGCTAAAAACACAATGAAGGCTTATAGCCTTTATAAAAATACGATTCCGCATCGGGTCATTGGAAAACATGGTGCAGGTAAAGTATTGATGAAGCCATCTGCTGCAGGTAGTGGTATTATCTCATCAGGTGCCGTTCGTGCTGTTGCTGAAGCTGTTGGTGTTAATGATATTAATGCGAAAGCATTGGGATCTAACAACGTCCACAACTTAGTTCGTGCAACCATAAACGGTTTAAAACAATTAAAATCTTTCGCTGAAGTAGCTGAAAGAAGAAATAAAAAATTGGAAGAAATCTGCTTAATGGACTTTTAATATGAGTGGACAAATAAAAGTTAAACAAGTTAAAAGCGGCATCGGTTTTCCTAGAAAACAGAGAGAAACGCTGAAAGGACTTGGACTAAAAAAAATGCACCAGACCAGAATTTTGGAAGATACTCCTGCAATTCGAGGCATGGTTAATAAAATTAATCATCTGGTTACTTTTGAAGAAATGTAATACCAATTGCTTCACAATTGTTTTAATTAGAAAGCAATAACGTTATAACTCTTAGAATAGACATAAAGATGTTGCATACCTTAGAAAGTGCTCCTGGTAGTCAAAAAAACAGGAAGAGAATCGGACGCGGACCTGGGTCAACATTGGGTAAAACCAGTGGTAGAGGTCACAAAGGTCAAAAATCGCGTTCAGGAAGTAAGTTCAGAATCGGTTTTGAAGGTGGACAGATGCCTCTGCATAGACGTTTGCCTAAAAGAGGATTCAACAATATATTTAGAGTAGAGTTTAGTATTGTAAACCTGGTTGATATAGAAGCTAGTAAAAAACTGGATAAAGGGCAGGTCATTAATATGGAAAGCCTAATTGATTGTGGACTGGTAAAAAGCGATAGGTCTCCGATCAAAATTCTTGGAAATGGCGATATCAGCTCACCGATGAAAATTGAAGCTAATAAATTTAGTGCCGCAGCTGAGAAGAAGATTGCAGACGCAGGTGGAACAGCTACACTTATCAAATAATAACAATCTATGATTGAAGTATTAAAGAATGTCTTCAGGATAGAGGAACTTAGACGACGAATTCTGTTTGCGTTGGCAATGCTTGTCGTATTCAGGATCGGTGCTCATATTCCAATTCCTGGAATTGATAGTAAAGCTTTAGCAGAATTTTTCTCTTCAAACAGTAAAGGATTACTTGGTCATTTGGACATGTTTTCGGGTGGAGCACTCAGAAACATGACCATTTTTGCACTAGGTATCATGCCGTATATCACCGCTTCCATTGTCATGCAGCTATTGACAGCTGTCTTCCCGTTTTTAGAACGAATATCTAAAGAAGGTGAAGCCGGACGCCGAAAAATCACGCAATACACGCGATACGGAACAATTGGTTTAAGTATTATCCAGGGTTTCGCCATTGCGGTTGGTTTAGAAAGTATGGGACTGGGAGGTAATAAGGTGGTCTTGGCAGGAATGAACCCCTGGACGTTTCGATTCACTACAGTGATGACATTGACCGCAGGTACAGCATTTATCATGTGGGTTGGTGAGCAGATCAGTGAACGGGGAATCGGGAACGGTATTTCCTTAATTATTTTTGCAGGGATTGTTTCCAGTATCCCCAGTGCGATGTTTCAAACTTATATGTTGTTTGACACTGGAGATATAACTTTATTTGTAGTACTACTTGTTGCGATCATCATAGTAGCTGTGATTGGTACGGTGATCTACTTTGAAACTGCGAATCGGAAAATTCCGATTCAATATGCAAGAAGGCAACAAGGAAAGCGTACTATTGGGGGGCAATTTTCTCACTTACCGCTTAAAATCAATGCTTCTGGTGTTATTCCACCTATTTTTGCATCCTCGATTCTGTCATTTCCAGCGACATTAACCAGTTTTGCAAGTAGCGAATGGCTTCAAAGTATTGGAAATAGTTTAATGCCAGGTCAATTATTCTACAACTTGATTTTTGTGGTTCTGATATTCTTTTTCTGCTTTTTCTATACAGCGATACAGTATAATCCAATGAAAATCGCAGAGGAACTGAAACGGAACGGTGGGTTTATTCCCGGGATTAGACCAGGGCCAAAAACCGCTGAGTATTTAAATTTGGTTTTAACAAGATTGACATTCGGTGGTGCTATCTATCTTTCAGCGATTTGTGTTTTACCAAGCATACTTTACGCCTGGTTTAACGTACCATTCTTTTTCGGTGGTACTGCGGTCTTGATCGTGGTTGGAGTTGCAATGGATACTGTTTCACAGATTGAAACATTTTTATTGAACCGGAATTACGACGGATTTATTAAGAAAAGTAAGAAGCGTCGACGCCAGATTTAAGCGATTGAATTGTTATCCTTAAGTTGAAGATCGACTTTTAAAACTGAATGATCGCTAAAACGGATTGATTGGAAAATGATCAGATCGTTCCAGCGAATTAGTAGAATCGGATCTTTTCCGACCGCAGCTTGGTGGAAAAGACCTGATTTAAAAAATGGCCAGATATTTAGAGGGATGTCGTTTTTTCAATGGCAGATCAGTCTTCTTAATTTAGTCATTGCTAAAAATAGATTAAAATGTTAGTGTTGCTATTTACAATTTAATCATGTCATCAATGATTAAATATTTTGATCATCAGCTTGGGTGATAGTTAATTAAACCTGCTGATATTAAATACTATTAAAGAAGTACAAATTATGAAAGTAAGAGCCTCAGTAAAACCGATCTGCCCGAAATGTAAGATGGTAAAGCGGAAAGGTGTCTTGCGTGTAATATGTGAAAATCCACGTCATAAACAACGTCAAGGTTAACGGGAGGGCAAATTGGCGCGCATCGCAGGAATAGATTTACCAAATAAACGTGCAGAGATCGCTTTAACATATATTTTTGGTATCGGTCGAACGACATCAAATAAAATATTAACAGAAGCGAACGTAGATAAAGGCACGAGAATGAATTCTTTATCAGAAGAAGATCTAGGTAAAGTAAGAAAAATCATTCAAGATCTTATCGTTGAAGGTGATTTAAGAAGAAGCGTTAGTATGAATATTAAACGTCTTCTTGATTTGGGCTGTTATCGGGGATTAAGACATAGAAGAGGATTACCTTGTAATGGTCAGAGAACAAAAACAAACGCACGAACAAGGAAAGGTCCTAGAAAGTTAGCAGTCGGTAAGAAAAAATAATTAATTATTAGGATATTAAATGGCCAAAGCTGTTAAAAAAAGAGTTGGTAAAAAGAAAGAAAAGAAAAACATACCAAATGGTAAAGTCTACATCAGAGCAACCTTTAACAACACGATTGTAAGTGTTACTGATTTAGAAGGCAATGTGATTAGTTGGTCTAGTACTGGATTACACGGATTTAAAGGATCACGGAAAAGTACACCTTACGCAGCAAGAATTGTTGGCGAGGATGCGATTCAGAAAGCAATGGAACATGGCCTGGCCCAGGCAGCAATTATTGTAAACGGGCCCGGAAGCGGACGTGAATCTGCACTCAGAGCAGTAGCATCATCTGGTATTCGTGTGACATCTATTAAGGATGAAACACCTGTTCCACACAACGGATGCAGACCACCTAAACGAAGAAGAATTTAATATTTATTGTTTTTAGTATAAGTTTTAATTATACCTGGAGAAAAGAGAGTGGCAAGATATACCGGATCTGTGTGTCGATTATGCAGAAGAGAACTGTTGAAGCTTTTTCTTAAAGGAGATCGCTGCTTTACCGATAAATGTTCGATGGAAACCAGAGCATATCCCCCTGGACAACATGGGAACGGTAGAAGAAGAGGGAAGCAATCTGAATACGGCATCCAATTGCGCGAGAAGCAAAAGGTCAGAAGATTGTATGGTATTTTAGAAAAGCAATTTAGACTGACATACGCTAAAGCAGCAAAAAAGAAAGGTAAGACTGGTGAAAACCTGTTAATATTACTGGAAAGAAGACTGGACAATATCGTATATCGAATGGGTTTTGGCCGGTCATTAGCTGAAGCCAGACAATTGGTTAAACATTCGCATGTATTAGTGAACGGCAAAAAATGTGACATCCCATCAGCAGTAGTTAAGGTTGAAGATGTTATTGAAGTAAGAGATAAAAGTAAAAAAATTGGTTTTATCAAAGAATCTTGCGAATTTGCTTCACGTAAAGGTATTCCAGCTTGGTTAAGTGTTGACCAGGATAAGCTAAATGGAAAAGTAGTAGCGATTCCGACCAGAGATCAGATTTCAATTCCTATTCAAGAGCAACTAATTGTTGAACTTTATTCGCGGTAGTCGAGTGGAGACAGATACTAATATAACTGAAGAAGAAGTTAGCACCCAAACCGGTGCAACTGTGATCCGTAAAAACTGGGAAGGGCTTGAAGTCCCGGAAACTTTACAGGTCGATCTGGAAAGTTTTGATGAGCATTACGGCAAGTTTATTTTAGAACCATTGCATAAAGGTTTTGGAATAACGATTGGACACGCTTTAAGAAGGACTTTAATGTCCTCTTTGTGTGGCAGTGCCGTTTTCGGTGTCAAAATCGAAGGCGTTTCACATGAGTTTGAAACAATCAGCGGAATCAGAGAAGACGTGACACAAATGGTTCTTAATCTCAAGGAACTTGAGATTGAACAATTTGGGGATGAAGTGATTGCCTTGGAGTTAATAGCAGCTGGACCAAAAGTTGTTACCGGAGCAGATATTTCAACTTTTAGTAAAGTTGAAATAAAAAATCCCGAGCACGTGATTTGTACTTTGGATCAAAACGCAACCATAGAAATGACTCTGTTTATTAAGATGAATAGAGGTTTTGTATCCGCTGAAGAAAATTATGATGGTGATTTACCGATTGGAACGATATTTTTAGATTCCAACCACTCACCTGTTAAAAAAGTTAAGTATGAAGTGGCCAATACTCGGGTCGGGCAGAAGACCGACTTTGACAAGTTGATTTTTCAACTATGGACAAACGGTGGTGTTAAGCCGGAAGATGCCATGGCTTATGCTGCGAAAATAGTAAAAGAGTATATGTCATTTTTTGTCAACTTCGACGAGGACGCTATCAAACCAATAGAAGAGGTGGTTGATGATGAGGAAAAACCTTATGAAAACCCACATCTGTATCGAAGCGTCAACGAATTAGAATTATCAGTACGTTCAATCAACTGTTTACAAAACGCTAAGATTGAAACCATCGGTGATTTAGTACAAAAAACTGAAGCTGAAATGTTAAAAACAAAAAATTTCGGTAGAAAATCACTTCAAGAAATTAAGACTGTTTTAGCCTCCATGGGTTTGACACTCGGAATGAAGCTGGACAATTTTGATATACATAAGGAAAAAAATATTAGTGCAGTAAGTCGTATCTAATATTTGATGTTGATCGAATTATAAAATCCAATATTTAGTAGGTTTGCTAGAATGAGACATCTAAAAGCAGGGAAAAGACTCGGCGTCACAACCAGTCACCGAAAAGCATTAATGAGAAATCTTGTTACTGCACTTCTGGAGCACGGTGAAATAAAAACGACCATTACACGTGCTAAGGAAATGAGAAAGTATTTTGATCGAATGATCACCTTTGGAAAAAAAGGAACCTTGCATTCAAAAAGGCAAGCTTTTGGTTTTATTAAATCCAGAGACGTTGTTGCAAAATTGTTTGATGAATATGCACCTTTGTATGCCGAAAGGAATGGCGGATATACCCGGATTTATCGTTTGGGAAATCGCTTAGGTGATAATGCACAAATGGCAATGATTCAAATGGTTGGTTTACAAGATACCGAGACAAGTGAAAAAGAATCTATTACCGAAATAAAAGAAGAACTTCAGGCAGAAGATGTAAAAGCAGAGGTTGAAGTAGCAGCAGAAGAGACAGTTGAAACAGAAGCAGTAGTTAAAGCTGAAGAAACTGTTGAAGTTGATGAACAAAAAGAAGTGCCTGCTGAAGAAAAAAAAGAAGAGAAATAACTAAGAAGTTCTGAATAAGCCAACTATACTTAAGTTAGTTGGCTTTCCCTCCCCCCTCAGCTCAAATAAGTAAATCCAGACCTATTCCATGTTTGAATTATCTGCGGCAACGTGCTGTATATTGATTGATGGCTGCAATTGCGAATTCAAACTGATGTTGCCTCTTTTGATGAATCGATTTTAAGAGACTTAGAAATTGATCCCAGTTAGATATTTTGTTAAATGTCTGTATTTCAGGGATAACATAATCAACTTCCAAACAAATATTTTTAATTTTATCTGCTTCTTCAAATAGTGCTTGTGGATTTTTACTGAGTTGCTCAATGAGATTTTCCAAGTAAAGATGTCCATTGAAATATATTTGTTTATCATTTCCAGGTAATTTGGATACCGTTATAAATCCCTCGTTTTGTATTGTAGGAAGACTATTTTTTGAGTAAATTAAATTCCTAGAAAGATATGATTTTTTTTGATTTGCAAAAAGAAGATCATAATATTTCGATTTAATGACTAGTAGTTTTGCCCTGGATTTATCATCAACGGGATAACAAACTATATTTCGTTTTCCAAATACGCTTTTTCTCTCAGATACCAACTCGTATGTTAAACTTCCAGGATCGAATTTTATCTTTTTCATGGGATCAACCACTTCCTTTAATTGCATATTTGATTAGACTTCAAAAATATTTAGTATTGCTACTATTAACAGTCGGTGTTTTAGATACTTTTAATACTCCTATTTTAGCTGATGATAAAAAGAATATTGAAATAAAGCAAATCAATAAAAGTAAAACTAGTGATGAGCAGTTTCAGAAACAACTTAATATCATTATCGCTCACCAGTTTTCCAATACTAACGCAGTCGTAAAACAACCCTTAATGGTTCCTGATGATCCTAATTGGATTACGGAAGTTTATGATGTTTATTTAAAATATAATGAGATATTGGACACTGGTGATTTAAGCTTATTGCTTAGTTACGTTAACTCAGTTGGATACAATACAGATAAAAAACTGTTTAGGGATAGTTTGTTGGCAGTTTTGCAAGCTAAACTAAAAAATGGTAGCTTAGATAAAAATATAAAAGAGTTGATCCAAATATTTAAATTGCACATCGCCTTTCAAAAAAATCATGACTTACTGGTGTTCTGCTATGATAAGGTGAAAGATCAGGCAGCCCGAAAATATCTTAAGGAATTGATCGCCAAAAATTTGAATTACAATAAAATCACTAAGCCATCACAAAAAATGATTGATGAAATCATTGAAACTCCAGATATTTTGATCCCCCATTTAATGGCGCAATTTCGATTTAGAAATTTTAATTATTTATCCAAGAAATTACCGCGTTTAGTAAAAAAATATCAAAACAAAAATGATTTAATTTTAAACAAACTGGAAGTACTGTATATTGATGTTTTGACTCAAAAAAAGCAATATACCCATTTGATTCATCTCTTAGAAAAAGGACTTTTTTTCAAAACGATACCCCCAGAGGACTCTTTAAAGATTCAGGCAGAGTTGTGGATTAAGAAAGGTTTTATCACTAAGGCAATTAAAATTATCCAGAGCAAAAATATCACTGCCAAAAACAAGAGTAAACTGTTTTTAAAAATTGGTAGTTTCTATTATGCTTCACAAAAATTTACGCAAAGTACTATTTACTACCAGAAGATAGATTTTCAATTTATTGAAAATAAAATTGAATCAGAGGTGAGATGGCGGATTGCTTATGCATTAATGGCAAATGGGCATAATCAAGGGAGCTCTGATCTAAATTCTATTTTTAAATGGGCCGAATCCTATAATTTTGAAGAGTTAGAAGACGCTGCCAGATTTTGTTTTTGGGATCATTACTACATTAAACCCCAGGAAGGGGCAGATACTTTAAAGTGTTTTAAAAAATATCCTCATACCTATTATGGATTGCATGCCTTGATGCTAAATAATAAACACAAAAAAACACAATACCGCTTAACACCACAAAAATATTTATCGGAAAATGACAAAATAACGGCCTTAATAGAATTGTTAGATAATTTGTATATCAATAATAAAGCAGATCTGGCTGAATATATTATTCGGCGCTTCATGGACAAAAATAACCATTCAGCAAAGTTGTATGCAGGATTTTTTAAACTTTTAAGAAGCCAGGAGCAATATAACCTGGCAATTTCTTTGATATATTATCATTTTTCAAGTTTGGCAAAAATTGGAGAGAAACATATATACCAGCAGCTAATGCAGTATCAATATCCAATGGCTTATCATCCAATCGTTAATCAATTTCAAAAATTTCATAAGTTACCAAAAAATATTATTCATGCGGTTATGCGGGAAGAATCGAAGATTAGACCTGAAGTTAAGTCAAGCGCAGGGGCTATTGGGTTAATGCAGGTGATGCCGAGAACAGCAAAATATCTGAATAAGTTTCTCAAATTGAAAGGCCCCCTTGATTTAACTAAACCGGAAATGAATATTGAAATCGGCGCTTTTTATATTAAAAGACTGCTTAAAAGGTATAAAGGTAATTTATATCATTTATTAGCGGCCTATAATGCTGGACCAACGAATGCCAATCGATGGATAAAAAAACAAAAAAAACGGGATAAGAATTTCTTCCTGGAATCGGTCTCTTTTTCGGAAACACGCAATTATATTAAACGTGTTTTGAAAACTTACTATATTTATCAAATTATATATGAAATCTAATTTAAGTATTATCAGTGTGGTTATGCTATTTTTGTTTTCCGGATGTATGACGACAATGGTCAATAAGGTTAAGAATGCATCTAAAATTGCGTATTTACAGCACATGACAGTTGAAAATATTGATCTTGACTATGAAATTAAATGTAAAGTGAAAATAGTGAGTGAAAATTTAAACCAATCGGGTAAGTGTTCAATGATAGTTACTAAAAAGAATCAATTGAAATTTAGTTTATATCATCCGATGGGGGGAGCTGTTGTTATTAGCTATATGGATGCCAATAAAATTCAGTATTTAAACCGCAGTGAAAAAGTATTTTATCAGACAGAAAATAGTCCCAAGAACAGAAAAAAGGTGTTTATGAAAGTAATGGATTTAAATGTCGCCGATTTTAAGGAGATTTTATGGGGTAGAAAGATCACATCCTTAGATAATAATATTGAATTTATAAGAACGGATCAATCAGTTAAAGCTGTTAATGGTGATGGTATTGAAGTTATTTATCATAAATGGCAGACAGTGGAAGAAATTCAACTTCCTAAATTACTTACCATCAGAAATAAATTCAATGGTTCTTATATCAAAATTGCCGTCACGAAATCATTTATTGGTGAAATAAGAGATGATAAAGAGTTATCTCTACTGGAAAAATGTACGATAAATTTTTAAGGCTGACTAATGCTGGCGTTTCAAAATATAGTCTGCCAGATATCTTAACATATCGGTATTAATTTCCAAGTTGCTCAGGTTTGAGATCGCTGATTGATAACTGTTATCTGCCAGTTTTTTTGATGTTTCTAATCCGTAAAGACGAGGGTATGTCAGTGTCTGGTTTTTTTCGTCAGCGCCCGGGTTTTTCCCCAGTGCTTCACGGGTACCTGTGATGTCTAGAATATCGTCCTGAATTTGAAAACATTTACCGATTTCTTCGCCAAAATGGGTTAGTTTATTAAAGGTGTTTTCATCTAAATGTGCTAATACTGCCCCGATTTGAATAGAAGCCGTTATCAAAGCCCCTGTTTTATGTGAGTGAATAAACTGAAGTGTTTCTTTGGGGTCGGAGTCCGGATGTTCGGTGATATCGGCAACCTGTCCTGAGACCATTCCAAAAATTCCAGCGTTACCGGATAGTATTTTGATAATTCGTTGAATCGCATCACCAGTAATTTCCGAACTACAAACAGAACTAATCAAATAAAAACTGTGCGTCAATAATGCATCACCTGCTAATAGCGCAATTGCCTCACCAAATTTGACATGATTGGTTGGTTTTCCTCTGCGTAACTCATCATTGTCAATACTTGGTAAATCATCATGAATTAATGAATAAGTATGGATATATTCGATGGCGGCTGCGAATGGAAATCCAAAATCAGACTTCTGACCCGCACTTTCAATGACAGTTAGTAGTAATATTGGCCGAATACGTTTGCCACCAGCTAAAAGCGAGTATTTAGCTGATTTTTCAAGGATAGAGGCATGTTTGGGGAATTTTGGAAAGCTATTTTTAAGATAAGACTCAAGTTTTTCCAATTGTTCGGAATAGTAATTCTTAAATTTTTGATGATTCATGGTAGCGTGTATTTTGAAAAACCATAACTCTATCGTTATGACAGAGATCTTTATGGGAGGATTGAAATGTCAATTTGTTGTTAAATAAACTTTTAATTGCTTGTGTTTGGGAATAGCCATGTTCAAAAATTAAATACCCCTCTGGCTTTAAATAAAGATGGGCTAGCGAATTAAAATATTCATAGAAGGACAAACCGCTGTTTTGTGCCTGAAACGCAAGCTCTGGTTCCCAATCTTTAACTTCTATTTGTAAGATTTCTAATTCTTCTGTAGCGATATAAGGAGGATTAGAAATGATGATATCGAATTGATGCTTTGCTAGTATTCCTTCAAATTTGTCACAAATAACCGGATGTATCAGATTTTGTCTGCCAGCTATAATTGAATCATATTTATTAAAGTTTTGTCGGGCAAAAGCCATGGCTTCTATACTGATATCAGTTGTCACAATTTCAAGGTTTTTACACTCATGACAAAGGGCTAATGGTATCGCACCACTACCTGTACCTAGTTCAAGGATTGTGACGGGAGATTCTGATTGAAAAACAGATGAAATTTTGTCGATGGCAACTTCAACGAGAGTCTCTGTATCTTGTCTGGGAATTAATACACCGGCGCCGACATTTAAGTTAAGCGTCCAAAAATCAGATTCACCTAATATATAGGCAATGGGTTCCCCCTGGATTCGTCTCTTATATAAATTCCTAACGGCACTGCGTTCATTAGTCGAACAGGGTTTATCATGGAGCAAATATATATCCAGTCTGGAGATATTAAGCGCATTTGCAACTAGTAGTTCAGCCTCAAGGCGATGAGGCGGAGAAAGACCTCTTTTTTTAGAATCATTGGAGATCCAATGGACTAATTTTGTGGCTGTCCAGGCTTCAATTTGAGACATTTAACTACTATATAACAGGTAATGAATTTAAATAAACGCTATTTTAATACTTCTTCTATTTTTGCTAATATCGTCTTAACACTGAACGGTTTAACTACGTAACCGTCAATATCGTATTTAGCGGCTTCTAAAATATTTTCAGTTTTATCAGAAGCCGTAATCATAAGAATAGGAATTTTCTTAAAACTCTCTGAGCTGGTTCGAATTTTTTTCAATAATTCCATACCGCTCATTTCCGGCATCATCCAATCAGTTAATATTAGCTGGATATCGTTAGATACTAGGGTTTCCCATGCTTCCTGACCGTTTTCAGCCTCAAGTATATCTTCAAAGCCTACATTATTTAGTATATTGCATAAAAGTTTTCTGATTTTTGAATTGTCTTCAACAACCAGTAACGTAATATTTTTATCCATGACTTTATGTGGTGTTTTATTAATTAGCTGATTTAAATTGATATAAATGCATTGCTGTAATTAAAAAACTGCAAATATGACCTAATATGATTTATAACGGGAAATTACATCTATAGCAATATATTGATTATTTTGTGGGAATTATTTTATAAAATTTATGTTATAGTTTAAGAGCATTCTTATTTATTAGACAAATGATTATCAGGTTGAATTATTATAGTTTAGTTAAATTAAATGCGTATTCAATAGCACATAGTAGGTTATCTGATTTAGCGATTCCTTTACCCGCAATATCAAAAGCAGTACCATGATCAACAGAAGTTCTGATGATTGGAAGTCCTACCGTAACATTGACAGCAGTATCGAATGCCACTAACTTTCCTGGAACATGCCCTTGGTCATGGTATTGTGCGATGACCATATCAAATTTACCCTTATAGGCCAGTAGAAAAGTTGTATCTGCTGGTAGTGGCCCTTCGGCTATAATTCCATTGTGTTGTGCTTTTTCAACGGCTGGCTGAATAATATCAATATCTTCTCTGCCGAAAATACCATTTTCACCGGCATGCGGATTTAGTCCGCAAACTGCTATTTTGGGATTTTGATAGCCTAAACGTTTCATATGATGATATCCAAGTTCGATAGTTTCATAAACCATGTCGATATTGATAGTTTTACAGGCTTCTAACAAGGGTAAGTGGGCAGTAACATGTAAAATTTTTAATTTCTCGGCGGCAAATAACATACGATAGCGATGTGTATCTGTTAAGAAAGCTAGTAGTCCCGTATGCCCATCGAAAAAGTGATTTG
>Ga0307989_1001459_pt1 | contig 12636 bp, 12 predicted proteins | sample EllFjometagen185_FD_203164 | JGI IMG/M metagenome (GOLD analysis project Ga0307989, IMG submission 203164) | Marine microbial communities from Ellis Fjord, Antarctic Ocean - #185 | ecosystem: Environmental > Aquatic > Marine > Unclassified | place: Southern Ocean | collected 2014-10-08 | reverse complement strand
ATTGCACGAACCGTGTCTCCGTATTTTTCACCAAACAAAGCCATCGCGCCTTTTTTAAGTGCAGTTTCCATTGGTATATTTCTAAATTCTTCTAGTGGTATTTTACTGCTAATTCGGGCGTTTACAAAATCTTCAACTTCTTGTAATTCATCATTTGTTAATTTTGCAAAATGTGAAAAATCAAAACGCAAACTTTTAGAATGAACCGATGAGCCTTTTTGTTCAACGTGAGGGCCTAAAATTTCTCGTAAAGCCTGATGTAAAAGGTGTGTAGCTGTATGATTACACGCTGTTCTATTGCGTTGTTTTCCATCAACAACAACTTTAAAAGTTTGACTAGGATCTTTAGGTAAACTTTTAGCAAAATGGATAATTAAATTGTTTTCCTTTTTGGTATCAATAATATAAATTACATTTCCATTATTTACCTCTAAATATCCTTTGTCTCCAACTTGACCACCGCCTTCAGGATAAAAAGGAGTCATATTAAATACTAATTGAAATAAATCTCCGTCTTTTTTAGAGGATACTTTTCTATATCGTGTAATTTTAACATTGGCTTCAAGTGTGTCATAACCAATAAATTCTTCAATATCATCTTCATATAATATTACCCAGTCATCAGTTTCAACAACAGCAGCAGCTCTAGATCTATTTTTTTGCTTTTCTAATTCAGAATTAAAATGAGCTTCATTAAGCGTCATTCCTTTTTCAGAAAGAATTAAAGCAGTTAAATCAATTGGGAAACCGTAAGTGTCAAATAATTCGAACGCTTTTTTACCTGAAACTTCAGTTCCTTTAGTATTGTTAATAATACCGTCTAATAAAACTAAACCTTGATCTAAAGCGCGTAAAAAAGATAATTCTTCTTCTTTAATTACATTAGTAACTAAATGATTTTGAGATTTTAATTCAGGAAAATAGTCTCCCATTTGCTTGGTTAATGTGTTAACCAATTTGTAAATGAAAGGTTCTTTTACGTTTAAAAAAGTAAATCCATAACGAATAGCTCTTCTTAAAATTCGTCTAATTACATAACCAGCACCAGTATTTGAAGGTAATTGTCCGTCTGCAATAGCAAATGCAACTGCTCTAACGTGATCAGAAATAACGCGAATAGCAATATCAACCTCTTCGTTTTTACCATAATGGTTATTTGTTATTGCTTCAACTTCTCTAATTAATGGTGTAAACACATCCGTATCATAATTAGATTGTACGTTTTGTAAAACCATGCACAAACGTTCAAATCCCATTCCTGTATCAACGTGTTGTTGAGGTAATTTTTCTAAGGAATTATCAGCTTTACGGTTAAATTCCATAAAAACTAAGTTCCAAATTTCCACCACTTGTGGGTGATCCATATTAACTAAACTTTTACCTGAAATTTTAGCTTTTTCTTCAGCCGATCTAATATCTACGTGAATTTCGGAACAAGGGCCGCACGGTCCTTGAGCACCCATTTCCCAAAAGTTATCTTTTTTATTTCCGTTGATAATACGGTCTTCGCTAATGTATTTTTTCCAATAATCATAAGCTTCTTGGTCGTATGCTAAGCCATCTTCATCAGCGCCTTCAAAAACGGAAACATATAAGCAATCTTTATCAATTTTTAAAACATCAACTAGGAATTCCCAAGCCCAAGCAATGGCTTCTTTTTTAAAATAATCACCAAAACTCCAGTTTCCTAACATTTCAAACATCGTATGGTGGTACGTATCTTTTCCTACTTCTTCTAAATCGTTATGTTTACCGGAAACCCGTAAACATTTTTGAGTATCAGCAACACGTTTATCGGTCGCATTTTTTTGACCTAAGAAATATTCTTTAAACGGAACCATTCCTGCATTTGTAAACATAAGTGTAGGGTCGTTCTTAAGCACCATTGGTGATGAAGGAACTATAGTGTGATTTTTTGACGTGAAAAAGTCTAAAAATTCTTGACGTACTTGTTGTGATTTCATTTATAAATTGTTAATTATATACTAAATACTAGGTGTTCTATAACTTTTATAAAACATTTTGTAAATTTGTTAATTGTACACCACAATATTAACAAATATTATAGCGTTTTATGGTGCAAAAATAACATAATTTATATTTATGGCGAAAGTAAAATATTATTACGATTCAGATACATTATCTTATCAAAAGATACGTGTTAAAAAAAGAGATAAATTTAAAAGGTTTATGCTTACTGTTGTTGCAGCTTTAATATTTATGTTTTTGGGTTTTGTAGTTTTTACACCTATTTTTGAATCTCCTAGAGAAAAGGAAGTAAAGCGTCAATTGGAGTTTGTAAAATTAAATGAAGAATTACACAGTAAAAAAATTGTTCAACTTGAAAAAATATTAAATGATATTCAAGATAGAGATAATAATATTTATCGTTTATATTTTGAAGTAAATCCAATTCCTGAGGAGCAACGAAAAGCTGGTTTTGGAGGTGTAAACAGATATAAAGCATTAGAAGGTTTTGATAATTCTGAAATGGTTATTGACGTAACAAAAAATATGGATATTTTATCTAAACAATTGTATGTGCAATCAAAATCATTAGATGAGATTGTAAAATTAGCTGAAAACAAAGAAAAATTATTAGCGGCAATACCAGCAATACAACCAGTTAAAAAAGAAGATTTAACACGTATGGCTTCGGGTTATGGTTGGCGTTCAGATCCATTTACAAAAGCAAGAAAAAAGCACTGGGGAATGGATTTCACAGCTCCAAGAGGTACTCCTATTTATGCAAGTGGAGATGGTGTTATAATTAGAGCTGATCAACGCTCATCTGGTTATGGCAAGCATATTAGAATTGATCACGGATTTGGATATATATCATTGTATGCACATATGAGCAAATACAATGTTAGAAAAGGGCAAAAGGTTAAAAGAGGAGATTTAATTGGTTTTGTTGGAAATACAGGTCGTTCGCAAGCTCCACATTTACACTATGAAATTCATAAAAATGGAACAAAAATAAATCCAATTAATTTTTACTACGGAAACTTATCTCCTGAAGAATTTGAAGCCATGCAAAAAGCTGCTCAAATTGAAGGACAATCACTCGACTAATGTTTATAGATTTACCAGAAAAAAGATATTATAAAATTGGAGAAGTGGCCAAAGCATTTGGGCTGAACACTTCGCATATACGTTTTTGGGAAACAGAATTTGATGTTTTAAAACCTAAAAAGAATAATAAAGGAAATCGGTTATTTACTGCTGAAGACCTAAAAAATTTAAAACTAATTTACCATCTTGTTAAAGAAAAAGGTTTTACATTAGAGGGGGCAAAAAATAAGATGAAAGAGCAGCCAAAAAACTTGAAAAGTAATTTAGAAATAATTTCAAAATTAGAGGCTATTAAGCAAGAACTTATTAAAATTAAAAGTGAAATTGATTAAAATTTTTAAGGTTTTTTTGTAACAAAATAATTGATAATACAACTAATAAATAGAATTAACTTAAAACTAAACAAATGAAAAAGTGGTTAATACCAGTAATTATTATAGGTGTAATTGCATTTGCAATATATAGAATGGGTGTTGGTTTTTATAACACAGCTGTAGATCTTGAACAAGATTCGAAAACGGCTTGGTCGAATGTTGAAAGTTCATACCAAAGAAGAGCAGATTTGATTCCTAATTTAGTTTCAACAGTAAAAGGATATGCAGCTCATGAAAAAGAAACTTTAGAGGGTGTTATTAAAGCAAGAGCAGCGGCTACACAGACAACTATTGATCCAACCAATATTACTCCAGAAAAAATGGCAGCTTTCCAAAAAGCGCAACAAGGATTAAGTGGAGCTTTATCAAGATTATTAGTTACTGTGGAAAAATACCCAGAGTTAAAAGCAAATCAAAATTTCTTAGAATTGCAAAGTCAGTTAGAAGGAACGGAAAACCGTATTAATGTTGAAAGAAATCGTTTTAATACTACTGTAAATGCTTTTGCAAAACATATTAAAAAGTTTCCAAACAATATTTTAAATGGTTTTATTGGGAATTTTAAAGAAATGGGAAGATTTGAAGCAGCAGCAGGAAGTGATGTTGCTCCTAAAGTTGAATTTTAATTAAGAATATGTCAAAAGTTGAAGATTTTTTAACAGCATCTCAAGAGCAACAAATAATTGAGGCTATTAAAAAAAGCGAAAAAAATACTTCAGGAGAAATAAGAGTTCATATTGAAAAAAGTACAGATAAACCTCCAATGGAAAGAGCTTTGGAGGTTTTTCACTTTTTAAAAATGGACACTACTAAATTAAGAAATGGAGTATTACTTTATATTGGTGTTGAAAGTAGAAAATTTGTTATTTTAGGAGATGAAGGTATTAATAACAAGGTTCCGAAAGATTTTTGGGAATCAGAAAAAGAATTGGTACTTTCTTATTTTTCTAGAGGAGAATTCTCTAAAGGTATTGAATTAGCTATTATTGAAGTTGGAAAGAAATTAAAAGACTTTTTCCCTTACAAATCAAATGATACAAACGAATTATCGAATGAAATTTCAAAAGGGTAGTACAAAATTCTTATATATATTACTGTTGTTATTATTTATAACAGGAAATATATTTTCACAAAATATACCGAATAAGCCAAGTTTTATTCCAGCTTTAATAGATAGTACCAACACATTAAGTGCAAGTGAAAAATCATCTTTAGAAACGAAGCTGATTCGTTATAGCGATTCTACTTCAACAGAGATGTTTTTAATAATTATGCCGACAACTTTTGGTGAAGATATTAATTTTTATACAACACAACTTGCTCATAAATGGGAAATTGGACAAAAAGGTAAGGACAATGGTGTTGTAATATTATTGGCTAAAGATGATAGAAAAATTTCAATCCAAACAGGTTATGGAGTAGAGCATTTGTTAACAGATGCCATATCTAGAAGAATTATAGAAAATATTATTATCCCCGAATTTAAAAAAGGAGATTATTACACAGGTTTAGATAAAGGGGTTGATGTTATAATTGAAGTTTTAAAGGGCGAATATAAAAATGATGTTTCTAGTAAAAATAGCGGGCCAAGTTTTTCAAACATAGTATTTATTATTACCATAATTATATTTTTAATAATTGTTTTTTCAAAAAAGAATAAGGGAGGAGGAAATAATAACAGAGGTAATAGAAATAATACAGCTTCAGATATTTTAACGGCTATTTTATTAAGTGGTGCTGGAAGAGGAGGTTCTAGCGGTAGTTTTGGAGGCGGATCTAGTAGCGGAGGTTTTGGAGGCTTCGGTGGAGGTGGAGGCTTCGGTGGAGGTGGAGCAAGCGGTGGCTGGTAGCTAATACAAATAAGAATGAAATACATACTTGTACTATTTTTTTTAATATCTATATTAAATTCTTGTCAAGATAAACAAGAAGGAAAAGTTGAAAAACCGAGTAACCCTTATATTTTAATTTTAGGAAATGCACAAGATGCTGGTTATCCTCAAGCGGGCTGTGAAAAAGAATGTTGCAAGCGTGTTTATGAAAATCCAAAAAATAAACGATTTATTTCTTCAATTGCTTTAATTGACCCAATTTCAAATGAAAATTGGATATTTGATGCAACACCCGATTTTCCTGAACAATTAAAACTTCTTTCAAATCAACTAAATATTCCTGGGAATTTACCCAATGCCATATTTTTAACTCATGCACATATTGGACATTATACAGGGTTAATGAATCTAGGTAGGGAAGCAATTGGAGCAAAAGAGATAGAGGTTTATGCCATGCCTAAAATGAAATTATTTCTAAAAACAAATGGACCTTGGAATCAGTTAGTTAGCTTAAAAAATATAGAATTGAAAGATTTGCATAAAGATTCTACTATTATTTTAAATGAAAGAATTTCAGTAACGCCAATTCAAGTGCCGCATAGAGATGAATATTCTGAAACGGTTGGATTTATAATTCAGTCAAACAATAAAAAAGCACTATTTATTCCAGATATTGATAAATGGAGTACTTGGGATAGAAATATTATTGATTTTATTAAAATTGTTGATATAGCCTTGCTTGACGCTACTTTTTTTAAAGATGGAGAAATTAAAGGACGAGCTATGAGTGAAATTCCGCACCCTTTTGTTGAAGAAAGTATGCAACTCTTTAAAAATCTCACTGAAGCAGATAAGAACAAAATACATTTTATTCATTTCAATCATACAAATCCTTTATTAATAGATGGTAGTAAAGCTCAAAAAACGGTTATGAACAACGGATTTAAAATAGCAAAACAAGAATTAATTATAGCACTTTAGTATTATGAACACATACATTGAATTAGTAAAAGAATACCCAATTTATAGTGCAATGATTCAGTTTGCTATATTAGGAACTTTAGGAGATATTTTTTCTAAATGGATGCAAAAAGGTGAAATTTATGTACCGTATAAATTTTCAATTATTGTTTTAAAAATGCTAGAATGGGCACTTATTGCTGTGACTATTAAATATGCATTTGTTGGTTATCAGGGATTTGTTAGTAGTTTAATTTCACATGGACTACTACCTGAACTTGGATTGTTTGGTAGCGCTTTTGCAGTTTCAGTAACTATGAATTTACAATACGGACTGTTTCTAGTAATTTTTCACCGTTTCCTAGATAATTTAATTGCCAAACAAAATAATTGGAAAAATATTGATAAAGGAATGTTTTCTCTTATTTGGTTTTGGATTCCTGCACACACAATTACTTTTATGTTAGACAAACCTTATCAAATTGGCTTAGCAGCTCTCTGGAGTGTTGTATTAGGTTTTATTTTAGGGTATTATAATAGAGAAAGTAAAATATAGATTTAAAAACTTACATTTTAAAAGTTAGACTTAAATATTGTACTATAGATTATAAGTAGTTTAGTTTAAGTAACTTTAGTTACTACTAAAATATTTATTAAACCCGTTGTGCATTATGATTTAATAAAAAAAAGTTGTCCATCTTACTGAAAATCAGCAAATTGATTTAGTGACAAGTCATTTATAATGAACAACTTAGGTTCAAATTACGAAAGAATATTGGAAGTTTTAAGAAAAATATCAAAAGAACAGCTTTTGACCTATTAAAGGCGTAAACCAAAAATGAGTGATTGTACTTTAATTGGAGATAGCCAATATTTATCAGCATAAATACAGCTTAACTTATTTGAAACTTGCAATATGAAATTAAACACACCTATGAGGTCTAATTAAAAAGAGTACAAAAAACAACCTTATGTGTTTAGAAAAAAAAGAATGAGAATTGAAACTTTATTCTCTCAATTATTCTCTCAATTATGCGATCAGTTTACGATAAGACGCAATTACGCAAAGACTTTTGAAGGGTTTAAAACCAGAATATTAGCTGAAATAACAGCCTTAACAACTATTCAATATATCAACAAATTTATATTGGATAGAAATATTAACAATATTAAAATCAGTATTATTTAAAATGCACAACGGGTTAGAATAAATAATTGTGTGATATTTATCATTAAACCTTTTTTAAAAAGATTTAATGATAAACCCTAATTTATATTGGTTTTAAATAAAATTTTAATTCTTTAAGAAATAGATAGATAAAAACTCTATTTTTACACTTCAATTTTATAATTACACTATGAATACATATGATGTAGCCATTATTGGCTCTGGACCTGGAGGGTATGTTGCAGCCATTAGATGTGCACAATTAGGATTAAAAACTGCAATTATTGAAAAATACAATACGCTTGGAGGAACTTGCCTAAACGTAGGTTGCATTCCCTCGAAGGCATTATTAGATTCTTCACATCACTATTATGATGCAACAAAACATTTTTCAACTCACGGAATTAATGTTACCGGATTGGAAGTGAATTTTAAACAAATGATAGCTCGTAAAGATGAAGTTGTTGCACAAACATCTGGTGGTATTAATTATTTAATGGATAAAAATAATATTGAAGTACTTCAAGGTGTCGGAAGCTTCAAAGATGCTACACATATTACTATTACAAAAGCTGATGGCTCTTCTTCAGCTATTGAAGCAACAAAAACAATTATTGCTACTGGTTCAAAACCAGCAACATTACCTTTTATAGAGTTAGACAAAAAACGTGTAATAACCTCTACAGAAGCTTTAAGCTTAACTGAAATACCAAAACATTTAATTGTTATTGGTGGCGGTATTATTGGCTTAGAACTAGGTTCGGTTTATAAAAGATTAGGTGCTAATGTTTCAGTAATTGAATTTATGCCAACAATTACACCTGGTATGGATGCTATGCTTTCAAAAGAATTGCAAAAATCGTTAAAAAAGCAAGGTATCAAGTTTTATACAAGTCATAAAGTGACTTCAGTAAAAAACAATGGAAAAGAGGTTACCGTTACTGCTGATGATAAAAAAGGAAATCCGGTTGAATTTAAAGGTGATTATACACTAATTTCAGTTGGAAGAAAACCTTTTACTGAAGGATTAGGTTTGGAAAAAATTGGGATAAAAGTTACTGAAAGAGGTCTAATTGAAACTAATAAACAACTACAAACCAACGTTTCTAATATTTATGCAATTGGTGATGTTGTTAAAGGTGCAATGCTAGCTCACAAAGCCGAAGAAGAAGGAACTATGGTTGCTGAACTAATTGCTGGACAAAAACCACATATTGATTACAATTTAATTCCTGGTGTTGTTTACACTTGGCCTGAAGTTGCTACCGTTGGTAAAACTGAAGAACAGTTAAAAGAAGCTGGTGTTAACTATAAATCTGGAAGTTTTGCAATGCGTGCTTTAGGTAGAGCGAGAGTTAGTATGGATTTAGACGGACAAATAAAAGTATTGGTTGATGCTAAAACCGATGAAATTTTAGGCGTTCATATGATTGGCGCTAGAGCCGCTGATATGATTGCAGAAGCTGTAATTGCTATGGAATTTAGAGCTTCAAGTGAAGATATTGCTCGTTCATCACACGCACATCCTACATTTACTGAAGCATTTAAAGAAGCGTGTTTGGCTGTAAATGACAGAGCAATTCATAGTTAAAATTTTAAATTCGTCATGCTGAATTTATTTACTCATACATTTATAATTTTATTATTATGAATTCATGAATCTTCGATTTCAGCATCTCATAAAATTAAGGTTTTTATAATGAGACCCTGAAACTAGTTCAGGGTGACGATTCATATCTTTATAGAATTTTATATAAAAGTTCTTTTATATTGAAGGGACTTTTATATTTTTGTCACAATGCAACGAACCAGTATTAAAATTCAGATTGGCAATATTTCTGAATTTAAAACACAACTTTTACAATGGGCGCAACAGTTTAAAACTGCTGTCTGGCTAGATAGTAATAACTATCATCAAAAACATTCTAGTTTTGATGCTGTTCTTGCAGTTGATGCTATTTCAACAATAGAAACAACTTACACAAATGCTTTTGAGCAATTAAAAGAATACCAATCTAAAGTAAACGACTATATTTTTGGGTATTTAGGCTACGATTTAAAAAATGACGTTGAAAAATTAACTTCATCTAATTTTGATGAATTGCATTTTCCTGACTTGTTCTTTTTTCAACCAAAAAAAATATTTTTTATCAAAGGAAACACTGTTGAATTTAACTATTTAACAGATTTTAAAAATGAAATTGAAGCCGATTTAAAGGAAATCACTTTCAATAAAAAAATTGACTTTTCCACTAAGGAAAATCAAAATATTAAAATAAAACTTCGTATTCATAAAGACGAATATTATCAAAAATTGAATTCTGTGCTTAATCATATTCACAGAGGCGATATTTACGAAGCTAATTTTTGTCAAGAATTTTATAGTGAAAAATCCACTATAAATCCGGTTAAAGTATATCAAAATTTAAATGAAATTTCCAAACCACCTTTTGCTACATTTTTAAAATTTGATGATAAATTTTTGCTCTCTGCTTCACCAGAACGCTACTTAAAAAAGGATGGTGAACTTGTTATTTCTCAACCAATTAAAGGCACCGAAAAAAGAGCAGAATCAAAAGAAGAAGATTTAAAATTAATTTCAGAATTAGAAAAAAACCCTAAAGAACGAGCTGAAAATATTATGATTGTAGATTTGGTTCGTAATGATTTATCGCGTTTTGCAATTAAAGGTTCCGTAAAAGTTGATGAATTGTGTAAAGTGTATACTTTTGAGCAGGTGCATCAATTAATTTCAACAGTGTCTTGCAAAGTGAATAAAAATACACATCCTGTAGATATTATAAAAAACACATTTCCTATGGGAAGTATGACAGGCGCTCCAAAAATTTCTGCATTAAAAATTATTGAGGAATTAGAAGAAACAAAACGTGGTTTATATTCTGGTGCTGTTGGTTATTTTACTCCAAAAGGCGATTTTGATTTTAACGTAATTATTAGAAGTATTTTGTACAACGCATCAAAAAAATATGTTTCATATTCGGTTGGTGGTGCAATTACTGCACAATCTATTCCTGAAAAAGAATATGAAGAATGTTTATTAAAAGCAAAAGCTATGAAACATGTTTTATTAAACACTAAATAAGTATATTTACTCGTAATTTATGAAAGCTGAATTAGAAAAACATATCAATCAAAATTTACCATTTTTAAACGGTAAAAAATTATTGATTGCTATTTCTGGAGGAATTGACAGTATTGTTTTAACACATATATTGTATAAATTAAACTTCACTATTTCTTTGGCTCATTGTAACTTTTCATTGCGTGGAAAAGAAAGTAATAAAGATGAGATTTTTGTAAAAGAATTGGGTGAAAAACTACAAGCACCAACCTTTACTATTCAATTTGACACTGAAAAATACGCTACTGAAAAAGGAATTTCAACCCAAATGGCAGCGCGTGATTTACGCTATAATTGGTTTGATAAAATTCGTTTAGAAAATAATATAGATTATATTATTACAGCGCATCAAAAAGATGATATTATTGAGACTTTTATCATTAATTTAACTCGCGGAACTGGATTAGATGGTTTAACTGGAATTCCTGAAGTTAACGAATCAATTGTACGGCCAATGCTTCCTTTTGATAGAAATGATATTTTAATTTACGCTTCAAAAAACAAATTACAATGGCGTGAAGACCAAACTAATTCTTCGATTAAATATGTTCGAAATAAAATTAGACATAAAATTGTTCCTGTACTAAAAGAGTTGAATCCTAACTTATTAAATACGTTTCATACTACTTTAGAAAATTTAAAAGGCAGTCAGCAAATTGTAAAAGACAGCGTTGAAAATATCCGACAAAAAGTAAGTACAATTAAAGAGAATGAAGTTTACTTCGATATTTTAGAATTAAAAAAATTAAACAATCCTAAAGTATACTTATACCAACTTTTGAATGCCTATGGATTTTCTGAATGGGATGATGTTTGTAATTTACTAGATGCGCAAAGTGGTAAATTTGTACTTAGTAAAACGCACAGATTACTTAAGGATAGAGCTATTTTAATTTTAACTGATTTGTTGAATGTAGAAGAATCAGAAGTATTTGAAATAAAAGAAAATACGACTAAAATTAAACATCCAATAAAATTAAAATTTGATAAAATTGATATCCCTTTTGATACTGAAAATCATCAAAACAAAGTACTAAACGAATTAATCTTTGATGAAAATAACACTATTTCTATTGATTATGATAAAATTAAATTTCCTTTAACAATTAGAAAATGGCAAAAAGGCGATTACTTTTATCCAATAGGTTTACAAGGGAAAAAGAAATTAAGCAAGTATTTTAAAGATGAAAAAATGTCACTTTCAGAAAAAGAAAATACGTGGCTTTTATGTTCAAATAATGATATTGTTTGGGTAATTGGAAAACGTTTAGACGACCGATTTAAAGTTTCAAAATATACCTCAGCTATTTTAAAAATAAAATCATAACTTTATAGTTAGGTTGAACTTTAAAATTTTTACTAAATGCTAAATTCAATAAAAATACTGTTTTCTTTAATTTTTCTATTTTTTATAACCTTAGGATTTTCTCAAGAAAACCAAACAACAATTAAAGAGACTAAAATTCCTGTTAGTATTTACCACATTTCAACAAAAGTTTCAACCGATTTAAATAGTTTATTCAATGTGAATAAACGATTAAATTTTAAGTCTTATAAATTTTTAGTTTTAGATGAAAAAAATATTGAAATGGGTTATTTTTCAGTTCCATTATACAATATTACGTTAGCTTCAAGTAACTATATTTACGACTCATATACTAAAATTCATCAAAAATCAACTTTAGAAGCTGCCTTTTTTAAAGTATCAGATTTATACAAAGTAAGAGCTAAAAATCCGCTCTAAAATAGTTCCAAAAAACGATTTCGTTAAATTAGCTTTTTATTAATACTATTTAAACGAAGCTTTTGTATTTTACACAACATAATTTTAAAGTATGCACAAACAACCCAAACTAACAAGGTTTAACGAAAATGTATTGGCAAAATACCAAATTTATAATAGTATATTTATGACGCTTCCGTTTGATGCTATCTCTAAAACTGGTGTGTTACTTCCGTTATTTCATGATATTTGTAAAAAAGGATTTTCAAACAAAAAAAATCCTTCTGAAATTGTAGAAAATTTCTTTAAAACCTATCAGGGAAATCCTTCTGAAAAAGAAAAGATCAATTTACTATTTAAGT
>Ga0307989_1001458_pt1 | contig 12638 bp, 8 predicted proteins | sample EllFjometagen185_FD_203164 | JGI IMG/M metagenome (GOLD analysis project Ga0307989, IMG submission 203164) | Marine microbial communities from Ellis Fjord, Antarctic Ocean - #185 | ecosystem: Environmental > Aquatic > Marine > Unclassified | place: Southern Ocean | collected 2014-10-08 | reverse complement strand
AGCATTGTATAGACAATGGCGGATTATATAAACAATTAATTATAAGTTATAAATTTTTTTGTTTGAGTATTTTTAGAAAGTACTTATAATCACTTTTGGAGGTGGTTATGAGTATGAAAGATATTTTTCGAGTTCTTTTTGGGTCATATTAAATGTCCTTTCCTGCTAAAAATAATTTACCTTTTTCTGTAATTTCATATTTCTGATTGGGATCGCTTGGATTATCCGGTATGGTCATACTGATAAATTCGACCTTCCGTAAAGGCATAATGTAATTATCGCGGAACCTTTTTCTATTTTTATAATCCATCCATTCCATAATTTTATCTAATTTCAAGGGCTCCGTAGTCAATATAAGAACCTTAATTAGATAAACCATCTTCTTATGCATAAGCTTGGTACCATTTTCATTCCAGCCTGGTACCATTTTTATCTTTTCTTCTGTAAGTTCCTGTTTTTTAGGCCAATCGAGCTCTTCCAGCTTGGTACCATTTTCATTCCAGCTTGGTACCAAATACAAAATAAGATCTTTCCATTCCACAGATAAAAGGTCCGGATCCAGTTGTATTTGAGATAAACCCTTTTTCAAATGATCTTCAGATTCTATTGGTAGATCGATCCACGTTATAAATGAATTAGCAAATTGTGAAAGAGATATATATGACAATGGGACAAGAGTACGAAAAAGATCGTTTTCAAAGAATATTGGTTTTGCTTCGGGAACATAATAATTAAGGTATTTAGTTGTATTACGCACACCGGATCCAATTTCGTCAGTCCATCCAAATGCTGTAAAAAATTTTCTAATATTGGGGTTCTTAGGGTAAGGACTAAAATTATTTGGATCCAATGGTCCATGGAAGACTGGTATGTTTGGATTTGTAACAATCACTTCATTTTGATAAATAATCATGTCTGATGATCTGTCATCAGTATATTCACGATGCACTATCATGTTTCCTATTACTTCTCTAAAAATCAATTCACGTAGATCTTTCCTTTGCGCATCTTCCTGGTAAAACTTCTCAGGTAAATGCTTTCTTATAAATTCCAATAACTTCAGATATGTATGAATGAGATTGGTCATAAGAACCAATCGATCATCCCATCGATCAAGATCCTTTTTACGTAATAAAGCTTCGACTTTATATGCAGGTAAAATATTTCGTATTACATCGTCCTTGCCAAAAATTAGAGCAGCAGCTAAAGTAAGCCCCTCTTCACCGGTTTTATAGTCCTTTGTATAGAGAGAAGATTCTCTCAATAATTGTTCATCGGAAATAGATATCCAGGGGTGAGTTGAACGAAATCCTCGAATTATTGAACGGGCTTCGATAAAAAGGTCCTTAGATAAGTCATCAATTGTAAGTGCTGGGTAAATCACTGATTCACTATATGATGATCTCTTTTGAAAATATATTTCACTGATTTTTGCATGATTCCCCGTAACATCAATATCAGCGTCGCCATCTCTCCAATAAATTCGACCTGCATGATTATGTACAATTGAACTTCTATCAACTTCAATTATAATTAACTTGCCATCCGGATGATCAAATTCTGTTGGAGATAAATACATTGATGGTGAGACACAGTCCATATCATTCAGGGCTGTTGATATATTGGTTATGAATTTCAATGATTGACTTGGATCTATTCCTTTAACATATCCATCATTATCAGCACCTAATATAATTATTCCACCCTCAGTATTAGCAAAGCTGACTATTGTATCATAAATATTTGTAGGAATATCTTTTTCTGATTCCTTAAATTCAGTGCGTTTCCCTTCACCGGAATCAAGTATATTATTAATGTATTTTAAATTCATTCTATACCAAATTCCCTGAGTTTAAGTTTAAACTTTTCTTCAGATTTCAGACTTTCATTCCATGCTTGTTTCAAGTCAATAAAAGCATCATCTACGCTTGGCAGATTATCTTCAATAATTTTTTCAACATATAAAGGAATGTTCAGATTGAAATCATTTTCTTCAATTTCTTCCAATGAAACTACTTTTACATAGTTTTCTACACCCTTATAATCTTTGTACCAATTATAGATCTGATCTACATGGCTTTCTTCAAGAAAATTTTGTGCCCGTCCGACACGGATCTGATCTGCAGCATCAATAAATAGCACTTTATTCTTCTTTTCTTCCGATTTATGCTGTTTGAATATCATAATACAGGGTGCTAAAGGTGTTCCATAAAAAATATTGGGACCTAAACCGATCACTGTCTCTAACAAGTCCATTTTCAGTAGAACTTTTCTAATTCTTAGTTCTGCAGCTTTCCTAAAAAGTGCACCCCGTGGTAGTACAATTGTCATTCTACCAGTCATAGGTTTCATTGATTTGATCATATGCTGTAGCCAAGCCATATCACCATTGCCTTTTGGGGGAACTCCGGCTATATTTCTTCCATATGGATCATTTGTCCAGAAATCAGCACCCCACTCTTTTAGTGAGAATGGAGGATTCGCAATTACACAATCAAATGTCTTCAACTCATCACCAAAGAAATAAGCAGGATGTCGCAATGTGTCTCCACGGGCAACCTGAAAATCTTCAAACCCATGTAAGAACATATTCATTCGAGCAATTGATGAAGATGTCAGGTTTTTTTCCTGGCCGTAAAGTTTAAGAGTTCGATGTTCTTTGCCGGTTACTTTTACATGATTCATAGATTCTAAAAGCATTCCACCTGTTCCGCAGGCTGGATCATAGATGCTCTCACCTTCTTTTGCATCGATTATTAATCCCATCAAGTGTACAACGGATCTGGGTGTGTAAAACTCTCCAGCTTTTTTATTGGTTAAATCTGCAAAATGTTTAATTAGATACTCATATGCTTGCCCAAGTAGATCTGGATCTACATTTGAGTTTGATAATATGTATTGAGAAAAATGTTCAATCAGATCATTTAATAAGGAATAGCTCAGTTTATTTTTATTCGACCATTGAGCATCACCAAAAATTCCATATAGATATTCTTGGTTTGCTTGTTCGATTCCTCTGAAAGCTTTTTCCAGAGTCTGACCAACATTTACTGTTATCTCTCGCACATCGTTCCAATGAGAACCTATCGGTATTATGAATCGATGAAACTCAGGAAGTTCTGCATAATCGTTATCTCCAGAAGAATCTTCTAAAGCCTGCTTATATTCCTCATCGTAAACATCACTGATCCGTTTAAAAAAAAGAAGTGGAAATATATAAACTTTAAAGTCAGAAGCATCCACCGGTCATTTAAGTATCCAGGCAGCTTTAGATAGATATTGTTCAATCTGAGATACTGTTATTTGTTGAGTCATATTTCCTCTTTTAATTAATTTTCAAAAACATTCTCATGAATTTTACGAATTATATTTTGTCAACAATATCCCAAACCATTTTAGAAAATCAAGTAAAGCGAAAGTGAAAGCCTGTACAGTATATTTAGTTGGAGAATAGGTAGGTGTTTCACCTGGAACATGAGGCCCATATTTGCTTGATATGACATAAATCGGCTTCAGCATATAAAAAATCGTATCTGGTACAAATTCCACCCCATTATTGTATTTAGTTTTTAAATGATCCCGAAACTTGTGAAATTTAAGATTTCCATTAGTATCATAAGGCTCTACAGGTAACATTTTCCTATCTATCCAATGTAGGCATTGAAATACTGTCTCTTGTATAGTTCTAATTTTTGTAAGATTTCCTTTAATTATTGTCTTATCTCCTTCATTACATTTTTTTAGTAACTCTATGAGAGATTGTTCTAATATATTTAATTTATTGTTTACTTCTTCATCAGGATATTGTTTTTGTAAAACTGAAAAAATATCTTTATATCTATTTTTAATTTTAAATAAATGGTAATTAAAGCTATTCTTTTTTATTAATTCAAACATTTTATTAAGATCTTGATCTTCTTTTTGAAAAACGACTTCTTCTTGCCAAAACTTTTTTGCAGAATCCCAAACTCCTTTTTCACCTGTAACAATAATTCTTGGTATTTCAGAATATGAATGATCCAAAAACTTTAATGCTGCTGCAATAAAGGACTGATCAGCAGAAGATTGATTTTTTTCTTTGAGTCCAATAATATCTAACAAAATGGAAGAATATTTTTGTGGGTACTTTTCAAGTGACGCTTTCATTTCTTCCAGATCTTTAGCATGATGTAATTCTATATTGTGTGCTTCTAGCGCCTCAATAATTATAGACTGAGACCATTTAATATCATCATCAACCAGTAAAGCATAAATTTTACTCATTTTTTCTCCCTGTTATTTCTTTTTAATTGGTAATGTAATTCTCATCTTTAAACCTACTTCTGTAGGTATTATTTCTAAAGTTCCCTGATGTATTTTTACAATTTTATTTATAAAGAATCCACCGTAACCATCACCTTCACTTCCTTTTCTTTTACCAAATAATTCAGTGAATTTTGTTTCTGAAATATCAAATTTCTTACCATTGTTACTATATTCAATAACAACATCTTCAGTTTTTGGAAACTTCTTAATATTTATTTTTATATAATTGTTCTCATTTACTTCATCGAAAGCGTGTTTTTCAGCATTACTTAAAAGATTATCTATCAATGAAAGTATACTTTCTTTATGAGCATGAACAACCACATCATCAGAAGTAAATTTTATCTCATATTTTCTTGATTCATTAATTCTATTATCGAAGAATTCAGAAAATACATTCTTTAAATTCAATTTTTCAAATTCCATATCTTCGGGATTCAATAATAATATCTCTCGAGTAATTGCTAATTTACTAATTATTCTCTTAAGAGTATATTGTTGTTTATTTATACATTCTTCGATAGTCTCATCAATATTTATATTTGCTTTTATCAGTGCATTGGTATTAATATCAGGACTGATTATTGGTTGATTCAGTAATTCTTTTCTTTTAAGAAATCTTTCAATCCTTTTAAGACTATTTTCAATTTCGTTTAATTGACTATTAGTACTATGTCCAATAGCCCGAATTATTTTACTACCATATTCGAATTCTCTCTGTTGAATTATCGTTTCAATTTCATCTTTGTTTGAATACTGTAGTTCATTTGATTCAGTGATTGCTTTTTGTTCAAGAATTAGTTCTTTCTGAACTTCTAAAGAAGGAACAGAAATTGCAATATTCAGAAAATCTTCCTTTGTGATATAAGGTATAGTTAATCCTTTTCTATAAATATCTAATTGAGTTAAGGTTAACGTATTATAAAGTTGATAATAAAAGTAATCAATATCAATTTCAACCTTGGGTTTAAATGCCAAAATATTTCTGGATATTGATACCGAGTATACTCGTTTTGAAAATATCGTAGGTTTTAAATAATCTCCTTTTAATGCAATTAATATTGTGTTATCTTCAATAATAACAATGTTGTTCTTAAATTTGCTGATTTTAAAATTCTTATTACCAAAATATTTTTTTTCAACCAATTTATTTAGATCTGAGATTCTAATAGATTGTTGAGATACTGTTTTATTCTCGGGAACCGGTATAGGTCTGATTAATTCTATTATTTCTTTAATTCTTTTATACTCACCAGTTTTCAGTTTGTTTTCAATTTCAAATAATATACTTTTATAATTTCTATAATCAAGATTGTAATTATTTTGAACAATCTTGTCATTATTGATTAACGTAGAAATCGTAGAAGTAGAAAATTCATCTTCAGAAAAATAAGCGGATTTAATGTCTCCTATCGGATCTGACTCAAAGTTAAAATCAACCGGTTCAGAGGATTGTACATTTTCACCGTTAATAAATTGAACTTTATTCTTTCTGACTTTTGCTTTATTCTTATTTAATACGAGAATAAAGTTAAGAGTTAGTGAGTTAGTTCTAATAGGAATTGAAATTATACTTTCAATCCAGTCTTTATCAATCAGATATTTACAAAGCTCTCGCATTTGATCTTCTGCATATAATACTGTTCTTGGTATAAGTATTACAGCTTTACCTCTATCGCTCATGCTTGAAATAATATGATGCAAAATAACATAATCCATTTTTTTTGATCTCGGTAAACCAATCTTAAATCTATTTTTTTGAGTATTAATTATACTAAAGTCGTTAGAAACAACTCCAAATGGTGGATGAGAAATAACATAATCATAAGTCTCAAAATTATTATTAATGAAGTTGGATGGTTTATTTAATGTGTTACCCGGAAAGATATTAGTATTAAAATGACCATTCACAAATAAATTCATAAGACATATACTATAAACAGCTTCGTTAATTTCCTGACCGACTATTTTACATTTCGAAATTTTTATTGAATTATATTTGAAATATTCAGCCAATTTAATTTGAAACCCACCGATGCCTATAAACGGATCATAATAACTATTATTAACTTCAGGTTCCAACAAACTAACCATAAGGTATCTTAATGCTTCAGATGTAATAACTGAATCTGAAAGCTTGTCTTTTTTAAAAACAGTTTCTATTATTTTATTAAAAGCAAATCCCATTGAAGAAATAGAAACACTTCTTTCAGATAAATCAATTTTACTTAAATATAAAATTACCGAAGACAAACTATTTACAATTGAGCATTCAGAAAAACTTATGTTCTTGAAGACTTGTTCTAATAAAGGGCTGTTGAAGGCAAAAATGTTTAAATATTTATCGATGAGATTTGTAAGCAAAGATCCATCGTTACTGGTATGAGCAGCTCTATTTCTTAATATTGACCAAAAGCTGTTCCCTAAATGAGAATCTCTATTAGACATATCAGAAATTCTCTTTAGGAATATCAAGATGAAAACATACTTTACTAAATCAATATTAGTAGAGTCGCTTCGGACTATGTTAATTATATTATTAAAGTTCTCTAACAATTCAGTAGGTGTTTTCTTCACTGTGAACTGTGGAAATATATCTTTTATAAAATATGGATTTAAAGTTGAATTCTGTAAATCGAAGACAATACCTTTTCTTCTCACATTGTCTTTAAGTAATGATCCCGATTTGATTCCCTTTGATCTTTGGTTACAGAAATTATAATTATTATCAATAAACCATGATTTTGACCCGGTCAGCTTAGTAATTTTTTTCTCTTTCATCAGCTGTACAAGAGGTTCAACGCTGTTTGAATTCAGTAAATTTCTGACTGTATTCAAGATCCCTCTACTTTTTAATTCCCATTCTTGTATGCTTAATAAGAATTGGGTAATATCTATACTATCTTTTAACGAATCCGTTTGGTGATCATTTATAGCAAGTAATTGAATGTTCTCATCATTTATAAGCGAATAGTTCCAGTCTACTAAAAACTCGTGATCTTCATCATAATCATCACAATAGTTAACTGCCAAGTTACTATCAATAAGTGCATGAAAATAGTTTTTCATCTCATAATGAACTTTGGATCGCCAATAATAAAATGGATAATAATATTGGTTTTCTTGTTTTTGTAGCAATTTGTCTAATAACGTTAACATCATATCAGGAACTTCTTTCACTAATATATTTAATCTTTTATTCTCTTCCTCATCTTCTATATCAAGTATTTTCTGATTTATATCACACATACTCGAAAGGTCACCTGCTGCTTTTTTAAATTGTTTAGTATTTAAAAAAACATTACATCGAACCCAATACAGATTAAAAACATCAGGTTTACTTTCTATTAATGATGAAATAAACTTTATAGCTTCATCAGGCTTGTTTAATGCTATAAGCGCAGTAATCCAAATATTATGGATTTTAAAATCTGAACCAAAGATCTCCGCAACGATTGATTTATGCTTCTCAAGTTTCTCCAGAGTATATTCTTTCATGTATTCGCCAAATAATATTCCTAATTTATTTTCGGGCATGAGATCAATGATAATATCTGTATCAAATTTATTTAATAGCTCCAAGTATTCTTTGAAATCACCCTTTGCTTGTTCTTCATTATTTTTGTAATCGTTGAAATATGATCTAACTAAAAGCAGGAAATATAATTTTGGATACTTGGTAATTAAAATGTCTAATATTTTGATTATTTCTTTATTCTGTAATTTTTTACTATTTAAATCCTTTAAACCTTTTAACAATTCAACGGATTTGATAAAGCTTTCTGATTCTAAATTTACTTTCCCCCCAAGTAATTCTTTAAAAAGATCTGATGTCTCGATACTTAAATCATCAAGATACTCTGAAATTTTTGAATTATTAACATACATGTTCATGATTTCATCTTGTTTTTTTTGTTCTGCTCTATTCTGATAACGTTTTAACAAAGCCGAGAATACATCTAAAATGGTTGTATTAAGTATATCCTCTTTATGCGAAATATTAATGAAATCATGTATTAGGTCTTTCAAAATTATTATATTAGTAATCATATCATTCTGTATAATTGGCTCAGGGTGTGATACATCTCCATATTTATTTAAATAAGTCAATATATTATAGATAGATATTCTAAGTTCCCTTAGACTTATCGTATTTTTCTTTGATATAATTGGTAAAATTGATAATATAATACTTCTCCAAAATGATACTTGAATATAAGGATAACTTTCTTTTTTACTAAGTGTATCAATATATGTATAAGTATCAATCCCCGGGAAAAAGTCAATTAATGAACCATTATATATTAATTTCCATATATCCGTCAGATCAATATTTTTATCAATTTTGCTGCTAATTTTGTATGATATTGTTCCGATATATGGTTTAATTATTTTAGCAAGATCATTTATTTTATTATTATATTCTATTATTTTAACAATGTTTTTTTTACACAAATAGATTTCTTCATTCTCAGAAATAAGTTTAGCTTTTAAGATACTTAAGAAATATTCATTTAGTTGTATGATATTTTTTTCTTCACTAAGAAGTCTTTGATATCTCCAAGTATATATATTGTTTATAGTTTGTTCAAAACTCAATTCATATTTTCTAATAAATTTCAATAACTCAAACGATGAAGAAGAAATTAATGACGATAGTAATAGAATTGTACTTGCATTATATAAGTATTCTTCTTTGAAATAGATCTCTACATCTTTTTTCCAGTTTTTCTTATATTGATCAGAAGGATTATGGTTGAATTTTTGTATTTCATTTAAAACTTTTTCAGTATAACTATCCGATATGTAATCTTTAATATTGTCAATTAAGAACAAATGATCTTCAATGGATTCTTCTTGAATACATAATTTCAAAGCCATCAGAAGGACATATTCATGTTTGCCTTTTCTTTTTTTAACCCTATCCATTGTTTTGTAAAAGAGTTTTTTATCATATTTATATATTATATGTAATACTTGATAAAGGGAATTAGATAAATAGCCATAATTAATTTTAATTAGAAATGAAGGTATATACTTATAAAGTTTTTTCTCTAAAATAATAGTAATTTCTTTAAGAAAAGAATCTTTATTTGCTAATATTCGGGTATCATACTTAATATCAGATGTAAAATGTTGTGTAGCTATTGAAATATTAAGTGCTTTTACTAATATTGACGTTTTACTTTCCAATAGATTTTCCTCAATAATTCGACTGATAATATGAGTAATTTGCATTCTTTCAAGAATTGGTAGTATCCACTCATCTTTCCCTTTTTTGTGAAGAATATCTGGAAGTAAATTTAAACATTGAAATCTAATATTTTTTTCAATATTAGTACTCCCATCTAATTGACCCGTATCTTTCCAAATAGTTAATGCATCAATAAATCCATTTAAGTCATTATTTGTAATGATAGTATTAATATGCGCTAAAATTATATTATCCAGTTTGCTTAGAATTTGTGACCAATTTTTCGGTTCTTTCCTCCATTTAAATCCATCGGTAAGACCTGCCATTTCTCCGAGATAGGATTCATCAAATAACTGCAAGAACTGATCACCCATAAATATGCCATTAATTTTCCCCGTAGATGAATAATCCTTTTCTTTAAGAAAATACGCATACAGTTTATATATTAGATCTGTATCTGTTTTCTTTAGAACTATATCTTGAATTTTATTATCTTTAATTGCTTTTTTTAACTTCTCAATTCTATGCATTACTATTATTCCTCAATATTTTTCTTAATCGTTCAGTATGCAGCATCAAGTCTTTGCCATTTTCGATCTTTATTAACTCTCTTTTAGAAAGTCCTATACTCTTATATAATTTGATCACCTGTTTATTCATAGCTGGCATCATTTTATTTGTCATAAAAAAGTCAAATGAATCTGTATTGTCAAGATCTCTTGCAAGAATATTTTTAGATCCTTTATGGATAACGCTATATGTATTATCCATTATATCTTTCTGACCTTTAAACTCAAAGAATACTTTAAATGCTGCACTTGATATTTGATGAAAAGCAAACAGAATTACATTGTCCTGTAATGAATTAAGATAGCTAAGTAATAAATCTGCATGAGTAAGAGAGCCACCCGATGATGAAAAATATATAATTATTTTTGCATCTGGGGTTTGCCTGATGATACGATGTATACCTGTTAAGAAATTACCAATAGCAACAGAGTTGATTTCTGTATCAAATACAACAACTTCTGTAATAGCTTTCATATCAATACCCAAATTCATTTGAACTCCATTGTTACATATCTAAATTTGCTATTAGGTCTTCCGGCTCACAACCGATTTCATCACTTAAATCTAAAAGCTCTATGGCTTCATGTTCAGATCTGTATCGCAATTCCGGATGTTGAGCAATCCTCCATCGGTCAAATTCAAGATCACCATAATTATATTCTGTATTGCAGTTTGTTCGAATCTGTTTTCCAGTTTCATTTGAAACAATTGCGTTACGAGCTTCAGACGAAAAAAAATATTTCGGATTCAATTCCTTCAAAAGATTAAATGTTTTATGAGAGATTACGAAGTAGCTGACTTCTTTTAAACACCAATCAGCATATGAAGGAGCAATAGTAAAGACTTGTTGTAAAGTTTTACCTTTATGTTTTCCAAAGTTAAAAACAGTACTTAGCTCGTAACACTTCATTTAAACCTCCGTTTCGATATCTATAATTTACAATACGGATTTTTCTAAATCTGTCTATCGATAATTTTATTTATGAGTGCTATTGCTTATGATATAATGGTTTAAGAGTAATTTATAGATATTTATATTTGGTAGATAGGCGTAACGATAGTTACTTTTTATTTTCTAATGTTCGAAGCCTTTTTCTTAATGTATGTGGTTTTAGATTTAATAATTTTGCTGCTTTTTCAGCATTACCGTTGGTTTTATAGAGTGCCCCTTTGTAGTATGCAGGTATAATTCCATAATCAATATCAATTCCATCGTCAGGTATATAGAATCCATTTTCAATTGAAGCATTAATATCTATCGAATTCATGAGTTGTTCATTTTCCCTACTTAGTTGCGTAAGTTTTGCTTTGACCTCATCTGTTTGTTCAATTGTCGGAAAGTCATCCAATTTAAATGTTATCTTCTGAATACCAGCTTCGCGAGAAGTTTGTATTAGTTTTGCATCAATCACATTTCCTTTAACAAGAAACAACCAGCAAGCATGCATTGTTGGAGTGCCTGAAGTAACAGATATTGTAAAATCTGCTTTAGGATTATCCTTTTTTATTTTTTGTACAACTTGATACATTGCCGGATAAACCAAATTGTAATCGATTGGACTTAAGCTTTTAGCTTGTCTGTATTCTACTTTCATTTCGGGATAATGTTGATCACAATATTTTTGCGTTTGAATAAGTGCATCCCAATATTGATCACTATTAAACAGTAAGAATAGTTTATCAAATCTACGTTTCTTAAGTATTGAGAGAATTAGACCAAGTTTCTCTTTTCCATCTGCATACGGATCATGATTTCCGATAAAAGATATTAGAATTTTCATTTAACCTCCAGCACAATGTAGAATATTGAAAATATTTGATGTTAACTTGATATGATTGCTGACTTATTGGACTCTGTATTTATTAAGATAAAAGGATGGATATTATGCTAATAGGTTACGCAAGGGTTTCGACTGCGGATCAAAATATAGATATGCAGGTTGATGCATTAAAAGATGCAGGATGTGATAAGATATTCTCAGATGTTGCCAGCGGTGCAAAGACAGAAAGAGTGGAACTCAAGAAAGCTATGAAGCATTTGAGGAAAGGGGATGTTCTGGTAGTCTGGAAGCTGGACAGGTTAGGTAGGTCACTGAAACATCTAATACAGATAGTATCAGATCTAAATAAACAGGGCATAGGTTTTAAATCTCTACAGGAGAGTATGGATACTACAACAAATGGTGGGAAGCTCATCTTCCATATCTTTGGAGCTCTAGCGGAATTCGAACGGGAGATTATTAGGGAAAGAACTCATTCCGGATTAAAGGCAGCAAGAGCTAGGGGTCGGCTTGGTGGAAGACCCCGGAAGATGGACAAGGCTAAGATCGAGATGGCACAAGCGCTATTTGATGCTAAAAAAACTACTGTGAAAAACATATGTAAGCAACTTGGAATATCGAAGGGAACTTTCTATAGATATATAAAATATTAGTATTATTATATGTAAGAAATCATCGCGTTGTTTACAAAAATGATGTATTAAATATTATGATGTAAACAGGAGATACAAAAGATGAATATCCACAGAAAGACAAGATTAACACCTATTCAACGTGAAGAGTTGTAC
>Ga0307989_1001457_pt1 | contig 12651 bp, 10 predicted proteins | sample EllFjometagen185_FD_203164 | JGI IMG/M metagenome (GOLD analysis project Ga0307989, IMG submission 203164) | Marine microbial communities from Ellis Fjord, Antarctic Ocean - #185 | ecosystem: Environmental > Aquatic > Marine > Unclassified | place: Southern Ocean | collected 2014-10-08 | reverse complement strand
CATCGTATAGAGTAGTTCCAGGGCAAATCATCACTCTTAGTGAAAAAGCTAAAAAATTCGATATCGTACTTACAAGCTTAGAATCAGTAGTTACAAGATTAGAATTTGTTAGTTTCGATGAAAACAAGTTTGAAGCTACTTACATTAGAATGCCTGAAAGACAAGAAATCTTGTCAGAAATTAAAGACAATTTAATCGTAGAATATTACAACAGATAATAAATTTAAGGCCACTCACTTGAGTGGTCTTTTTTATATAAAAAAACACTTCAATTATGAAGTGTTTTTAATTTATTATTTTACAGCTGCGTTAACTAATTCTAAGAAAGATACTGGATCTAAACTAGCTCCACCTACAAGTGCTCCATCAATGTCTGACATTGATAATAACTCTTTAATGTTAGCAGGTTTTACACTTCCACCATATTGAATTCTCATAGCTTCAGCGGTTTCTGAATCATATAAATCTCTTACTACAGCTCTTATTGCTTTTATAGTATCATTAGCCATTTCTGCAGTTGCGGTTTTTCCTGTTCCAATTGCCCAAATTGGTTCGTAAGCTAAAACTAATTGAACTATTTGAGAATTTCCAAGACCTTTCAATGCATTAACAACTTGTACTTTAATATATTCATCTGTTTCGTTTGCTTCTCTTATGTCTAAACTTTCACCAACACATAAAATAGGAGTTAATCCATATCTAAATGCTTGATGAATTTTTTTATTTACTGCAGAATCTGTTTCATTATAATACGCTCTTCTTTCACTATGTCCAAGAACAACATAAGTTACTCCGATATCTTCAAGTAAAGGTGCACTAACTTCTCCAGTATAAGCTCCATTATCTAAATAATGCATATTTTGAGCTCCTATTCTTAAGTTATCTCCTTGTCTTTTAACAAGGTCTCTTAAGATTGGTGATTGAGCACATACTACACTATCTACAAATTCACTAGATGGCAATTTCATATTTACATTATAAACAAATTGTAATCCTTCGTCTCTTGTTTTAAACATCTTCCAGTTTCCAGCAATTATTGGTTTTCTCATTATATTCATCCTATCATTTTTTATTTGTTGTTATAGTTCGTCTACGCAATCTACTCCAGGTAATACTTTACCTTCTAAATATTCAAGTGAAGCTCCTCCACCTGTTGAAATATGTGTTACTTTATCCGCGTATCCGTTTTGGATTACAGCAGCAGCGCTATCTCCACCACCAATTATTGTAGTAGCGTCAGTTAACTGACTTAATGCTTCACAAATTCCAATTGTTCCACCAGCAAAGTTACTAAATTCGAATACTCCAACTGGACCATTCCATACAACTGTTTTAGCAGTTTTTAATATTTCGTTAAATTTAGCTAATGTTTTTGGTCCGATGTCTAATCCCATTTGATTACTTGGAATTTTATCAAAATCAACTATTGAAGTAGGTGTTTCATTACTGAATTCCGGAGTAATTATGATGTCATCAGCTAAAACTATTTTACCTTTTGCTTCATCAAGTAATTGTTGAGCTAAATCTAATTTATCATTTTCAACTATTGATGTCCCAATTTCAAGTCCCATTGTTTTAAAGAATGTATAACTCATTCCACCACCAATAAGAATCTTATCAGCTTTTTTAAGTAAATTATTAATAACCCCAATTTTATCTCCAACTTTTGCACCACCGAGTATTGCAATAAATGGTCTTTCAGGATTATCAACTGCTCCACCAATAAATTTAATTTCTTTTTCAAGTAAGAATCCAGCTGCTACTTCATCAATATTAGCTGCAATTCCAACGTTTGAAGCATGAGATCTATGTGCAGTACCAAATGCATCATTCACAAACACATCTCCAAGAGATGCCCAGTACGCTCCAAGAGCAGGATCATTTTTAGATTCTTTTTTACCATCAATGTCTTCAAAACGTGTATTTTCAAACATTAATACTTCACCGTTTTTTAAATCCTTAATTGCTTTTTCTAGAACCGGCCCTCTAGTATAAGGAATAAATTTCACTTCTTTACCTAAGTACTCTTCTAGTTTTTTAGCAACAGGTGCTAAACTTTTACCTAACTTATCTTCTTCTGTTTTAACTCTCCCAAGATGAGAGAATAAAACAACCTTAGCATTATGTTCTATTACGTAATTGATTGTAGGTAATGCTTGTACAATTCTATTATCGTCAGATATTACTGAATCTTTCATAGGCACATTAAAGTCTACTCTAATTAAGACAGTTTTTCCTTCAACAGATAAATCACTTACTATTTTCTTTGCCATTATTAATACCTCCTATTTATTTCTCCACATACATTATACTAAATATTAGATATAAAATCTATTATTATAATTAATGAAAACACTTTCATTATTAACTTAAAACAGATTATTTATATAATCAGTTATTAACGCTATTCTCCTATGCTGTCTCATTACTTTATTTATACTGATTTGCACAACTAGTTCTTCAAGATTTTTAAAGATAAATAACGTGTTTGCAGAATCAATCTTTCTAAAAGACAATATTGCAAAATAGTTTAAAAATAACATATCATATTCTCTTAGAGCTTTTGTTGGATACAAAAAGGTTGAGTTATCTATGTAAATTGGAATATTACTTTTCTCATTTAATAGTCTGCTCGCTGCTTTTTTTCTTCCCTCATATGTTGAGAAATTATCTAAGCATAAATCATTAATAAAACCTTTTAAACCATTTCTAACATAAACTTTTTCATCTTCTTTTGTTACTTGTATTCCATAATCGGTTCTTTTTAAATAGTACATTCTATCACCTACTAATATAATACTGATAGAGAATGCTATTTTTAATTATTACTATTGAAAAAAAATAGTTGTGAACCAACAAAAAAAAGACAAACTAACAAGTTTGTCTATTTTATTTTGTTATTTTAATCTTAATTCAGTTTCAGGGTCGAAGAAATGAACTTTCTTCATTCCAAATGATAACTCAATAGCATCACTAATATGAAGATCTGCACGAGCTTCAACTTTCGCTACGATCATACAATCTCCAACTTTAGCATGAATATGAGTTTCAGATCCAAGTAACTCTGCAACATCTACAGTTAATTTAACTAGTTCATCAGGATTTGCTTTAACTACTTTAGGATTATCAGAAATTTCTTCAGGTCTAATTCCTAATATAATTTCTTTATTTAGGAATTTATTTTTCTCGAGTAATTTTATTCTATCTTCAGTTACTTTAAGCTTAATAGCATCCCCTACAAAATATCCATCTATTACTTTACCAGGAACAAAGTTCATAGGAGGTGTTCCAATAAATCCACCAACAAATAAGTTGTTAGGATTATCGTAAATATCTTTTGGAGCTCCAACTTGTTGGATATATCCATCTTTCATAACTACAATTCTAGTAGCCATTGTCATTGCTTCTATTTGGTCATGCGTTACATAAATTGTAGTATTTTCAATTCTTTCATGTAATTTAATAAGTTCAGCACGCATTTGAACACGTAACTTTGCATCTAAGTTTGAAAGTGGTTCATCCATTAAGAATACTTTTGCATCCCTAACAATTGCTCTACCTAATGCAACACGTTGTCTTTGTCCACCTGATAAAGCTTTAGGTTTACGATCTAAATAAGCAGTAAGTCCTAAAATTTCAGCTGATTTTTGAACTTTTTTCTCAATTTCGTCTTTAGGCATTTTTCTTAATTTAAGACCAAAAGCCATATTATCATATACTGTCATATGAGGATAAAGTGCATAAGATTGGAATACCATTGCGATATTTCTATCTTTTGGTGCTACATCATTAACTAGTACATCATCAATATATAATTCACCTGCTGTAATTTCTTCAAGTCCAGCAACCATTCTAAGTGTTGTCGATTTCCCGCATCCTGATGGTCCAACAAAAACGATAAATTCTCTGTCTCTAACTTCTAAAGAGAAATCAAAAACTGCTTGAGTACCGTCATCATAAACTTTGTCAAGCGATTTAAATTTTAAAGTAGCCATTCATTACATCTCCTTTTATTTTCACTACCATCATTATATAAAAAACAATGATTTTATAGTATGTGCAAACTGCACAAAATCATTGTTTAGAAGTGATATAACATATATATTGCATTAGCACCTTTGAATGTTTTTACATTTACTTTTGTTAATTCTATAAAGTTATCAATCCGATAATTCAAAGTGTTTCGATGCATAAATAATTTTTTAGATGTGGAACTTGAGTTCATATTATTATTAATAAATTCTCTAACAGTATGAATTACTTCACTGTTAACCTTATCAGAAATATACTTAATTATTTTGTTTTTAAGTGGTTCTTTCCCTTTTACTACAACGTAAGCGATAATATCATCGAAATAGTTTGTTCCATGATTCAAGTCTTTAATGAAACAGTCGACATTTTCTCTTAAAAAGAATTCTTCTTCAAGGTATGGTTCAATAAAAATCGTAATATCTTTACTAAAATCTTGAATAATTAATTCTCTTATTAAATCAAAATCAAGAGGCTCTGGATTAAAATAATCTGAATCAACAATTGTTAAAATATCATCTTCAAATTTCTCGATAACAAAATAGGAACCTATATTTGAGAATAGATCAATGATTTCTTTGCTTAATTCTTGTTGGTATATATAGATTCTTCTTTGCATAATATCACCTAATTGTTATTATATCATAAAAAAAGGCAGATTATCTGCCTTTTCATTATAGTTTTTTATAAAGATCTTTTACATTTTCTTTTGTGAATCCAAAGTATTTGATTGCTTGACTTCCGGGTGCACTTACACCAAAACGATCAATTCCAAGTACGTTGCTCGAGAATCTATACCATAAGTCTGGAGTTCCCATTTCTAATGCTAACCTTTTTGTACAAGAACTTGGCAAAACAGACTCTTGATATTCTTTAGGCATATATTTGAAAATATCCATTGAAGGCATTGAAACAACTCTAACATTGATACCTTCTTCTGCCAGCAATTCTTGAGTTTCAAGCGCTAATCCTACTTCACTTCCAGAAGCCATTAATATTCCTTCAAAGTTTTCTTTATCACTAATTACATAGGCTCCATTTTTGAAATCTTCATAGTTAGTTTCTGCTTTAACTTCAAGATTTTGTCTTGATAATGTAATAACTGTAGGTGTCTTTGTTGCTTCTAAAGCGTATCTAAAACTATATGATGTTTCGTTTGCGTCGCACGGTCTAAGGAGATTCACATTTGGAGTAGTTCTAAACATTGATAGTTGTTCAATTGGTTCATGAGTTGGTCCATCTTCTCCAACTGCAACTGAATCATGTGTGAAAACATAGATAGAAGGGATACCCATAATAGCTGCCATTCTAACTGCAGGTTTCATATAATCTGAGAAAACAAAGAACCCACCACTGAATCCTTTTAGGTGATGCAAAGTAAGTCCGTTGACAATTGCTGCCATAGCGTGTTCTCTTACACCAAAGTTAATATTTCTACCTAATCTATTTTCTTTTGAGAAGTCTCCATTAATTCCTTTTGCTTTTGTAGATTTAGTTAAATCTGCACTACCTCCAATAAGTTCTATTAGATTTTCAGATAACTTAGTGATTACTTTCCCACCACTAACTCTAGTTGCTTCATTAGTTCCTAATTCTACTTGTTCTAATACTTTTTCAAAATCAATATCTAATACTCCGTTAATTATATTTTCTAATTTCTTAGCAAGCTCAGGATATTCTGCTTGATAATCTTCAAATAAATTATCCCAATCGTTTAGTGCTTTTTCTCCTCTTAAAACTGTATTTTCAAAGAAATCTTTGTATACTTCATCAGGAGCAAAGAATTCAGGATAGTTATAATCCATTCTTTTTCTCATTTCATTCGTTTCTTCAACTCCGATTGGAGATCCATGAGTTGATGATTTACCAGCATCTTTTGATCCAAATCCAATAATTGATTTGACTTCAATAATTGAAGGTTTCTTAGAAAGTTTTGCTTTTTTTATTGCCATGTTTAACTCATCTAAGTTATTTGCATCTTCAACTCTAATATATTCCCAATTCATTGCTTCATATTTTGCTTTTACATTTTCCGTGTTTGCCCATTTTAATGGTCCATCAAGTTGAATATCATTTGAATCATATAATACAATTAATTTTTCAAGTGCAAGATGCCCTGCTAAACTAATCGCTTCTTGAGTAACCCCTTCTTGTAAGTCTCCATCACCACATAATGCATACGTATAATGATCAACAACTTTGAAGTTTTCTTTATTGAAAGTAGCAGCTAAATAGCTTTCTGCAATTGCCATTCCAGCAGCCATTGCAATTCCTTGCCCTAGAGGTCCACTTGTAGAATCAATTCCTTCTGTGTGAAGATATTCAGGATGCCCTGGAGTTAGTGAGTTTAACTGTCTAAACTCTTTTAAATCGTCAATTGTCACGTTATATCCTGATAAATGCAATGTAGGGTAAAGCATACCTGATGCGTGACCTGCAGCTAAGATAAATCGGTCTCTATTAAACCAAAGTGGTTTGTTAGGTGTAAGCTGTAAATGTTTTGTGTATAAAGAATAAATGATAGGAGCTGCCCCAAGCACTATACCAGGGTGTCCACTGTTTGCCTTGTTGATTGCATCCATTCCTAAAAAACGTATTGCATTAATTGATTTTTCCATAAAAATTCTCCTCATCTATAATTAGATTTAATTGATTAATATACTATTGCTTAAAAATGATAAGATAATACTTTTTCATTATACAACAATACAATTTAATTTCCAACAATACGGCATAAAAAAGAACCTTTTCTCAAAAGGTTCCTTTAAATATATTATTTTAGAATAGAATTTATTTCATTCAGCTCTTTTTCAGTAAATTCTAAATTCTTTAATGATTCTAAATTATCATTCAGTTGGCTTAATCTACTAACACCAATTAGCACACTTGAAATACCCTTTTGAGCACATGTCCAAGAAATTGCCATCTGAGCAAGTGATTGTGTTCTACTAACTGCAATTGTTTGTAATTTCGCTAACTTATTTCTTAGTTCTTTTGTAACATTACCCTCATTTAAGAAAGGAACATCAGGATTACCAATTCTAGAATCTTTTGGAATATCCTTAATATATTTATCTGTTAGAAGTCCTTGAGATAATATACTAAAAGGAATTATACCAACACCTGCATCAAGTAGTTGTTGATCAAGTTTCGTATCTTGAATCCAACGATTCAACATTGAAAAACTTGGTTGGTGGATTAATAAACTAACTCCAAATCCAGCAAGTATTTCTTTAGCTTTTAATGCTAGTTCAATAGGGTAACTTGAGATACCAACATATAGTGCTTTACCTTGAGTTACAATGTCCGCTAATGTCTTCATTGTTTCCTCTAGTGGAGTTTCATAGTCTGGACGGTGATGATAGAATATATCGACATATTTTAACCCAAGTCTAATTAGAGATTGATCCAAAGATGCCATCAAGTATTTTCTACTTCCAAAGTCTCCATATGGACCTTCCCACATACCATAACCTGCTTTAGTAGAAATGATTAACTCATCTCTGTAAGGAGCTAATTCTTTAGCCAATATCTTACCAATGTTCGTTTCAGCACTTCCTCCAGGTCTTCCATAATTGTTAGCTAAATCAAAATGTGTAATTCCACTATCAAAAGCTTTTAAGACAATCTCTTTAACTTCTTCAAATGGTTTCTCTTCTCCAAAGTTTTGCCATAGTCCAAGAGAAAGCTGTGGTAGTTTTAATCCGCTTTTTCCTACTCTATTATAATTCATTTTTTGATATCTATCTTTTGCTGCTACATACATATTAATACCTCCTACTTCAATTTATCTAACATTGTATTATATTCTTCATCATTAATATTGAATTGTTTTTTAAGTCTTTTATATACTCTTCCAATTGGTTCTTCTCTCTCATACCACATTATTTCACGATACTTCTCTTCAATATGATTAACTGCTGAATTTTTATATTTCAGCCAATTGTTAAATGGATGATCTATTGTTAATTTATTTCTTAGAGGCTCTTTAGATACATATTCAATAGACTGTGATAGATGAATATCTAAGACATTACTACCTACCATAATCTTGAATTCTCCACTTTCCACTCTAAAGTCTTCAAAATCAGCAGCATAGATTGCGAATGAACGTTTGTCTAAGATAATTGTAACATTTTTTTTCTCACCTTTTTTAAGGAATATTTTCTTAAATCCTTTTAATTCTTTTAAAGGTCTTGGGTAATATGATTCTACATCACTTACATAAACTTGAACAACTTCACTCCCGTCATAATCTCCTATGTTTTTAACTGAAACTGTAACTTCTAGTGATTCTCCATCAGTCATATTATGTTTAGATAACATTAAGTCAGAGTATTCAAAACTTGTATAGCTTAATCCATATCCAAAAGGATATCGAACCGGATAATTATGTGTATCGTAATGGCGATATCCATTCTTCAATATATCTCCATTATAATTAACTTCATCTGTTAAAGAAGGATAATTTCTATAGTTAGGAGTGTTCTCAATATTAAGAGGAAATGTCTCGGTAAGTCTTCCACTAGGATTCACAATCCCAGTAAGAACCTTTTTTAAAGCGACTGCGTTTGCTCCTCCTAAAAACCATGCTTCAACAATTGCACTTGAATCAATCTCGATTTCTGAAATGTCTAGAGCAGAACCATTATTAAGAATGACTATAATGTTTTTATTATATTTAGAAATTTCATTAAATACTTCAATATGTCCTTTGGGTAATTTCAAATGGGTTCTTTCTTTTCCTTCAGTTTCTAATTTAGGTGTCGTTCCAGTGAAGAAAATAATTGTATCATTTTCTAAAGCGACTTTCTTTACATCAACAAGTAACTCTGGACTAGTGTTTTCTTCAATAAATCCTTTTGCATAATCTATTTCAAAGTGTTTTTTTAGCTCATCATATGAGTTTTCAAGAAAATACGGTTTCAAAGTAGCACTACCCCCTCCGTTTACACGTGGGTTTTTAGCAAAGTCACCTATCAATCCAATCTTTTTGATACCTTTAAGAGGTAATATACCATTATTTTTAAGTAAAACAATTGCTTCTTCTGCTACTCTACTTGCAACTAAATGACTAGACTCTAAATCAGTTGCTTTCCCTCTGTTTTTATTATGATTTACTTTACTATGAAGTTCTAGTAAAGGAACCAAACTACTATCAAGTTCTTCAACACTTAAAGACCCATCATTTATAGCTTCCATAACCTCATCATTAAATGCACTTCTTCCTGGCATTTCTATATTCATACCATTCTTTATACTTTTTATCTTATGTTGAACTCCACCCCAGTCAGATACAACGACTCCATCATATCCCCATTTGTCTCTTAAGATATCCTGAAGTAGCATAGTAGATTCTGAAGCGTAATGTCCATTTATTCGATTATATGAGCTCATAACCATGTATGGTTTTGCTTCTTTAATTACCATTTCAAATGGTAATAAATATAGTTCATGAAGTGTTCTAGAATCGATTATAGTATTCACGAATCTTCTTTGTGTTTCTTGTTCATTTAATGCGAAATGTTTAACACAAGCTCCAACTCCAGTACTTTGAATACCTTTAATAAAAGCAACTGCCATTTTTCCACTTAGATAAGGATCTTCACTATAGTATTCAAAGTTTCGTCCACCAAGTGGACTTCTTTTTAAATTAACACCAGGTCCAAGTAAAACATCAACATTAAACATGTTGCATTCACTTCCTATAGTAGAACCTACCTCATATATTAAATCAGGATTAAATGTTGCAGCCATAGCTGCTTCATTTGGAAACATAGTTGATTTGGCTAGATTTTCTTCATTAAAAAATCCAACTTTGCTTCTTATGTCCTTATAAACCCTAACACCGTGAGGACCATCTGCAAGTAATATTTCTCTAATTCCTAGCTTTTCATTTCCAAGGAAATGCCATAAATCATTTCCTGATGTCCAATTTGCTTTTTCAAGCATAGTTAATTTATTTAAAATATCTTTGTGTTTCATATGTGCCTCCCAATGTAAATAAAAACCCAAGCAAATATTTTACTTGGGTCTTTTAGTTATTCGCCTTGTATTATATTTGTTATTGTGTCAGATTGATAAACTCTAACATAATCTACTTCCATAGATGTTGGGAAAGCAGAATCATCAACACCTTGTACTCCACCCCATGCACCACCAACAGCAACATTCAATATCATAAAGAAATCTCCATCATATGGCCAATGTGCACTAGTAGGACATCCTGCAAAGTTAGAAGGTGTATATGTATAATAATTTACTCCATCCATAAAAAACTTCAATTTGTCTGGAAGCCATTCAACTTTATAAACATGAAACTCTTCGGTAACATCTTGGGCAGTAGTTGAAACTCCACCCTTTTGAGTTCCATCCTTTCCATTAAATCTTTCAGTATGGATTGTAGCGTGAATAACATTTTCATCATATCCAACATGTTCCATAATATCTATTTCACCACTATTTGGCCATGTACCATATCTTGAAGTGCTAGGCATCATCCAAATAGCTGGCCATGTTCCACGGCCTGCAGGTATTTTAGCTTTAATCTCGAAGATTCCATACTTCCAAGTTTCTTTTCTTTGAGTAGTAATTCTACTTGATGTATAGTCATGGTTTAAATAATCTTCAAGTATAGCTGTAATCGTTAAAATTCCATCAGCAACAGAAGTATTATCTCTTGTGTAATATTGAAGTTCATTATTACCTCCACCATCACCATTAACTTCATATACCCATTTAGTAGAATCTAACTCTGTACCATCAAACTCATCACTCCATACTAATTCATAGACTAAAGAATTATAGTCGTAAGTAAAGTCCTCTGATTTGCAATATACTGTGTCGTCATCATCATCTGGTATTTCTCCATCTGGGATTGTTGGTCTTCCGTCATCAAACGGTTTTGGTTCACATGCACTTAATGTAAATACAAGTGCAAACAATAAACTTGCCATTAATATCTTTTTCATACTCTCACTACTCTCCTGTGATACCTGTTTGTTCAATTCCTTCAACAAATTGCTTTTGTGCTGCGAAATAAATAATAAATAAAGGAATCATTGTTAATAAAGTTGCTGCCATTTTGTATGCTTCACTTAGTAAGGCAGTATTATCTTGTCCTGGAATATCTACTGGTCTTTGGAAGAACAATGTTTCAAATATTCCAAGTTGTGTTGGCATCAATTGAACGTTATTTCTTACTAATATTTCTGTTACATAAGTCTCATTCCAGTTCCATACAAAACTAAACAAGAATACAACAATTATTGTGCTTATACTCATTTTAATCGTTATATGCCAAAATTGTTGGTACGCATTCGCTCCATCAATTTTTGCAGCTTCAAATAATACATTAGGTATCATTCTGAAGAAGTTATAAAAGATTAATATTAAGATAGCTGAGTTTACACCCTGTCCAAATAGTCCCATAATAAGTTGTGGCATTACTGTACCAATTAATGATATTCCTAAAGTGTCTTGAACTGAAACAATCATCATAATTCTAGGAATTAATATGATTGGAACAGGCACAATAAACGATACCAAAATAAGGGCAAATAGTAATTTTTTAAATCTAAAATTGTATCTTGCAAAAGCATATCCAGTTAGGGCACTTACAAAAGTTTGAGCTATTGCAAGTGAAGATGAAAACCAGATAGAGTTAAATAATGTTTTGTAAATATCCATAACTCTTACAGCTGCACCAAAGTTCCCAAAGTATAACGCTTTTGGAATCCAGTCTACTTCAGGATTAATTATATCTGTTGGGCTCATAAAAGCAAGTGATATCATGCTTAACAAAGGAAACAAGAATACATATGAAATTGTAATTAGTAAAGCATAGATAACTAATTGAGTAGAAATATTTTTAATTCTTTTCTTGTTGTGTTTAATTTTAAGGATAACCTTACTAAAGTAGCTAGTTATTTTTCTAATTATTTTCATTGTTATCCTCCTTACTAACTGAATCTCTCTTTGATTTAATATTTTCGAAATTCAATCTTTGTATTGAAGAAAGTTTAACAACTTGTTTTTTCTCTCTAGAACTTAGTAATAACATTGCTATTCCTACAAATACTAGAACAACTATAGTATATATCCATGTGTAAGCACTCGCTAAACCAAGTCCAGCTCCGAAGTTATACATTGCTGTCTTGATGATTGCGTAAATTGGATTAATACTATACATTCCAATCTGAACAATAGTAAATATTGCTACTATCATCGCAGTTGGTTTGATAATTGGTACAGTTATTTTCCAAAGAATTTGCCATGTTGTAGCTCCATCAATCTTAGCTGCTTCATATAATTGTGTGTTTATTTTTTGAAGTCCATTGATAAACAATATTACTGGAATACCAGTAAACCATAATACCATTGTAAAGTTTTCAAAAAGACTTAACAATCCTCTTGCAACTACTCTGTTATAACTCATTAACATTTGGAAAATAATATTTTCAGAAAAGTCACTTAATCTTGTACTACCTGTTGCAATTAATTGATCCATTACACTTCCGCTCAATACAATTACAGGTAGGAAGAAGATTGTTCTAAATCCTGATCTGAATTTTAGATTTCGGTTAAGTAATATCCCAATAATGAATGAAGCAATAACTACTG